>Ga0164243_10013638_pt1 | contig 11408 bp, 9 predicted proteins | sample OricompcompostOP_FD_108781 | JGI IMG/M metagenome (GOLD analysis project Ga0164243, IMG submission 108781) | Organic Plus compost microbial communities from Emeryville, California, USA - Original compost - Organic plus compost (OP) | ecosystem: Engineered > Solid waste > Mixed feedstock >... | reverse complement strand
TCGGGCGAGTTCCTCAAGAAGGTGCACGAGCTGCTGCTCGGGCAGCGCGGCTTCTACGACGACATCTTCCGTGCGCTGCGCATCCCCTACGCCCCGATCCGCTGGGCGGACGACATCGCGGTCGACCTCGCCGAGCGCATCGACAAGACCGCCCGCGTCCAGGAGCTCATCAACGCCTACCGCGTGCGCGGGCACCTGATGGCCGACATCGACCCGCTCGAGTACGTGCAGCGCACCCACCCCGACCTCGAGATCGAGACCCACGGCCTCACCTTCTGGGACCTCGACCGTGAGTTCGTCACGAACGGCTTCGGCGGGCAGCGGCAGCTGAAGCTCCGCGACATCCTCGGCGTCCTGCGCGACTCCTACTGCCGCACGGTCGGCATCGAGTACATGCACATCCAGGACCCAGAGCAGCGCAAGTGGTTCCAGGACAAGGTCGAGGTCAAGTACGTCAAGCCCGGCCACGACGAGCAGCTGCGCGTGCTCAGCAAGCTCAACGAGGCCGAGGCCTTCGAGACCTTCCTGCAGACGAAGTACGTCGGCCAGAAGCGGTTCTCACTCGAGGGCGGCGAGTCGCTGATCCCGCTGCTGGACGAGATCCTCCAGGGCGCCGCGGCGGCGGGACTCGACGGGGCCGCGATCGGCATGGCCCACCGCGGCCGCCTGAACGTGCTCACCAACATCGCCGGCAAGACCTACGGACAGGTGTTCCGCGAGTTCGAGGGCTCGACGACCCCCGGCAACCGCCGCGGGTCGGGCGACGTCAAGTACCACCTCGGCACGGAGGGCACCTTCGTCGCGCACAACGGCGCCGAGCTCCCCGTCTACCTCGCCGCCAACCCCTCGCACCTGGAGACGGTCGACGGCGTCCTTGAGGGCATCGTCCGCGCCAAGCAGGACCGCAAGCCCATCGGCACCTTCACGTGGCTGCCCATCCTCGTGCACGGCGACGCGGCGTTCGCGGGTCAGGGCGTGGTCGTCGAGACGCTGCAGATGTCGCAGCTGCGCGGATACCGCACCGGCGGCACGGTCCACGTCGTGGTGAACAACCAGGTCGGCTTCACCACGCTGCCCACCGACTCGCGGACCTCGGTGTACGCCACCGACGTGGCCAAGACCATCCAGGCCCCCATCCTGCATGTCAACGGCGACGACCCCGAGGCCGTGATCCATGTGGCGCAGCTCGCCTTCGAGTACCGCGAGCGCTTCCACCGCGACATCGTCATCGACCTGGTCTGCTACCGCCGCCGCGGGCACAACGAGGGCGACGACCCGTCGATGACCCAGCCGCTGATGACCGACCTGATCCAAGCGAAGCGGTCGGTGCGCAGCCTCTACACCGAGTCGCTCGTCGGACGCGGCGACATCACCCAGGAGGAGTACGACCAGGCCAAGGCCGACTTCCAGAACCGCCTGGAGATCGCCTTCGCCGAGACGCACGCCGCCGAGACGGGCGCGACGCCGATCGCGCCGGAGCTCGCCCCGGTGGAGGCGCAGAACGGCGAGCCGGAGGTGACCGGCGTCTCGCAGGACGTCATCAACCTCATCGGCGACGCCCACGCCAACAAGCCCGAGGGCTTCACGGTGCACCCCAAGCTCCAGCAGCAGCTGGACAAGAGGGTCGAGATGAGCCGCAAGGGCGGCATCGATTGGGGCTTCGGCGAGCTGCTCGCCTTCGGCTCCCTCCTCGTCGAGGGCACGCCCGTCCGTCTCGCCGGACAGGACTCGCGCCGCGGGACCTTCGTGCAGCGCCACGCGGTGCTCCACGACCGCGCGAACGGCCAGGAGTGGCTGCCGCTGTCGAACCTCTCCGAGAACCAGGGCCGCTTCTTCGTCTACGACTCGCTCCTGAGCGAGTACGCCGCGCTCGCCTTCGAGTACGGCTACTCGGTCGAGGCGCCCGAGGCCCTCGTGCTGTGGGAGGCCCAGTTCGGCGACTTCGCCAACGGGGCGCAGTCGGTCGTGGACGAGTACATCTCCGCCGCCGAGCAGAAGTGGGGCCAGCAGTCCGGCGTCGTGCTCCTGCTCCCCCACGGCTACGAGGGTCAGGGGCCGGACCACTCCTCGGCCCGCATGGAGCGGTTCCTCCAGATGTGCGCCCAGGACAACATGGTCGTGGCCCGTCCGTCCACGCCGGCCTCGTACTTCCACCTTCTGCGTCGTCAGGCCTACGCCCGCCCGCGCAAGCCGCTCATCGTGTTCACTCCGAAGGCGATGCTGCGCCTGCGCGGTGCGACGAGCCCGGTCGAGGCCTTCACCCGAGGGCGCTTCGAGCCGGTGCTCGACGACGATCGCGGGCTCGACCGGGCCGCCGTGAAGCGGGTGCTGTTCCACTCGGGCAAGGTGCACTGGGACCTCCGCGCGGAGCTGGAGAAGAACCCCAACCCCGCGATCGCCCTGGTGCGGCTCGAGCAGCTGTACCCGGCGCCGCTCGCCGAGCTCAAGGCCGTCGCCGACACCTACCCGAACGCCGAGCTCGTCTGGGTGCAGGAGGAGCCGGAGAACCAGGGCGCCTGGCCGTTCCTGGCGCTGAACTTCCTGACCGTCCCCGGCGCCCGCCCGGTGCGGGCCGTCACCAGGGCGGCGGCCGCCGCCCCGTCCACGGGCTCGTCAAAGGTGCACGCCGCCGAGCAGGCCGACCTGCTCCAGCGCGCGCTCACGCTCTGAGCGCCTCGTCGCCTCGGGCGGTGCCGTCCTGGACCGCAGCGCCAGAGGCGAGGAGATCCGACGACGCGGCGTCCCCGTCCACGGGGGCGCCGCGTCGTCGTCTGCGCTGCACGACGCCGACCGCGACCGCCGCGAGGGCGAGCGCCGCGGGGACCACGAGGGCGGCGCCGGCGAGGACCAGCAGCCCGAGGGTCAGCACCGCGGCGATCACCGCGAACCACCAGCCGGCGCTCTTCCACGGCAGGAGGCGGACGGCTGCGATCATCCCGAGCGCGTAGATCGCGACCATGCTTGCGGTATGGATCAGGATGAACGGCTGAAGGTCGAGGCCGGCGAGCACGACCGTGGCGAAGTAGAGGAGCTGCAGCCCGAAGACGAGGACGAGCGCCCGCCGCGGCACCGCGCCGTTCTCCACGCCCCGCGAGAGCGCGCGGGGCAGGTCGCCGGTCGAGGCGAGCGACGCGCCCAGCTTCGCGAAGGCGGCGAGATAGACGTTGAGGACGCCGACGGCCACGATCCCCGCCACGACGCCGATCAGGGCGGGCGCCGCCTCGATGCCCCCGGCGCGGGCGAGATCGAGCAGGACGACGTCGCCGTCGCCGGCGGCCCCGCCGAGGGCGCCCACCGTGACCACCTGCAACGCCAGGTAGCTCGCTCCCGCCAGCACAAGGGTGATCGCGGTCGCGATGGGGATCGTGCGCCGCGGGCGTGCGAACTCGCCGGAGATGTGGGTGCCCACCTCCCAGCCGGCGAAGGCCCAGACGAACATCACGATCGCGGTCCCCACCCCGCCCCATCCGTGCGGCAGGAACGGCGTGAACCGGACCGCCTCGACGGCCGGGGCCGCGACGGCTACGACGAGGACCACGACGGCGAGGAGCAGAGCCGTCAGCGCCAGCTGGACCCACCCCGTCACGTGGACCCCGAAGAGGTTGGCGGCGAAGGTCACGGCGAGGAAGGCGAGGGCGAGGACGGGCACGGCTCCGGTGTCGATCCCCACCACCGTGGCGATGTAGCGGGCCCCCAGCGTCGCGACGACGGGACCGCCGGCGGCGACGCCGAAGAGGAACCAGTACCCCGTCGCCCGCGCCGCCGTGGGGCCGAGGGCCTTCCGGACCGAGCTGGCCACTCCCCCGGGGTCGGGGTAGCGGGCGGCGAGCGCGCCGAAGGCGCCGGCCAGAGGGATCGCGAGCAGCGTCACCGCCGCGACCGCGACGACGCTCGCCGGTCCCGCGACCCGCGCGGCGAGGCCGGGAAGCACGAGGAGCCCGGTCCCGAGCACCGAGGCCAGGTAGAGGGCGACGCCCTGGGCGAGTCCGAGGCGGGCGGCAGGCGAGGTCATGCCAGAACGCTAGCCAGCGCCACCGACGTCACGGCGCCCTCTCCCTCCGTTCCCGGGCACAATGGCCGGATCGATGCGGACTCTGTCCCGAACGGTGCGCCGGTGTCGCGGGACGGAGGGCCCGACGCGACCCGTGCGCCAGGCCCTCCGCAAGCTCCCGACGCCTCTAGTACCAGATGCCGAGGTGCGCGGCGCGGGTGGGCCGGAAGGCCGCGTCCAGCGCGTCCACGACGCCGTCCGAGGCCTGGATCCGGCCCGCCGCATGCAGCTGGGACACGCTGACGCCGCCGACGTACAGCGCGGACAGGGTCGAGACGTCCACCGTGAGCTGGGGGTCGCCCTGCACCGGCTCCAGGGTCGCCGCGCCGCCGGAGACGCGGAACCGCCAGGTGCCGTCCGCGAGCCCGAGCGGATCCTCGACCCGCAGCACGAGGTCGAGGTCGGCACGATAGGAACGCGCCGCGAGGGCCGCGGGAACGTCGAGGACGCGGAGCCAGCCGTGGTCGTGCACGGCGACCTCGACGGCACGCTGGTCCACCACCAGCCACGGCAGCGGGTCGTCGACCGGACGGAGATGGGCGGTCACGGTGGTCACGAGGTCGTGGTTGACCGCGAAGCCCCACAGCGCGCTCAGCGCCTCGTCGGTCTCGGCGCCGAGGTACTGGATCGCCATCTCGACCTTCGCCGCCTCCGGGCTCTCGGTGATCGTGTACGCGACGACCCCGCGGATCTCACCCGCGGCGTCGCGGTACCGGACGCCGCGGACCGAGGCGGCCTGCGGGTCCCCCGCCGCGAGGCCCGCCATGCGCTCCCAGCGCGCCGGCCAGCCGGGGATCTGCCCGGGACGAAGCCTCCGGGAACGCTCATGGACCGTCGCGAGGGCGGTGGCGAGCTCCTCCTTCTCGACGTACTCCAGGCGGCCGGGCGTCGCGGGCGCGGCCCATCCGGCCTTTCGCGTGTCGGACACCCGGACGTCCGCCGCGGGCACCGCGGACGAGAACCCGTAGCGGCCGTAGATCGTCGCCTCGCTCACGGTCAGCCCCGCGATCGGGATCCCCGCCGACGCGGCCGCCCGGAGCTCTCCCTCCAGGAGGTTCCGGGCGATCCCGCGGCGACGGTGGGTCGCCGACACGGTCACCGCGCTGATGGCCCACATCGGCACCTCGCCGCCCAGGCTGCCGGGTCCGCCCGGCACCGTCAGCGGCGTGACCCACGAGTTGACCGTCGCGACGGGGAGCGTCCCGTCGGCGGCGTCCTGCTCGAAGACGCCGATGTTGCGCCGGGCAGAGAACGCCGTCCGCGTCTGCGTGCGCGCCTCCGCCTCGGGCTCCGGGTCGATGAACCCGCGCACGACGGCACGGACGAACGCGTCACCGGCCTTCTCATCGGTGACGTCGACGACGCGGTAGGCGAGGCCCGCGTCGCTCAGGCGCTGCGCGGATCGAGGGTCTGCGGGGACTTCACGAGCGTCGGGGAGGTTCATCCTCCCACCCTACGGCCGCAGGCCTGCGAAAACGGAGGCGGTCGGGAACCGGGGGCCGACCGGACAGATCGGGACGCCGGCCGTCAGCGCACGACCGGTCAGCGCACTGACCGGTCGTGCGCAGGAACCGGTCAGTGCGCGGCGGCCTGCGCCTCGCGCAGACGCGCGAGCACCTGGTCGCGGAGCTCCTCGGGAGCCGTCTCCTTGCAGGCGCGCGAGATCACCTCGGTCAGCGTCGTCGCGACCAGGGCCTCCTCACGGCAGGAGGCACAGCTCTCCAGGTGCGCCTTGATGTCGGCGTGCTCGGTCTTGCACACCTCGTTGCGGAGGTACTCCTCCAGGTCACGCCGCGCCTTCTCGCAGCCGCAGTCGCTCATTTCGTGCTCCTCGTGCCGGCCGCGGCGATGCCTCGCTCCGCGGCGTAGTCCGCCAGCAGCTCCCGGAGCATGCGCCGCCCGCGATGCAGGCGGCTCATGACCGTGCCGATCGGCGTCTTCATGATGTCGGCGATCTCCTGATAGGCGAAGCCCTCGACGTCGGCGAGGTACACCGCCATCCGGAAATCCTCCGGCACCGCCTGCAGCGCGTCCTTCACCACGGACGCCGGCATCCGGTCGATCGCCTCGGCCTCGGCGGAGCGGCTGTGCGAGGCGGTCGTCGACTCCGCGCCCCCCAGCTGCCAGTCCTCGAGCTCGTCGATCGTTCCCTGATGAGGCTCGCGCTGCTTCTTGCGGTAGATGTTGATATAGGTGTTCGTGAGGATGCGGTACAGCCAGGCCTTGAGGTTGGTGCCCTGGGTGAAGCTGGCCCAGGACGCATAGGCCTTGACGAACGTCTCCTGCACGAGGTCCGCCGCGTCGGCCGGGTTGCGGGTCATCCGCATCGCAGCCGCATACAGCTGATCCATGAACGGGATCGCCTGCTCTTCGAACTCGCGTCGCGCGGCGTCGCCGGTCGTCTCGTGATCCATCGCCAGCCAGTCTAGGCCGTCCGCCTCCACGAGCACGGGTTCGAGTGTCGCGATCATCGCCGCCTTCCCGCCCTCGCCTTGCAAGGGCCTTCAGTAGGGTAGGAACCGATGAACGACGACCGGTATTCCCCGTCTCCCGCCCGCGGGCGCTGGGCCGCGCCCGTCGCGAACGGCCCGCTGTCGTGCTCGCTGTCGGTTCCGGGCTCGAAGTCCCTGACCAATCGCGAGCTCGTCCTCGCCGCGATCGCAGACGGGCCCGGTCGCCTCGTCGCCCCGCTGCACTCGGAGGACTCGGCGCGCATGATCGACGCGCTGCGGCTGCTCGGCATCGGCATCGACGAGGTCGACGGCGGGGAGGGCGCGTTCGGCCCCGACCTGCTCGTGACCCCGGCTCCGCTCCGCGCCGGCGTCACGGTCGACTGCGGCCAGGCGGGCACCGTCATGCGCTTCGTCGCGCCCCTGGCCGGGCTCGCCGACGGAGAGGTCGTGCTCACCGCGCACGAGACCGCGTTGCACCGCCCGATGGGGGCCATGATCCACGCGCTGCGCGACCTCGGCGTCGACGTCGACGACGAGGGCAGCTGGTCGCTGCCCTTCACGATCCGCGGCCACGGCCGGATCCGGGGCGGGCGGGTGGAGATCGACGCGTCGGCGTCCAGCCAGTTCGTCTCCGGGCTTCTGCTCGCCGCCCCCCGCTTCGACGTGGGCCTGCATCTCGTGCACACCGGTGAGCGACTGCCCAGCACGCCGCACATCGACATGACCGTCGAGGCACTGCACCGCCGCGGCATCCGCGTCGAGCGCCCGGCCCCCGGCGAATGGCTCGTCGAGGCCGGGGTGCCGCGGGCCAAGGAGCTGCCGATCGAGCCGGATCTCTCCAACGCGGCCCCGTTCCTTTCCGCCGCGCTCGTCGCGGGCGGCGAGGTCACGGTCGCCGGCTGGCCCGCGCACTCCACCCAGCCCGGCGCCCAGCTGCCGGAGCTCCTCACGGCGCTCGGAGCGCACGTGACCCGGCGCGGCGGCTCGCTGACCGTCCGCGGCGGCCACGGCATCCGCGGCGGAGACCTCGACCTGTCCGCTGTCGGCGAGCTCACCCCCGCCTTCGTCGGGCTCGCCGCCTTCGCCGACGCGCCGACGACCCTGCACGGGATCGGTCACATCAGGCTCCACGAGACCGACCGCATCGCCGCGCTCGCGGGCAACCTCCGTGCGCTCGGCGGCGAAGTGGAGGAGTTCCCCGATGCGCTCCGGATCGTCCCCGCGCCGCTCCACGGCGGCGAATGGCCGGCCCACCACGACCACCGCATGGCGACCACGGGGGCGCTGATCGGCCTGCGCGTCCCCGGAGTCGAGGTCGACGAGATCGGCACCACCGCGAAGACCCTCCCCGAGTTCGCCCGCCTCTGGGAGCGCATGCTCGGCACCGCACCGACAGGAGGCGCCGGCGCGTGAGCTGGCTGGGCGACGACGAGGGCGACGGGCTCGAGGACGAGTTCGACGAGTCCCGCATCCGCGTGCGTCCCAACCCGAAGGCCAACCGCCCGCGCACCAAGCGCCGTCCCGCACACGCCGACGCCGAGATCGGACGGGTGCTCGGGGTCGACCGAGGCCGGTACACGGTGCTCCTCGGCGAGGACACGGCCGAGGAGCGCACCGTCACCGCCGCCCGCGCCCGCGAGCTGCGTCGGACGCCGATCGTCACCGGCGACCAGGCCCGCGTCGTCGGCGACACCTCCGCGGACGAGGGGACCCTCGCGCGCATCGTCGGGATCGTCGAGCGCTCCTCCCTGCTGCGGCGCAGCGCCGACGACACCGACCAGGTCGAGCGCGTCATCGTCGCCAACGCCGATCAGATGCTCATCGTCGTGGCTGCGGCCGACCCGGAGCCCCGGCAGCGCCTCGTCGACCGTTACCTCGTGGCGGCGCTCGACGCCGGGATCCGGCCGCTGCTCGTAGTGACCAAGACCGACCTCGCCGACCCTGCCGAGTTCCTCACCCACTTCGACGGGCTCGACCTCACCCTCTTCACGAGCGCGCGCGGCGAGATGCCGGTCGACGAGATCGGCGCCGCGCTGGTCGGCCACTCCACCGTGTTCGTAGGCCACTCCGGCGTCGGCAAGTCCACGCTCGTCAACGCGCTGGTCCCCGGAGCGGGGCGCGCCACGGGCCACGTGAACCAGGTCACGGGACGGGGACGGCACACCTCCTCCTCCACCGTCTCGCTGCGCTTCCGATCGCCCGCGGGCACGGGCTGGGTCATCGACACCCCCGGCGTGCGGTCCTTCGGCCTCGGGCACGTCGACCCGGCGAACATCCTCGCGGCGTTCACCGAGCTGGCCGCGATCGCCGAGGCCTGCCCTCGCGGGTGCACCCACCTTCCCGACGCCGAGGACTGCGCGCTGAACGAGACCGCGGCCGAGGGGAGGCTCGGCGAGGCCGGACGCGCCCGCCTGGACTCGCTCCAGCGCCTGCTGGAGACGTTCTCGGACCGTCGCTGAGCAGATTCCGGGGCCGGCTTCCGCCGGGCCCCCCGGCTAGGCTGGAGCGGTGACCACGCAGCGACTCGAACCCGGCAGCCCCGCCCCCGACTTCACGCTCCTCGACCAGGACGGCTCCCCCGTCTCGCTCGCGGACCTGCGCGGGCGCAAGACGATCCTCTACTTCTACCCGGCCGCGATGACCCCCGGCTGCACCACCCAGGCGTGCGACTTCCGCGACAGCATCTCCTCGCTCCAGGGGGCGGGCTACGCCGTCGTCGGAGTCTCCCGTGACGAGCCCGCGAAGCTCAAGCGGTTCCAGGAGCGCGACGGGCTCACCTTCCCGCTCCTGAGCGACCCCGACCACGCCGTGCACGAGGCCTACGGCGTGTGGGGAGAGAAGAAGAACTACGGCAAGGTCATCCAGGGCGTCATCCGGTCCACCTTCGTTCTGGACGAGAACGGCGTGATCGTCCAGGCCCTCTACAACGTCAAGGCGACCGGGCACGTCGCGCGCCTGCGCAAGCTCCTCGGCATCGACGCCTGACGCATCCTGATCGACGCCGACCCCGGCCGGGGACGGGACGGCTAGCGCCCCCTACCGGCCGTCGGCGTCGTCCGACTCGCCATCCCGGCCGCGGAGACGGGACGGACCCTCGCGCCGGGACACGAGGAACAGCAGGACCGCTCCGGCGACGCCGGGGATCGCGAGGGCGAGGACGAACAGCGCCGGGAACGGGCGGACCCCCAGCGCGCTCATCGCCATGGCCACGGCGATGATCTGCAGGACCATCCCGCCGGAGCGCCCCCAGGAGCGCCCCCGGAGCACCGCGAGGCCCAGACCCACCAGCCCCGCCCCGCCGATCACCGTGAGCACGACGAGCGCGAGAGCGGAGGGCAGCAGGGCCGCATCGCCGGCGCTGAGCCCGAACACCTCGACGAGGGCGACGACGATGAGCGCGGCCCCTTCCAGGGCCAGCAGCGTCGATGCGGCGACTGTCAGTTTCGAGGCGCGCATGGCCCTCCCGTCCGAGCGGATCCTTTACGCGCGCCGAAGAGCGGGCGCAGAAAACCCTTGATCATCTGCGTTCCATGTATGAGAATAGAACACAGTCATGTGCTCCCACAGCGGCGTGGGGCGAGTTCACCGCTTGCACTTCTGGGCAGCACCCCCCGATCGCCGCCCGCATCCGAGGACGCGTAACCCACGCGCCCCGACGATTCCACACGAGGAGCCCCCATGGATTGGCGCGACAAGGCCGCCTGTCTCACTGTCGACCCTGAGCTGTTCTTCCCGGTGGGGAACACGGGACCTGCCGTCGACCAGATCGAGAAGGCGAAGTCCGTCTGCGCCCGGTGCACCGTCACCGAGATCTGCCTGCAGTACGCGCTCGAGTCCAGCCAGGACTCCGGCGTCTGGGGCGGCCTGAGCGAGGACGAGCGCCGCGCGCTCAAGCGCCGCGCCGCCCGCGCCCGTCGCGCCGGCTGAGCCGCCGCGCCCGGCCGGTCCACCGGCCGCTCCGCCCGACCCGCTTTCCGGGTCCGGCGTCTCCGGTCAGGCGTTGACCCACCGCATCGGGAGGTCGATCGTCACCTCGGTGCCCTCGCCCTCGGTGCCCCGCCAGTCGATCGTTCCGCCCAGCTCGCCCTGGATGAGCGTGCGGATGATCTGCGTGCCGAGTCCCTGACCCACACGCCCCTCCGGCAGCCCGTGACCCGTGTCCCGCACGATCACGCGCAGGTTCTGATCCGTCCGCTGTGCCTCGATCGTGACGAAGCCCTCTTGGCCGGCGAGCCCGTGCTCCACCGCGTTCGTGACGACCTCGGTGAGCGCGAGCGCCAGCGGCGTCGCGTACTCGCTCGGCAGCACGCCGAACCGGCCGGTCGACTGCGTCCGCGCCCGCGTGTTCGGCGCCGCGGCGACCTCGGCGACCAGCTTGAGCACCCGCGCGAAGACCTCGTCGAAGTCGACCTTCTGCGCGAGCCCGCCCGCGAGCGTGTCGTGCACGACCGCGATCGACTCCACGCGGCGCATCGCCTGCGTGAGAGCGTCCCGCGCCTCCTCCGAATGCGTGCGCCGGGCCTGGATGCGCAGCAGCGACGCCACCGTCTGCAGGTTGTTCTTCACGCGATGGTGGATCTCGCGGATCGTGGCGTCCTTGGTGATGAGCTCCTGCTCCTGGTGGCGGAGCTCGGAGACGTCGCGGCACAGCAGGATCGCACCGATGCGCGTGCCGTGGTCGCGGAGTGGGATCGCGCGGAGCGAGACCGTGACGCCGCGCGCCTCGATGTCGGTGCGCCACGGTGCGCGACCGGTGACCACGAGCGGGAGGGACTCGTCGACGACGGCCTTGCCCGACAGCAGTTCGGTGGTCACCTCGGCCAGCGACTCCCCCTCGAGCTCGCTCGCGAAGCCCATCCGATTGAACGCCGACAGCGCGTTGGGGCTCGCGAACGTGACCACCC
>Ga0164243_10013637_pt1 | contig 11409 bp, 13 predicted proteins | sample OricompcompostOP_FD_108781 | JGI IMG/M metagenome (GOLD analysis project Ga0164243, IMG submission 108781) | Organic Plus compost microbial communities from Emeryville, California, USA - Original compost - Organic plus compost (OP) | ecosystem: Engineered > Solid waste > Mixed feedstock >... | reverse complement strand
GTCAAAGACGAAGTCCCGTCCGCCTTCCGGTACGCCGAGCGTCACACGGTGCACATGGTATTCGGTTTCCGGTTGAACATCGAAGCCAGCCGCTTTCAGATTTTCAGCGGCGTTTGCCTTTGGGAGGAAGGCGCGACAGCCCAGGCCTGGGAGGCGCGGATCTTCATAGCTTCCCGGAAGGTGGGGCGGGACCTCGCCCCAGATCGCGGCCACCGCGAGATCCTCCGCCGAAATGGTGACTTTGGCCCGCAACCTGTAAAGGGTCAGCCGTTTCTTCAGTTCTTCGCGGCGCTCGGCCGGAACGTCGATCAGGTAGCCGTTTTCCGTCCTCAGGACGAAGAAATCGGAGATGATCTTGCCTTGCGGCGTCAACAGGGCAGCATAGGCTGATTTTCCTATGATAAGATGCTCGACGGAGTTCGTGATGAGGTTGTGCAGGAAATGGGGTGCGTCCTCGCCGGACACCCGGATCGTGTTCCGATCGGAAAGAACAGCGGCGAAAGCCATTCATGCCTCCTTGCGCCCATGCGCGCCGGAACGTAAGCCCGCATATGGACGCCTACAAGGGCAGGGACATTCATGGCTGAGATCTACGATCTTGTTTTCAAAGGCGGCACGATCGCCAACCAGGACGGCGTGCATCGGGCCGATCTCGCGGTGAAGAACGGCAAAGTGGCGGCTCTCGGCGATCTGTCGCGCGCATCGGCGAGCGAGATCGTCAACGTCCGCGGCCTGCATCTCCTGCCCGGCGTTATCGATACGCAGGTTCATTTCCGTGAGCCGGGGCCGGTTCACAAGGAGGATCTGGAAACCGGTTCCCGGGCGGCGGTGATGGGCGGCGTGACCGGCGTGTTTGAGATGCCGAACACCAATCCGCTGACGGTCACGGCCGAGGCGCTGGAGGATAAACTCGCCCGGGCGCGTGGCCGCATGCATTGCGAGCATGCCTTCTTCATCGGCGGCACGCACGAAAATGTTGCGGACTTGCCGGAACTGGAACGCCTGCCGGGGTGCGCCGGTGTGAAGGTGTTCATGGGTTCCTCCACCGGCACGCTGCTTGTGGAGGATGACGAGGGTGTGCGGAACATTCTCAGAGTGATCCGGCGGCGGGCTTCATTCCATTCGGAAGATGAGCCCCGCCTCAACGACCGCAAGCATCTGCGTGTGCCTGGCGACGCGGCGAGCCATCCGGTCTGGCGTGATGTCGAGGCGGCGTTGAAATGCACGACGCGTCTCGTAAATCTGGCCCGCGAGACGGGCGCGCGCATCCATGTTCTGCACGTCTCAACGGCGGAGGAGATGCATTTTCTCGCCGACCACAAGGATGTCGCTACGGTCGAGGCGACGCCGCATCATCTTACGCTCGATGACAGCCTGTACGCGACGCTCGGCACGAAGCTTCAGATGAATCCACCGCTGCGTTCAGTCTACCACCGTGACGGCATATGGTGGGGTGTGCGACAGGGCGTGGTCGATGTGCTCGGCTCCGACCATGCGCCGCACACGCTGGAGGAGAAGGCGAAACCCTATCCGGAATCACCTTCGGGCATGACCGGTGTACAGACATATGTACCGATCATGCTGACCCATGTCGCCCATGGTCGTCTGTCACTTGAGCGGTTTGTGGACCTGTCGAGCGCCGGCCCGGCGCGCATTTTCAACATTGCCAGCAAGGGCCGGTTGGCCGTCGGTTACGATGCCGATATCACGGTCGTCGATCTAAAGAAGAAGAGAACGATCACGAATGACTGGATCGCCTCGCGCTCGCAGTGGACGCCCTATGACGGGGTACCGGTCGAAGGCTGGCCGGTCGGCACCGTCATTCGCGGCATGCGGGTGATGTGGAATGGCGAGCTCGTAACGCCGGGCTCTGGCAGGCCCTTCCGCTTTCTTGAGACCCTCGGCGGGCGCTAGTCGCCCGCCGGTTCCGGCAAGGGTAAAATGAGTGCGAACACCGCGCCGCCGCTCTCGCCGTTGCGTGCACGGGCCTCGCCCCCGAGGCTGCTCGCGACGGAGCGCACAAGCTTCATGCCGAGCCCCTTGATGCGGCCTATCTCGAAATCCTCGGGTAGACCCGGTCCGGTGTCGGTCACTTCGAGGATAAGGCGGTTATCCTTGGTGTGCACGCTGACGCGGATGGATGCTGTGGTCTGATCCTTCGCCGCGTGCTTGAAGGCATTGGTGACAAACTCGTTGATGACGAGGCCGAGCTTCGAAACGAAGTCGGTCGGCAGCCGCATGCGCTCGCAATCCGTCGCGATCGTGTAATGCTTGCCATCGCCCTCCTGCATCACACTATCGGATAAATCATTGCACAACTCGCGCAGATACTGGGAGAATTCGATCGTCCGCATGTCGCCCGAGCGGTAGAGACGCGCATGAACATGCTGGATCGAGCCGATGCGCAGGCCTGCTTTCTCGAGCTGCTCGCGCGTGTGCGGATCGGTCTCCTGGTTCGCCTGCATGCGCAGAATTGAGGAGGCGAGCTGCAGCGAATTGGCGACGCGATGGTTGATCTCGCGCATCATCAGTTCGGCCTCGCGCAACTCCTCTTCTTTCGCAGCAAGAAGGGCGCGCAATTCCTCGGTTTCGGAGGGTGGTTCAGGTAGGCTCATGGAGCGGAGAGGACTGGGCATCGGAATGCCTCCTTCCGGGAACCATGTTTGCAGAGATCGGCCCGCCGGTAAACTGGCCGGTTCGCACACATGCCCGCGAGGCGTGTTGAAGAGTTTCAGTCGCCTGCAACAAAAAAATGCCAGGTTCCATCAGGGCCGATGCCGACGCGATAGAAATTATAGGCGCCAAACTCTTTCATCTCATTATATTCGTAACTTGTGACAATTTTGAACAGCTCGATCATCTGGGGCGGTGTCAGATCGTCAATGGGATATTGAGCAAAATAAGGCCACAAATACATTTCCTGTGGGGTTCCCTTGTCCACATGTACGTAACCCGCTTCCAGCACTTCGGCGAGTATGGCCATGATCTCACGCCCCTGACCGTCGTTTGACTGTTCCTTCATTGCGGCGATCGGATCCTTCTCTTCGCCGAACGAAAAGACAGGAGGCATTTCGTTGCTCTGGATGACGGTCCTCAGCTTGTCGGGGTCTCCGGAAAGCGCCGCTTCGAGAATCTTGTCGCGCATCGCCCGGACAGGTTCCGGAAGAAGGCCGGGATCGTAAAAGACGTCCGGTTTGGTCTTCGACTGGGAAGAATCGCCGGATGTTCCGGTACTGTCGGTCGTCGTTGCAGGATTGGCCTGCGCGGTCGCGGGCGGAGCCTCTCCGGTTACGGCAAGCCCCTTTCCGCCCATGGCGGAGAGAAGGATGAGGGCCACAATCCCCGCGCGCTTCATGAACTTCTCCTTCCCTGGCAACGTGAAACGGGAGCCTAGCTTGTTATTTGATGCGGGGCGAGGTTGCTCCACGGGCTGGCTTCCAATTATCTGCCTTGGGGGCATTGTGCGACCTCAGGCGCGCGGGTGGGGAAATGGCGTGGTCGATTGGGGTTTGATCGCAATTGGGATGGGCATCGGGCTTGCCGTTGCCGCGCCGATGGGCCCCGTCAACATCATGATCATCCATCGCGGTGTGAAACACGGTTTCGCCTCGGCCTTCGTGGCCGGTCTTGGCGCGGTTGTCGGCGATACCCTTTATGCTGCGGTGGCGGCGTTTGGCGTGACCGCGATTTCCGACACGGTCGAAAACCATATCGGCCTTATCCAATTGGTCGGCGGTTTTCTGCTGATCGGCTTTGGTTCCAACCTCGTTTTCCGGACACCCCATCCGGAGGCGCGTGTGGATGAGGATACGCGCCTCAGCATGATCGGGGCGGCGGTGTCGAGTTTCGTTCTGGCGGTCACCAATCCCGCCCTCCTGCTTGGTTTTATCGCCATCTTCGCCGGGCTGGACGAGATCGGCCGCGCGCCGGACAATTGGGTTTCGGCGGCGGAGCTCAGCGTCGGAGTGCTGCTGGGTGGTCTGATCTGGTGGTTCGTGCTGGCCAATGTGGTCGCGCATTTTCGCAACCGCATCACATTGCCATGGTTGCGTACGATCAACATCGCGGCGGGTCTTGCGCTGGCCGCTTTCGGCGTCGGACTGATTGCCGATTTTGTACTCGATAGCCTTTGAGCCGCCGCTGGCCTATTGGGTGAATTCAGCGAGCGTGAATTCGCCGCGACGCAGACGTTCGGGAAGGCTCTCGGCGAATGTTGCCGTCGCCTCCTCACCAAAGCTGTCGACCAGTTCGGCAAATGCGCGGAAAAGGGCGGCCTGCGCCACACATTCGGGCGGCAGTCCGTCGAGCATCGCTCCTTCCCAGGCTTCTTCGAGATAAGTCAAAGCCGCGAAACGTTCGCGCGAGTGCTTTTCTCGGTCGTCGACGTTCGGGGGGAATTGGGAAGCAGCCATGGGGAGCCCGTCGCAGCCGTGCGGTTATCGTTCGGAAAACCTAACACGGGCCGCTGCAGGCGTTTGGCGCAATTTAAAAAAAGGTTAACGAGAAGGCCCTGATTTACCGGAATCACCCGCCATGGCGTGTGGCGATCTCGCGTGTCAGCTTCGAGCCTTCCTCGAGATAACGACGCACAGCGAGATCGGCCGATGGTGTACAGGTCCGATAGGTGGTCTGGAAGGCGTTGTAACCCTCGTTGAACGCTCCGGCGAGTCGTTCGCGGCGGTCGGGCGGACCACCTTCCGCCTCGATGAGATCGCTCATTTTGTCCCGCCAGACCTGGCCATCGTCGGCTCCGCAGAGCGGCCGCAGGTAATGCAGGGCGCCAAGGATTTCGCCGATCCGCCGGATGTCCTTCTCGTAAGGTGGAGGGGCCGTGTTTTGAGGAGGGGCGGATTTTGTAGCGGCGGCCGTCGGGGATGTGGCGCCCGGCACCGAACTTTCATTGGCGCCTGGCGGTGTTGCGGTTGCAGCCGGAGGGGCCGTCTGGGCCGGTGGCGGTGTCTCCCGGCGCTGGCGTTGCTGTTCCAGCCGTTTCTGTTCCTGCCGTTTCTGCTGGTTGCGCAAAAATTCGAGGGGGGACTGCGCATCGGCCTCAAGAGGCATGGCGATCGTCCCGATTGCAAACGCTGCGGCGCAAAGAATGATGCGCGTGATCATACCGTGACCTTCGCCGGAAGGATCTGCGCGGCCGCGAGGGCCACGATTCGGTGAAGATCGTCGGTTACCGGCAGCCCATCCAGCGTCATCGGATCGGCCCAGCGGATATCGGCAGCTTCCGGTCCGATCTGTGGCTCGCCGGACACCCAGCGCGCCGCGAAGGCGACGACAAGAAAATGGAACTGCGTGCCTTCCCGGCGAGGCATCACTTCGACGATGCCCGCGAAATCCACAATCTCGGCCTTGACCTGGACTTCCTCGTCGAGCTCGCGCAGGGCGGCTTCTTTCAGCCGTTCGCCGAATTCGACCCGGCCTCCGGGAAGCGACCACAGACCGGCAAGCGCGCCGACGGCGCGCTGGGCAAGGAGGACGCGCCCGTCGCGGAACACCGCGGTGGAGACGCCGACTTCGGGCCGATGTGTCATTGGCCCGGAATAGACCTGGATCAGCGCCGGAACAAGGCGTCGACGGCCGCTTGTGCGTCGTCGGCGGAGGCCTCCTGTGGTTCGGCAAGGCCATTGATGAGTGCGCTGGCGCGGGCGATCAGCATTTCCACGGCCTCGGCGCTTTCGTGAAGCGTCGGATTCGCCTCGCCGTGAAAGCGTTCGCCGGCGATTGCATTCTGCGCCAGAAGAAGAACCGTTTCGATCTCGGCGATGATCACGTCGAGACTTTTCTTCAGTGCGGGTGCGGCGAGGTCATGTGCAAGAAGCGCGAGTGCCTTGGCGCGAAACCCCGAAGTCTCGAAATGCTCCCGATAGCTCAGCAGCTTCCAGCCCAGAATCTCTTCCCTCAGGTCCGGGGCCGAAGGATAGAGTTCGATCAGCATGACCATCTCATTGAAATGGTTCAGATAATCTGTCGATAGCCCGGTTTTCGGATTGATGTTCGCAGCCACGAGCCTGTCCTGCATCCCGGCAAGGGTGGGCACGGTTATGGTGGACGCGGAAACATTCATGAGGAAAGTCGGCCATTTCCGGCGGGCTGCCGGTTGCCCGAGATTGCCTCTCGACGATTGCCGCAGGGTTAATGGGGATTTGCCAGAACCACACCCGGATTGAGAATGCCGTGCGGATCGAGCGTGCGTTTGAGGGCACGCATCAGGTCGAGTTCGACTTCGCTTTTGACGCCGGGCAGAAGCGAGGCCTTGAGCCGCCCGACACCATGCTCGGCGGCGATGGAACCGTTGAATCGCGTAACGACGGCGTGGATCGCGGCGTTCATTTCGTACCAGCGGCCGATAAAGGCTGCGCCGTCGGCGCCCTCCGGCTGGCTGATGTTGAAATGCACGTTGCCGTCGCCGAGATGGCCGAACGGGCAGGGACGGCAACCCGGCACGGTCCGGAGGGCGGCTTCCGTTGCCTCGTGGATGAAGGCCGGGACATCGGCCACCGGCACCGAGACATCGTGCTTGATCGAGGTGCCGGCGAGTCCCTGCGCATCCGACATGATCTCGCGATAGGCCCAGAGCCGGGCGCGCTCCTTCTCGCCGCTGGCGATGGCGGCGCGGACGGCTTCCCCGCTCTCAAGCGCGCCGCGGGCGATTCGTCGCATCACGGCGCCGACATCGTGGTCTATCACCGAATTCAGTTCGATGAGTACATACCAAGGGCAAACGGCGCCTCGGGGCAGGGGACGGTCGAGCTTCGCAGCCGCAAGTTTCATGCCGAACAGAGGGAGGAACTCGGCCGCGGTGACTTCGGGGCCGGCTTCGCTGCGGGCGCGGCGGAACAGGGCAAGGGCCTGTTCTGGCGTGTCTACCCCGAAAAGCGCCGTTGCTGTCGCCCGGGGGCGGGAGAAAAGCTTCAGGGCGGCCGCCGTGATGATGCCAAGCGTGCCCTCTGCGCCCGTGAAAAGGTGCTTCAGGTCATACCCCGTATTGTCCTTGCGCAGTGTGCGAAGCCCGTTCCAGATCCGCCCATCCGCAAGCACGACTTCAAGACCGAGCACAAAATCCCGCGCCGACCCGTAGGCGAGCACGTTGAGGCCGCCAGCATTGGTCGAGAGCGTGCCGCCGATCGTACAGAATTTCTCGGGCGCCAATGTCAGTGGATAGAAGCGATTCACGCTCGCCGCCGCCTGCCGCGCCTCGGCGAGCGTCGCGCCGGCTTCGATCACCATCGTATTGCCGTCGGGATCGAGCGCGCGGATTCGGTTCATGCGCGACAGATTGAGGACAATCGCCGTCCCGCTCTCGTCGGGGACGGCACCGCCCACAAGCCCGGTATTGCCGCCCTGCGGCACGATGGCCGTTCCCGTATCCCGTGCGAGCCGGACCACGGCGGCCACGTCCTCGGTCGAGGCCGGTTTCACGACCGCTGGCGTCACGCCGTGAAAAAGGCCTCGCCGTTCTTTCAGATAAGGATCGGCTTCGGCACCGGTGATCAGGTTTTCGGGACCGAGAAGGATTTCAAGACGCTGGAGCAAGGAATGTGCGATCATGGCCGGCACTCTTCTGACATAATAAACTTAGTCTCGCTGCTCGCCGGTAACAGACGAAAAATGCGTGGGGCGGTTCGGAGGAAGGCGAAGATCGATCGTCATTGCCGTTCTGAATATGGGTTTTGCCTTTCCCCCGCCTTTTTTGCTGGTCACGGAATGACTTCATGCCGGCTGATCCATTCAGACCGGCGCTTAACGATTCAATGCCGCATATCTGGTTCCGATGTTCACGTGGAAGTTGCGCCGGAAGACGATGAAGCGCCAGTCGATGGCCCCCCGATCATCCGGTGTGCTTCCTGCAATGCCGCTCGTGGCCATATTGCTGGCGGGCTGCGCCGGCAATTCAGGGCTGGATGGCGATGGCCTTCCGTCCGACATCGCCGGAAGGCCCGTCATTGCCGCCGTCACAACCCGCAAGCCCGTGGCCGACCCGCGCAATTCGCCCTGGTTCGGTTCCGAGCGTTCCGATGCCAGCGTGACGCAGGTACGCCTGACCTCACCTTATCTGTCCGGGCGTTTCTCGCTGGCGGCCACAGGTCTGTCGGACTGGAAGATCCAGAGCGTCGAGCCCGTTGCAGGCCTGCCTGCGGCGCTCGCATCCGGCGGCGGCGGAGGGCGTGACGTTCTCGTCTACGTTCACGGATTCAACGAGACATTCGAAGACGCGACCCTCGACGCCGCCCGCTTATCGGACGCTCTCGGTTTCAGAGGCGATACGGTTCTGTTCAGCTGGCCCTCCCGTGCATCGGTGCTCGGCTATGTGGCCGATCGCGAGAGTGCCATGTGGTCCCGCGATGCTCTGGAAAATATGTTCGCGACCTTGCTTTCCAGTCCCGGCATGGGGCGGGTGCACATCGTCGCCCACAGCATGGGCGGCATGTTGACGGTGGAAGCGCTCCGGCAGGTTCATGCCCGCGCTGACACGAGCAAATTCGGCGCGATAGTCTTTGCTGCGCCCGACATCGACGTCGACGGATTCTCGGCTTCGGTGCGGCGTATGGGCGATCTCCACCGCAAGATGACCGTGATCAGCGCCACCGATGATCGGGCGCTTGCGATTTCCGCGGGATTGGCCGGGGGACGGCGTGTCGGCCGTGTCGAGAAAGCCCGCCTTGAGGAGCTTGGGGTCAAGGTTGTCGATGCGTCGGGTTTGTCGAGCGGCCTTCTGCGCCACGATTTGTTCCTGAGCGATTCATCGGTCCAGAAGGTCATCGCTCAGGCAATAAGGGATTCGAGACGCGAGAGCACGGTTGCCGCGCCGCCGGCTTCGGCCTTCGATCCGGCTCTTCCAGGAACGCAAACTCAGCCTCCGCCACCTTTGCACTGAGAGCGGCACGCGCGCCTGTTCCGCTCGGTAATGGCTAAGAAAATCGCTGCCATTGCCATGTTTTCGAGTTGTCGCGGTGCGACGCTGGGCCCTGAAGCGTTGACCCCGATCATCGCGCCGCGGCACGCCGCAAGCGGTCATTGATCGCCTCGCCGAGGCCTTCATCCGGTATGGACGCAACCGCAATGCCATCGGGCTTTCGGGCATCGAGCGCGCGCAGATAGGCAAAGAGATTGCTCGCCGCCTCGGCAAGATCGCCGGAAGGCGAGAGATTGAGGGCGGCGAGCGGCTCGCCCTTTGGCCCGCCGGGACCGAACCCGAGCCACGCTTCACAGGCTTCAACGTCCGTCGCGTTGAGCCTCACGGATGCATCGGGTGCGTAATGCTGCGCCAGCATGCCGGGCGCCTGTACCCTGTCGGTCGGGTTCGCAATGATTTCGCCGAGAACCGCCTCGATGTCCCGGCGTGCGATCCCCCCCGGTCGCAGCAGACGCACCGGTTCGTCGGGCAGGCAGGCGATGACAGTGGATTCCACGCCGACAGAAGTTCTTCCGCCATCGAGAATGAGCGTGACGCGTCCGTCGAGATCGGCCTTCACATGGTCCGCCGAGGTCGGGCTGACACGTCCCGAGCGGTTGGCGGAGGGGGCGGCGACCGGTGCACCGAACGCGGCGAGAAGCTGCTGCGCGACCGGGTGAGCGGGAACGCGCAAAGCCACAGTCGGCAATCCCGCCCGCGCAAGCTCATGCACGGTGCCGGTCCTTTCCGCGAAAGGCACGACAAGCGTCAGCGGGCCCGGCCAGAACGCCGCGCCGAGTTTTTCCGCGCGGGCATCGAAGACACCCTGTTCCCAGGCTTCGGCGAGGGATGCCACATGCGCGATGAGCGGGTTGAAGCTCGGCCTCCCTTTCGCCTCGTAGATTGCAGCCACGGCACGTCCGTCGCGCGCGTCCCCGCCGAGTCCGTATACGGTCTCGGTGGGGAAGGCGACGAGCCGGCCGGAAGAAAGCACTTCGGCAGCTTCGGAGATCGCCACAGGGGAGGCTGCAAGGATTCGGGTCGATGTCACGGCTTTGGCGTATATGCAGTTGAGAATAAAGTGAACCGCCCGATATTAGTCCGATGCACTTGCGTTCGCCCGAAGGGCAGTGTTCCCTCCGGGCCGCTCCCGCAGAACCAGGCCCGCACAACAGGAAAGACGTCCGATTTGGCAACGCTTCTTCTGTATCACTCGCACTTCGCGCTTCATCAGACCACGGCCGGCCATCCTGAACGGCCGGACCGGTACCGGGCCGTGGAAGCGGCTCTCGGTCAGCCGGAATTCGATGCGCTGGTCCGTGAGAAGGCGGATGTCGCCGATGTGAACTTCACCCGCTATGTCCACACCGACCGTTATGTCGAAGCCCTTGAGGCGGCCCGGCCGAACGAGGGCTATGTCTATCTCGATGGCGATACGATGATGGAACCGACGACCTGGGAGGTTGTGCTGCGCGGCGTTGGCGGAACGCTTCAGGCCATTGATGGCGTGCTCGATGGTAGGGCGCAGAACGCCTTCGTAGCCTGCCGCCCGCCGGGCCATCATGCCGAGAGCGAGCGCGCGATGGGCTTCTGCCTGTTCAACAATGTCAGCATCGGCGCGCGTCACGCGCAGAAAAAGCACGGTTTGCAACGCGTCGCGATCGTTGATTTCGACGTCCATCATGGTAACGGCACGCAGGAAATTTTCTATTCCGACCCCTCCGTGCTCTATGCCTCGACGCACCAGATGCCGCTCTATCCCGGAACCGGCGCCGCGCGCGAGACCGGCGTCGGCAATATCTTCAACTGTCCGCTTGCGCCGGGCGATGGCGGCGACAAGCTGCGTGCGGCTTTCGAGGGCAAGATTCTGCCCGCTCTCGACACCTTCAAGCCAGAACTCATTATCGTTTCGGCAGGTTTCGACGCGCATGAACGCGATCCGCTGGGATCCCTGCGCATGATTGAGAACGACTACGCTTGGGTTACTCGTAAGCTGATGGAATCGGCAGAGAAGAACTGCGAAGGCCGTCTCGTCTCGGTTCTTGAAGGGGGATATGATCTTCAGGGGCTTGCGAACTCCGTCGCCGCCCATGTTGGCGAACTGATGAAAGGCTGAGCGCGTGGCCGAAACCGACATTGCAAATCTGCCCTTTGAGCAGGCGCTTGCCGAACTGGAAGGAATCGTCAAGCAGCTTGAGCGGGGCGATGTTCCATTGGAGCGTTCGATTGATCTCTATGAGCGGGGCGAGAAACTGAAGCAGCATTGCGACGCGCTTCTGAAAGCCGCGGAGGCGCGCGTCGAGAAGATCACGACCGATGCTTCAGGTCAGCCCTCCGGAACGACCCTGCTCGACCCAGCCTGAAACATGCTGACGGTTTACGCTGCAAAGGCCGGGACTCTCGTCGCGGAACCTCACGACGCCGGGAGGCCTTTGCCAGAAAGAGCCGTCTGGCTCGATCTCGTCAGTCCCACACCTGCCGAAGACAAGGCGGTCGAGGCCTGTGTG
>Ga0164243_10013635_pt1 | contig 11410 bp, 9 predicted proteins | sample OricompcompostOP_FD_108781 | JGI IMG/M metagenome (GOLD analysis project Ga0164243, IMG submission 108781) | Organic Plus compost microbial communities from Emeryville, California, USA - Original compost - Organic plus compost (OP) | ecosystem: Engineered > Solid waste > Mixed feedstock >... | reverse complement strand
GAAGGCGACCACTACCGCACGCGCCTGACCCACACGCTCGAAGTCTCCCAGATCGCGCGGTCTCTGGCGCGCTCCCTCGGGCTCGACGAGGACCTGGCGGAAACGCTGGCGCTTGCCCACGATCTCGGCCACACGCCCTTCGGCCATGCCGGGGAGAGGGCGCTCGACGAATGCATGCGGGCGCATGGCGGTTTCGACCACAACGCCCAGTCTCTGCGGATCGTGACCCGGCTCGAGCGGCGCTATGCGGCCTTCGACGGCCTCAATCTCACCTGGGAAACCCTTGAAGGGCTCGTAAAGCACAACGGCCCGCTGACGGACCGCTCCGGCGCGCCTTTGTCCGGCGGGCAATTGCCCGAGGCGATCCGTATCTATGCGGACCGGCAGGACCTCGAACTCTGGAGCTTCGCCTCCGCCGAGGCGCAGGCCGCGGCCCTGGCCGATGACATCGCCTATGACGCGCACGATCTCGACGACGGACTGCGCGCCGGGCTCTTCACGCTCGAAGACCTGCGGAGCGTGCCGTTTCTCGCCGGTCTTCTCGGAGAGATCGCCCGGCTGTGGCCGGGGCTCGATGCCTCCCGGACGGTCCACGAACTGACCCGGCGCGTCATCACCCGTTTCGTCGAGGATGCCATCGTGGAAAGCGGGCGGCGGATCGCGGCGCTCGCGCCGCGAAGCGTCGAGGACATCCGCCGCGCGGCGGAGCCCGTCGTCGCCTTTTCCGATGCCATGGCCGAGGCGGACCGGGCCATCAAGGGCTTTCTCTACCCTCACATGTATCGGCACGAGCGCGTGATGCGGGTCATGAACGACGCGCAGCAGATCGTTCGCGACCTTTTCGCGATCTATCGCGCCGACAATGAGGAAATGCCGGAGGAATGGCGCGACCTCGGCGACGGGGCGGCGCGCGCGGCCGCGGACTTCATCGCCGGCATGACGGACCGCTACGCGATTCAGGAACATCGCCGGCTGTTCGATGCCACGCCGGACTTGCGATGACGGGGAGCGGTGACGGGGGCGTGTTTGACGTGACCTCCGATCTGCGTTAGGCGCGGCCGGGTTTCCGGGAGTGCCATGAATCTTTTTGCCGTTTTCTCCAAGCGTGTGAACGCCGCCGTCACGGCCGTTGCCGGCGATCTGCCGGACGCCGTCGCGCTTGATCTGTCGCGGGTCGTGGTCGAGCCGCCGCGCGACCCCAGCCATGGCGACATGGCGACGAACGCCGCCATGGTGCTCGCCAGGGAGTTCGGCCTGAAGCCGCGCGACCTTGCCGGGAAAATCGCAGAGAAACTGCGCGCGGACCCGGATGTCGCGGCGGTGGAGATCGCCGGGCCGGGCTTCATCAATCTGCGTCTCAAGAACGATCTGTGGCTCTCGGCGATGCGCAGTGTGCTCGCCGATGGCGATGCCTACGGCCGCAGCCGTCTCGGCGCGCGCCGCAAGGTCAATGTCGAATATGTCTCGGCCAATCCGACCGGCCCGATGCATGTCGGCCATTGCCGCGGCGCGGTGTTCGGCGATGCGCTGGCGAGCCTTCTTTCCTTTGCGGGTTATGACGTTACGCGCGAATATTACGTTAACGATGCAGGCGCGCAGGTCGATGTCCTCGCGCGTTCGGCGTATTTACGTTATCGCGAGGCGCTCGGCGAGGACATCGGCGCCATCCCCGAAGGGCTCTATCCCGGCGATTATCTGAAGCCGGTCGGCCGCAAGCTCGCCGACTCGTATGGCCCGGACCTTCTCGGCAAGCCGGAGCAGGAATGGCTGCCGCTCGTGCGCGCGGTGGCGATCGATGCGATGCTCGACATGATCCGCGAGGATCTGGCGGCGCTCAACATCCGTCATGACATCTTCTTCTCGGAAGCTTCCCTGCATGGACAGGGCGGGGCGGTGGACGCCACGCTCGCCGAGCTTCGCGCCCGCGGACTTGTGTACGAAGGCCGCCTGCCGCCGCCGAAGGGACAGGTCCCGGAGGACTGGGAGGACCGCGAGCAGACCCTCTTCCGCACCCGCCAGTTCGGCGACGACACCGACCGCCCGCTCGTGAAGTCGGACGGCTCCTACACCTATTTCGCCTCCGACGTCGCCTACATGAAGGACAAGATCGTACGCGGATTCGAGGACCTCATTTTCGTCCTCGGCGCCGATCACGGCGGTTACGTGAAGCGGCTGGAGGCGGTGGCCGCCGCCTTGTCCGGCGGCGCGGTGCATGTCGATGTCAAGCTCGTCCAGCTCGTGCGCCTGTTCCGGGCCGGCGAGCCGGTCCGGATGTCGAAGCGGGCGGGGGACTTCGTGACGCTGCGCGACGTCGTCGACGAGGTCGGCGTCGACGCGGTCCGCTTCATGATGCTGTTCCGCAAGAACGATGCGGTGCTCGATTTCGATTTCGCGAAAGTGCTCGAGCAGTCGCGCGAGAATCCGGTCTTCTACGTGCAGTACGCGCATGCGCGGACGCGCTCGGTGCTGCGCAATGCGCGCGAGGCGCTCGGACCGGATGCGGGTACGGATGCCGCATCCGCCAGGCTGGAACGGCTGTCCGATGCCGGCGAGATCGCACTTGTCCACAAGCTTGCGGAATATCCGCGGATGATCGAGGCGGCCGCCCAGGCGCACGAGCCGCACCGCATTGCCTTCTATTTGCACGAGCTTGCGTCCGACTTTCACGCGCACTGGAACCGCGGCAACGACGACCCCTCCCTGCGCTTCGTGCAGTCCGGGGATCCCGAATTGACGAACGCAAGGCTGGCGCTCGTGCAGGCTGTGGGATTAATTTTGAAAAGCGGGCTCTCTCTGCTGGGCGTGCGAGCGCCGGACGAAATGCGTTGATGCATTGGCCATATTCTGTCCGTGTTTCGTTGCTAGCAGGATGGGTCCCTTGGGGTATGAGATGTCCGATACTACACAGCGTCGCGGAACGGATTACGACAGCCTGCGCAATCTTGGCGCGGGGGTAAGCCGTTCGCCGCGTGAAGCGGAAGATCCGCTCGCCGAACTCGCTCGCCTGGTTTCGCAGAGCGATCCCTATGCCGTGCCGGAAGAGCCGCGCTCGCCGTCCTATGCATCCGCGCCGCGCGCCTATTCGCCGCCGGTCGTGGATCAGGATGACTGGCTTGATCCGATCGCCCCCGCGGCGTCCCGGCAGGCCGATCTCGATCCGCGGGCTCTCGATCCGCGGGCCTATGGCGCGGCCTCGTATCCGGACTACGATCCGAACGATTTCTTCGCCGATCCGGCCGCCGCCCAGCCGCAGGGCTATGGCGCGGTCTATCGCGACGAATTCGCCGAGGATGATTTCGCCGCGCACCCCCATGCCGCCTATCAGGACGATTTCGACGATCCGGCCGCGGCCTATGGCTATGACGATGGCTTCGCGGAGCACGATCTGCCGGTCCGCAGCCGGCGTGGCATGGTCCTCGCCGCCGTCGCCGGCCTTGTCCTGCTCGGCGGCGTCGGCGCCTGGGCGACGGGAATGTTCGGTGGAGAGGATGTCGCCGACGGCGCGCCGCCAGTCATCAAGGCCGAAAGCGAGCCGGTGAAGGTCGTCGCCGAGGCCAAGCCTGTCGTTCAGCAGAAACAGAGCTATGACCGCATTCCGGTGAACGCGGACGCCAATGTCGTCCCGAGCGCCGAGGAGCCGGGCGAGAAGCCCGCGCCGCGCGTGATTCTGCCCGGCGTCTCGTCCGCGCCGGCCGAATTGCGGGTGGCGGAAACCGCGGCCCTGCCGCCCGATTCGCCCGGACAGGCGGGCGACCCGAACGGCGGCCGCCGGGTGAAGACCATTTCCATCCGGCCGGACGGATCGTTCGCGCCGCCGTCCGAGGCGCCGGCCGCCGCGCAGCAGCCGCCGGCTCCGATCGAGGGAACCGGCGTCGCTGCCGGCATGTCCATGCAGCCCGGCAATGAATTCGGCATCATGGCGTCCGAGACCGATCAGCCGTCTGCGGGTCCCCGGCAGGCGACGGGCCCGTCCGTGCCGATGCCGGAGCCGCGTCCGGCGGCGATCGCCCAAGGCTTTGCGCCTGAGGCGGCTCCGGCTGCCCCCGCCGCCGTCGCGCCGCAGGTCCGGGCGTCGGCGCCCGAGCCCGCGCCGCCGCAGCAGAGCCATGGCGGACAGCCCTGGAGCCCGCAGCCGCAGGTGCAGATCATGAACAAGAGGCCGCTCCGGCCGTCCGGGACGCCGGGGCCGAGTTCGCAGGCGGCTCCATCGGCGCCGCCTGCCGCGACTCCATCGCCTCCGCGTCAGGTGGCGGCGGCCGCGCCCACCTCGCTTTCTTCCGCACCGGCGCCCGCGCCGGTGCAGTCGCGTCCGGCCGCGCCTCAGATCGCCGCGGTCTCCGCGTCCTCGGCGGGGGGATTTGGCGTTCAGCTGACCGCGCAGCGGTCGGAAGCGGAGGCTCTGGCCGCGTTCAACGCGCTGAAGCAGCGCCACCCCAATGTGCTCGGCTCCTATAGCCCCGTCATCGCCCGCGCCGATCTCGGCGCCGATCGCGGAGTGTTCTATCGCGCCATGGTTCCCGCATCGAGCCAGTCGGATGCCTCCAATCTCTGCATCCAGTTCAAGGCGTCCGGCATCGATTGCATCGTCCAGCGCCGCTGAGCGGGCTGGCCGCGATCCGGCGTCTGTGAAGAAAGGGGACGGGGTCCGCGGACCGCGCGCCCGCAGTTGACCCTTGTCCGGCCGCCCTATAAGGCCGCTTTATGAGCCCTCGCGCCTTTATTTGCGGTCTTTCCGGAACGGAATTGACGCCTGAGGAACGGCTGTTCGTCGATCACGCCGAGCCTTGGGGCATCATTCTGTTCGCGCGCAACATCCGCGATGCGGCGCAGGTTCGCGCTCTGGTGGACGAGGTGAGGGCGCTGCTCGGGCGCGGCGACATGCCGGTCCTGATCGATCAGGAAGGGGGACGCGTCCAGCGCGCGCGGCCGCCGCTCGCCGAACGCCATCCGCCCCCCAGGGCCTATGCCGATCTTTACGCCCGGAACCGCGAGGCCGGGCTCGCCGCGGCGAAGCTGGGCGCGCGGCTGATCGCCCACGAACTCAAGGAACTGCACCTCAACGTCGATTGTCTGCCGCTGCTCGACCTCGTTTTCGAAGGCGCGCACGACATTGTCGGGGACCGCTCCTATGGCGCGGCCCCGCACCCGGTCGCGGCACTCGGGCGCGCGGTGTGCGAGGGTCTGCTCGACGGCGGTGTCCTGCCGGTCGTGAAGCACATTCCGGGACATGGCCGCGCCCTTGCCGACAGTCACCTCGAATTGCCGCGCGTGACGACCTCGGTGCCGGAACTCCAGCGGACCGATTTCGCGCCCTTCCGCATGCTGAACGACATGCCGCTCGCGATGACGGCGCATGTGCTCTATACCGCTCTCGACCCGGACCGTCCGGCGACCCTCTCGCGCGTTGTCGTGCAGGATGTCATTCGCGGCTTCATCGGCTTCGACGGCGCGCTGATGAGCGACGATCTGTCGATGAAGGCGCTGTCGGGCGGTCTTGGGCAGCGCGCCGAGGAGAGCTTCGCGGCTGGGTGCGATCTGGCGCTGCATTGCAACGGAAACCTTGAGGAGATGCGCGAGGTCGCCCAGGCGTCTCCCCGTCTCGAGGGCGATGCGGAACGCCGGTGCCTTGCGGCGCTTGCCCGCCTCGGAGCGCCGCAGCCCTTTGACATCGAGCATGCGCGTGAAACGGTGCGCGCCCTGCTTCCAACGGAAATAGCGTGAGTCGAATGAGCAGCGAGGAGACCAGAGCGGCCGGCGAGCCGATCGCCGGTGAAACGGCGGCCGGGGCGGCGCGTCCCGACGGCGCGTTCGTGGTTGACCTCGACGTGTTCGAAGGTCCGCTCGATCTGCTTCTCGAGCTGGCCCGTAAGGACAAGGTCGATCTGCACAAAGTCTCGATCGCGCGTCTTGCGGAGCAATATCTCCTCTTCATTGAGGAGGCCCGGAAGCTGAAGCTCGAGCTTGCCGCCGATTATCTCGTGATGGCGGCCTGGCTTGCCTATCTGAAGTCCCGTCTTCTTCTGCCGCAGCCGGAGAAGACCGACGAAGTCTCCGGCGAGGACATGGCCGCGATGCTCGCCCATCGCCTCCGGCGCCTCGAAGCCATGCGCAACGCCGCCGAGCTTCTGGCCAATCGCGACCGGCTCGGCCGCGACGTCTTTCGCCGCGGCGCGCCGGAAGGCGTGCGGGTCGACCGCAAAAGCGTCTGGGGTGCGACTCTCTACGATCTTCTGACGGCCTATGCGCAGCAGCGCCAGCAGCAGACGCTCGCGCATGTGACGATCCGCCGGCAGCCGGTCCTGCCGCTTGCCGACGCGCGCGAGATGCTGGAGCGGCTTGTCGGCACGATTGGGGACTGGACCGCGCTCGATGCGCTGCTCGTTTCCTATCTTGCGCCGCCGGAGGAGCAGAAGAGCGTGCTGGCGTCCTCGTTCAGCGCCAGCCTTGAGCTTGCCCGCGAGGGGCATATCGAGTTGCGGCAGGAGAATGTCTTCGCGCCGCTGTACATACGCGCCACCGGAGGCGCCAAATGATCGACGGACAGACTTTCTTGCGTGACGCGACGGCCAATGATGCGGTGAATTTCGAGCATGTGCGGATGGCGGAAGCCCTCCTGTTCGCGGCCGAGGAGCCTCTCGACGAGGCGACCCTCGCGAGCCGTCTTCCGGAGGGGGCCGACATCCCCGCCGTGATCAGGGCGCTTGAGGCCCATTACGCGGTACGCGGCGTCAATCTCGTCTCGACGGGCGGGCGCTGGTGGCTGCGCACCTCGCCGGATCTTGCGCCCATTCTCCGTCGCGAGCGGTCCGAGCAGAAGAAGCTGTCGCGCGCCGCTCTCGAGACTCTCGCGATCATCGCCTATCACCAGCCGGTCACGCGCGCCGAGATCGAGGGCATCCGGGGCGTCTCCGTCGCCAAGGGCACGCTCGAAGTCCTGCTGGAAACGGGATGGGTGCGCCTGCGTGGCCGCCGCAAGACGCCGGGCCGTCCGGTCACGTTCGGCACGACGAAGGAATTTCTCGATCATTTCGGTCTTGAGACGATCGGCGACCTGCCGGGAGTCGACGAACTGAAGGCGGCGGGCCTGCTCGATTCCCGCCTGCCGGATGGTCTCGACGTTCCGATGCCCTCCGACGATCCGGCCCTGCGCGAGGACGAGGAGGAGCTGGAAGCCGGCGATCTCGATTTCCTGACGCCGCTCGATGCGGCCGAGGGTGCGGAAGAAAAGGCCGCCATTGCCGATGCCGGAGAGGCCGAGAACATCGAGCCGGAGGGCGCGGAACCGGAGGCCTCGGAGCCGGAGGACGGGCCGAAGTGAGCGATCCGGCGCGGGTGGACTGGGGGCAGGGCGGACGGGCTGGTGCCGCGATCCCCGCGCGCCTCGCCTTTGAGGGCATCACGCACCGGTTCGGCGCGGTCACGGCGGTTTCGGATTTCTGGCTCGACATCGCGCCGGGCGAGATCGTCGCTCTGCTCGGCCGTTCGGGATGCGGGAAGACGACGCTCCTGCGCATCGCCGCGGGGATCGAACGGCAGACGGCGGGCCGGCTTCTTCTGCACGATCGCGTGATCGCGGACGAGACAAGTTTCGCGCCGCCCGAGACGCGCGGCATCGGCTTCGTGTTCCAGGATTACGCGCTGTTCCCCCATCTGTCGGTGCAGGACAATGTCGCGTTCGGGCTGAAGCGCATGTCGCGGGCCGAGGCGAGCCAGATCGCGCTGCGCGCGCTGGAGCGTGTCGGCCTTCTTCACCACGCCGCCGACTATCCGCACGAATTGTCGGGCGGCGAGCAGCAGCGCGTCGCGCTTGCCCGCGCCATCGCGCCGCGCCCTGGCGTTCTTCTCATGGACGAACCTTTTTCCGGTCTCGACCGCAGGCTTCGCGACAGCGTGCGCGAGGAGACCTTGTCCGTGCTGCAGGAAACGGGCGCGACCTCGCTTCTGGTCACCCACGATCCGGAAGAAGCCATGCGCATGGCCGACCGCATCGCGCTCATGAGCGAGGGGCGGCTCATCCAGATCGGCACGCCGGAGGATCTCTACCGTCGGCCGGCGACCTTGTTCGTCGCCAGATTCTTCAGCGATATGAACGATCTGGAAGGCAATGCGAAAGCCGGCCGCGTGGAGACGCCGCTCGGCGTGCTGACGGCGAACAGCGTGCCGGACGGTCCGGTCGTCGTCGCGGTCCGGCCGTCGGCAGTTCGTTTCGGCGGCGAGGGCAGGAGCGGGCGCATTCTCTCGGCGCGTTTCCTCGGCGATACCGATCACATCGAGGTCGCGGTCGAGGGCCTCGGCGCTCCGCTGCGCGCCCGGGCTCCGGCCGGTCTGTGGCGCGAGAAAAGCGAGGTCACAATCAGTTTTGACCCCCAGCAGGCGCTTGTGTTTCCAGCGCGTGAAACCTAGGTTCGAGCCTTATCGGTTTCGCTGCCGGATTCCCCGCGCGGCAAGGTTTGTCGAGGAATTGTCATGAGCCTGACCCATTGGCTGGTCGTCATTGTCATCGCGCTCCTGTTGTTCGGGCGCGGCAAGATTTCCGATCTGATGGGAGATCTGGCAAAGGGCATCAAGAGCTTCAAGAAAGGCATGGCCGAGGACGACGACGTGAAGCCGGCCGCGCCGGCGCCGTCCGAAGTTCCGCCGCCCTCCAAGCTCATCGAACACGAGCCTGCCGACATCGTCGAAGAGGTCGAGGTCAAAAAGCCCGCCGCCAAAAAGGCTCCCGCGAAGAAGCCCGCCGCCGCGAAGAAGGCTCCTGCCAAGGCCAAAGCGAAGGTCTGAAGCGTTCTGTCGGCCAACAGGGCCTGATCCATGTTCGATATCGGCTGGTCTGAAATGCTGGTCGTCGGCGCCGTCGCCCTTGTGGTGATTGGTCCGAAGGACCTCCCGGCCGCCCTGCGCCAGGCGGGCAAATGGATGGGTGCCGTTCGCCGCATGGCCGCGGATTTCCAAGGTCAGGTCAACGAAGCCATGCGCGAGGCCGAGCTCGACGAGCTTCGGCGCGAAGTCCAGAATCTCAAATCCGGCGTCAGCGGTCTGGCCGATCCGATACGTACGGCGGGCAATGAGGTGAAGACGCTCGTCGAGGCGAAGCCGGAGCCGGACGCCGGAGCCCAGTCCGCTCCCCCGGCCGATGTGCCGCCCCCGGCCTCGCCGTCCGTATCGTCTCCGTCCGCCGGGGGGGCCGGGCCGGCCGCGAAGCCGAAGCGTGCCGCTGCCAGGAAGACCGCGTCCGAAGCCTCTCCTCCCAGGAAGGCTCCCCGCAAGAAAGTGGAATCCAAGACGTGAGCGCCACGGACGAGGATGAGGTCGAGGCCTCGCGCGCGCCTCTGATGGAACATCTGATCGAGCTGCGCGCGCGCCTCATCAGGGCGCTGATCGCGATCGGCATCGCCTTCGTCCTGTGCTTCGCCTTCGCCGACGAGATTTTCAACATCCTCCTGTGGCCCTATGAATTCGCCGCCGGGCCGCAGAAGGAGCTGCAGCTCATCTACACGGCGCCGCAGGAATATCTCATCACGCAGATCAAGCTAGCGCTGTTCGGCGCGGTGTTCATCGCCTTCCCGGTGATCGCGGTGCAGGTCTACAAATTCGTCGCGCCCGGTCTGTACAAGAACGAGCGCGCCGCCTTCTTCCCCTACCTGATCGCGACGCCCATCCTTTTCTTCATCGGCGCGGCCTTCGTCTATTTCGCGGCCATGCCGCTCGCCATGAAGTTCTTCCTCGGCATGGAGCAGGCGGGCGCGCCGGGGCAGGCGGGCATCCATCTGATGGCGCGCACCAGCGAATATCTGTCGCTCATCATGGCGCTGATCCTCGCCTTCGGCATCTGCTTCCAGACGCCGGTGATCCTGACGCTTCTGGCGCGCGCCGGATTCATCGATTCGGACTGGCTCGTCGCCAAGCGGCGTTATGCGATCGTCGGCGTTTTCGCGATCGCGGCCGTTCTGACGCCACCCGACGTCATCAGCCAGTGCGCGCTTGCGGTTCCGACCCTGCTGCTCTACGAGATTTCCATCCACCTGGTTCGGATGGTTGAGAAAAAGCGTGCCCGGGAGAGCGCCGAAGCGGCCTGATCTCTCCCTCGCTTTTTCCCAGCGTGTCCAAGACGATCGCGGCGTTTCTCCATGCATGACATCCGATGGATTCGAGACAATCCCGACGCGTTCCGGGAGCGCCTGATCGCGCGGCAGATCCCGGCCGCCGATGTCGATGCCACGGTGTCGAATCTCATCGCGCTCGATGAGAAAAGGCGCGCCCTCATCGCCCGCCTGCAGACGCTTCAGGAGCGGCGCAATTCCGCCTCGAAGGAGATCGGCGCCGCCAAGGCCGCCGGGGACGAGGCGAAGGCCCGGGCGCTCATGGAGGAGGTCGGCGCGCTGAAGGGCGAGCTGGCCGAGGGCGAGAAGGAGCAGCGCGCGGTCGAGGCCGCCCTGGAGGAGACGCTCGCCGGCATCCCCAATCTTCCCCTCATGGACGTGCCGGTCGGCGCCGACGAGCACGGCAATGTCGAGCGGAGCCGGTTCGGCGCGGCGCCGGGCCTCGACGCCGCGAAGCAGCATTTCGAGATCGGCGAGGCGCTCGGCGGCATGGACTTCGAGACCGCCGCCAGGCTTTCGGGCGCGCGCTTCGTCGTGCTGAAGGGCCAGCTCGCCCGGCTGGAGCGCGCGCTCGGCCAGTTCATGCTCGATCTGCACACGGGCGAGCACGGCTATACGGAGGTCGCGCCGCCGATCCTCGTGCGCGACGAGGTGATGTTCGGCACCGCGCAGCTGCCGAAATTCGAGGAGGACCAGTTCGCGACGCGCCGCCAGCCGCTGACGAGCGCCTATGTCGCCTCGGAACTGCTGATCCCCAGTCTTGCCAAGATCGAACAGCGATTGGGATCCAACGCGGCGGATGCCGATGTCGTGGCCGCGCTCGGGGAGGACATCGACGCCTATCTCAAGCGCGACCGGTTGTGGATGATCCCCACGGCCGAGGTCCCGCTGACCAACCTCGTCCGCGAAAGCATCCTTTCGGAGGACGAGCTTCCGCTGCGCTTCACCGCGCTGACGCCATGCTTTCGCGCCGAGGCGGGCGCGGCGGGGCGCGACACGCGCGGCATGATCCGCCAGCACCAGTTCTCCAAGGTCGAGCTTGTCTCGATCACGACGCCCGAGCAGTCGCCGGAGGAGCATGAGCGGATGCTGGCCGCCGCCGAGACGGTGCTGCGCAAGCTCGACCTGCATTACCGTGTCGTGACGCTGTGCACCGGCGATATGGGCTTCGCCGCGCAGAAGACCTACGATATCGAGGTCTGGCTGCCGGGACAGGGCACCTTCCGCGAGATTTCGTCCTGCTCGGTGTGCGGCGATTTCCAGGCGCGCCGCATGCAGGCCCGCTTCCGCGCGCGGGACGGCAAGAACATCCG
>Ga0164243_10013634_pt1 | contig 11411 bp, 8 predicted proteins | sample OricompcompostOP_FD_108781 | JGI IMG/M metagenome (GOLD analysis project Ga0164243, IMG submission 108781) | Organic Plus compost microbial communities from Emeryville, California, USA - Original compost - Organic plus compost (OP) | ecosystem: Engineered > Solid waste > Mixed feedstock >... | reverse complement strand
CGGTGCGTCTCGTCGCCGCCCGGGCCCGGCTCATGGACGCGGTCACCGAGCCGGGCGGCATGGCGGCGGTCCAGGCGCCCGTCGAAGAGGTGGCGGAACTGGTCCGGGAGTACGGGGACTTGGCCGTGGCGGCCGACAACAGCCCGACGCAGTGCGTGGTCTCCGGCGGCGGCGGGTCCCTGGCCGAGCTCGTCGCGAAGCTGCAAGCCGGCGGGACGCGGGTGCGCCGGCTGCCGGTCTCCCAGGGGTTCCACTCCCCGCTGATGGCTCCGGCCGCGGAGGAGTTCCGCGCCGAGCTGGACCAGGTCACGTTCCACGAGCCGCAGCTGGTCTTCATCTCCAACCTCACCGGACAGCCGGCCCGTTGGCGGCGGATATCCACTTCCGACTACTGGGCCCGGCTGCTGACCGAGCCGGTCGCGTTCCGGCCCGGGGCGCGGTCCGTCGAGCGGCGCGGCCCGCACGTCTTCGTCGAACTCGGGCCGTCCGGCACGCTGTCGGGGCTGGCCAAACGGTCGGTGACGGCACGCGACCACGTGTGGGTGTCGAGCCTCGCGCCCACCGCGGAGGACGACAGCACGCTGCTGCGCTCCCTGACCCGGGTGTACGAGGCCGGAATCCCGCTGTCCTGGCGGGACTTCCACGGCGCTTCCGCACGCCGCAAGGTGGACCTGCCGCGCTACGCGTTCGATCGCAAGCCGTACTGGCTGCCGGTGCCCGAGCGGGCCGGCCGGGCCCCGGTCGACTCCCGGCCCGCACCCGGCGCCGCCGCGGAGGCGGAGGATTCCGGTCCGGCCGCCGCGTCCCCTGCCGCCGCGTCCCCGGCGCCCGCGTCCCCGGCCGCCGCCGGGACCGGAACGTCCGCGGGCTCGTGCGCCCCGGCGGTTCCCGACCCGGAGCGGCTGCGCGAGCTGGAGCCCGCCGAACGCGCCGCCCTGCTGCGGGAGTTCGTGCGCGGACTGCTCGCCGAAGCACTCGACTTCGACGACCCGGACGAGGTCGGCCCGGAGGTGACCTTCGCCGAACTCGGCCTGGACTCGCTGGCGGCCACCGCGCTGTGCGACCGGCTGGCCGAGACCGTCCGCGTCGAGGTGCCGGTTTCCGAAGTCTTCGACCACCCAACGGCCCGGCGGTTCGCCGAGGTCGTCGACCAGCGGCTCACGGCCGTGCCGACGGCGCCTTCGGCGTGAGCCGGAACGCCGGCGAGAGGATCACATGAACGACGACGCCACACCGCCCCGTACGCTCGACGCGATACCGGGCCATCAGGCCGCGCGGCGCCCCCGGCACCCGGCCGTCCGCTTCCAGGACGTCGAGCTGACCTACGAGGAACTGCACCGCGGAAGCAACCGGACGGCCCGCGGCCTGGCCGCGCTCGGGCTGGAGCCCGGATCCCGGGTCGCCTATCTGGGCAAGGAGTCGCACCTCTACTACGAGCTGGCCTTCGGCTGCGCGAAGAGCGGCGCCGTCCTCGTCCCCGTCAATTGGCGACTGACGCGGCAGGAGGTCGACTTCATCCTGCGCGACTCGGGTACGGAAGTGCTCTTCGCCGAGCGCGAGTTCCTGGCGACCGCCGAAGCGATCCGAGGCGACCTGCCCGGGCTGCGCGCGGTGGTTCCCATGGACACCGCGACGGAGCGCGGCGCCGGGTATCTCGCCTGGCGCGCCGGCCACGCCGCGGAGGATCCGCCGCACCGCGCCGCGCCGGCCGACCCGGCGGCCCAGGTGTACACCAGCGGCACCACCGGCCGACCCAAAGGCGTCGTCGTACCGCACCGGGCGTTCTTCGCCCTGCGCGACTCGCTGCGCGCCGCCGGCCTGGACTGGGTCGACTGGCGGCCCGACGACAAGAGCCTCATCGGGCTGCCGGGGCTGCACCTGGCCGGCCTCAACTGGTCGATGCAGGGCTTCAGCGAGGGCGTCACCAACGTCGTGATGCGAGCGTTCGTCGGTCAGGAAGCCGTACGGCTCATCAGGGACGCGGGCGTCACCACGACCTTCGTCGCACCCGCCATGCTCCAGATGATGCTCGCCGAACCGCTCGCGTCCCCGCGGACGTTCGCCACGATGCGCAAGATCGTCTACGGTGCCTCGCCCATCTCCGAGGAGCTGCTGCGCAGGTCCCTGGAGGTGTTCGGGGCCGACTTCGTGCAGGCGTACTCGTCCACCGAGGCGGGCAACGCGGTCGCCATGCTGCCGCCCGCCGACCACGTACCAGGCAGCCCGCGGCTCCGCGCCGCCGGAAAGCCGTGCCCCGGCGTCGAGTTGCGCATCGTCGCGGAGGACGGCAGCCGCGCGGCGCCCGGCGAGACGGGCGAGATCCACGTACGCACGCCCGCCGTGATGCTCGGGTACTGGCGGCAGCCCGAGGCGACCGCCGACGTGCTCTCGGACGGGTGGCTGCGCATGGGAGACGCCGGATGCGTGGACGAGGACGGCTACCTGTACCTGCGGGACCGGGTGAAGGAGACCATCATCGTGGCCGGGGCCAACGTCTACCCCGGCGAAGTGGAGGCCGCGCTGGAGCGGCACCCCGCCGTCGCGGAGGCCGCGGTCATCGGAGTGCCGGACGAGAACTGGGGCGAAGCCGTGCACGCCTGCGTGGTGCTCCGCCCCGAATCGCGGGCCACACCGCGCGAGTTGATGCTCTCCTTGAAGGGCGCCATCGCCGACTACAAGATTCCGATGCGCTACGACTTCCTGGAGCGCCTGCCGCGCAACCCGACCGGGAAAGTCCTCCGACGCGAACTGCGCGAGAAATACTGGGAAGGCCGGGAGAGCGCCGTCCACTGACGGACGGCTACGGTTCCGGGCCCGGCCCCGCCGTACTTCGTCCTCGCCGGAACAGCCCGGCGCCGGCGAAGTACGCCGGGGCACGCGCGAGTTCAGCGGTGCCGCAGCTGCAGTGAAAGGTCCGCGGCCAGCGCCGTGGCCTGCTCGTGCAGATAGAAGTGCCCGCCCTGGAATTCCCGAACTCCGCGGAAATCCCCGGTGAGTTCGGCCCACGAGTGCATCGCGGCGGAATCCAGCATGGGATCGTCCCGGCCGGTGTACGCCACCACCGGGCACGGCACCGGCGCCGCGTCGTCCCGGTATCCGTTCACGACGCAGAAGTCCGCACGCAGCGCGGGCAGCACCAGTTTCCGCAGCTCCCGGTTCTCCGCGACCTCCGGCGGCAGCGCACCGAACTTCCGCACCCGCTCCAGGAATTCCTCCTCGTCGAGCTGTTCGATCGGCTCCGGGTGGGGGCGGTGCGCAGCGCCCGCCCAGGCGGACACGGCGAGCAGCGCCGGCTGCGGCCCGCCGTCGGCGGCCATCGCGACGGTCAGCCGGTAGCCGAGCAGGCCCCCCATGCTGTGCCCGAAGAAGGCGAAGGGCCGCCCGTCGAGTTCGTCCTCCACCGCGTCGTACAGCGCCTCAACGAGCGCTTCCAGATCGGTGCACGGCGGCTCCATGCGCCGGTTTTGACGGCCTGGAAGCTGCACCGGGCACACTTCCACTTCCGCCGGGAACAGCTCGCCCCAGCGCGCGTACGCCGCGGCGCTCCCGCCGGCGTAGGGCAGCACGAACAGCCGCACCGCGGCCTCCGGCCGGGCCGGACCGGAGACGAACCACGCCTGTGTGCCGCCCCCTGCGGACCCGGTGCCCTCACTCATCGTTCCCCCTGCTCTCGATGCCCTGGTCGGTCACGGTGCCGACGACGCTAGGCCAACGGCCCCCGCACAGCGATTACTTGACAGGTAATCGACGCCTACGAAGGCGCTGCGCACGATGGGTGGCCAAGCGGGACACCATGCGGGGGAGACGAACGTGACGCAGCAGGACGCCGCGATACCGGCCGAGGCGCACGGCACCGGTGCCGCCCCGTCACAGCGGACGCCACCGCCGTATCCGCCGGACGAACCGTCACCGGCCCCGTCCTCGTCACCGTCTGCGCAGCCGTCGCCGGCGTCCCCGGACGACCCGGCGTCCACGGAGCGGCACGACCCCGGAGGCCGGCCCGCGGGCAAGGCGTCGGCGAAGCGCCGCTCGGGCCGGCACGCACGGCCGCGGCGCCGGGCCGAACCGGGTCGGCACGCCCGCATCCGCGAGATCCCCGACTGGCTGGTGCTGCCCACCGTCCTGGCCGGCACGTTCATGGTCGTTCTCGACTTCTTCATCGTGAACGTCGCCATCCCAGCCATGCAGCACGAGCTGCACTCCAGCACCGCCGGAATCCAGCTCGTCGTCGCCGGATACGGGCTCGCCTACGCCTCGGGGCTGATCACCGCAGGACGGCTCGGCGACATCCACGGCCGCCGCCGGATGTACGTGCTGGGGCTCGCGCTGTTCACCGCCGCCTCGCTGGCGTGCGGCATCGCCCCGCAGACGCTCACACTGGTGCTGGCCCGGGTGGTGCAGGGCATCGCCGCCGCGCTGCTGTCCCCGCAGGTGCTGACCATTCTCGGCACCCTCTACACCGGCGCCGCCCGGACCCGCGCCTTCACCGCGTACGGCATGGTGCTGGCCCTGGCGTCCGTCGGCGGGCAGTTGGTCGGCGGCGCGCTGATCCAAGCCGACTTCGCCGGGCTCGGCTGGCGCTCCTGCTTCCTGATCAACGTGCCCATCGGCCTGCTCGCGCTGGTGCTCACACCCGTCTTCGTCGCCGAGTCCAGAGCGAACGCCGACAGCAGACTCGACCTGACCGGCACCGTACTGGTCACCGCCGGCCTCGTGGCGGTGGTGCTGCCGCTGGTCGAGGGCCGGGAGCAGGGCTGGCCGGTGTGGGCCTGGGCCAGCCTGGCGGCGGCGGCCCCGCTGCTGCTCGCCTTCGTCCTGTACCAGCGCCGGCTCAGCGGGCGCGGCGGCGTGCCGCTGCTGGACCTGGCCTTGTTCCGGCAACGCGCGTTCTCCGTCGGCCTGGTGACGGTCCTTCTCTTCTACACGGGGCTCGCCTCGTTCTTCCTCATCCTGGCGCTGTACCTCCAGGAGGGCCGGGGGATGAGCGCCATGGAGTCCGGGCTGACCTTCGCGGTCATGGGCGTCGGCTTCTTCGCCACATCGCTCTCCTCCGCGCGGCTGGGCAAGCGGCTGGGCAAACAGGCCCTCGCGCTGGGCGGGTTGCTCGTGGCCGGCGGTCAGGTGCTGCTCGCGTGGACCGTCTCCCGGCTGGGCGTGCACGGCCCCGTGTGGGAGCTGTACGCACCGCTCCTCCTGGACGGCCTCGGGATGGGCATGGTGATGGCACCGCTGAACTCGACCGTCCTCGCGGGCATCCAGCCGCGGCTCGCGGGTGCCGCCTCCGGCGTACTGACCACCACCATGCAGGTCGGCAACGCGCTCGGGGTCGCCCTCATCGGCGTCGTCTTCTACGACGCCCTGGAGGAGAGCGGCCACGCCGCCACGGCCGGTTTCGCCGACGCCCTGAACGCCTGTCTTCCGTATCTGGCCCTGCTGGGCGCGCTGTTGACGGTGGCCATCCAGCTCCTGCCGAAAAGGCCGGCCGCCGGCTGACCGCGGAGGATACGCCGCCGACGCCTCGTCGATTACGGGGCGCCGGCCATCTCTCCGAGGGACTTCTTCTGCGTACGCATGCCGCTCCGTGCCGCGCTCGCGCAGTAGCCGATCGAATCGTGAACTCACGCGGTGCGCTGGAGTTTTCCGGTGCCGCTGATGCGGAGCTGACGGAACCCTGCCGAATTCCGGGGAGCGTTTTCCTCCGGCACCGCCGGGGTTGTTAACTGGGCGTCGTCCGCGGCGAGTTCGCCAAAGATTCCACACCGGGAGAGGTGCCCGTAGCGGCCTATCGGGGGTCTTTCACAAGACCGGGTCCCAGCGGCCCGCGCAGGTTCGAATCCTGCCCTCTCCGCCATCCGTCTCAGCTTCAGCTTCTCGTTTGTCTCGCCGCCGTACGTGATTCGCGGACCTCCGAGCGAGCGGAATCGGAAAGGCAGAGTCAGAGTATGGAACCGGCCCGGGACACACCCATTCCCACCTACTCCTCGTACGTAGGAGGCCGGGACATCCCGGCGGACGCGCACGTCTACACCGTCACGACCTCGTCGATCCTGGACGACGTCTTCGAGAGCCTGACGCTCAAGCGGAACCTGGAGCGCGGCCGGGTGGATCCCTCCGCGGCCGCGGACTTCGTGGTCGGCCGCTGCGCCGTCGCCGACGAGCAGACCGTCGCTGCGGCCACCGCAGCGGCGGCCGCGGCGGCGCCGGAGTGGGCGCGAATGCCCCAGGAGGCCAGGGACCGGTTCGGCGCCGGCGTCCGGGCCCGACTGCGCGAACGCCACCGCGAGTTCGTCGACCTGCTCGTCGCCGAGGGCACCCCGCGCGCGCTCGCCGAGTGGCAGGTGGCGGGACTGCTGGAGATCTTCAGCGAGGAGACCCTCGGCTGGTGCTCCGCGCAGCTGAGGCGGGAGTTCCGGCACGGTGACCGCCGCATGGTGCTGCGCCGGGTGCCGGACGGCGTGGTCGCGGTCAACCCGCCGCAGAACGCGCCCGCGAGCAGTGCGCTGTTCGGCATCAGCCCGCTGCTGGCGGGCAACACCGTCGTGCTGCGCGCGCCGCGCAGCGCACCGCTCGGAGTGATGTTCGCGCTGCGGGAGTTGGTGGTGCCGGCTCTCGACGAGGTCGGGGCTCCGCCCGGCACGCTCAACGTCTTCTGCGCCCGCCCCGGTCCCGTCATCCGCGACTGGCTGAACAGCCCCGCCGTCGCGGACGTCTTCTACACCGGTGGCGTCGAGCGCGGCCTGGAGCTGGAGCGCGAGTGCGTCGCCCGCGGCAAGAAGCCGGTGCTCGAACTCGCCGGCAACGACACCGTGCTCGTGTGGCGGGACGCCGACCTGGACGGCGCGGCCGAAGCGCTCATGGAGTGCTTCTTCGGCTCGGGGCAGATCTGCATGGTGCCCAACCAGGTGCTGGTGCACCCCGCGGTCGCCGGCGAACTCCTGGAGCGGCTGCGGTTCAACGCCGCACTGATCCGGCCCGGACTGCCCGAAGATCCGGGGGCGTTGCTCTCCCCGGTGCTGCGCAGCGAGCGCTTCTTCGAGTACGTACAGGACGCGCTGGACAAGGGCGCCACGGTCGTGCACGGGGCCCGCCGGCTGGAGACCGACGGTTCGCCGTCCGACACCGGGCTGTTCCTGGAGCCGACGGTGCTGCGCGTGGACGGGCTGCACGGCTGCCGGGACATCGCGGCGGTGCGCGAGGAGACCTTCTTCCCGCTGCTGCCGGTCATGGTGCCGGAAGCGGCCGGGGACGCCGAACTGCTCGGCGCCATGCTCGACTTCGTCAACACCAACCCGTACGGCCTGCGGAACTCCCTCTGGGCGAGGGACGAGAACGTCGTCACCGAGTACGTCGAGCGGGTCTCCAACGGCGGGCTGTTGAAGGTCAACGACTCGCACATCGGCTTTCTGCCCTACCTGCCCACACACGGCGGCAACGGGCGCACCGGCGGAGTCTTCGGCGAGGCCAACTACCCGGCGCTGCGCACCACTCGGCTCCAGGGCGTCTCCCTCGCGGACCGGGTCCGTCCGAGGAACGCGGTGTTCGGCGCGTACGCCGAGCTGCTGGAGGGCGAGACCCCGCGGGACGGCGCAGCGAGCAAGCCGGCGGGACGGCGTCCCGCACCACACAGCTGAGGAGAGTCATGCGGTTCATGCAAGCCGACTACGAAGCCTGCGACAGGCTCCTTCCGGGCCTGCGCAAGGAGCTGTCCGAAATCCCGCTGGAGACGCTGGAATCGGAGGGGAGTCCAGCGGTCGAACTCTTCCGCGCGCGCGGCGGATCCAACCTGCTGGTGCCCGAAGAGTACGGCGGGCTGGACGCCGACCCGCTGCAAGCGGCCCGTGTGGTACGGGTGTTGGGCTCGCTCAGCCCGTCCCTGGCGGTCGCGACCGCGATGCACCACTTCTCGGTCGGCACCCTCTTCGGCGTGGCCGACACCTTCGCCGAGGGAACCGACCTGGACGACCTGCTGCTCAAGCGGATCGCCGAGGAACGGCTGCTGGTGGCCTCCGGGTTCGCCGAGGGGCGCAGCGGCCAGGGCATCCTGACGCCGTCGATGGAGGCGGAGCCGGTGGACGGCGGCTACCTCCTCAACGGCGCCAAGAAGCCGTGCAGCCTGTCGCGTTCGATGGATCTGCTGACGGCGAGCGTCGGAATGCGGCAGCCGGACGGCAGCGTCGAGATGGGGTTCCTGATGCTGCCGGCCGACACTGCGGGGATCAGCGTCCACCCGTTCTGGTCGAGCTTCGCGCTGGCCGGTGCGGAGAGCAACGAGGTGCGGCTGACGGACGTGTTCGTCACCGACCGGCAGATCCTCCAGCCTCCCGCCGAGCGCGCCCAGGAGCTGAGCGAGCTTCAGGAAGTCGGCCTGATCTGGTTCCAGTTGATCGTGTGCGCGGCGTACACGGGTGTCGCGAGCACGCTCGTGGGCCGGGTGCTGGAGCGTGCCAGGGGCAGCGCCTCCGACCGTGCGGCGCTCGCCGTACGGCTGGAGTCCGCGGTGGCGCTCACCGAGGGCCTGGCCCGGCGGGTGGACGACGGGGACATCGACAACGACGGTCTCGCGGCCGCGCTGGTCACGAGGTTCACCGTCAAGGACCTGCTCGCCGACACGGTGCGCGACGCGGTCGAGCTGCTGGGCGGCATGGCGTACGTGTCCTCCTCGGACGTGGCGTACCTGTCCGCCGCCGCCCACGCGATCGCCTTCCATCCGCCGTCCCGTTCCAGCCAGGTCGAGGCGCTGCTCGCGTACTACGCGGGCGAGCCGCTCGTCGTGGCGTGACCGCCGGAAGGAGACGGGGATGACCACCACCACCGCGAACACCGCGAACACCGCGAACACCGCGGACGCCGCGGAAGCCGGCACGGGCGGCGGGACCGGAGCCGGCGGCGCCGCACCGGCGGGCGAGCGCCGCACCGGTACGGACTCGCTGATCACCCGCTGCCGTACGCATCTGAGCAAGGGCCGGGCCTCGCTGGGCGAGATGTTCGGCGGGGACGTGGAGGCGTCGTCGTCCGGCGCATGGATCCACACCGCTTCGGGCCGCCGCATCCTCAACTGCGGTGGATACGGCGTGTTTCTGATGGGTGCCCGGCACCCGAGAGTCCTCGCCGAGGTCGAACGGCAGCTGGCGACCAACCCGGTCGCGACCCGGCTGCTGCTGGAGCCCACGGTCGTGGAGGCGGCCGAGGCGCTGGTGTCGGTGACCCCGGACGGGCTGAGCAAGGTCCACTTCGCCTGCGGCGGCGCCGAGGCGGTCGAGGCGGCCATCAAACTGGCCCGTGCGCAGGGCAGACGGCACCTGGTCTCGACGGTGAACGGCTACCACGGCAAGACCATGGGAGCCCTCAGCGTCACCGGCAAGGACACCTTCCAGGACCCGTTCCGGCCGCTGCTCGCCGGGGTGTCCCAGGTTCCGTACGGAGACGCCGGGGCGCTGGAGGGTGTCCTGGCCCGGCACGAGGACGAGGCGTGCGTGCTCGTCGAGCCGGTACAGGGCGAGGCCGGCGTGATCGTGCCTCCCGACGGCTATCTACGCGAGGTGGCGCAGCTGTGCCGCAGGTACGGCGCCCTCTTCGTACTGGACGAGATCCAGACCGGGCTCGGGCGGCTCGGCCACTGGTGGGGCGCCGACCGCGAGGGCGTCGTGCCGGACATGCTGCTGGTCGGCAAGGGGCTCAGCGGCGGGATCGTGCCGGTCTCCGCGCTGGTCGCCTCGCCCGAGGTGTTCCGGCCCTTCGACCGGGATCCGTTCATCCACACGTCGACGTTCTCCGGCAACCCTCTCGCGATGGCGGCCGCCAAGGGCGCCGTAGCCGCGTTGCGCGAGGACGAACTCGTCGCGCGCGCCGCCGAGTTGGGGCCCGAGCTGCGTGCGGGGATCGAGGACACCGCGCGCGAGGTCCTGGGCGACAGGGTGCGCGAGGTACGCGGCGTCGGACTGCTGATCGGCGTGGAGTTCACCGTGCCCGGCCTCGCCGGCGACCTGCTGCTGGAACTGCTGGGGGCCGGCGTGCTGGGCAACCACTCGCTCAACTCGTCGGGCGTCATGCGACTGACCCCGCCCGCCGTACTCACCGCCGGCGACGTGGAGTTCCTGCTCGACGCCTTCGAGTACGCCTGCCGTGCGGTGCTCGACTGAGCCCGCCGCTCACGAAGGAGCCTGACAACAGTGCGCAGCATCCGCCTCCGTCTCGGACTCGACACCGGCGATCCGACGGCCGCTTTCGACCTGATATCCGACTTCACCCGCTACCCGGCCATCGCCAGGGACGTCCACTTCGTGGAGACGACGCCCGCGGCCGAGGCCGGAGCGCCGCGGCACAGCGAATGGGAGGTCAACTTCCGCCGCGGCATCATGCGTTGGGTCGAGCGGGAAACCCTCGACCGGCAGCGGCTGCGTATCGAGTTCGAGCAGACCGACGGCGATTTCGAGGAGTTCTCCGGGACGTGGCAGCTCGCGCTCGCGGGCGCGGACGAGGGCCCGACCGAAGTGGACTTCGAGGTCACCTACGACTTCGGCATCGAAAGCCTCGCCGGGATCATGGACCCGATCGCGGAGCGCGTGATCAAGCGGGTCGTCGTCTCGGTGCTGGAGGAGCTGTTCGACGGGGTCTCGGTTCTGGAGGGCGGAGAGGCCCTCAAGGACCTGGCGGAGCCCGTACGGCATTCCGATCCGCAACCCACAGGAGGAAGTTGATGGACGCGCTCAATCACTTCGAGACGAGGACCACGTTCCGGCTGATCCGCCTGGAATACGCGGCCGGCCTCGCCGGCGCCTTCTACCTGCTGTTCACGCACCTGGAAGCCGTCGACTGGTGGGCGTTCGTGGTGCTGTTCGTCTACATCGACGTCGTCGGATACCTGCCCGGCGCCCTCGCGTACCGGCGAAGCGCCACCAAGGAGATCCCACGCGTCTACTACGTGCTCTACAACACCATGCACAGCCTCGTGACGCAGGGCGCGGTCGCGCTGGTGTGGGCGCTGGCCGGCGGGCCGCTGTGGTCGCTGCTGGCCCTGCCGATCCATCTGTTCGGCGACCGGGCGCTGTTCGGCAACTTCCTGAAGCCGTTCGGCTTGAAGTTCGAGCCGTCGGTGCACCCCGACTTCGCCACGCTCCAGCGGTCGGTCGAAGACACAGCGTCCCGTTCGAGCGCGTCCGCAAGCGCGTCCGCAGCGGGCGCGACGGGCACGGCCGGCCGTCCCGCGGCCGAGATCGAACGCCCCCTGGCGTCGTGATGACGGGCGCCATCCTGCAGACACAGGGGGCCGGCGCAGGAACGGACGAGATCGTCGATTCCGCCGCCGTGTGGTCGGCGGCGCGGCAGTTCGCCACCGGGGTGTCCGTGGTGACCGCGGGCAGCGGCGAGAGCGTGCACGGCAGCACCGCCAGCTCCTTCACGTTCATCTCCCG
>Ga0164243_10013633_pt1 | contig 11411 bp, 7 predicted proteins | sample OricompcompostOP_FD_108781 | JGI IMG/M metagenome (GOLD analysis project Ga0164243, IMG submission 108781) | Organic Plus compost microbial communities from Emeryville, California, USA - Original compost - Organic plus compost (OP) | ecosystem: Engineered > Solid waste > Mixed feedstock >... | reverse complement strand
TTTTCGATGCCGGCGAGCGGGTGGCCTTGGGCGAGCCGGGTTATCCCAGCTATCGCCAGATACTGCGCGCCATGTCGCTGGAGCCGCTGGGGATCCCGACCCGGGCCGAGCATCGCTATCAGCCGCGGCCGCAGGACCTGCCCGCCGATGCGCAGGGGCTGATCCTGGCCTCGCCCGGCAATCCGTCGGGCACCGTCCTGCGGCGCGATGAGCTGGCGGCGCTATGCGCGCGGGCGGCCGGGCTGGGCATGGCGGTGATTTCGGACGAGATCTATCATGGGCTGGATTACGGCGCCGGTTTCCATTCCGCGCTGGAGGTGACGGACGAGGTCTGCGTCATCAACAGTTTCTCGAAATATTTCAGCATGACCGGCTGGCGCGTCGGCTGGATGGTGGTGCCCGAGGGCATGATCCGCACCGTCGAGCGCATCGCCCAGAACATGTTCATCTGCCCGCCCCATGCCAGCCAGGTCGCCGCGCTGGCGGCGCTGGATTGCGTGGACGAGGCCGAGGCGAACCTGGCCGTCTATGCCGAGAACCGCCGGCTGATGCTGGAGCGGCTGCCGCAGATGGGCTTCGACCGCATCGCCCCGCCCGAGGGGGCATTCTACATCTATGCCGACGTGTCGGACCTGACCGCCGACAGCCTGGGCCTTGCCGCGGAAATCCTGGAAAAGGCCGGGGTGGCGGTGACGCCGGGGCTGGATTTCGACCCCCGTCGCGGGGCGCGCAGCCTGCGCTTCAGCTATGCTGCCGGCACGGCCGAGATCGCCGAGGGGCTGGACCGGCTGGCGGCCTTCATGGCCACGCGATGAGATGGGGCGGTGCGATGAGCTGGCGCGGCGCCATGAGATGGGTTTGCGCCATGCTGCTGATCTGGCTGGCGCTGCCGGCGCTGGCCGATGACGGCACGCGCTCGGCCTTGGCAAGGGTGGAGCCGGAGCGATCCTCGCTGACCGCCGAGGGCCGCGACCGCGGCCGGCCTCGGGCGATGGAACTGCGGCTGGCGGTCAGCCAGCCGGTGCCCTATCGGGTCTATTTCCTCGACGGGCCGCCGCGCCTGGTGGTCGATTTCCGCGAGGTCGATTTTTCCGGCGCCGATGCCGATGCGCTGGCCGGGCGCGATCTGGTGCCGGGGCTGCGCTGGGGCCGCTTTCGCCCCGGCTGGTCGCGGCTGGTGATGGAACTGCCCGGCCCCTATGCCCTGCGCAGCGCGGTGGAAGGCCCGGCCGAGGACGGAGGCCCCGGCGCTCTGGTCCGGCTGCGTATCGCGCCGGTGGACCAAGGCGATTTCGTCACCCGCGGCAATGCGCTTTCCGCGCTGTGGGACCTGCCGGAACCGGCCGCGCTGCCGCCGCTGCCGCCGCGGCGCAGCGGGGATCGGCCGCTGCGCATCGCCATCGACCCCGGCCATGGCGGCCATGATCCGGGCGCGCAGGTCGGCGCGATCAGCGAGGCGGCGGTGATGCTGGGCTTTGCCCGCGAACTGACCGAGATCCTGACCCGCGCCGGTTTCGAGGTGATCGCGACGCGCAAGGATGACAGCTTCATCCCGCTGGAGCAGCGGATGACCATTGCCCGGGCCGGCCGGGCCGATCTGTTCGTGTCGCTGCATGCCGATGCGCTGCCGGCGGGCGAGGCGGCGGGGCTGTCGATCTATGTCTGGAACAGCCAGGCCGATGACCGGGCGACGCGCGAACTGGCGATGCGCCACGACCGCGCCGACCTGCTGGCCGGGCTGGACCTGGCCGGGACCGACGACCATCTGGCCGATGTGCTGATGGACCTGGCCCGGACCGAGACGCATCCGCGCTCGGAAGCCTTTGCCAAATTCGCGGTTTCCGAACTGAACCGCGCCGGCATCGCCATGCATCGGCGCCCGGTGCGCGGCGCGGCATTCTCGGTGCTGAAATCGCCCGATATTCCCTCGGTCCTGATCGAGCTGGGCTTTCTGACCGATGCCGGCGATCGGGCCAACCTGTTCGACCCGGACTGGCGCGCGGGCACCGCCCAGGCGCTGGCGCGGGCGATCAGCCTTTGGGCGCAGGACGATGCCGCCCGCGCCGCCTTGCTGCGCAAGTAGCGCAAGGTTGCTTTGACGGGCGGCGCCCCGCTGTCTATAGAGGCGCTGGTTATCCCCCCGAGGCTTGCCCATTGCTGCGATTCCTGCTGTCCTTCATCGGCGCGATCTTTTCCTGGTTCGTGACCGCCCTTTGTTTCATCGCCCTGACCCTTGGGGCGGTGTTCTGGATGTATTCGCGCGACCTGCCAAGCCATGAGCAACTGGCGCAATATGCGCCCAAGACCATCAGCCGGATCTATTCCGGCGAAGGCCGCCTGATCGACGAATTTGCCGAAGAGCGGCGCATTTTCGTGCCCATCGACGAGATCCCGCCGCTGCTGAAGCAGGCTTTCGTCAGCGCCGAGGACAAGAATTTCTATCACCACCACGGCTTCGATCCGCGCGGCATGATGGGCGCGCTGGTGCAGGCGATCCGGTCGCGGGGCGAGAACCTGCGCGGCGCCTCGACCATCACCCAGCAGGTGATGAAGAATTTCCTTTTGTCCAGCGATCGCAGCGTCGAGCGCAAGATCAAGGAGTTGATCCTGGCCACGCGGCTGGAGGCGACGCTGAGCAAGGACCAGATCCTGGAACTTTACCTCAACGAGATATTCCTGGGCCAGAACAGCTTCGGGGTGGCGGCGGCGGCGCAGAGCTATTTCAACAAGCCGCTGACCGAACTGGCCCCGCATGAGGCCGCGATGCTGGCCGCCATGCCCCAGGCGCCCGGCCGCTATCATCCCGTCCGCGCCAAGGAGCGGGTGACGGAACGCCGCAACTACGTCCTGCGCGAGATGTGGCAAAACGGCTATATCGACGAGGCGACCTACGAGTCCGAGATCCGCCAGCCGCTGCGCTCGGTGCAGAACGGCGACTTTCCCGCCTTTCAGGAACAGCTGCCGCCGCGCGACTATTTCACCGACGAGATCCGCCGCCAGCTTTCCGCGCAATTCGGCGCCGAGGAGTTCTTTGGCGGCGGATTGGCGATCCGGGCGACCATTGATCCGGGGTTGCAGCAGGTCGCCGCCCGGGCATTGCAGCAGGCCCTGGAAAAATACGACCGCGGCCGCGGCATCTGGCGCGGCACGCGCGTCAGGATCCCGGCGGACCAGCTGGCCAGCGAGCCGCAATGGCGCGCCGCGCTGGCCGAGAGCCAGGTGCCGCGCGACATCCAGGGCTGGTTCCCCGCGGTCGTCCTGTCCCTGGGCAAGGCCGACGCCACGCTGGGCATCGAGGGACAGGAGGGCACAGCCACCCTGCCGGCAAAGGACGTGCAATGGGCGCGCAAGCGCCTGTCCGACGGTTCGCTGGGCCCCAAGGCGCGCGTCGCCTCGGACCTGCTGGAGCTGGGCGATGTCGTGCTGGTGCGACGCATGACCAGCGACAGCGACGGCAGCTTCATCCGCTGGACCCTGCGCCAGGTGCCCGAGGTGCAGGGCGGATTCATGGCCATGGACGTCAATACCGGCCGGGTCATCGCCATGCAGGGCGGCTTTTCCTATCAAAGCTCGGTCTTCAACCGCGCGACCCAGGCGCAGCGCCAGCCCGGCTCCAGCTTCAAGCCCTTCGTCTATGCGGCGGCGCTGGATTCGGGCTTCAACCCCGCGACCATCGTGGTGGACGAGCCGATCACCGTGAACACGCCGCAGGGGCTGTGGACGCCCAAGAACGCCAATGGCAGGTTCTATGGACCGACGCCGATGCGCACCGGGATCGAACAGTCCCGCAACCTGATGACCATTCGGATCGCCCAGGATATCGGCATGGATACGGTGGCGAAATACGCCGAGAAATTCGGCGTTTACGACCATCTGGGCCATTTCCTGGCCAATGCTCTGGGGGCCCAGGAAACGACGCTGTTCAAGATGGTCGCCGCCTATGCCATGTTCGCCAATGGCGGCGAGCGGGTGGAACCGACGCTGGTGGACCGCGTGCAGGACCGCCGCGGCCGCACCATCTATCGCCACGACCGCCGCGACTGCGTGACCTGCGGCCAGCCGAACCTGCCCCCCGGCGCCGCGCCGGAGATCCGCTCCAACCGCGAGCGGGTGATGGACGCGATCACCGCCTATCAGCTGACCTCGATGCTTGAGGGCGTGGTCAAGCGCGGCTCGGGACGAGGGGTGAACCTGCCGGTGCCGGTCGCCGGCAAGACCGGCACCACCAACGACGCCAAGGACGTGTGGTTCATCGGCTTTACCTCGAACATCGTCGCCGGCTGCTATCTGGGCTATGACCAGCCGCGCACGCTGGGATCCAATGCCTATGGCGGGACGCTATGCGTGCCGGTCTTCAACGAATTCATGCAAGAGGCGGTCAAGGAATTCGGCGGCACCGCCTTCAGGGTTCCGCCCGGCGGGCATTTCGTCAATATAGACCGCTTCACCGGCGCGATCCTGGGTCCCGACGCCAAGGGCGACAACGTGATCGCCGAATATTTCCGCGACGGCCAGGACCTGACCGGGATGATGCTGGTCGATGGCGGCTTCGGCCGCGCCGATCCCGGCACCCTGCCGCTGTTCACCGAAGGCCGCGACGGCGGGCAGGCGGTGACGACCTCGACCGGCAGAAAGAAGGTGATCCCGAAAAAGGCCGATTTCGGCACCCTGTCCTCGGGCGGGCTGTATTGAGGGCTTGGCCGGGCGGGCGCTTGCCGCGGCCCGCCGCCCGCGCTATTTGTCCTGCCCTGACCTGAATCCGAACCCAGAGAGTGCAGATGCGCGCCGAAACCCAAGCCACCATAGATGCGATCCGCAAATCGCTGAAACTGCTCGGACAGCGCCTGGACTGGGAAACTGCGCCGCACCGGCTGGAAGAGCTGAACGCCATGATCGAGGCCGGCGACATCTGGTCCGACCCGGCCCGCGCCCAGAAGCTGATGCGCGACCGGCAGATGCTGTCGGATGCGGTCGAGACCTATCGCCGTATCGAGACCGAGTTGCGCGACAATGCCGACCTGATCGAGTTGGGCGAGGCCGAAGGCGATGCCGAGATCGTCGCCGATGCCGAGGGCGCGCTGAAATCCCTGGCGGAACTGGCGGCGCAAAAGGAACTGGAGGCGCTGCTGAACGGCGAGGCCGACGGCAACGATACCTTTCTGGAGATCAATGCCGGGGCCGGCGGCACGGAAAGCGCCGACTGGGCGGCGATGCTGGCGCGCATGTATGTCCGCTGGGCCGAGAAGAAAGGCTATAACGTCGAATTGCTGTCCGAGACGCCGGGCGAAGAGGCGGGCATCCGTTCCGCCGCCTACAAGATTTCCGGCCCCAATGCCTATGGCTGGCTGAAATCGGAATCGGGCGTGCATCGGCTGGTGCGCATCTCGCCCTATGATTCGGCGGCGCGGCGGCATACCTCGTTTTCCTCGGTCTGGGTCTATCCGGTGGTGGACGACAATATCGAGATCAATATTCCCGACAACGAGATCAGGATCGACACCTATCGTTCCTCGGGCGCGGGCGGGCAGCATGTCAACACCACCGATTCGGCGGTGCGCATCACCCACCTGCCGACCGGGATCGTGGTGACCAGTTCGGAAAAGTCCCAGCACCAGAACCGCGCCAATGCCATGGCGGCGCTGAAGGCGCGGCTGTATCAGCTGGAACTGGACAAGCGCAATGCCGCGATCAACGCCCAGCACGAGGCCAAGGGCGATGCCGGCTGGGGCAACCAGATCCGCTCATACGTGCTGCATCCCTATCAGATGGTGAAGGATCTGCGCACCGGGCACGAGACCTCGGACACGCAGGGGGTGCTGGACGGCGATCTGGACGCCTTCATGGCGGCGACCCTGGCGCTGGACGTGGCCGGCAAGTCGCGGGCCGAGGCCCAGGCCGAGGACTGATCCGCCGAGCCACTTGCCTGCTTGCCGGGGGTATTTGAAGAACAGAGAAGCGCAGGGCCAGCGCATCGCGGCGCGGGCGGCCGGTCGCGCACGTTTTCGTCAGCACGGGAACGCGGCGGTTCATGCTGCGTTGCAGAATGGTATGCTGCATGTGCGAAAGGCGGGTTGGCATGGCGGTGAAGCGGATCAATCTGGCATTGCAGGGCGGCGGCGCGCATGGCGCCTTTGCCTGGGGTGTGCTCGACCGGCTGCTGGACGAGCCCGGGATCGAGATCCGCGGCATCAGCGGCACGTCGGCCGGGGCGCTGAACGGGGCGGCGCTGGCGGCCGGGCTGGCCTGCGGCCCGGGCCGGCGCGGGCGCGAGGCGGCGCGGCAGAACCTGGCCCATATCTGGTCGCAGGTCGGGCAGGTCAGCGACAATTCGGTGGTGCGCTGGCTGCATTCCATGTTTCCCGCGCCCCGGGCCTGGCAGCGCCTGACCGAGCTTTTTTCGCCGGTGGCCTGGCTGGGGTCGTTGACGCGGGTGTTCAGCCCCTATGATTCGGGGCCGTTCTATACCAATCCGCTGGCCGCCATCCTGCGGGAGATGCCGCATCCCCGGCTGGGCCGTGCCGAGGGGCCGGCCTTTTTCGTGACCGCGACCAATGTGCGCACCGGGCTGGTGCGGGTTTTCGGCGGCGCCGAAGTGACGGTGGATGCCGTCCTGGCCTCGGCCTGCCTGCCGCAGCTGTTCCGGGCCATCGAGATCGACGATCCGCTGACCGGCCGGCGCGAGGTCTATTGGGATGGCGGCTATTCCGGCAATCCGGCGCTGTTTCCGTTGTATCGCGCCGACCTGCCGCGCGATATCGTCATCGTGAACATCAATCCGATGCTGCGCGACGGGGTGCCGCGCAGCCCGGTCGAGATCCAGGACCGGGTGAACGAGATCAGTTTCAACGCCGCGCTTCTGGCCGAGCTGCGGGCGATCAATTTCGTCAAGCGGCTGTTTGCCGAGGGCCGGCTGACCGGGCGGCCGATGAAGAACGTGCTGCTGCATGCGATCATGGACGAGGAGTTGATGAATTCGCTGAGCGCCAGCACCAAGCTGGTGCCCAATCCGGGCCTGTTGCAGCGCATGCACGCCGCCGGGACCGAGGCGGCGGAGCGGTTCCTGCGCCATGACGCGGCCCATCTGGACGAACGCGATTCCTATGACTTGTCGCAGCTGTTCGGCCGGCGCTAGCCGGCCATGGCGGCGGCGATCCGGGCGGCCAGCCGGGCATTGTTCAGCACCAGCGCGATATTGGCCTGCAGCGACCGGCCCTGGGTCAAGTCGTAGATGCGCTGCAGCAGGAAGGGCGTGACCGCCTTGGCCGCGATGCCCTGGGTCTCGGCCTCGGCCAGGGCCTGTTCGACCAGCGGGATCATCTGGGCGCGGGGGATTTCGGCATCGCGGGGGATCGGGTTCACCACCAGCTGGCCGCCGCCCAGCCCCAATTCCTGCCGCAGCCGGGCGCTGGCGGCGATCTGGGCCGGGTCGTCCATGCGCAGCGGCGCGGCCAGGCCCGATTCGCGCGACCAGAAGGCCGGCAACTGGTCCTGGCCGAAGGCGATGACCGGAACGCCCAGGGTCTCCAGCACCTCGAACGTCTTGGGCAGGTCCAGGATCGCCTTGGCCCCGGCGGCGACCACGGTGACCGGGCTATGCGCCAGTTCGCGCAGGTCGGCCGAGATGTCGAAGCTGGTTTCGGCGCCGCGATGCACGCCGCCGATGCCGCCGGTGGCAAAGACCCGGATCCCGGCCAGATGGGCGCAGATCATCGTCGCCGCGACCGTGGTCGCCCCGGTCCGCTGCAGCGCCAGGCAGGGAGCGAGATCGGCGCGGGAAAGCTTCATCACCTGGTCCCCGGGCATGGCGGCCAGGGATTCGAGCGCCTCGGCATCCAGCCCGACGCGGATGCGCCCGCCGGCAACCGCGATGGTGGCCGGAACCGCGCCGGCCTCGCGCACCGTGGCTTCGACCTGCTGCGCCATTTCCAGGTTTTGCGGCCAGGGCATGCCATGGGTGATGATGGTGGATTCCAGCGCCACCACCGGCCGGCCCCCGGCCAGGGCTTGCGAGACTTCGGGGGAAAGCGCGATCGGGGAGGTCATGGCTGGTCCTTTCCAGTGGCCTGTCCAGAGATATGGGCGGACGCGGCGCGCAGGGCGCAGGCCAGCGCCCGGGCGCGGTCGGCGCCGCGCATTTCGGCGCCGAGATGCGCGGCAAGGAAACAGTCGCCGGCCCCGGTGACCATCAGGGCCGCGACGGCGGGCGGGGTGCCGGTCAGGATGGGGGCGCCGGCGGCCGCATCGGCGGCGGGGCGGGCGCCGTCGGTGACCAGCACGCGGCGGGCGCCCTGCGCGGCCAGCGCCCGGGCCGCCTCGGCGGCGCCGGCAAAGGGGCGGCCGGCCAGCGCCTCGGCCTCGGCGCGGTTGAGATGGAAGACGGCGCGGGGATGGGTCAGCAGCGGTTGCAGCCGTGCTGCCTTGTCGGGGCTGGCCGGCACGATGCGCAGATCGGCCGCCGAAAGGCAGGGATCGCGCGCGATCTGTTGCAGGACCGGCGCGGTCAGGTTGCCGTCCAGGACCAGCGTGCCCCGCCAGGGCCGGGCGGCATCGCCCAGCCTGCCGTCGCGCAGGGGAGCCAGGATGGCGGCTCCGGCGCCCTCCAGCGCGCGGGCGTCGGCAATGGCGGCAACCAGCCCGTCGCGGCCTTCGATGGCGATATAGCTGTCGGTGGGCAGCCGGCCCCCGCGCCAGAGCCAGCGCGTCTCGACGCCCTGGCGGCGGGCCTCGTCCACCAGCGCCTGGCCGGCGGCATCGCGGCCCACGGCCGAAAGCATGGCCGGGGCAAAGCCCTGTCGTGCCAGCGCCAGCGCGACGTTCAGCGCGACGCCGCCGGGCCGGCGGGTGATCAGGCCCGGCATGTCGGCGCCCGGGACCGGCCTTGCGGCGCTGCGCCCGATCACGTCCCAGAGCATCGCGCCAAGGCAGAGAATGCGGGGAGGGCTGGTCATCGGGCGGGCCTTGGGACGGATGGCGCCGGCGCGGCCTGGCCTGCGGCGATCCATGGGCGAGATCGGACGGGAGGGCAGGGTGAGAGGCTGGACGACGACCCAGACGGGACTCGTTACGGCTGCTTCCTTCCGGACCTGACCGGGTTGGCGAGGCGCCTGCCCGCGCCAACCTCTCGCCGCCTAGATAGGCCTGCGGGCGGCGGGATGCAAGCGGCTTGCCGGTCACAGATGCAGGCGCAGGCGCAGGAAGCCGTCGGCGCCGATGCCGGCCGGTTCGACCCGCGCCGCCAGCCCGCCCAGGTGCCGCGCCGCGCCCGGCCCGGTCGTGAACAGGGCCGAGGTGCCGGGCAGGGGGCTGAAACTCCAGCCATTGCCGGGCCTGGGGTCCAGCACCCGGCAGCGCGCCACATAGCGGCGCAGGACGTCGCGCGTATGCGCCATCTCGTCCAGCAGCACCTGCCGTCCAGCCGCCACCTCGGCAAAGAGCCCGCTTTCCGACAGACGGAAACTGTTCGTCACCAGGATGAAGGGCTGTTCCGGTGCGATCGGCTGCCGGCGATGGGTCAGGGCGCGGATGCGATGCGAATCGGCATTGGCCAGCCGGCCGTCCGGGGCATAGCGCGGCGGCCGGCTGAGGTCGATCTGCCAGTCCAATCCGTCGATGATGTCGAAATTGTAGCTGGGAAATTCCGGGTCTATCAGCGGCTGGTCGGCGCGGCCCGGCCGGAGGGGCAGGAACAGGCTGGCCGAACGCTCCAGCCAATCGCGCAGCGCCGCCCCGTCGATGCGGATGGCGCAGATCCGGTTCGGAAAGAAATAGAGATCGGCGATATTGCGCAGGGTCAGCCTTCCGGCGGGGACGTCGGTATAATGCTGCGGCCCGCCGCGGCCGCCGGCGCGAAAGGGGGCGGCGGCCGACAGGATCGGCAGGTCCTGCCAGCGGGTGCCGCGCAGGGCGCGGCGCATATGCCAACGCTGGGCCATGGCCACCAGCCGCAGGCCCGGATCCTCTCCGAGCAGCGCGAAATAGCTGTTCAGGGGCCTTTCGGTCCGCCCGATGCGGCGGCCGAAATGCCGCAGGGTCTGGCGATGCGCGGCTTGCGCCGGGCCGGCGACGGCGGGATGGTCGCCCGCATCCCGGACCGGCTCGGCGCGGCAGGCGAAATCCGCGATCCGCCAGCCGGCAGGGCCGGCACCGTGGCCGTGGCCGTGATTGGGGCTGGGGCCGGGTTGCAGTTGCAGGTCGATTACGCCCAGATGCGATCCCCAGAAACCCGGCATGACCGCGGGCTTGCCGGCCAGGGTGCCGCGCCGGATGTCGATGCCCGGCCCCTGCGGATGGTCGGCCGAGGGAAAGACCCGATGCGTATGGCCGGCGATCACCACGTCGATGCCGGGCAGGGCGGCCAGCGCGGTTGCGGCGTTCTCCATCATCGGGACCGCGGCCAGCGCGCCGATGCCGCTATGCGACAGCGCGATGATCAGGTCCGCGCCTTGGGCGCGCAGTTCGGCGATGCCCGTGCGGGCGGCGGATAGGATGTCTCCGACCTGGATTTCGGATTTCAGCCCCGGCTCCCATTGCACGGTCTGCGGCGGCAGAAAGCCCAGCACGCCGATCCGCAACAGATGCCGGCGGCCGCCGCGATCGCGCAGCTGCCGTTCCAGCACGAGATGCGCCTGCACCGGCAGCGGGCGCCGCGGCCGCAGGTTGCTGGCGACCAGGGGAAACGCCGCTTCCTGCAAGGTGCGGCGCAGGAAGCCCATTCCAAAGCTGAAATCGTGATTGCCCAGCGTGGCCGCGTCATAGCCAAGCGCATTCATCGCCGCGATGGCCGGATGGGGCCGGCGGGGATCGGCGATGTCGGTTTGGGCCAGGTAATCGCCCATCGGGCTGCCTTGCAGCGCGTCGCCGTTGTCGAACAGCAGGCAATTCGATGCGCCGCGGCGCGCCTGGCAGATCAGCATGGCAACCCGCGACAGGCCCAGCCGCCCGGCGGGCCGGTCCGCGAAATAGTCATAGCCCAGCACATGCATATGCAGGTCCGTCGTTGCCATGATGCGCAGATCGACCACATTTGCCGCTGCCTCTGCCGCCTGGCCGGGGCCGGCCGGCAGGTCCGGTTGCGGCTCAGGGTTCGGGGCGGGTGATCGGAGAATTGCTGGCATCATGGCTGATCCATGCAGTCATTATCGACATAATGCAACCACGGATTGCAATTTATGCCGTCTTCCTGTTAGCGGGGGCAGCGGCCTTGCATGCTGCAGCGCAACATGGAATTAATTCAGCCAAAGGCTTGGCACCCTCTTGATTGACCGGATCACCAATGAAATTTTCGACCCGACGGGACATCAATCTTGCCGCGGAAGGGCTGTTTCGTGCGGCGACCAATTTCCATGCCATCGAGCGTCTGCTGGTGCGGCGCGGCGCCACGGTGCGCCGGCTGGACAAGCTGGCGGCGCCGG
>Ga0164243_10013630_pt1 | contig 11415 bp, 8 predicted proteins | sample OricompcompostOP_FD_108781 | JGI IMG/M metagenome (GOLD analysis project Ga0164243, IMG submission 108781) | Organic Plus compost microbial communities from Emeryville, California, USA - Original compost - Organic plus compost (OP) | ecosystem: Engineered > Solid waste > Mixed feedstock >... | reverse complement strand
TACCCTCCGCCATAAAAGCCGCCGCCGTGGTAACCACCGCCGTGGTAACCACCCCCGTGGAAGCCGCCCCCGTGGAAGCCGCCGCCACCCATGTGGCCGCCACCGCCATGACCACCGCCGCCGCCGCCGCGGGCGAAGACCGGCGTAGCCGTGGCAAACACCGCCGCCAACGTTAACGCAGCCGCTTTCGAGGCCAAGCCCTTAAAGAGGTTCATCTGTGCCCCCTGGGAAAATGCGGTCCGAAGACCTCGGGTCCGGCCATGTCGGCATGACCGGACCCTAACCTCTGTACGCCGGGGGGGCGGGCCTGGATCGTTCGCCGTCGGAAATCGACGCGCGGGGGATCAGCGGGGGAGGTCAGGCGGGGTAGGAAGGTTCGTTGCCTTCCTTCCACTTGATGTTACACCCCATGCTCGGCTTCTGGTCGTCCGAGACGGGCTTACCTTCGAGCGCGGCGTCGAGCGCGGCGCGGAGGTCTTGGCCGGTCACGGGGAGGCCGTTACCGGGGCGGCTGCCGTCGAGTTGGCCGCGGTAGACGAGCGAGCGGTCGCGGTCGAAGACGAAGAAGTCGGGCGTGCAGGCGGCCTGGTACGCCTTGGCGACCTCCTGGCTCTCGTCGTACAGGTAGGGGAACGTGTAGCCGACCGCCTTCTTCTCGTCGGCCATCCGCTCGAAGCTGTCTTCGGGGTGGGTCGTCACGTCGTTGGCGCTGATGCCGACGACGCCGACCCTCTTGGCCTGGTATTCCTTCGCCAGCCGCGCCAGTTCGTGTTGCACGTGCTTGACGTACGGGCAGTGGTTGCAGAGGAACATGACGAGGAGCACGGGGGCGTCGCGGAGGTCGTCGAGGGAGACGGTCCCGCCGCCGGTCTCGGGGAGGTGGAAGGCGGGGGCTTTCGAGCCGAGGGGGAGCATCGTCGACGCGGTCAGGGCCATTGTGAAACGTCTCCAGGGAAATCCGTCGGTCGTCGCCCCGCGGGCGGCCTCCGAGTGCCCGCCGCCACGGCGGGTGCGCGCACGGCACCAGCGTAGTCGCAGACCTCCGGCTTGCCAAGCCGCGCCGAGGCGGTCGGTCCGCCGTACGGTACGGACGGGCCAACGGTGCAATTCTCAATCCGGCGGCCTAACAAACCGCTGACGGCACGGCCCCGGACCGGGAGGGGGCGAGCCCGCAGCGTTCGATGCATCCGGCCATCACACCTTGACCGCCGTCCCGGCCGGCGAAACGCCGAAACGAGAGGAATTGAAACCCGCGGATTCGTTGAAAGGCGGAAAGTCCCTCGTCCCCAGGAACGGCCGGGAGCGCGTTGGGGTGAGGACGTGCCCCGGAGAAGGGGTAGGGCGGCTTGAACAACGTTTGATCAAAAGCGGACGAACGACGACCGACCTGGCCAATATCGATACGGCCTAAGGATTCACCTTAACCCCCAAAGCCCATAAAACCGATACAGGCAGTGCAAGGGCAAAATGTCGGGCCCGGTCCGACCCCCGAGGGGTCGCGGTAGAGACCAGGGCGGAGCGAGTCGGAGGGAGGTTAGGATGGCCGTGGGACGTCGCGACGGTAGGCCGAACCGCCCGCAGCAGGGGAAGGGTCTAGGTGCCCGGACCGGGGTCCTCGCCCTTCTGGCCCTGAGCGCGGGTGCCGGGTGCGGGCAGGCGATGCTCCGCCCGCAAGGGGGGTCGGAGACCCACGGACTGGCGGCCGAACCGAACCCGGGCCGTACGCTCGCCTGGGACGGCGGCGAGGCCCGACCGCAAACCGCGCCCGGGGCGCCGGGCCGCCCAACGAACCCGTCGCTCGCCGAGAGCGACCTCTTCCACGAGGTCATCCCCCGGGACCGGCTCAACGCGGGGTTTGCCTCGGTCGGGTTCCACGGCTCGGTCAAGCCGCATTCGACCTGGAACGGCTGGAAGTTGCCCCAGGCCAGGGGGCCCGAAGCGGCCTCCGCGACGGCCGCGTTGGCCTCGACAGGGTTTACCCCGCCGGCCTCGCCCCCCTCCGACCCCCTGCTGGCGGCCTGCGCGGAGACGAAGATCGCACCGCCGAAGCCGGCGGCCGGTGGAAACCCGTCGGCGGAGATGAACACGGGGCTCGAATCCCTGATCGAGGCGTGTAAGGCCACGAAGATCGCGCCGCCGGTCGTCAAAGCGGGTGGCGCGGCTAAGCTCGACCCGGCGGAAACGGCCGCGAACCCGCCGGTACCGGCCTTGGCCGAGATGGGGACGGCGACGGACGCCTCGAACGCCCCCGCAACCGCCCCGGCGGGGGAGATCGAACTCCCCTCACTCGCCGACCAGGGCCCCATCCCCGGGGAAGCCGCGGCCCCGACCGCTGATCCGTTGCAGACCGCCTCCGCGGCCGCGAAGATCCCGCTGCCGAGACCCGCGGACGCCCAAGCCCAGGGTCTGCGTGCAGCCAGCGAAGCCGCCAAGATCCCCCTCCCGGTCACCCGATCGGCCCCGTAATCGAGCGGGCGGAAATTCCAGAACCGACGGCCGGCCCACGGCATAGGGGCCGGCCGTCGGCATTTCGAAGGGTCCGGCCCCATCGAATGTAAGGGAACGGACGGTCGCACGGCGGGCGGGAGTAAGCCGCGCGCGCTCTGAGAGAAGGGACACCAGGCCGCGAGTCGAATAGGAGGACTGGCAAAACCAGGTTGGGTCAATCGCGATCGCCGTGTGGACAAACGGGCAGGTCGAGGGACGTCCGACCGGCCCCCCCGGGTCGGCTTACGCTGTACGCAGGAGGCGTCGGACAATGCGACTTCGAAATCGAGTTCGCCGGGCCGTGCGCCCGACGTTGGAGCAGGTCGAAGAACGGCAACTCCTCTCGACCCTGGACCTTCTGGCGGCGACCACGGCGCCGACGGCCGTCCAGACCGGCGAGAACGGGTTCGGCGACGCCTCGTCGCCGCTACTCGGTGCAGGGGCGCCGAGCCGTCGAGAACAGGTCCGGCAGTCGTTCCGGGCCGTCTTCACGGGCCGTTATTACACCAGCCCGGGGCGGTTCAGCGACCAGTCGACCACGTACTTTTTCCGAGGGGTCGGCGGGTCGTCGTTCTTCCTGCACGGCGACTTCGACATGGGGGTCGTCACGCCGACCGACCCGACCGCCCCGTTCACGGGCGAAGCCATCCTGCAAGATAAGAACACGAGCTCGCAGGCGATCGTCGGGCTCGTCCTCAAAGGGGACCGGACGGCCGTCGACTCCAAGGGACGGCCGACCCGCCTCACCCTCTCGGCCGACCCGAACATCTACTCGGGGATGTTCTTCGTCGACGCCGCGACGGGGACCGTCGACATCCGTTACGGCCCCAACAAGTCGGTCACGGTCATCTTTAACGCCCAGGTCTACACGAGCGGGTTGGCCAACCCGCTGGTTAATTCCGACCTTTACGCCCGCGGCAACCGCCCGCTGAAATTCCGCGGCCCCTCAGCCCCGCCGCGGCCGTGACTTAAAACCAGCGCCTTGCTCCTCCGTGAACTGACGTATATATTGGCCCTCCGTTCAGTTCACGGGGAGGCCGGGCGATGGGCGAACAAGAACGGCCGGGGTGGTGGAGGGAGACGGTCCGCGGGCGCGGGACGGCGGGGAACCCGCCGAACCGGTTCGAACGGAGCTGGCACGAGCGCGACCCGGAGGCCGACGACCCCGACCGCGCCGAACCCGACGCGGAGCCGGCTCCGGCGACCGAATTCCTCCCCGACACGAGCCGATCGATCGTCGCGCGGAACGACAGCCCCGACATCCCGTTCGAGGCGAGCATCAACCCCTACCGGGGTTGCGAGCACGGGTGTTCGTACTGTTTCGCCCGCCCGTTCCACGAATTCCTCGGGTATTCGGCCGGGCTCGACTTCGAGACGAAGATCCTGGTCAAGCACGACGCCCCGGCGCTGCTGCGCAAGGCGTTGTCGGCCCCGAAGTGGACGCCGACGCCGCTGTCGATGAGCGGGGTAACCGACCCGTATCAGCCGGTCGAGCGCCGGCTCCGGATCACGCGGGGGTGCCTGGAGGTGCTCGCCGAGTTCCGTAACCCGGTCGGGGTCGTGACGAAAAACCGCCTCGTGGCGCGCGACGCGGACCTCTTCGCCGCCCTGGCGGCCGACGGGGCGGCGGCGGTCTTCCTGTCGGTAACGACGCTCGACCCGGACCTCGCGCGGCGGCTCGAACCGCGGGCGTCGACCCCCTCGGCGCGTCTGGCGGCGGTGGAGACGCTCGCCCGGGCGGGGGTGCCGGTGGGGGTGATGGTCGCGCCGGTGATCCCGGGGCTGACCGACCACGAGATGCCGTCCATCCTCGCCGCCGCGGCGCGGGCCGGGGCCCGGCACGCCGGCTACGTTCCGCTCCGGCTGCCGATGGCCGTCGCCACCTTGTTCGAAGATTGGCTCGAGCGCCACGCGCCCGGCCAGAAGGAGAAGGTGCTCGGGCGGATTAAATCGTTGCGGAGCGGCAAACTGAACGACGCGCGGTTCGGCGACCGGATGCGGGGCTCCGGCGCCCTGGCGGCGCTGCTCGACACGGTCTTTCAGACCGCCTGTCGCCGCGAAGGGCTGAACCGGGAGAAGCTCCGGCTCTCGACCGCGGCGTTTCGGAAACCGGACCCCGGGGGCCAGTTACGCCTGTTCGACTGAAACCCGGGCCGGCCCCTGAAGGGAATCCCGGCGCCCCGCTCCGGGGGCGCCGGGTCGGAACGACGAGGCGTTACGCGGCCTTCTTCTGCGGTTCGGAGTCGGGCTCCGCCTTGGGTTCAGGTTGAGGCTCCGCCTTGGGCGCGGGCTCGGCCTTCTTCTCCGGCTCGCCGGGCTCCGCCTTGGGCGCGGGCTCGGCGGAGTCGGGGGCTTTCTCCTCGGTCTTGGTGTCGTCCGCCTTGGGCTTGTCCTCGTCCTTCTTGTCCTCGTCGAAGTCGATCTTGGCCCTGGCCTTGGACTTGATGTAGATCTTGCCGTCCTTGACCTTGACGCTCTCAAACTTGCGGACGTACTGATAAATCTCCGGCTTGTCCATGAAGTTCTTGGCGAGGTTCTCCTTGGCGAGCTGGGCCTTGGCCTCGGGCGGGAGCTTCTTGCCGTTGGCTTCGAGTTCGCGGGCGATGACGACGAGTTCGCCGTCCTCGATCGCGACGTTGAACGTGCCCGAGCCGTTGAAGTAGCGGTCCTTCGCGAGCGGGATGCCGAACTCGCCGAGCGGGACGCTCATTTTGCCCGAGACTTCGTCGCCCTCGATGCTGACGAAGACTTTGATCTTGGGGTCCTTCTCCTTGCCGATCAGGGCGTTGACCTCGTCGGCGGTCAGGACGAGTTCGGCGGCCTCGCCCTCGTCGAGGGCCTTCTTGAAGGCGTCGATCCGGTCGTCGAGGGCCTTCTGCTGGTCGGCCGGGAGGGAGACCGTCGGGATCTCGGCGGGGGTGGGGGACGTGTACTCCTGGATCGCCCGAGAGTAGTAGCTATACGCGAAGTAGAACAAGACGCCGAGGCAAATGAGGGTGAGGACCGCGAGGACCGTCGCGATGATGCACCCGTAGAAGAAGCATCCGCGCGACTTCTGCGGCGGCTCGGGGCTAAACCCGGCCTCGTAGGGGTTCAGCGTGGGGTCCCCGGGCTTTTGCCCGACGTCGAACTGTGGGTCGTTCATGGTCATCCCAGGATGGGGTCCAAGGGGCCGGCGCCTGTCGAAACGGCGCGCGGCCCGGTTCGCGTTCGCGCCACGGCAACCGCGTCGGTGGAGTATTCGCCCCGGACGTCCCGCCATTGAAGGGGTCCGGTGTCAAAGCGACGTCTAGATTACCGGCGAAGGGGGCCGGAGGGCAGGGGGAAAGCGGATTCCGCCGGGAAGGCCGGGACGCCAAGGAATGAACGTGGTGGAGGTGCGGCGTGCGGGCCGGCGTCCCCGGGGCCGAGGCGGTAACGACCCGCGCCCCGCGGACGCCGGCCGGGGTGTCCGGGTCAGGCCGAAGCCGAAGGAGGGGGCGTGTGGTTCCGGAAGGCGGACGCCGCGAGGTGGAGCGATTCGAGGATCTCGATCGGGACGGCGAGGACGACGGTGTTCGAAGCGGACGGGCCGAGGCCGTCGATGCTCTGGAGGGTGCGGAGCTGCATCGCGCCGGGGCTTTCGGCCATCGTCCGGGCGGCGAGCGCGAGGTTAACGGCCGCCTCGCGGTCCCCCTCGGCCTTCGTGATGGTGGCCCGCTTTTCGCGCTCGGCGGAGGCCTGGCGCGACATCATCTTCTTCAGCTCCTCGGGCATGTCGATGTCCTGGATACGCAAGGCGGTCACGTTCAGGCCCCAGCCCTTGGTGTCCTTCACGACGTGCTGCTCGATCGCGTGGGCGATCTGTTCGCGTTCGACGAGGAGTTGGTCGAGGGTCATCTGGCCGATCACGTCGCGGAGGGACGTCTGGGCGTACTGGGCGATCACGTAGCGGTAGTCTTGGACCATCAGGATCGCTTCGGCCGGGGTGAGGACCTGGTAGAAGAGGGCGGCGTCGATCGTGACGGGGACGTTGTCTCGGGTGATCAACTGCTGTTTCGGGATGTTCACGGCGAGGACGCGGGTGTCGACCATGCGGACCTGGTCGACCCCCGGGATGACGAGGAACAGGCCGGGGCCTTTCGTGCCGCTATACTTGCCCAGCCGGAGCACGACGGCCCGCTCCCACTGCGCGGCGAGGCGGACCCCGGACGAGACGACGCAGGACATGACGAACCAGCCCAACCCGACGAGCACGGCGAGCGCCGGGTGGAACGCCGCCGCAAGCCCCGCGACCACCAGGCCGAGGAACATCAAGCCGAGAAAGACCAAGCCCGAAATGTAGTTGACGACCATGGCGCCCCCTCGCGCGAGTAAGAACGGTACGTGAACCGGCGTCGGGGTTGACGGCATCCCGCGCCGGAAACGCCGCGACGCTATCACAGGGGCATTCGCCGCTCAACGGTTTTGATTTCCACGCCCCGTCCCGGTCGCGCGACGTCCGGGGGCCCGCGCGGGGGGGCGGGTCCGGTCGGGCGGGCGGCGCGCCGGGCGGGCCGCGGTTCCCGCTGGGGACGGCCGGCACCGGATGCCGAAGAAGTGTAAGGAGTGCCGCCGACGCGCCAGAGGGCGGTCGCGGCCCGGCCCATGGAGACGCCCCCCTTGCACCCGACCGTCGCCGCGTTCCTCAACCACCTGAAGGTGGAACGCAACGCCTCGCCGCACACGGTCCGTTCCTACGAGAACGACCTGCTCCAGTTCTGCCAGTTCCTCGGGGAGTTGCAGGGGGTCGACCCGTCGGAGGCGGACCCGACGGAGGCCGACGCGAAACGGCTGCGCCGGTTCTCGGCCTGGCTCGGCGGCCGCGGCTACGCGCCCGGGACCGTGGCCCGCCGCCTCGCCGGACTCCGGTCGTTCTACCGCTACCAGCGGCGCCAGGGGGCGGTCGCGACCGACCCCTCGGGGGGCCTGCGGAACCCGAAACAGCCGAAGCGGCTCCCGAAGATGCTCCGGGTCGAAGAGGTGATCCGACTCCTCGACGCGATCGCGACCGACACGGCGTTCGGCGTGCGCGACCGCGCGATGTTCGAAACCCTCTACGGCGGGGGCCTCCGCGTGGGCGAGCTGGTGGGGCTGAACGTCGACGACCTGGACCGCGACCAGCAGCTCGTGCGGGTCCGCGGCAAGGGGCGCCGGGAGCGGCTCAGCCCGATCGGCGCGATGGCCGACCGTTGGATCGGCCACTGGCTCGCCGTCCGCGAGCCGAAACTGCCGGGCGAACGCGCCCTGTTCCTGAACCGGTTCGGCACCCGCCTCTCGGCCCGGAGCGTGGGCCGGCTCCTGGAGGAGCACCTGACCGGCCTCGGCCTCGACCCCGGCGCGAGCCCGCACACGCTCCGACACAGCTTCGCGACCCACCTCCTCGACCGCGGGGCCGACCTCCGGAGCGTGCAGGAACTACTCGGACACCGCAGCCTCTCGACGACACAGATTTACACCCACGTCACCCGCGAACGGCTCCACGACGCCTACAACGCCGCCCACCCCCGCGCCTGACGCCCGCCCGGGAGGGGGCCGCCGCGCCATTTCCGTCTCACCCGCACCCCGATTTTCCGGCCGATCGACGCCGAACTCGCCCCGGACCGTTGGGATGAATTAGGCGGAAGTTAATTGCACACCCCGAATCGCCTTACTAAAATTAGCACCCGCCATCCCGGAACTCGAAACCTATTCCCACGTTAAACGGGGTTGGCGTGGTAAAAACTGGCGGTCGTCCGGCGTCGACCCGGATGTGACCTATCCTTTCTTGATAGGGGATGGATCGGTGGGGTACGGCGGGGTCCGAGAGAACGCGCCGGCTTTTTTTGACGGCGTTGCGTCTATGACATAGACGTTTCCTCAGAACGACATGCATGAGCCGTTGCTCGCCCCGGCGGTTCCAGGGAAGGGGGACGGCCACGGAGGGCTCGGGCGTTCAAGGCCGCCCCGCGGCCGGGGGGTGTCCCCTGGGGAGTGGGGCTCACGTTTTCATTTTCTCAAGGAAGACGCACCGGCTTCAGGTCCCTGGCGGGCGAATTTCACGAGAGAATGACCATATGAGCCAACCCCGAATTTTAATAGTCCACCCCGACCCCGCTTCACTGGCCCTCTTGTCGTCGATGCTCAGGTCGCTGGGGCACGTGATCGACGAGGCGGCGAACGACCGCGTCGCGGTCCGCCTGATGGAGCGCGGGGGCGTCGCGATGGTGCTCGCGGGTGTCGACCCCGAGGACGCCGACGCGCTGGAACTGCTGGCGTACGTCCGGCGGAAGCACCGGAACGTGCCGGTGATCCTGCTGTTCCCGACCCCCAACCCCGACCGGACGAAGGAGGCGCTGCGGCTGGGGGCGCTCTCGGTCTTACGCTACCCGGTGCCGGCGACCGAACTCCGGGCGGCGGTCACCCAGGCGCTAGGGGCGGCCCACCGGCCCGCGCCGGAGCCGGCGGCCCACCACCACCCCGAGGCCCCGGCGCACGGGCCGGCCAACGGCCACGCCCCGGCCCCCGCGGCGCACGCCCCGGCGGCCTCGAAGGCCGACCAGTTCGCCCGCGAGATCGGCGTGGTGGGGACGGACCCCTGCCTGCGGCTGGCCGTCGAAATGGCCGGGACGATCGCGCCGTCGCGGACGCCGGTGCTCATCGTCGGCGAGCGGGGGACCGGCAAGGCGCTGCTGGCCCGGACGATCCACGGCCTCGGCTCCCGGCCCGACCAACCGTTCGTGACGGTCGACTGCGCGGCCCTGAGCGAAGCGACCGCGGAACACGAGCGGCCGGAACCGGCGAACGGGCCGGCCCCCAACCCCGGCCGTGACGCCGGGTTCGATTGGGCGAGCAAGCTGGCCCAGGCGCAAGGGGGGACGCTCTTCCTCAACGACGTCTCCGCCCTCTCCGAAGGGCTCCAACTCCAACTCCTCCGGGCGCTGCAGGACCGCGAGCAGGAGGCCGCCGGGGGCGCCCCCCACGGCGACGTCCGCTTCCTCATGTCCACCAGCGAGAACCTGATCACGCTCGTCGAGCAGGGGAAGTTCCGCCAGGACCTGTACCACCGGGCGAGCGTCGTCTGCCTGAGGCTCCCGCCGCTCCGACACCGGGGGGGGGACGTCGCGCAGCTCGCCGAATTCTTCCGCTCCCGCTTCTCGCTCGAATTCGGCAAGAACGTGGTCGGGTTCACCCGCGACGCCCTCGACATCCTGAACAAGCACGACTGGCCGGGGAACGTCCGCGAGCTTGAGGGGGTCATCCAGCGCGGCGTGGCCCTCTGCCAGGGGACGCGGATCACCTCGGGCCACCTCTCGCCGAGCCTCTGCCACCCCCGGTCGTCGCGGTTCCACCCGCTCGCCCCGCGGACGCACGTGCCGACGAACATCCGGCCCCTGAAGGAGGCGCTGGAGGAGCCCGAGAAGCGGATCATCATCCAGGCGCTCCAGGCCCTGAACTGGAACCGCCAGGAGACCGCCCGGGTGCTCGACATCAACCGGACGACGCTTTATAAGAAGATGAAAAAATACGGCCTTCTCGTCGACGAGCCGATCTGGGTGAATTGAAGGGATCCGCCGACGCCCGATCAAACTTAAAGGCCCGCCGCCGCTCGAAACCGAGCGGCGGCGGGCCTTTTTAATCCGAACCGTCGGCCCCGGGTCCGAGGCGCCGCAACGTCTCTCGCGGCACCCCGCCCGGCGCGGCCGTCCGGGGACGTCAGCTCTTGATGATGTCGCGGACCGTCCCGCCCGCGGGGATCATCGGGAGGACGTGCTCCTGGTAGGGGACGAGCACTTCGAGGACGTAAGGCCCGGGGTACGCGATCATCTCCTTGAGGGCGTCGATGACCTCGGACTTCTTGCGGATCTGCCGGGCGGCGACGCCGAACCCCTTGGCGATCGTGATGAAGTCGGGGTAGGTCACTTCGGGGAGGTCCCCCTCGCCCTGGCCGGTGGCCTCGGGGTGGTCGATCGGGCCGAGGTAGGTGTGGGCGCGGTTGCCGGCGTGGAACCGGTCCTCCCACTGGACGACCATGCCGAGGTGCTGGTTGTTCAGGAGGATGACCTTGACCGGCAGCTTCTCGCAGTAGAGCGTGGCGAGTTCCTGGATGTTCATGACGAGGCTGCCGTCCCCGTCGACGTCGACGACGAGGGCGTCGGGCCGGGCGGCCTGGGCGCCCATCGCGGCCGGGAGGCCGAAGCCCATCGAGCCGAGGCCGCCGGAGGTGATCCAGGTCCGGGGGTTCGTGAACTTCGTCCACTGGGCGGCCCACATCTGGTGCTGGCCGACCCCCGTCGACATGATGAACTCGCCCTTGGCGAGGTTGGAGAACTGGTCGATGACGTACTGGGGCATGATCGCGTCGTCGCGCTGATCGTAGGTCATCGGGTCGGAGGCGCGCCAGGCGTCGAGCTGCTGGTGCCAGTCGCGCCAGTCCCCCTTCTCGACGAGCGGGTTGAGGGCGGACAGGAACGACTTGGCGTCGGTGTTCAGCGCGATATGAGCCGGCTTGTTCTTGTTGATCTCCGAGGCGTCGATGTCGACGTGGACGATCCGGCCGTGCTTGGCGAACTCGCTGAGCTTGCCGGTCACGCGGTCGTCGAACCGGACGCCGAGGGCGAGCAGGAGGTCGGCGTCGTTGATGGCGTAGTTCGAGTAGACCGTGCCGTGCATGCCCAGCATGCCGAGCGAGAGGTAATGGTCGCTCGGGAAGGAGCCGAGGCCTTGGAGGGTCATGGCGACGGGGATGCCGGTCTTATTCGCGAACTCGCGGAGTTCGGCCGCGGCGTTCGAGGCGACGACGCCGCCGCCGCAGTAGATGATCGGCCGCTTGCTCGCCCTGATGGCGGCGACGACCTCGCGCACCTTCTCGGGCGACGGCGGGGCGGGGAGGTGGTAGCCGGGGAGGTCCATCGCCACGTCGAAGTCGGG
>Ga0164243_10013629_pt1 | contig 11415 bp, 9 predicted proteins | sample OricompcompostOP_FD_108781 | JGI IMG/M metagenome (GOLD analysis project Ga0164243, IMG submission 108781) | Organic Plus compost microbial communities from Emeryville, California, USA - Original compost - Organic plus compost (OP) | ecosystem: Engineered > Solid waste > Mixed feedstock >... | reverse complement strand
TGGAAGAAGAAATCGAACCGCTCGCAACGGGGGCGTGGATTCTTGGAACCGGCGGTGGCGGTAGTCCCTACCATGGCTACCTTAACCTGCGCCAGCTTTATCGGGCCGGGCGCCGGGTCGACCTGATTGCGCCGGACGAGCTGGGAGATGACGATGCGGTGGCGGTCGTATCCGCGATGGGGGCGCCCATGGTCGGGCTGGAGCGCTTGACCGATCCAGAGATACTGGTGCGCGCCGTCCGCCTCATGGAAGAGTATCTTGGCCGCCCGTTCCAGGCGATCATGCCGCTGGAGATCGGCGGCGGAAACGCCCTGCAGCCCTTTCTGGCAGCGGCGTTGATGGATCTGCCGGTGGTCGATGCGGATGCAATGGGCCGCGCCTTTCCGGAGGCGCAGATGACGAGCTTCGCCATCGCAGACCTGCAGATGTTCCCGCTTTCGCTGAGCGACATCCGAGACAATGCCGTGGTGATCACGCGGGCGGCCTCCTGGAAATGGATGGAGCGCATCTCGCGCAAGATCTGCGTCGAGGTCGGGTCCGTGGCGGCGACCTGCAAGGCCCCGCGCACGGGCCGCGAGGTGAAGGACCACGCGATCCACGGCACGGTGACGAAGGCCGTGAAACTGGGCCGCACGGTAAGCGCGGCACGGCGGGAGCATCGCGATCCCGTCCGCGCCATCCTCGAACTCGAAGGCGGCAAGTTTATCTTCTCCGGCAAGGTGTGGGATGTCGAGCGGCGGACCACCGAGGGCTTCCTGCGCGGGCACGCCGTCATCGCCGGTCTCGACCAAGACCGGGGCGAGCAGCTCACGATCGACTTTCAGAACGAATATATCGTCGCGTCGCGTGGCGGCGCCCCGGTGGTCACCACGCCTGATCTCATCTGCGTGGTCGATAGCGCGAGTGGCGAGGCAATCGGCACGGAAACGCTGCGCTACGGCCAACGCGTGTCCGTGATCGCCCTGCCGGCCGCTCCCGTCCTGACCACGCCGAAGGGCCTTGAGCATGTTGGCCCGCGCGCCTTTGGTCATAAGCTGGAATTCAGATCGGTCTTTCAACAATGAAGCGCATAGGAATCGACGTCGGTGGGACGAACACGGATACCGTGCTTCTCGACGGCAACAAGGTCGTCGCCGCGGTTAAAACGCCCACGACCCGGGACGTCTTGTCGGGGGTGGCCGCGGGTATCGCCCGACTGAAATCCTCGGCGGGCGAAGCGGCCGATGCAGTCGACGCGGTAATGATCGGCACCACCCATTTCACCAATGCGGTGGTCGAGCGCAGAAATCTGATGCGCGTTGGAGCGCTGAGGATCTGCCTGCCCTCATGTGCTTCACTGGAACCGACGGTGGACTGGCCGGAGGATCTGCGCGCCGCCGTCGATCCAGTCAGTGTCATGGTCGCCGGCGGTCATGAGTATGACGGGCGGTCCATCGTCGATCTTGATGAAACGGCCGTGCGTGACGCCGTGCGCAGAATGCAAGATACGGGAATTGGGTCGATCGGCATCACCGCAGTCTTTTCTCCCCTATCGAACGAGGTCGAGGTGCGGGCGCGCGAGATCGTGCAGGATGTCTGCCCCGAGATGATCGTCACCTGTTCACACGAGGTCGGGCGCATCGGCCTCCTGGAGCGGGAGAACGTGACCTTGCTCAACGCAAGCCTGGCGGCTCACGGCCGGTCCACGGTGGCCGCCTTCCGCCAGGCGCTGGAGCAGAGTGGCCTGACGGCGCCCTTCTATCTCACCCAGAACGACGGGACCGTCATGCTCGCCGAGCAGGCGGCCCGCTTCCCGGTTTTCAGCTTTGCCTCGGGGCCGACCAACTCCATGCGAGGCGCCGCCTTCCTTTCAGGCATAGAAAATGCCGTGGTCGTCGATGTGGGGGGAACGACGAGCGATATCGGTTATCTGGTTAACGGCTTTCCGCGCGAGGCGAACAATATCGTCCACATCGGCGGGGTGCGCACGCTCTTTCAGATGCCGGACCTCGTATCGCTCGGCATTGGTGGCGGCTCCATCGTTTCCGAAAAGACCCGAGTCGCAGGTCCACGGAGCGTTGGTTTCCGTTTGGCGGAGGAGGCTCTGGTTTTCGGCGGCAGCACCTTGACGCTAACAGATATTGGCGTTGCCGCAGGCCTCGTCGAACTGGGAGAGAAGGAGCGGATCGCTCATCTCGATCGCTCCACGGTCACGGGTGTCCTGGAATCGATCCGGCGGCGGCTTGAAGATGCGGTCGACCGGATGAAGACGTCACCCGACCCGGTGCCGCTGATCGCCGTCGGCGGCGGCGCCTTCCTAGTACCCTCGAAAATGGACGGTGTGAGCGAAGTCCTCCGGCCCGGCCGCGGCAATGTCGCCAATGCGATCGGCGCCGCCTCCGCACTCGTTTCCGGAGAAGTGGATCGTGTCGTGGCTGATATTGACCGGGAGTTGGCCATGGCCGATGCCGAAGCGCTAGCGCGCGAGAGGGCCGTGGCGAGCGGTGCCGATGGCGATACCCTCAAAGTCATCGAGATCGACGATATTCCCCTTGCCTATCTTCCAGGCAATGCGCGTCGCGTTCGCGTCCGCGTTGCAGGCGAAATCAGGCGCCGGAGCGGAATGCTGAAAGCTGCCGAATAGTAGGACCTGGCGCGCACGACATTATAGACGAAACCCGAGCAATTCCTGTACTGCTTCCAGGAGTGACGGGAGGAGCAGGAGGCCTGATGGAGCTTGGGGGGTGATATGTCGTGCGGGAACGGGCATGAGGAAACGGGTGTGCTTCATTACCCTGGGTCAATCCCCGCGTCCGGAACTCATCTCGGAAGTGCTGGAACATATCAGGGAACCGATCGACTACGCGGAGATCGGCGCGCTGGACGGCATAGCCCGCGAGGAGATTGAGGCGCTGCATTCCGCAAGGGATACGCCCCTTGTGACGAAGCTTGCCGATGGCAAGGAGATCGTCGTCTCATCGAGCTTCATACATAAGCGGCTCGAGAGTGTGATCGCGCATGTCGATCGGCGCGGGCATGACCTTCTCGTCCTGCTGGCAAGCGGCATCTTTCGGAGCTTCGATACCGTCACGCCGCTGGTCCACGGCCAGTTCGCCGTCGACGAGTGGATCACCTCCTTCGTTATGGGCACGGCCCAGCTCGGCGTCGTCTTTCCGCTGCGCAAGCAGGCCTCCGATCCGGTTACGCTGCAGAACTATGGAATTCTGATCCAAAATTACCAGACCGTTGCCTATTCCGGGGAAGCGAGTCGGATCGACGAGACCGCAATGCTTCTTCAGAGCGTTGATTTCATCCTGATGCACTCCGTCGGCTACACGAACGAAATGGCCGAGCAACTCGCGCGGGAGTCGCACAAGCCCGTGGTGACGGCGCGGCGCGTGATCGCCGGCGCGCTGCATCTGCGCCTCCGCGAGGCCGCTGGCGCCGTCGAGCATGGGCTGGTCGAGGCGGGCGAGCTCGACCTCCTCAAGCGCCTCCCCCCGCCCGAGGAGCCTTTGACAGGTCGTGAGGCGGAGGTGCTCTCGCTTGTCCTTGAAGGCCATCCTAACAAGGAAATCGCCAAGAAGCTGGGGATCAGCCATCGCACCGTGGAGATCCACCGCTCCAGGGCGATGGCCAAATACAACGCGACGACCGCCATGCAGCTCATCCGCCGGGCGATGATCGAGAGCCCTCGTTAGATCAAGTCGAGCAAAGCGGAAACCGGTTTCCCGTCCGGAATTGCGTGAAACAGGTGTCGCATTCCGCCTACGTGCGGCCACGTATTTTTCCGGTCGGCGCTTTCCTCTACGGTTATGCGCAGATTGCATTCGTGCGGCATCACCCAGGGGAGTGACATGAGAAAAGCTGGCGCACAGATGAAGCTTGGCGCGTTCCTGACCGCGACCGGACAGCATATCGCCGCGTGGCGGCATCGGGAGGTGAAGGCGGACGGGGGCGTCAATCTCAAAGAGTATGTCGAGATTGTGCGTATTGCCGAGCGCGGCAAGTTCGACATGATGTTCCTCGCCGACAATGCCGGCATCTGGGATCGCGAACTCGAATCCGACGGGCGCAGTTCCCGCGCGGCCTATTTCGAGCCAATCACGCTTCTTTCAGCCCTTGCAGCCGTCACAGAGAGAATTGGCCTGGTGGCGACAGCCACCACCACCTTCAATGAGCCTTACAACGTTGCTCGCAAATATGCATCGCTCGATCATCTGAGTGGAGGCAGGGCCGGCTGGAATCTCGTGACCTCCGCCAATGAGGCCGAAGCCTATAATTTCGGTTTCGACGTTCACCTGGCCCATGCCGATCGCTACGCCCGGGCGCGCGAGTTCGCGGAAATCGTCCTGGGACTCTGGGACAGTTGGGAGGATGATGCTTTCCTTCGCGACAAGGAAAGCGGCCGCTTCTTCGATCCCGCCAAGCTGCACATGCTCGATCACAAGGGCGAGCGCTTTTCGGTTCGCGGGCCGCTCAACGTGCCGCGCACCCCACAGGGGCGCCCCATCCTCGTGCAGGCAGGCTCCTCCGAGGCCGGAATGGATCTGGCCGCTTGGTGTGCCGATGTGGTCTTCACTGCCCAGCCGGCACTCGCTGATGGCGTGGCTTTCTACAAGGAACTGAAGACGAGGGTTGCGCGCGCGGGCCGCTCGCCCGACGATCTCAAGATCATGCCTGGCCTGTCGCCTGTGGTCGGCCGTACAAGGGAAGAGGCGCAGGCGAAATTCCAGGAACTGCAGGAGCTCATCGACCCGGTGGTGGGCCTCGGCCTGTTGTCGTCCATGGCGGGTTATGACCTTTCCGGTTATCCCGTGGACGGGCCTTTCCCCGATCTGCCCGACAGCAACACGGGCAAGGGACGGCTCAAGGTGCTCAAGGATACGGCCCATCGAGAGAATCTCACCATCCGTCAGCTGTACATGCGCATTGCCGGCACGCGCGGACACAATCTCGTCATCGGCACGGCCGCGGATATTGCCGACCAGATGGAGGAGTGGTTTACGTCGGAGGCTGCGGACGGCTTCAATATAATGCCGCAGGCGCTTCCCGCCAGCCTCTCGGATTTCGTGGAGCTCGTCATTCCGGAATTGCAAAGGCGCGGCCTCTTCCGCACCGAATATGAGGGCCGGACCCTACGCGAGCATCTGGGTCTTTCGTGGCCGGCGAACCGCTATGCGGCTGCAAGAGCAGCCGCGGCCGAATGACGCCGGTTGCGCCACGCCACATCGACGAACGGTAGCCCGGCCCGTCCTCTTCTGAAGGAACATAACCTTGACCAAAAAGATCGTTGGCCTGGCGGGAAACACCCGTCGGCCGTCCAAGACCAGGGCCCTTGTCTCCGTCCTGGTGGAAGAGACCGCGCGGCAGACCGGCGGCGTCGGCACCGTTTACGACATGCTGGATGTTATGCCGGAGATCGGTTCGTGCCTGACGCGCGACGAAGCTTCGCCCGGAATCGAACGGGTTATCTGTGACATTGAAACCGCTGATGCGCTGATCGTTGCGAGCCCTGTGTACAAGGGCTCCTACAGCGGACTCTTCAAGCATCTTATCGATTTGCTCGACCCCAACAGCCTGCTCGAACGGCCGGTGCTTATCGGAGCGACGGGTGGCGGTCAGCGCCATGCATTGATGGTCGAGCACCAGATGCGGCCGCTCTTCGGCTTTTTTGGCGCTTCCAGCGTTCCGCTTGCCGTTTATGCTTCGGACGCTGATTTCAAGGATGGTGAGTTGACCGACGAACCGACATTGCAGCGCTGTGTGATGGCCTGCCGGCAGCTTTCGAATCTAATCAAGCACCGCGTTCCCTTCGAAACCGACTCCGCCGAGAAGCGCTGGGCCTGACGGACCCTTGAACCCGGCAGACCGATTCAGGACAGGACACCGAACTTATGTATAGATTGGGAATCGATGTCGGCGGGACGAACACCGACGCTGTCGTCATGGCTGGCCGATCCGTGCTTTCGGGCGTGAAGACGGCCACCACCGAGGATGTCACGTCCGGGGTGATCGAGGCGCTGGAGACGGCTATCGCCAAGGCCGAGGTCGACCGCTCCAAGATCACTTACGTTATGATCGGCACCACGCATTTCACCAATGCCGTGATCGAGCGTAGGCATTTGAGCCCGGTGGCGGCAATCCGGCTCGGGCTCCCCGCGACCGCCTGCCTGCCTCCGATGGTCGACTGGCCCGAGGATCTCAGAAAGGCAACCGGTGGACACCGCTATCTCGTGCGCGGCGGACATGAATTCGACGGGCGCGAAATCGCAGCGCTGGATCTCGACGAAATCGACCGGATCGCGAGCGACATTCGCGTGAAGGGCATCGAGGCAGTGGCGATCAGCTCGGTCTTCAGCCCTATCAACGGCGCGATGGAGCTTGCCGCGCGCAAGCGGCTGCTCGAGAGCTGCCCGGGCCTGCGCGTGGTGGTGTCCAGCGATATCGGCCGTATCGGTCTTTTGGAGCGCGAAAGCGCGGCCATCATGAACGCCAGCCTGCTCGAACTCAGCAGTCGCACGGTGGAAGCCTTCAGGAGCGCATTGCAGGCCGCGGGCCTGTCCTGCCCCTTCTTCATCACGCAGAATGACGGTACGCTCATGGGAGCGGAGGCGGTGCGGGAGTTCCCGGTGCTTACCTTTGCCTCGGGGCCGACGAACTCGATGAGGGGCGCCGCGTTCCTCACCGGCGAGACCGATGCAATCGTGGTGGATATCGGCGGGACCACGACCGATATCGGCGCCATCCAGCGCGGTTTTCCGCGCCAGGCCTCGACCGTGGTGGATATCGGTGGCGTGCGCACCAATTTCCGGATGCCTGATGTCTTCTCTATCGGTCTCGGCGGCGGCTCACTGGTCCGTCGCGGGCCCGATGGCAGTGTTTCGGTCGGTCCGCAATCCGTGGGCTACCGTATCACCAAGGAAGCCCTCGTCTTCGGCGGCGCCACCATGACCACGACGGATATCGCGGTTGCGGCCGGCAAGGTGAGCATTGGCGAGGCCGCGGCGGTCTCCTCCCTCGACCGGGACCTAGTCGAAAGCAGCATTGCCGAAATCAAGCGCATGCTGGAGCGGGGCGTCGAGCGCAGCCGCATTTCTCCCGAGCCGATTCCCGTCATCGCGGTGGGTGGCGGTTCCATTCTCATGCCGTCCCGGCTGGGAGACCTTACCGTCATTCGCCCGGAAAATTTTGCGGTCGCAAATGCAGTCGGTGCCGCCATCGCCCAGGTCAGCGGCGAGGTGGACCGCATCTTTTCGCTTGCTAACGGGCTCACACGCGAAGACTGCCTGAGGCAGGCCGAAGAGGAGGCCCGCGAGAAGGCTATCCGCTCCGGCGCGCTGGCTTCCACCATCGAAACAATCGAACGCGAAGACGTGCCGCTTGCCTATCTTCCCGGCAACGCCACGCGCATTCACGTGAAGGTCGTGGGGGAGATGGGCGGCATCGATGCTTGATACAAGTGCCGGGTTTCTTGTGGACGAGGGGCGGCTCGATGCGCTGGAGATCGGTGCGGCGGTCCTGGGCACCGGAGGCGGCGGCAATCCGTATATCGGCAAGCTGCGCGCCCGCGAGGCGCTGCGCCAGGGCTATGTCATGCGGGTCATCCCGCTCGAAGCGCTGCCCGACGATGCGGTCGTCGTCTCGGTCGGCGGCATAGGCGCGCCGCTGGTCTCCCACGAGCGCATCAAGCATGGCAGCGAGGGTTTGCGCTGCGTGCGCGCGCTGGAAAAACATCTGGCGATTTCCGTTGATGCAATCGTCTGTGAGGAGATCGGTGGCCAGAACGCGATGGAACCGCTGATTACCGCTTCCATGGCAGGACTGCCGGTGGTCGACTGCGACGGGATGGGGCGCGCCTTTCCCGAAATGCAGATGACGACCTTCTCGATTTTTGGGCACTGCTCCACGCCCAGCGTAATGTGCGACCCGCATGGAAACGCCGTGATCTTCGAGCACGCCATTTCGGAGAAGTGGCACGAGCGGATGGCGCGCGCCTGTGTCGTCGCGCAGGGTGGGGCCTCCACTCTCGCCAGCGCTCCAATGTCCGGCCGCTTTCTCAAGCAATATTCGATTCCGCAATCCTACAGCCAGGCTATTCGGCTGGGTGAAGCCGTTGTGGCGGCAAGGCAGGCCCATGCCGATCCCATCCGTGCCATATGCGACAGCGAAAACGGGGAGGTGGTCTTCCGGGGCAAGATCGTCGATCTGAAGCGGAAGATCGAGGGCGGGTTCGTGCGCGGCACGGTGATGGTCCAGGGCTTCGACGGCTATGAGGGACAGGTGGGCTCCGTCCTCATCCAAAACGAGAACCTGGTCTTTTCGCGCGACGGCGTGGCCGAGGTGGTCGTGCCCGATCTCATCGTGATCCTCGATATCGACACCGGAGCCGCGATCACCACGGAGATGCTGCGCTACGGCCAAAGGGTGGCGGTGCTGGCGCTTCCCTGCCATCCGTTGCTTCGTTCCGAGGCGGCACTGGAGGTGGTCGGCCCCAGGGGCTTCGGCCTCGATCTCGCCTACCGGCCCATGGGCCGGGCCGAAAAGGAAAGGAAACCGTCATGACTTCGTTCCAGGTGACGTCGCAGGATCTGGAAGCGATCGCCATAGGCGGAGCGTTTCTAGGAACCGGCGGAGGCGGTGATCCCTATATCGGCAAGCTCATGGCCCAGTCGGTGATGGCCGAGAAAGGGCCGGTGACCGTCATTTCTCCTGACGAGGTCGCGGACGATTGGCTATGCGTGCCTGTCTGCATGATGGGAGCGCCCACGGTCATGGTGGAAAAGCTGCCAAACGGTTCGGAGGCGGCTTCGGCGCTGGCGCAGCTCGAATCCTTCCTTGGCCGTAAGGCCGATGCCCTGGTCTGCATCGAGGCGGGCGGCCTGAATTCCACCATTCCTTTCGCCGTCGCCTCTGCCACCGGCCTGCCGCTGATCGACGGCGACGGCATGGGACGGGCGTTTCCCGAGCTTCAGATGGTGTCCTTCACCATGCATGGCATCGCCGCCACGCCCATGGTGCTGGCCGATGACAAGGGCAACAGCTCGGTTATCAACGCCATCTCCAATTTGTGGACCGAGCGCCTCGCGCGCTGCCAGACCGTGGAGATGGGAGGGGCCGCCCTGGTCGCTCTCTATCCGATGAGCGGAGCCCAGGTGAAGCAGGGTATCCTCCGGCACACCATTTCGCTCATCCGGGAAATCGGAGAGACCATCGCCGGAGAGCGCTGGGCGCACCGCAACCCGACGGAAGCTCTGGTCTCCCTGCTCAAGGGAAGGCGCCTGTTTGCGGGCCGCGTCGTGGATATCGACCGCCGCACGGTCGGCGGATTCGCACGCGGGCGGGCAACCTTCAAGGGTATGGATGCGTACGAAGGGCAAAGCTTTCAGGTCGATTTCCAGAACGAGTTCCTTGTGTGCCGTAATGGGGAGGGCAGGCTGCTGGCCACCACGCCCGATCTCATATGCGCGCTCGACGCCGATGGCGGGCTGCCGGTCACCACCGAGCAGCTCCGTTATGGACTTGCAGTGACGGTCATTGGCCTGCCCTGTGACAGCCAGTGGCGCACGCCGCACGGCCTCGAACTCGTCGGCCCCCATTATTTCGGCTACCAGCATGACTATATTGCGTTCGAGGAGCTTGCTTAGCCCAGTTCACGCGTTGCTATCGCGTTTCGATCACCAACGCCACAGATTTCGCTTCGCATTCTGGATGTGTCAGGACCGATCGCTCCTGGCAGATTGCGGGATTGGTCAGCTCTTGGCTGATGTTGAGTTTCCGTGCCCCTCGCGAATGCTACCAGCGTCGACGACCGCGGTGAGAGCGGCTATTTGGCAGCTGATTGCGAAGAAGGAGAAGCCCGAACGCTCCTTCCACGGGTTGCCGATGGTCCCTGTGCTCGTTCGGAGGAGACGGGCGACACACGCATTGCTGGTCAATATTCCCTACGGGTTGACCACAATCATCGCGTCCCGCTGTCAGGAGGAGCATCGTTCGGTCGCGAAGAAGCGGAGGCTAAGGACTGAGTCGGCAGACGCACTGGCCGGACACCTTGACGGTTGGCTGAGAGGCCGTCGCCGTTCCGGTCGTGAGAGGTCTCAATTGTTATGGCATGCTGCCTGCCTGCTCTGGTCCAAGGGGCTCATGGAGCGCGTTCGCGGACTGGAGCATGGCGAGACGGTGGTCATCAGCATTGGCGGAAAGCCCGGCAGGCACCGCTGCGAGATCGAGATTGTGCCCGATCTGGGGGGACTTCGGAGGTGGGAGCCGATGATCGTATGTGTGGTGTAGGCGTGGCAGTGCCAAGGGGAGCGCCAGTCGGCGCTGCCCTTGGCGCTTTGCCGTCCGGATTCGCTTTTCCAGAACCTTGAATCGCCCGTCCTGCAAACGGCGTTACACGGAGTAATGGGGGGAGAAGACGTAGGCTGGTCAGCAAACGCCGTGCGCAGAACGCAAACGTCTTGGGAGGCGTGAGCAGGCACCAAGGGCAAGGGCAAACGGCCCGGAAGGCTGCGAAAACGGCGGGCTCGGCCCGCAGCCCGATGCGGAGGCGCAGGCAGCGTAGGCAACAGCTGCAGAGGCAGCCTATCGAATCGTTCCGTGGGTGGAAGGACACTGCACTGCGCCTGATTGCCGAGATGGAGCGCGTTCTCGGGCTGCGTCGCCGGGCCGCACAGGATTGGCATCTTGAAGCCTTGCCGACGAGCAGTGCCTGCCTCGATCCGCATTCGGGGCGTACCGCCATCCCCGTCAACGCGGTCTCCACTTCTCCGCCTTCAGCGGCCCGTGCTGCTCGAAGCGGCCCCTGGGCCTTGCATCCGTCCGACTTGCCCGGTATCCCCTCGATGCCATGAGGAATCCGGCTCATAGCTTCAGACCCAGCAGCCCGCCTGACGCCCCAGGCCTCTTCCCACCTGGCTACCTTCCTCGCAGGGCGCAGTATCCTCCGCCAAGCGCCGTCCGCCCGTCCTCTTAGACATGCAAACGCCGTTGCTTCTGCAACGCCTTTCCATACGTTTGAATCGCTCGTCCCGCACCTTGAATCGCCGACCGCGGACCGTGAATCGCAATTTCTGGCTTCTGAATCGGCTGCGCCTGATCCTGAATCGCATTACCGCAAATCATCTCAGTTTGATCTGACGTGCCCGCAGGTCGAGTTGGCTTGTCCGGACGGTACCGGCCTCCCATCCGGCAAACGGCGTTGCCAATGTAACGCCTGTAAGGAAGTCTGAATCGCCTACTTCGGAACCTGAATCGCAATTGCGTAAATTGAGCTGAGTTGCTGGCACGTCGTGGCAGCGTGCAAGGGCGTCATGACAGATGCCGCCGATGCGCAACCGATACGCAGCCGACGGGATACAGCCCACAGGAGCGAACGATTGTTGTGATGCAATGTCGGGAGGAATTGGTTCTGATAGAGAGCGGCCGATGTGTTTC
>Ga0164243_10013628_pt1 | contig 11415 bp, 2 predicted proteins | sample OricompcompostOP_FD_108781 | JGI IMG/M metagenome (GOLD analysis project Ga0164243, IMG submission 108781) | Organic Plus compost microbial communities from Emeryville, California, USA - Original compost - Organic plus compost (OP) | ecosystem: Engineered > Solid waste > Mixed feedstock >... | reverse complement strand
GACGTTCTGGAGGCGAACGCTCAGCGAGGTGTTGTCCGGGTTGATGATCCAGTAGTGCGTGAGGTCGATGAAGAAGATGCGGTTCTCAACCACGTCATCCTGCACGGCCTCGCTGAAGTAGTACCCGACAGGGCTCTCCAGGAAGGTGCCGGAACGGGACGCGCTCTGGGTGACCGAGTATGCGTAGTTGCTCCCGGCGTTCACCATGTAGTCTCGGAACTCGCGAGTGTTCTGGTTGGTGATCTCGCCGATCAGCTCCCACGTCGTGTCGGGCAGGTTACGACGGTAGACCTTCCAGCCGGAGAAGAGCGGGTCGGGGTTCGCGTCCGGCCAGTAGACCCGAACGTAGCCAGCCTCGTCCACGTTCGCGACATCTACCTCGTAGGCAATGATCTCAGGCGCGACGTACTCGGTCTCGAAGGCGCCAGTGGCAACGCCAACCAGCCCGAGCGAGTCGCGAGCCTCGATGCGGTAGTGGTAACTCCGGTCGTTGATGAGAACGACGGCCGCGGGGGTCGCCTGCGTGGCCTGGCCGACAACCGTCTCGGTCCAGACCAGCTCGTTGTTCGCGTCATCGAAGACCTCGACGATGGCCAGAGCCTGCGTCCCGCCGGATGGCGCGGTGAACTCCCAGGAGAAGGTCGGCGCGCCGTTGTCCACCGGGAGCCCTGTGGCAGGCTGGATGACTGTGACGACAGGCGGGTCGGCCAGTGTGAACAGGCTCCACCCGGTCCAGGCAGACTCCGTGTCGCCGTTGTCCCAGACCTTGACGCGCCACCGGAGAACGTCGTTCTTGAGCTCCTCGTCGATGGCGACCGTCCGGGTCACCGTCTGGTTCGCAGCGCTCGACGCCAGCGGGGTCTTGCCGCTGTCATAGACAAGCTCGCTCGTGAGGTTGTTCTCGATGACCAGGCGGTACGCGCTCTGCAGGTCGTTCGGGTGAGCCGAGTCGATGAAGCGCCACTGGAACACCGTCTGCGCCTCGTAGCGAACGGTGCTACCCGTCGCAGGCGACTGAAGCGACGCCGAAGGCTGGTGGGACTGCGTGACCTTAACGGTGGTCGACCAAGGCGTGATGTAGCCCGTGTTGAGGTTCTGAACCTTCGCACGGAAGTGCCAGTCACCAGACTTCAGGTAGATGTCCGGCTTCTCGAGGCGGTATCTGTTGTTGGACGAGACTGCCGAAGGAGTGAAGGTCGTGGTCAGTACGCCTGTCGCGAACGCGGGGTCCTGTGAAGCCTCGACCGTGATGAGACTCTTCCCTGCCAGGATACCGAGAGCCTGCAGTGTCACGTCTAGGATGCCGTTGCCGATGACAGCGTTATTAACAGGCGTAACGATGGTCGGCGTGCCAGCGAGTGTCGTGAATGTCTGCGCAGCAGACCATGCGCCAGATCCCACACCATTCTGGGCGCGAACACGTGCCCAATACTGCGTGCCCGGCATAAGGCCGGTGAGGTCCGCAGGCGTCGTGCTGTCGTTGAAGTTAACGACGCCTGTGGTGAAGCCGCTGTTCGTGGCGTACTGAATGTTGAAGGTAGTCAGGGCCGACCCGCCGTTGCTGGCAGGGTTGGTGAAGTTGAGCTTCGCCGAGTCCTGCGTCACGTCGGAGATGCTGACACTCTGCGGTACGCCGGGGACCGTCGCGCCCGTGGTGAAGGAGATCGTGCTAGTCCAGGCACCCCAGCCTACGCCGTTGCGCGCACGCGAGCGGGCGTAGTAGGTCGTCGCCGGGGCCAGGCCTGTGACGTTCCCGGACCCGCCCCCGAAGTCGGCGTGCGGGCTGGAGAAGTTCGAGTTGTTGTCGACCTGGGTCTGGTAGGCGTTGACCGTGGAGCCACGCCCATTTGCAGCCGAGATGTTGATGCGGGCAGAGCTGTTGGTTACGCTCGAGACCGAGATGCCCGGCTGGGTCGGGACGTTCGCGGGGCGCGCCGGGACCTGCCACGTGCGCGAGACGCTCGGCGTTCCGCCGAGGAACTGCCCACTGATGGACGCGGCGAACGAGTAGACAGGCCCGGGCGAGTAGGTCAGGTTGGCGACGACACTGCGCGTGGCGATGAACTTCGTCTGAGGCACGCCGTAGACGTTCGGCGTGTCCATGTAGAAGTTCCACGAGCCGCTGCCCCACGAGCCGCTGTAGTGGTACGTCTGGTTGTCAGCGAACCCGTACCCGTCCGAGCCGACGTAGTAGTCAGCGTAGACGGTGATCGAGGGGGTGTTGGTGTTGTACGAGCTGTTCCGTACGTCGATACCGACTCGCTCGTGCTGCGAGTAGCCGCCCCAAACGATCGCCATTACTTGTCACCCGCCAGATCCTCGAGGTTTTGGAAGAACTTCTCGGCGTCGTTGCTGTTCTTGATGTTCGGCAGCGAGATGTCACCGTAGAAGTGGTAAGACCTGTTGTCGTTGTATGTGTTGCCGCTGCGGATCGACTCGACGCGCTCCATGCGGGCGATGGCGCGATCGAGGCGGTCGTTGAGGCTAACCAGCGTCGTCCGGTTGAAGAGCTGCTTCCAGCCGGTCGGCAGGGGGATGACAGCCTCGTCTCGGCCGCCCTCCCCGATAGTGGCGAGCGTACCACCGCGGGTCGCCCGGGCGATACCGCCCATAGCGAGGGGGACACCCTTGGCGGCCATGAAGGGCACCGGGTTGGTAGCGGCTCCACCCTGCTTCACGATGAAGTGGAGGTGGGAACCAGTCGATGCACCAGTGCTGCCCATGCGGGCGATGAGCTCGCCAGGGCTAACCTGGCGGGGACCGCCGACGTAGCCGGACAGGTGCCCGTACCACGTGGCGAGCCCGCCACCGTGGTCGACCTTCGCGTACTGACCGAGGCCGCCGTTCATGCTGTGGTAGGTCACGCGACCAGCCGCCGCCGCGTAGATCGGGGAGCCCATCGGACCGGCAAGGTCAACGCCGTCGTGCAGGCGCCGCTGGCCGGTGATCGGGTGCGTACGCATGCCGAACGGAGACGACATGCGGTAGCCGGTGGCAGGCTTCTTCCACGGGCCAGCTCCGCCGACCTCGGTCGCAGCCTTGCGGTACGCCTCGTCTGTTCCGGTGACCCACTCCCAAACCTGGTCAAGCCCGGCCTGAGCAGTCTTCTTGCCGAACTTCCAGGTCATGCCGTCGATCATGTTCTGGGCGATCTGTCGCACCGGGTCGAACACAACCGACGCTGCACCCTGGGCAACGTCCTTCAGCCAGTCGACGCCATCCTTCGCGAGGTCTGCACCCTTGCCGATGAACGCCTTCACGTCCTCCCAGCCACCGATGCCGAGCCCAGTGTCGTCGGTCCCAGCGCCGATCCGCTTGCCAAGCTCCTCGTACAGGGCACTGGCGCGGCGACGGTGCGTCGGGTCGGTCGGGATGACGAACTCGGGGTAATTAGCCTTACCCTCGCCGACGATGGCACGAGCGCCGTTCGTCTCGAATCCACCACCGACGCGGCGGCTCGGGATAGCGCCGCCCTTGGCGAGGAGCGGGATGCTGCTGATGTTCCAGTCGAGGCCGGGGAGGATGTCTGCGACCTTGTTGAGGCCGTCGATCAGCTTGTTGACAGCCTTGATGCCGCCGTTAATACCGTCCTTGATGAATCCGGTGATCCCCGTGAACACGTCCCCGATCTTGTCCTTGACGTACTCGAACGCGCCGAGGAGGTTGTCGCGCATGTTCTCGAATGCCGTGGTCGCGGCATCCTTGAGAAGGTTGACCTTCTCCATCACGCCGTCGCGGATCGACTGGAACTTCTCCACGATCTTGTCCCAGATCGTCTGGGCCACGTTGATGATCGAGTCCTTAAAGTCGTTCCAGTTCTTCAGAGCGCTGGTAACAAGGTCAGCGATCCACTCGAGAACCTGGCGGCGCATATCGAGGAACCAGGCAACGACGTTGATGACGAGCTGCTCGGCCGCCTTGTTGGCCTTGTACCACATCTCGTTGAACCAGTCGATGACGCCGTTCACGAGGTTCGTGACGAGCTCGACCGAGTTGTTCCACAGGTCGGTGAAGAACTGCACCACACCATCGACGAGGTTCTTGACGAACTCGACACAAGTGTCCCACATGTTCTTGAACCAGTCGATGATCGCGGTGACCATGTCAGGGACGATCGAGTGGCCGACCAGCACGTCCCACAGCCAGGTAAAGAAGTCCACGATGCCCTGGACGAAGCCGGACACCGCACCCACGATCGTGTCGATAAGGCCCTTGATCGTCTGCCAGATGGTCGACCAGATGGCACCGAGGATAGTGGCAATGCCACTGAACATGTCCTTGATGCCCTGCCAGATCGTAGCGACGGCCTCCTTGAACTGCGAGAAGTCTCCAGTGATGATGCCCTTGATGAGGCCGACGATTGCACTGAAGAACCCGCCGATGGTGCGCAGCGCTCCGCCGACAAACTGGATGATGCCGTCGATCACCTGAATGATGTTGGCGATCAGCATGCTGATCCAGTCGATGATCGGCCCGATGACTCCGGCGATAGCGCCAATGATGCCGCTGAGGGTGGCGAGGAGGGTGCCCCCGAGGACGCCACCGACGACCTTGAGGATGGGGCCGAGCACGTCCCACACGCCCTTAAAGAAGTCGCCGAGCTGACCGCCGAACTCCTTGAGCGTCTCCCACAGGGGGCCGAACTTCTCCTTGATGGTGTCGAGAGCAGGGCCGACGGCCGCCTTGAGGTTCTCCCACAGGCGAGTGAGGCCAGGGCCAATCACGTCCCAGACGGCCTGGGCGCCCGTCTTGATGTTCTCCCACAGGTTCTTGAACCACTCGCCAACCCCTGCGAACTTATCCCCGAAGCCGCTCATGTCGATCCCGGCGAAGGCGTCGCCAAGACCTGAGGTAAGCCCGTTCCAGGCGGGGACGATGGTAGTGTTCCACCAGTTGACGACCTTGTCCCACATCTTCTGCAGGCCAGTCATCGGGTTGATGGAAGCGAGCGACGCAGTGAGGTCGTCCTGGAGCTGCTTGGTGAAGTCATCGATGAGACCAGACTGGTCGAAACCGAGATCCTCGCGACCGATCTTCTCGAACCCTCCAACGTCGGGGAAGTTCCCGCCCGCCGAGTTGAGGAAGTTCTCCGCACCAGGAGACATCTTCCCGCCCGCGCCGCCCGCGCCCCCGGCCGCCGCAGCCCGAGCCTGCGAAGCCTGCGAAGCGGCCGAGGCGACGTCGTTGAGCGCCGACTCGATCTCGCGAATCGCGTCAGCGGTGAGCTGGTACTCGTCCTTCAAGGTCTGCAGCTTGGCATACTCGGCGTCGTACGAAGCCTGGAGGGCGTCGCGGGCGATGGTGAGCTGGTCTACCTTTAGAGCCTGTGCGTCGTAGGCTGCCTGTGCCGCGTCAATCTGAGGCTGGAGGGCCGACATGGCGGCGCGCTCCTTCTCGATCCCGGCGATGATCTGCTCGAACGTGAGCTCGCGGGAGGCATTGGCGGCCTGCTCGATCTGGCGCGTGAGCGGGTCGAACTTGAGCGCGTTCTCCAGGTCAAGGCGCTGGCCCTGGCGCTGCAGCTCTTCGAGCTGCTTCTGCAGGTCGCTGATGCCGCCGCCCCCGCTGCCGCGACCCATCTCGTCGTACGCCGACTGCATCTGGTCGATCTGATCCATGATCGGACCAAGAACGTCCGACCCTGCACCGGCGCTTCGGAGGTCATTCGCCTCGCCACGAAGGGCCTCGATGCTCCCCTGCAGTGCGGCCATCTTGCCCTGCACGTCCTCAACCGAGCCGCCCGCGTCCTCCAGGTCCATGATCGCGAGCTGGAGTCGCTTCTGCTCCATGGTGTTCGCGAAGATCGCGTCAGACATAGCACGCATGCCGACGATGCCGGTGCTCGCGTAAGCGCTCATCGACTCCTGGTGTGCCGCGTAGGCGTCCTGGAGCTTATTCAGGGCGACCTTCGCCTGGTCCGCGATGCGAGCCTGGGCGTCCAGCGAGGCGTTCGCGGCGTCGAGTCGCTTCTTCCAGCCGTCGGTCACAGCCTGCTGGCGGTTGACCAGGGCGGACTGCTCTCCGAGGAGGGTGTTGAGAACCTTGAGGTCCGCAACCAGGGCGTTGAAGTTCCCGAGGTTCCCCGGCATCATGGAGCCGACCTTGTTCCGCTGGTCAGCCCACTCGTCAAAGTTCATCGAGGCGGCCATCGACTTGAACTTGGCGAGGTCGCTAGCAGCCTTCCCGAAGATCGAACCGACGTTGCCGACGCTCGCGAACTGGCGCTTGATCTCGGCCATGCCCCAGGTGACCGTCTCAACCAGTGACGGGGAGTGGTGCGCGAAGGGGTTGATGTACGAGAACCACTCGTAGATCGCGAGTGCAGCCTTCCTGATGATATCCACGACGGCGATCATCGCCTTCTGGACACCCTCGGGCAGCTTGTAGAACAGGCGAACGATGCCGTCGATCAGGCGCTGAAAGAAGTTCCCCAGGGGCTCGAACCCCTTGGCGATACCTTCTGCGTTCCGAGCCATTCCCTGCCCGAGCTGGCTAAAGAAGGTCGTGATGTCATCCCAGAAGATGCCCAGCAGCGTGGTAATCACCGTGAACGCGATGCCCCACGGCCCGGCGAGCAGGCCGATCAGCTTCGGGCCGATACCCTTGATGAAGCCGAGGATCGCAGGCCACAGGCCCTTGAGCCAAGCCAGAATCGCCCCGCCGCCTCGAACGATGCCAACCATCATGAGGGCGGGAAGCTTTGCCCAGGCGATGGCGATGGCGTTCCGGGCTGCGACGGTGAGGGCAACGAGACCGGCATACGCCTTGCTCATGACCATCTGCATGGCCCACATAGCCTGAGCCATGAGAAGTCCAAGGCGCGCACCCATGGGCGCGAAGATCGCCATGATACCTGCCCACATGGCGGCGAAGCCTCGCTGGATCGCGGCGATGCCTGCCCACATGGCACCCGACATGCCTGCCATGACTGACGCCATGGTCCCCATCATCATCGGGACACCCTTGGTGAACATGGCGCTCATGAGAACGACGCCACGCATCATCAGGAGGTTGATGGACGCCCAGCCCTTGGCGATGATGCCGGGGATGGTGGTAAACATCAGCATCTGGAAGGCGAAGTTGAGTCGGCCGAGCGCGCCGAACACCGCCGGACCGAGGGCCGCAGCCTTGGTGAACATGAGCATCTGAAGCGACGCCCAGCCCGCCAGGATGGCGGCACCCATCCGAGCGAACAGTGCTCCGATGCCAGCGACGATCCCACCGCCCGCCGACAGCATGGTCTTGACCGACCATAGGGCGATGATGCCCTTCGTCATGGCGATCTTCAACCCCGCCCACCCGGCGGTGATGATCGGACCAAGGACAGCGAACATCTTGATGAAGCCTGCGTAGATCGCAACGCGCATCGTCGCCATGTACGATCCGAGGACAGGTCCGACCTTGGCAAAGGTCGAGGTGACGGCACCGCCGAACTTATTGAGTCCAGTAGACAGCCCGCCGAACAGCGCACCAACGCCGGTAGCAAAGGCGGTGAACGGGAGCGCGAGGACGCTTCCGAGAGTTCGGACGAAAGGCGTGATCCCCTTGGCAAACCACGCGAAGCTCTTGCCGAGCATGCCGAACAGGACTGCCGTCGCGCCGATGTACCGGCCGATGGGGCCGACGAGCGCGAGGAGCGTCAGCATGATGAGGACCGTCTTTTGGATCCACGGCTCCAGCTCGCTGAACGACTTTGCGAAGTTGGCGATCTCCTTGGCCGCGTAGATGATCCACGGGATGAGCGGCTGGATTACGTCTGCCAGAGCGTTCTGGAGGATGACCCACATCTGCTGGAGCTTGTGCGGCGACGAGTCGAGGACCGCGTTGAGCTCCTTCTGCTTCTGCTGGAAGTTCGCGGTAGCGTCAGCCGAAGCGTTCAGCGCCTTCTGGTAGTACCCGTTCGTGTTCGTGATGTCTCGCATCAGAACGTCGAAGCGGTTGATCTGCCAGCGGGACGCCACCACCGAGGAGACTACAGCCTTCTGACTGTCACTCAGGTTCACGAACTCCTTGGCGAGGAGCTCCAGGCGCTGTGCGCCATTGAGCGACTGCCACCCCAGCTCCTGGGTGTTGAGGCCCATGAGCCCCAGCACCTCGGCCGCCTCCTTCGTGGGGGACAGCAGTCGGGAGATGATCGTCTTGAGTGCGTTACCGGCGTTGGCGGCTGAACCAGAGGCGGGAACAAGGGCCGCCATCATAGCGCCGAGGTGCTGGTAGTCGATACCTGCAGAACGGGCCACACCAGCCGACCGAGACAGGCCCTGGATCAGGCCCTGCATCGTGATGCCGGTCTCGTTCTCGATCTGGTTCAGGCCTGCGATAACCTCGGTGAGCTGCTGAGTGTTCAGGCCGTACTGCGCCTGGATTGCAATGAGCGCCTCGGTTGCCTCTGCGGCCTCCATCTCACCGAGGATCATGGCATCCATCGTCGCCTGGACGCCACGAGCCAGCGCGAGGCCAGACGCACCGGCCGCAGCCCAGTCTCCAGCGATCTCGATAACCTGTGCCTGGTGCACGCCGTACCGGTCCGACAGGGCTCGGAAAGCGCCCTCAAGCGCTTCGAGCTCGTTCTTCAGGACCGACGCGGCCATTGTGCTGTCGCCGTAGACCTTCGCCACGCGCACCATTGCGCGCTCGTTGTCCAAGGCGAACTTCGTTGCGGCACCCCCCGCGATTGCTAGCGGCAGGGTGAAGTTATAGGTGAGCTGGCGCCCGGCCCACTGGACCTGCGACCCCCACTTGGTAAAGACAGCGCCAGACGAGGCGATGCGGCTAGTGCCTGCAGCGGCACCAGCAGAGGCTGCTCCAGCCTGAGCGGCAGCGGCTCGAAGCCTGGCCAGGTCGCCCTCAACGGACTTGATGGCCTTGCGAGCCTGAGCCTCCTGCACTCGAATCTGGATCGCCATGAGCGCGTTCATGCGGCCCCACGATCTTTCGTGATCCTTTTGGGCCTCAAGTGCCCGACGACTGGTGGAGCATACAGGTAGGGGCGGCCCCGCGTCTAGCGGGACCGCCCCGTCATAGTCTCCGGCTACCGCCGACGACCGCCTGCCACTCGCCTTCCACCGCCGCCGCCTGGTGACTTCTTCGCACGTTCCGCCTCGCGCTTACGCTCTTGCTCGGCTTCGTACTCACCACGCTTGGCAAAGATGAACCGCCACTGTTCGAGCAGTTCGGGGTGTTGGTCGTACAGGCCGCCTGCCACCGGCAGGTGACTCCACTTCATCGCTTCGCATAGACCGAACAGGCGAATCGACTCGGCGGGATTCTCTACGACCTCACCCGCGACGAACCGCTCTACTTGCTGGCGGAAGAGGCTTCCCCCCGCTCGCGCTCCACGGCCGCCTCGCGCAGCTCGCGCAGCTCGTCCATCTGCGCGTCGATCTGCTCGACCGTGAGCTCGTTGAGGAGCCACGGGTTCGACTTGCGGATGGCGAGCTCGAGGTCCTCGACGAGCTTCGGGTTCGCGTCCTGGAGGAACTGGCCGAGCGTCGAGTTGTTGAAGGGCACGTCCTCGAGGGGGCCGTTCGCGCTGCGACGACGCTTGAGGTTCCAGCCGATGACCGACTGGCGGATCAGCTCGTGACGCTCCTGCGCCGGGTCCATCCGGGTACGAGCGTTGCCCGTCTTGCCCTCGATGACCAGGTCGCGCGAGGTCATCTTCTGGAACTGCGCCTTCTTGCCCTCGTTCATGATGCGGTACTCGATGAACGAGACGCCGTCGGGAAGGAGGAAGCGCTCGGTCGAGGCGAAGCCGAAGTAGTCGGCCTGCGCGGGGGTTGACTGCTCGTACGCCGGGACGTGGGCGTCGCTGATGACAGTGCTCTCGGACATATCCTGTGACCCTCCTGTGGTCATTGGGGCATTGCAATGCGGGCCTATCATGCCACAGCCGGGGGGTGTGTAACACACCCCCCGGCTATCGGAGCGACTTGCTACTGCAGGGGGACGACGACCCCGCCCTGCTTGATCGCGCCGTGTGTGACGGCCCTGATGCCACCGGTTCCGGTCTTGATCTTGAGGATGCGGTACGACTTCAAGACACCGTCCTCCTTGACCTTGATCAGAACTCCGGTCGGCTCCTCCGGAGTCGTGTCGACCACGATGTCCATCTGGACGCGCAGGGTGTTAGAGGTGTCGTACCCCTTGAACGCCAGGGTGATGATGTTCCCGGCGTACGTGACATCGCACCACCCATACTGAGCCACCTCGGTCTCGAGTGTTGTGGGGTAGAACCCCTCGCTCCAGTCCGACTGCGACAGTGTCTTGAGCGACGAAAGCTGACGCCATGGAGCTGCACAGAATGACGGGAACCCTCCCCAGGGGTTGTGCGAGCCGTCGTCCGCGGCCAGGGCGTGCTGGTCGCCGTGGATAGTGACGACCTGACCGACAGCCTCCGTGGCAAAGAAGGTTCCCAGCTCAGCCTTCTCTGCAGGGAAGTCCTGCCACTTGTCCTCGCCACCGTTCGGCTTGTTGTCGATCCACGTTGCCTCCTGGACCCACACCTTGACCGGCTCAGGGCGCTTCATCTCCTCCTTGAACCAGGCCTTCTGGCCTGACCCGAGGCGAGTGACTCCGACCTGCGCGAAGTACCTCGTGTCGGTGATGATGAAGCGCACGTTCCCGACCGTAAAGGCGTGGTACAGGCCATCGGGGTTCGGGCGCTCGCGGAACGGATACATCTGGAGGTTGGCCGCCCGGTTGGCAGGCGTGTATGCCCCCGGGAAGCTGTTGTTCGCCCCGCCAGCGTCGTGGTCCGAGTTGAGCGGGATCACGGGCCGCGTGCGAGACAGGTCGCGCTTGGCCGTGCTGAACGTCAGCGTCTGGATGATGTCGTTCCGGTGCGACGACTGCGACGTGCTGCTATTGTCGGCGTAGTGCTTGTCGCCAAGGTCAAACCAGAAGTCCGGGTCACGCGCTGCCAGGCGCCCGAACGACCCGCTGGTGGGGCTGGTAAGGCTTCCGCTCAGGGAGTTGAAGCACGAACCGAATCCGAACGAGAAGGGCGTCAGCTCGTCAGGCGCCGGGATGGTGCGCGACTCGCCGACCTTGTTCGTTGGATACCAGTATCCGTCCAGACCGCCAGCCTCGATGCCGTAGTGGTACAGGGTGTTCGACTCGAGGCCATCCGCATACAGCATGAAGCGCCCGTCGCCGTCTGCGGTCGACGCCAGGCCCGTCACGACGTTCTCGGTGAGCGCCACGTTGGTTGCCACCTTCAGGCGGGCCGTCGATGCAGCACCGACCACGGTAGCGGCCACCGAGATGCTCTCGTGGTCCGGTGCGCCGACGATGATGTGCTCGAACGAGGGTGCGGGCGAGGGGTTGCGGGTGTCCATCCATGCCGCGATGATGGACTTGCTGGTACGGTCGTGAGTCAGGATCGGGTACTTGGCGCCAGCCTGCCGAACGAAG
>Ga0164243_10013627_pt1 | contig 11416 bp, 12 predicted proteins | sample OricompcompostOP_FD_108781 | JGI IMG/M metagenome (GOLD analysis project Ga0164243, IMG submission 108781) | Organic Plus compost microbial communities from Emeryville, California, USA - Original compost - Organic plus compost (OP) | ecosystem: Engineered > Solid waste > Mixed feedstock >... | reverse complement strand
TGTCACCAATGCCCACGGCACTGTTACCGGGGGATCACTGCGGCGGGCCTACGTTCGGTGCAGCGCAACGCAGCGGCCGCCCGCCCGGCCCGTCCGAGGAGGTCAAGATGATGACTTTCCCCCACAGGACCTCACGTCAACCGTCCACCGAGCGCCGCCCGCATACGGGCGCGCCGTACCGACGCCCCCGGCTGACGGCGGCGCTCGCGATCACCGGGGCGGTCGCGATCGCCGGCACCGGCTGTGCCCGTACGGACGCCCCCGGCGGCCAGGCGGCGACCGCCGACGCGGGCAGGGTGACGGTCGCGTGCGGCGCGACCGAGGAATGGTGCGCGGCGATGGCGTCCACCTTCACCGCCAAGACCGGGGTGAAGGCCGATTTCGTCCGGTTGTCCAGCGGTGAGGCGCTCGCGCGCATCCAGGCCGGACGGTCGAACACCGAGTTCGACGTGTGGCACGGCGGCCCGTCCGACGCGTACGCGGCGGCGGCCGAGCAGGGCCTGCTGGAGAAGTACGTGTCGCCGAACGCCGCCGCCATTCCCGCCAAGTACAAGGACGCCGACGGCGACTGGACCGGCGTGTACGTCGGCGTGCTCGGCTTCTGCAACAACACGCAGGTCCTCGCCGAGAAGGGCGTGAAGGCGCCGGAGTCGTGGGCCGACCTGGCCGGGCCGGGGCTGAAGCAGAACGTCGGCATCGCCCACCCGTCCACGTCCGGCACCGCGTACACGACGCTGTGGACGCAGGTGGTGCTGAACGGCGGCACCCCGGAGGGCGCGCTCGCCTACATGCGCAAACTCCACCCGAACGTGCTGCAGTACAGCAAGTCCGGCGTGGCCCCGGCGCAGCAGGCGGCCCGCGGCGAGGTCGGCGTCGGCATCGTGTTCTCGCACGACTGCGTCGCCACGCAGGAGCAGGGCTTCCCGCACCTGAAGCTGACCTTCCCGGCGGAGGGCACCGGCTACGAGGTCGGCGGCGTCGCGGTGCTGAAGGGCGCGCACAACCCGGTCAGCGCGAAGAAGTACGTCGACTTCGCGCTCACCCCGGCCGCCCAGGAGCTCGGCCCGACGGTCAAGGCGTACCAGGTGCCCACCCACCCGGACGCGAAGCGGTCGGACAAGGTCGTCGACCTGAACGCGGTGCGGCTCGTCGACTACGACAGCGCCGCCGCGGGCAAGGCCAAGGCGGACCTGACCCGGATGTTCGACGACCAGGTCGCCCGAGCCCCGAAGGCCTGAGCGATGACCGCATCCCTGACCGCGGCGGGCCCCGACGCACCCGCGGGCCCGCCCGGGGCACGCCGTCCGCGCAGGCGGCGCGAGCTGAGCGTGCTGCTCGCCGTCGTCGCCTGCGCCGTCCTCGTGCTCGTCGGCAGCGTGTTCCCGATCGGCGCGGTGTTGTCGGCCGCGCTGTCCGGCGAGGCGCTGCCCCGGTACGCCGAGTTCTTCACCTCGCCGGTGGACCTGCGCATCCTGGCGAACACGCTCGTGCTCGGCCTGCTCGTCGGCGTCGCCGGGACCGCGATCGGCTTCCTGTTCGCGTTCGTGCAGACGCGGCTCGACGTGCCGGGCAAGCGGGTGCTGCACGTGATGGCGCTCGTCCCGGTGATCAGCCCGCCGTTCGCGGTGGCGACGGCCACGATCGTGCTGTTCGGGCGGCGCGGCCTGGTCACGCACGGGCTGCTCGGCGTGGAGTACGACATCTACGGCCTCGACGGCCTGGTGTTCGTGTTGTCGCTGTCGCTGTTCCCGGTGGCGTACCTGGGGCTGCTCGGCATGATGCGCGGCCTCGACCCGGCGATGGAGGAGGCGGCGATGACGATGGGCGCCTCCCGGTGGCGGGTGTTCCGCACGGTGATGCTGCCGCTGCTGGCGCCCGGCATCGCCGCGCCGTTCCTGCTGCTGTTCGTCGAGGCGATCGCCGACCTGGCGAACCCGCTCGTGCTCGGCGGCGACTACACGGTGCTCGCCGGGCGCGCCTACCTCGCCGTCACCGGCGAGTACGACACGACCAGCGCGGCCGTGTACAGCCTGATCCTGCTGGTGCCGTCGCTCGGCGTGTTCCTCGCGCAGCGGTACTGGCTGAGCCGCAAGGTGCGCACCACGATCACCGGCAAGCCGTCCGGCAGCGTGCACCTGATCACCGGCTGGGTGCGGTGGCCGATCTACGGGCTCGCCGTGTTCGTGGCGCTGATCATCGCGATGCTGTACGGGACCGTGCTGGCCGGCGGCGTCACCAAGGTGTTCGGCGTGGACTACACGCTCACCTTCGACCACCTGCGCGAGGTGGTGCTCGGCGTGGGCCGGGAGGCGCTCGCCGACACGACCACCCTGGCCATGATCGCCACGCCGGTCGCGGGGATCTTCGGGATGCTCATCGCCTGGCTGGTGGTGCGGCATCTCGGGCGGCTCGGCGGCTGGCTCGACTTCGCCGGGACGCTCGGCGTGGCCGTGCCCGGGACCGTGCTCGGCATCGGCTACCTGCTCGCGTACCGCCCGGACCGCTACATAGGGGACGTGCTGGTGCTGCCCGCGCTGGTCGGCGGCGGCGCCGTCGCGGGCGGGGCGGCCGCGATCGTGCTGGCGTACATCGTGCGCTCGGTCCCGGCCGGGCTGCGCACCGGCACCGCCGCGCTCTCCCAGGTGCACCGCAGCCTGGAGGAGGCGTCCACGAACCTCGGCGCGGGTCCGATGCGCACGTTCCGCACGATCACGCTGCCGCTGATCCGCCCGGCGCTGCTCACCGGCCTCAGCTACAGCTTCGCCCGGTGCATGACATCGATCTCCACGATCATCCTGCTGGTCACGCCGGGCACGCAGATCATCACCTCGCAGATCCTCAGCGCCGCGGGCACCGGCCGGTACGGCGTCGCGTTCGCCTACTGCACGGTGCTGACCGTGATCGTGCTCGCCGGATTCGGCGTCATCCGGCTGCTCGTCGGCCGTACCGCCACCCTCAACCGCATCGCCGAAGGGAGACAACGATGACGGCTGCCGGCCTCGCCTCCGCCCAGCCCGGCGGCGGCGCGGACGCGCCCGGCTCCGCCGAGCAGGCGGGCCGCCTCCGCCTGGACGGGCTGACGAAGGTGTTCCGGACCCGCGGCGCGGACCCCGTCGTCGCCGTGGACAAGGTCACGCTCGACGTCGCCCCGGGGGAGTTCATCACGCTGCTCGGCCCGTCCGGCTGCGGCAAGACCACCACGCTGCGGATCGTCGCCGGCCTGGAGGAGGCGACCGGCGGCCACGTGCGGCTCGACGGCCAGCCGATCGACGCGCTGCCGCCGCAGCGCCGGCCGATGGCGATGGTGTTCCAGAGCTACGCCCTGTTCCCGCACCTCACCGTGGAGCAGAACATCGCGTACGGCCTGCGGGTGCAGCGGCGCGGCAAGGAGGAGACGGAGACCGCCATCCGCATCGCGCTCACCAGCATGAACCTGGTCGGCCTGGAGAACCGCAGCCCGCACGAGCTGTCCGGCGGCCAGCAGCAGCGGGTGGCGCTCGCCCGCGCGCTCGTGGTGCAGCCGAAGGTGCTGCTGTTCGACGAGCCGCTGTCGAACCTGGACGCGAAGCTGCGCGGCGCGATGCGCGCCGAGATCCGCCGCATCCAGCGCCGCCTCGGCATCACCAGCCTGTACGTCACGCACGACCAGGACGAGGCGATGACGATGTCGGACCGCATCGTGGTGATGAACAAGGGCCGCATCGAGCAGGTGGCGACCCCGGCGGACATCTACTTCCGGCCCGCGACCGTGTTCGTGGCCGACTTCATCGGCCGGGCCAACTTCATCGAGGTGGTGCCCGAGCAGGTGGACGAGGGCGGCGCGACGGTGACCGCGCTGGGCCGTACGATGACCGTCCCCGCCCACCCGGACGTGCGGCCGAACGCGGGCGCGTACCTGATGGTGCGGCCGGAGACGCTGTCGCTCGCCCCGGCCCCGATGGGCGGCGTCGGCACCGTGCTGCGGGCCACCTTCCACGGGCACAGCGTCGACTACGAGGTGGAGACGAACGCGGGCACGCTCGCGGTCACCGTGCCCGGTCCCGACCCGCGCACGCTGCTGGACGAGGGGGCGAACGTGTCCGTCGCCATCGATCCGGCCCGCGCGTACGTGCTCACTAAAAGCTGAAAAAACGGATAAACCCGGATAAAAAGCGGAAACGCCCCCGTCGGCGGGTGACACCGACGACCGGGGGCGCTTCACCTATCTATATGAAGACCTGGCAGCCGACCTTATGAGAGTGCGGTAGCCGCGGGATGCCCCCAAACCGTAGCCGTTCCCGCTGGGATTTGAGAGGCGAAAGTGAACGTGGTGATAACGATCGGCCATCTGTATCATCACGACCAGGTGCCTGTCGGTGCAACCGAGTGACCCGCCCGGTGCGTCCAAGCAGCACCGGGATGTTGCCGATGCGACAGGAGAAGCGTACGTGAAGACGCTGCCGCGATGGATGAGCTCGGAGCCCCTCCCCTCCCCCTGGCCTGACGACCGTTACGAGCTGCGCTGCGCGCTGCCCGCCCCGTTCTTCGCGACCAACGACCGCTACCACTTCGCCGCCCACGCGCACGAGGCGATGCGCCGCATCCAGCAGGAGGGCCGGGCGATGGAGATCCAGGTCATCCGGCTCGGCGACGGCGCCGTCCTGTTCGATCTGCTCGCCGGGATCGACACCCCGCTCAGCGAATGGTGACGGTTGTGCAACATAACCCGCGTCCCTGACGTCTCAAGGGGATGTGAAGGAAGCCGTCGAGTTCGATGAGTTCGTCCGGGCACGGGGCACGGCGCTGTACCGGTACGCCTACGTCCTGACGGGCAACGCGGACGACGCGGCGGATCTCGTCCAGGAGGCGCTGATGCGCCTGGGCGACGCCTGGCATCGGGTGGAGCGCAAGGACGACCCCGAGGGATACGTCCGCACGTCGATGGCGCGTCTCCACATCAGCTGGTGGCGCAGACGCCGCAGGGAGCACCTGGCGGCCGCGGTCCCCGACGCCGGGTACACCGAGTCGGGCGTCGACCGCATCGACGCCGACATCGGTCTGTGGAAGGAACTGGCGGAACTCCCGGCGCGGCAACGCGCCGTTCTTGTGCTGCGGTACTACGAGGACTTATCCGACGGTGAAATCGCCAAAATCTTAGGCATCTCCACGGGAACAGTACGCAGTCAGGCATCACGCGCATTGGAGAAGTTGCGCATCCGGCGAGGCGGGGCGGCACTGGAAGCGGGGAAGGTGTGATGGCGGAGCGAACCGAAGAGGAGCTGGCGCGTGCGCTGAAGGCGGCCGCCGGCCTGGCCCCCGAACCGGCCTTCGACCTGACCCAGGGCATCGCCGCGCGCAGGCGGCGGCGCAGGCGGCGCCGGCTGCAGACCGCGCTCGCGGTGACCGGCGTGGTCGCCGTGATCGGCACGGGCATGACGGTGATGCGGGGCACGTTTCCCGGCCACCGGGACGGCGTGCTCGTCGAACCGGCGGCCTCGGCCTCGATGCCGCCCGCCGTGCCGGCGTCCCCGCCGTCGTTTCCTCCGGCGACGCAGGTCTGGCCCGAGGCGGTGTTCCGCATCCCCGCCAGGGCGAAGGACGGCGCCGAGTACCGGCCGGTGACGGCGCTGAGCGCGCGCCAGGTGCTGCTGAGCGCGGAGTCGCCCGAGCGGGAGGGCCGGCTCGAGGTGTACGACATGGCGACGAAGACGATCAGCGTGCTCGCCCCGGTGCCGCACCCGGCGAGATTCCGGCGGTACACGGTGCAGGGCTGGGACGTCGACTCCCGGCACATCGTCTGGTACGCCACGGCGCAGACCGCCGAGGGCGTGCCCGTCGCCGAGTTCTGGGCGCTCCCGCGCAAGGGCGGCGCCCCGCGGCTGATCTGGGTGCTGCAGGGCGACGACGTGGAGAAGGTGGAGAAGGTGAACGTCGCCGGGGACGACCTGGCCTGGTCGCTGACCACCGGGGGCGTGTTCACGGTCTCGCTGCGCGGCGACGAGAAGCCCGTCCGGGTGCCGAACTCCGAGCGGCTGTTCTTGCAGCAGTGGCCGTGGGCGGGCGACCGCCCCGGCAGGTACGTCGACGACCCGGCGCGCAACCAGTCGATCGTGGTCAACCTGGAGACCGGCGAGAGCCGTCCGGTGAAGGCGGGCGACGCGCAGGGGCTGCGCTGCGGCCCCGAGTGGTGCGTCGGCGAGCGCCGCGACGACCGGCAGCTGATGAGCGCGGTCGTGCAGCGCGTCGACGGCACGCAGCGGCGGGAGGTACGGCAGCTGCGGTCCTTCCCCACGCACGACGGCGTCGTCGACGATCGGTTCGCGGTGCTCACCGTGAGCGGCGTCGTCGGCTGGGACATCACCGGCGAGGAGGTCGAGCCGGCGTCGGTGCCGATCGCCGTCGTTTACGACCGCGTCACCGGGGCGCGGGTCGCCGTCGGCGCGCGGACCAAGGACGGCGGCGGCAGCTTCGGGCGCGGCACCGCCTCCGCCCCCAGCGACATCGTCTACTGGAACGCCGGCCGCACCGGCGGCCGGGAGGAGTACTGGGTCCTCAACCTCGCCGCCGTACGCTGACCCGGTTCAGGTGCGCCAGGACGCCGGTTTGATCGGCAGCGTCGCGGACACCTGCCAGCCGTGCGTGTACGGCCCGACGGTGAGCGAGCCGCCGACGAGTCCGGCACAGCGCCGCATGTGCTTGAGGCCGCCCCGGCCGATCCTGGCCTCGCGCCAGCCCTCCGGCACCGGGTTCTCCACCCGGAGCGCGAGCCGCCGCGGCTCGTACCCGATGATCACCGCGGCCCGTCCGTCGCCGTGTTTGATCACGTTGGCGAGGGCCTCCTTGAGGATCTCGTGCCCGGCGTCGCGGACCGGCTGGGGCAGTTCCCGGGCGAACCCGGACAGGTGCAGCCGGACGCCGAGCCCGGCCTCGCGGCAGCAGTTCACCAGCGCCACAAGGTCCTTACGCGGATATCGGTACTCGGCCTTCAGGTGGAGCTGGGTGAGCCGCTCCAATTGCTCCAGGCGGTCCTGCCCGACCTCGTGCCGGCGGCCGCGTTTCCTGTCCCAAATATTGCCGATCATGCTCTGGACCCCCATTCGTGACGTCCGGGCCAGATCGGTGCTTCTTCACCCCGTTTCTTACCTGGGAAATCATCGATCATTCCTGCCGAGGGCAGACTTTGCCTGTTACCGCGCGGCGTTTTCTCGATCGGCGATTGGGGCGGCCATTAGAAAACGCCCGACGGCGGTGACGCGCTTCGGCAGCCGGGCCGCGGCCCCCGCCCAGGCGAGCTGCACCAGCCGTACGGCGAGCACCCCGACGACCGCCAGCTCCACGCCGACCAGCAGCCGCTCCACCAGCCCGATCAGCACCTGGTGGCCGGGCAGCGCCACATAGGTGAGCACCACGAGGCCGAGCCCCTGCGCCAGCGCCAGCCACTCCATCGGCCGGGCGACGGGCTCCCAGCCGGCGTCGGCGCGCAGCCGCGGCACGAGCAGCGCCGTCGCGGCCGGCAGGGTGAGGAACGCCACCGCGCACAACACGACGGCGACGAACCCCGGCGTGCCGGACGGCAGCGCGGCGAGCAGCGACACGGCCGCCGCCCAGTCGAGCATCAGCCGCTCGGGCCAGCCGCCGATCGGGGCCTGCACCGCGCGCAGGCCCGCGACGAGCGCGAGCCCGGCGAGCCCGGCCGAGGCGAGGGCGACGCCGAGCGACAGGCCGCTGTCGAGGGTCAGCGCGGCGCCGATCGACACATCCAGCCACGGCGTGGTGACGAGATGCGCCACGACGAACGCGATCGCGGCTACGACGAGGCCGCCGGCGGCGACCAGGGGGTACGCCTTCCGCAGGGGGAGCATGCCTCAAGGATCTCCCTGACGCACGCCTTTACACATCCGGAGTGATCCCTGAGGGGACCCTGAGCCGACCCTTAGCCCGGCCCGCCCGGGGTCCCCGCGTCGTCAGGGCTGGTCGAGGTCGCGGGCCTCGGCATAGCGCTCCCGCAACCCCGGGGTGGGCTCGCCCTCGTAGATTTCAGCCTCCGCGCCCTCCCAGGCGGGCGGCTCCGCCGTGCCGGACAGCAGCCAGGCCGCCTGCCGGGCCGCGCCGTCCGCGACGTACTCGCCGGGCTTCGGCACCAGCACCCGGCAGCCGAACACGGTCGGCGCGATCCGCCGCACCGCCTCCGAGCGGGCCCCGCCGCCGATCAGCAGCACCCGGGAGGCGGACAGGCCGAGCGCGTCGAGCGCGTCGGCGAGGCCGCACAGCATGCCCTCGACCGCCGCCCGCGCGAGGTGGGCGGGGGTCGAGGTGGCCAGGCGCATGCCGCGGATCATGCCGGTGGCGTCCGGCCGGTTCGGGGTGCGCTCGCCCTCGAAGTACGGCACCAGCACCAGGCCGTCGGCCCCCGGCGGGGCCTGCAGGGCCAGGTCGCTGAGCTGCGCCGGGGTGACGCCGAGCACGCGGGCGATCGCGTCGAGCACCCGGGCCGCGTTCAGCGTGCAGGACAGCGGCAGGAAGCGGCCGGTCGCGTCGGCGAAGCCCGCCACCAGGCCGGTCGGGTCGGCCGACGGGGTGTCGCTGACCGCGAACGCGGTGCCGGACGTGCCTATCGACACGACCACGTCGCCCGGCTGCGCGCCGACGCCGAGGGAGGCGGCCATGTTGTCGCCGGTGCCCGGGCCGAGCAGGGCGCCGGTGCTCGCCGTACCGGCCTGCTCGGCCGGGCCGAGCACGCGCGGCACCGCCGGGACCGTGCCGAGGGCGAGCTTCAGCAGGTCGTTGCGGTAGACCCCGGCGGCGGGCGACCAGTAGCCGGTGCCGGAGGCGTCGCCCCGGTCGGTGGTGAGCGCCTCGATGCCGGGGGAGCCCGCGAGCTTCCAGGTGAGCCAGTCGTGCGGCAGGCACACCGCGCGCACCCGGGCCGCGTTCTCCGGCTCGTGCTCGGCGAGCCAGCGCAGCTTGGTGACGGTGAACGAGGCGACCGGCACCGAGTTCACCGCGTCCACCCACGCCTGCGGGCCGCCCAGCTCCGCGATGAGGTCGGTGGCGGCCTTCGCGGATCGGGTGTCGTTCCACAGCAGGGCATCGCGCACGACGCGGCCGTCCTCGTCGAGGCAGACCATGCCGTGCTGCTGCGCGCCCACCGAGATGGCGGCGACGTCGTCGAGCCCGCCGGCCTGCTCGGCGGCCTCCTGCAGGGCCGCCCACCAGGCGTCCGGGTGCACCTCGGTGCCGTCCGGGTGCGCGGCCCGGCCCTCGCGCACGAGCGCGCCGGTCTCCGCGTCTCTAATGACGATCTTGCAACTCTGCGTCGAGGAGTCGACGCCGGCGACGAGGGTCATCTCACTCCGAGCAGATGTTCGACGGCGAGCTGGTTGAGGCGGGTGTAATGGTAGCCCCGGGCGTCCGCGGCATCCAGGTCGAAATCGTCGTTGGCGAGGTTCTCGCAGCTCGCCTCGGCCCGGCCGGGTCCGGCGGCGAGCAGGTCGTCGTGGAACGTCACGCCGTACGCGCCCGGTACGGCGAGGCGGTGCACGGACTCCACGGGGCCGGGCGGCGGCCGGGTGGCGTCGCCGAAGGCGAACCTGTCCTCCGGGGTGGGGTGTATGCGTCCATGCCTTGGCACCTCCATTTAGTCCATGCTATGGACTAAATATGTGTCGTGCGTGCTGGAGCGTCAAGGGGGGCGGATGAGTTGACTCACCAGGCGGTACGGCACGACGTGATGCGGGCGCGGAACCTCGCCGTCGTGCTCGGCGAGATCGACCGCGCCGGGCCGCTCTCCCGGGCCGCGCTCGCCGAACGCACCGGCCTGACCAAGACGACCGTGTCCAAACTCGTCGGCGACCTCATCGCCGGCGGCATGGTCGTGGAGACCGGCGCGGTCCGGGACGGCGAGCGGGGCCGGCCCGGCGTCGCGGTGCGCGTGCACGGCGGGCGGATCGCCGCGCTCGGCCTGGAGATCAACATCGACTATCTCGCCGGGTGCGTCGTCGACCTCACCCGCACCGTACGGCTCCGCCGCCGCGTCCCGGCGGACAACCGCACGGCCTCGCCCGCCGAGACGATCGCCCGGCTCGGCGAGCTCGGCACCGCCCTGGTACGCGAGGCCGCGGGCCTCGGCCTCGCCGTCACCGCCGCGCAGCTCGCCGTCCCCGGCCCGTTCGACCCCTCCTCGGCGGTCGTGCGGCACGCCCCGAACCTCGGCTGGCGGGACGTGCCCGTCACCGAGCTGCTCGACGTGCCGGTGCCGGTGCGCGTGGACAACGAGGCGAACCTCGCCGCGCTCGGCGAGCTGTGGTTCGGCGCCGGGGCCGCGCTCGGCGACTTCCTGCACGTCTCCGGCGAGATCGGCATCGGCGCGGGCGTGGTGGTCGGCGGCCGGTTGTTCCGCGGCGCGCACGGTTTCGCGGGCGAGTTCGGCCACGTCGTGGTCGTCCCCGACGGCGTGCCGTGCCGCTGCGGCGGCCGCGGCTGCCTGGAGCGCTACGCCGGCCAGGACGTGCTGCTCGGCGCCGCCCCCGACCTCGCCGCCCTCCGCGACCGGCTCGCCGCGGGCGACCCCCGGGCCACCGCCGCCTGCCGCGCCGCCGGCGAGGCCCTCGGCGTCGCGCTCACCTCCGCCGTGCACCTGCTCGACCCCGACACGATCGTCCTCGGCGGCGTCTTCGCCGCGCTCTTCACCTGGCTGCGCGACCCCGTCGCGGAGACCATGACGAGCCGCCTCACCCGCATGCGCGGCGTCGTCCCCCGCCTGACCCGCTCCCAGGCCGGCCCCGACGCGGCCACCCTCGGCGCCGCCGGGTCCGTGATCATGCGGATAATCGCCGACCCCGCGGCCTTCCTCGCCGAGGCGCTTCCGGCCTGACCAGGCCGCAGCGACGGGGCCGCCGCGCTGCCGAACCGGTGCTCTTCGCCGTGGCGACGGCGGGGCGAGAGGGGGTACACGCTCGGGCCTTCGCGCCGGTCCCGCATGGTTCGACCCCGCGGCCGCGACGGCGACCCGTTCGGCCCGGCGATCACATCCCTGATCGGCGTCCACGCGTCCGCCGATCAGGGGACCGCCTTCGCGGTGCGCCGGCGCCGGGGGCGCGGCCCTCGGGGTGATCAGGCGGTCGGCGGGCCTCCCAATCCGGACGGGTCGCGCCCCACGCTGATCTGCTCCGCGAGGCGCCTGAGCTCCACCTCGTCGAGACCGGGCACGCCGGGGAGCCGCTGCCGCAACACCCCCATCACCTCGGGCACGGGCCGTCCGGCGTGCGCGGACGCGATCTCGTGCACGGTCCGGAACAGGGACTGCGACGACTGGTAGTGGTCATGCGGGTCGGTGAGGTTGGTCTCGGGCATGCCGCCACCGTACGACGGGCCGCCGACATTTCGCGGGCGGACGCACCGATCCCCGGCCGTCCCATGACCGCACCCTTGACCGCAC
>Ga0164243_10013626_pt1 | contig 11417 bp, 6 predicted proteins | sample OricompcompostOP_FD_108781 | JGI IMG/M metagenome (GOLD analysis project Ga0164243, IMG submission 108781) | Organic Plus compost microbial communities from Emeryville, California, USA - Original compost - Organic plus compost (OP) | ecosystem: Engineered > Solid waste > Mixed feedstock >... | reverse complement strand
GGACGCGACGACGATCCTGCTGGAGCAGAACTACCGCTCCACGCAGACGATCCTGTCCGCCGCCAACGCCGTGATCGAGCGCAACGAGTCCCGCCGCCCGAAGAACCTGTGGACCAACGCGGGCGAGGGCGCGCGCATCACGGGGTACGTCGCGGACACCGAGCACGACGAGGCGCAGTTCGTCGCCGACGAGATAGACCGCCTCACGGACGCGGGCGAGGCCAAGGCCGGCGACGTCGCCGTCTTCTACCGGACCAACGCCCAGTCCCGTGTGTTCGAGGAGATCTTCATCCGCGTCGGCCTGCCCTACAAGGTCGTCGGCGGCGTGCGCTTCTACGAGCGCAAGGAGGTCCGGGACGTCCTGGCCTACCTGCGGGTGCTGGCCAACCCCGAGGACTCGGTCCCGCTGCGCCGCATCCTCAACGTCCCCAAGCGCGGCATCGGCGACCGCGCCGAGGCCATGATCGACGCGCTCGCCCAGCGGGAGAAGATCAGCTTCCCGCAGGCGCTGCGCCGCGTCGACGAGGCGTACGGCATGGCCGCCCGGTCGGTGAACGCGGTCAAGCGGTTCAACACGCTGATGGAGGACCTGCGTACGGTCGTCGAGTCGGGGGCGGGACCGGCGACGGTCCTCGAGGCCATCCTGGAACGCACCGGCTACCTCGCCGAGCTGCAGGCCTCCACCGACCCGCAGGACGAGACCCGCATCGAGAACCTCCAGGAACTCGCGGCCGTCGCCCTGGAGTTCGAGCAGGAGCGCGGCGAGGGCGAGACCGGCACGCTGGCCGACTTCCTCGAGCAGGTCGCCCTGGTCGCCGACTCCGACCAGATCCCCGACGAGGAGGACGGCGACGGCGTCATCACGCTGATGACCCTGCACACCGCCAAGGGCCTGGAGTTCCCTGTCGTCTTCCTGACCGGTATGGAGGACGGCGTCTTCCCGCACATGCGCGCCCTCGGCCAGACCAAGGAGCTGGAGGAGGAGCGCCGCCTGGCCTACGTCGGCATCACGCGCGCCCGGGAGCGGCTCTACCTCACCCGGTCGGTGATGCGCAGCGCCTGGGGCCAGCCGTCGTACAACCCGCCGTCGCGGTTCCTGGAGGAGATCCCGGCCACGCACGTGGAGTGGAAGCGGACCGGGGCGAGCGGTCCGGTGGCCTCCGGTGCGGTGTCCGGGGTGGCGGCGTCGCTGTCGTCGTCCCGCTCCCGCTCGTCCGCGTCGGGCGCCTCCGGCTTCGCGACCCGGCGCACCTCGGAGAAGCCCGTGGTGTCGCTGGCGGTCGGGGACCGGGTCACCCATGACCAGTTCGGCCTGGGCACGGTCGTCGCGGTGAAGGGCACGGGGGCGAACGCGGAGGCGACGATCGACTTCGGCGACGAGAAGCCCAAGCGGCTGCTGCTGCGGTACGCGCCGGTGGAGAAGCTCTAGCAGTCGGTGGACCGGCGTGGCCTGTCGTGGCCCGGGGTTCGCCCCGGCGCCGCGGCGGGCGCCGGATCACGGGCCGGCCTGCGTGGGTTCGTTTACGTCGGTTCCAGGCCGTGGCTGCGGAACCAGGGCAGGGGGTCGATCGACGAGCCGCCGCCGGGACGGACCTCGAAATGCAGGTGCGGGCCGGTCGAGTTGCCGGAGTTGCCGGAGAACGCGATCTGGTCGCCCGCCTTGACGGTCGCGCCGGAGGGCACCTGGTAACTGGAGAGGTGGCAGTACCACGTCTCCGTGCCGTCCATGGCCGTCACGATCAGCATGTTGCCGTAGGCGGAGTTGTACTGCGTGCGTACCGTGCCGTCGGTCGCCGCCAGCACGGGCGTGCCGTACGAGACGGGGAAGTCGATGCCGGTGTGGAGGGACATCCAGTTGATGCCGGACTGGCCGTAGAAGGCGCTGAGTCCGTGCTGCGCCACCGGGAGCGCGAACTTCGGGCGGAGCCGCTCCTTGCGGGCCGCCTCCTCGGCCGCCCGCTTGCGCTCGAGCTCCTGCTGGGCCTTGAGGTCGATGCGGCCCTGGGCGCGGCTGGCCCGGTCCGCGAAGTCGTCGGCGCCGGCCGCGAGGCTCTCGAGCTGGGTGTCCAGCTTGACGTTGGCGGCGGACGGCTGGACCGGCTGGGCGTCCGCGGCGGTCGTCCGGGCGTCCTGGCCGCCCTCGTCGGAGAGGTCCCCCACCGAGGCGGCGGCGATGCCGGCGACGCCCATCACGCAGGCCGAGGGCACGGCCACGGTCAGCAGCGCGGAGCGCTTGGGCGGGGTGCGGCGGCGGGAGCGGGAACCGGAACGGGAGGCGGCGCGCGGTGGGGGGGTGACCTCCTCCTGCTCGTCGAGGAGGGAGACGGCGGGCAGTTCGCCGGTGTCGGCCGGTTCACCGGCCCCGGGTTCGTCCGGACCGGGCTCCCCGCGGTAGGCCTCCTCCGCGTAGGGCTGGTCGGGCGCGTCCTGCTCGTAGGGCTCCCGGGAGAAGCTCTCCCGGGTGAAGCCCTCCTGCGCCGCGAAGTTCTCGTGCGCCGCGAAGTTCTCCTGGGTCCCGAACTGCTCTTGCCCGTACGGCTCTCCGCCGTACTGCGCGTCCGGTGCGGGTGTCTCGCCGCCGTCGGAGTTCCACTGGGTGGCGTCGTAGACGCCGCTGTCGAAGGTCTGCGCGCCCCAGTTCCACTGCTGCGTCGGGTCCGCGGGCTGCTCGGCCTGGTCGGGCTGGAGCCACGCGCTCGCGTCCCACTGGCCGGTCTCGGGGGACCCGCCCTGCTGGGGGATCCCCGCCATCGGCTGCTCGCCCGTGGTCCAGGCGGTCGCGTCCTGGCCGCCGGTCCCGTACGCGGCCTGCTGGAAGGCGTAGGCGTCGTAGTGCCCGGTGTCCTGCGCGCCGGCCGTCCACTGGCCGGTGGTCCAGGCGGCCTGCGCGGGGTCCTCGCCCGGCATGCTCCCGAAGAGGGGGTCGGCGGCGAAGGTGCCGGCGGCGTGCTCGCCGGTGCCGTAGTAGGTGGCGTCGTAGCCGCCGTAAGAGGTGACGTCCCCGTACGGGACCTCCTGGCTGCCGTACGACGCGTAGGGCGCCGAGGCGGCATCGGAGGCCGGAGCCGGGGTCATGGTCCCCGACGGGTGACGGTCGTTCACCAACTTCTCTTTCGCCTCGACAACAGGGGCTGCCAGAGCAGTGCGGCGACTGTACCCGGCGGTATGCGGGCGCGACAATCTTCCCCAGGTTTCGCGGCCGCAGGAAACGGGCATTCGGTCGGGTTTTGGCGGTCGGCGGGCGTGGTCTTGGCTCTTTGTTCGACGGGTGTTCGAAGTTGTGGCGCGCGGGCGTCGGCAAGTGGGCCGTCCCTGACCGATGTTGTTCGCTTGTGGACGGGAAAGATCGTGCCGTCCGTGAGGGGAGGCGCGGGCGTGTCGTACGCCTCCGCGTCTCAGGCGACCGTGAGGCCGTTCGCCCGACCGCCGGACGGTTCACCCGGATGCGCCGTGTCCAGCGCCTCCCGGATGCCCGTCGCCACCGCCGGGTGCACCGGCAGCGCCAGGTGCCCCACACCGCTCACCCGCACGTTGACCGCCTTGAGGTCCGGGTGCTCGACGCACGCGTTCTCCAGCGGATCCATGATGTGGTCGAGGTCGCTCCAGAACGCCACGAAGTGCGTACGGCACCCGGGCGCGGGCCGGGCGAGCTCCTCCAGCACCGGGGAGCCCGGACGCATCTGCCGCACGATCGGATGGGCGTTGGCCAGCGGCGCCACCCGCGTGCCGGAGTGCGGGGTGCCGAGCGTGACCAGCGTCCGCACCCTCCCGTCGCCGCCCAGCCGCTGCACGTAGTACCGCGCGATCAGCCCGCCGAGGCTGTGCCCCACCACGTCCACCCGCTCGCTCCCCGTGCGCTCGCACACCTGCTCGACATGGCGTCCGAGCAACTCGGCCGCCGTGCGGATGTCGCAGGTCAGCGGGGAGTAGTTCAGCGACTCGATCTGCTGCCGGCCGTGCTGGGCCAGGCTGCGGCGCAGCAGGACGAAGACCGAGCGGTTGTCGATGAAGCCGTGCAGCAGCACGACCGGCGGCTTGGCCTCCGTCGGCAGCTGCGCCGTCCCCTCCGGGGCGGTCAGCGCGGAACGGTCGGGGCCGCGCCGCTCCTGGATGATGCCGGCGGGATAGAGGAGGACATGGCCCGCCAGGATCGCCAGCTCCAGTGCGGTCGCCTTCAGCAGGCTCACGGAGAGATCCGCCAGCCGGGCCGGCAGGAGGCGCCGGCAGAGGGGCAGGAACGGAAGAGCTGCCTGGGTGACCTTCATGGCCGACCTCCTGTCGGCACGCGAAGGGACAGCCTCGTCCCCCGTGTGCCCTCGTGGAATGGCGCTCCGAGTGCGGTCGACGGTGCGCGCCGGTGAAGCGCGGACGGTGCGCGGTGGTGGGTCGACCTCGAGGCGCATCCCTTATGCGCATGTTCCCACTGTTGTCCGTGTGTCGCACGAGCACTCGGCTGCGGGGCCGGGCCCGGGAACGCTGCGCGACGGACGTGTCCCACCGTGTGATTTCCCCCTCCCTGTGCACCGTGAAACTGCCGGTTGCGGGATGCTGGAGATAACGTTCGTTCACTTCTGCGGCCGGTTCGGGCCGGGGATTCCGTGCGATGTGTGCGGTACTGGTCGATACGGATGGATGTAGTCGCTTCATGGAGGCAGTGATGGGTGTGGCAGCCGGTCCGATCCGCGTGGTGGTGGCCAAGCCGGGGCTCGACGGCCACGATCGCGGGGCCAAGGTCATCGCGCGGGCCCTGCGCGACGCCGGTATGGAGGTGATCTACACCGGGCTCCACCAGACCCCCGAGCAGATCGTCGACACCGCGATCCAGGAGGACGCCGACGCGATCGGCCTGTCCATCCTCTCGGGCGCGCACAACACGCTCTTCGCGAAGGTCATCGACCTGCTGAAGGAGCGGGACGCGGAGGACATCCTCGTCTTCGGCGGCGGCATCATCCCCGAGGCGGACATCCCGCCGCTGAAGGAGAAGGGCGTCGCGGAGATCTTCACGCCGGGCGCGACCACGGCGTCCATCGTGGACTGGGTACGGGCGAACGTCCGGCAGCCCGCGGAGGCGTAGACACGGGGGCGCTGCGGCGGGCGGGCGGTGTTGTTCCGCCGGGGCGCCCGAGGCGGGCGTGACGGGGGCGTCCGGTGGTGATGGAGCGAGGGCGTCGGGTGTCGGGGCGGCCGGGGCGGCGTGTGTCTGCGCGGCGAGGGCCGCGGGCGCCGGTGTCCGCCGTGCGGGAGTTGCTGCCCGTGTGACGGCGGGCGGCGGGATGCCTGTCTCCGGGCGTCGGCGCTGAGGGCGCCGTCCGCCGGCGTGTGGGCCGCCGCCCTGTGCGGCTCCGGCGGTGGGCCGGGAGGTGGCCGGGTCGACCGGTCCGGTCAGGGAGCCGGCTCCTCCGGAGCCAGTTCCGCCAGCATCGCGCCGCGCAGCCGCAACGTGGTCACCAGGCGCTGGAACGCCTCCGACCAGTAGCTCGTGGCGCCGGGCGCCGCGTCCTCCGGCTCGTCCGGTATCGCCAGCAGCGCGTCCAGACGGCTCGCCTCGGACGGGTCGAGGCAGCGCTCGGCCAGGCCCATGACTCCGCTGAAACTCCATGGATAACTCCCTGCGTCCCGCGCGATGTTGAGCGCGTCGACCACGGCCCGCCCGAGCGGCGGGGCCCAGGGCACCGCACACACCCCGAGCAGCTGGAACGCCTCGGACAGGCCGTGCGTCTCGATGAACCCGGCCACCCACACCGCCCGTTCACCGGCGTCCAGGGTGGCCAGCAGCCGGGCGCGCTCGGCCAGGGACACCGCCCCGGGACCGCCCGCTTCCGGCGCGGACGGCTCCCCGAGCAGCGCGCACGACCAGGCCGCGTCCCGCTGCCGCACCGCCGCCCGGCACCAGGCCGCGTGCAGCTCGCCCTGCCAGCCGTCGGCGACCGGCAGCGCCACGATCTCCTCCGGGGTACGCCCGCCGAGCCGCCCCGGCCAGGTGCCGAGTGGCGTCGCCTCCACCAACTGCCCCAGCCACCACGACCGTTCACCGCGGCCGGCCGGCGCCTTGGCCGCCACGCCGTCCCTCTCCATCGCCGCGTCGCACTCGTGCGGAGCCTCCACGACGATCGTCGGCACGTCCCGCGTACGGTCCACCGCCACGCACGCGGCCGCCCGCACCGCCATCCGCGCGGCCAGCGCCGACGCGGGCAGCGCCGACAGCAGCTCGGCCGCCGTCGCCCGTACGTTGCGGCTGCGGTCGGCCAGCGCCCGCTCCAGGAAGGGCTCGTCGTCCGGGCCGAGTCCGGCGCGCAGGGAGTCCAGGAACATCAGCCGGTCCTCGGCCCGCTCCGTCGCCCACGTCTCCTCCAGCAGGGCGCGCGCGGCGGCCGCGTCGCGGGAGCGCAGGGCGGTGAGCAGCGTGACCCGCTCGGCGAAGAGGCCCTCCTGCCAGAGCCGCCGTATGCCCTGAGGGTCGCGGAGGTCCGGCGCCGAGGGGCCGCCGCCGGGGGCCGCGCGCAGGGCGAACCGCCAGTCCGGGTTGAGCCGGGCCAGCCACAGCGCGCGCGGGCCCGCGAACCGCAGCGCCGCCGGACGCAGGTCGGTGCGGCCCCGCGCGGCGTCGAGCAGGGCAGGGAGTGCGTGCGGGGGCGCCGCGTAGCCGTGGGCGTTCGCCGCCTGGAGCCACTGCGGCAGCAGCTCCATCAGGTCCGGGGACGCACCCCGGCGGCCGCCGCCGGACGCGCCGGGACGGTCGGCGAGCAGCACCGCGAGCCTGCGTGCGGCGGCGGGCGGCAGCGGAGGCCGCGGGTCCTCGGGGGCGGGGCGCGGCCGCTCGGCGGGCCGCGCGGGGCGCAGCCCGGCCCGCCGCCGTACGGTCGCCGCGGCGACCGCGTCGAGCAGGGCCGACGGCGCCCGCGGTCCGGGCGCCGCGCCCGGCGGGGTGCGCCGGTCGGTGCCCAGCAGAGCCGTGGTCACCAGCTCCTCCCAGTGGTCCGGGAGGGACGCGGCCACGGTGGCGGTCGTCCTGCTCATGAGCTTCCTCTCCGACGGGGGTCCCGGTGCGGTCGAAGCCTCACGCGCACCGAGTGTCCAGCGATGTCCGAAAGATGCACGGGGGTGGCGGGGCCGGTGTGGGGCGAGTGAGGAAAGTGGCTGGTCAGCACAGGATCACCGGCTCTCCCGGACCCTGCGGCCAGGCCGCCAGGGGAGTGAATCCCCGGGGGCCGCACTCGCCGAAGACACGGACCGGGGCGCCTCCGGACAGGGCGACCAGCCGCCACAGCCCCGGGCGGGACCGGGCCGCCGCACCGACCGGCAGGGCGTGGTCCTCGTCGGCGTCGGCCAGCTGCCAGCCGTCACCGTCCGGGACCGGCACCACCCGGTCCAGCGTCACCGGGACCGACTCCCGCCACGGGTCGTCGCGCAGCGCGGCGCCGTAGCGGGCGAGCGCCCCGGACGTCGTCGTGCCCGGCGGGCGCACGGCCGTCGGCGCGGGCGCCCCGAACCGCCCGGTCAGCGCCATCCGCGGCTGCCCGGCGCCCGGATAAGGCGTCAGCTCGGCGTCGACGGCCAGCCCGGCCGGGAGCGTCAGGTCGGGGGAGCGGCCGGCGGCGCCATAAGAGAGGAGCAGTGCCGTACGGCCGGACGTCGTGCCGTGCAGCCATATGCGACGGGTGGTCAGGCGGCCGTCGGAGGTGTCGTACTGGGCGAGGACCAGCCAGTCGTCGCGGAGCGCGGGTCCGACCGGCGACGCGGTCAGGCCGACACGGGAACGGACCGTCGCGGCGAGCGGCTCGGGCAGCCGGTCGCGCCGCAGCCACGCCTGGGCCAGGAGATGGAGCAGGGCGCACTCCTCCAACAGGCGTACGGGAGCGTCGGCGCCGGTGCTCGCGAGCGAGCCCAACTCCCGCGCCTTGCCCGCCAGTCCCGGAGCCTGCGCGTCGACCATGCGGGCGGCGGTCTCCTCCCACAGGGCGGGACCGGACTGCTCGGCGGAGATCAGCCCGCCGCGCAGGAGGTCGGCCAGGCGCTGCTCCAGCTCGGTGGCCCCCGCCGTGATCCGCTCCGCCCGGCGTCCGGCCCGGCGCAGGGCGGCGGGGGACACGGGCGGTGGGGGAGCGGACGCTTCACCCCCCGCTGTGCCGGACGCGGGCTCGCCCAGCCGCTCCGACGCTGCGTCAAGTGCCGCTGCCCGCATTTGCGTCACGGTCCGGCGTCCCCCCTGATCAGTCATGTCTTCGACGGTAGGTCCCGCCACTGACAGTCGGGGTCGTCAGGGCATTTGTGCAGGTCGGGGGCGATTGTCAGTGGGGTGGTGCACGGTGGGTGACAGATCCGAACCGGCCGAGCTGGAGGGGGGACCCAGCCATGTCTGTGTCCGCAGAACCGACGTCCGTCGACCCGCGGCGGAACGGCTCCGTGCCCGCGGACACCGGCGCCGCGAGGACGGACACCCTGCGTCCGCACGCCGAGCACGCCTTCGCGGACGAACTGACCGCGCTGGCCGCCCAGGACGACCGCCCGCGCCCGGCCCGCTGGCGTCTGTCGCCGTGGGCCGTCGCCACCTACCTGCTCGGCGGGACGCTGCCGGACGGCACGGTGATCACTCCCAAGTACGTGGGCCCGCGCCGGGTCGTGGAGGTCGCGGTGACCACCCTCGCCACCGACCGCGCCCTCCTGCTGCTCGGCGTGCCCGGCACGGCCAAGACCTGGGTCTCCGAGCATCTCGCCGCCGCCGTCAGCGGCGACTCGACGCTGCTCGTGCAGGGCACGGCCGGCACCCCGGAGGAGGCCATCCGCTACGGCTGGAACTACGCCCGGCTGCTCGCCCACGGCCCCAGCCGCGACGCCCTCGCCCCCAGCCCGGTGATGCGGGCGATGGCCGAGGGCAGGACGGCCCGTGTCGAGGAGCTGACCCGGATCCCGGCCGACGTCCAGGACTCCCTGATCACGATCCTGTCCGAGAAGACGCTGCCGATACCTGAGCTCGGGCAGGAGGTGCAGGCCGTCCGCGGCTTCAACCTGATCGCCACGGCCAACGACCGCGACCGCGGCGTCAACGAACTGTCCAGCGCCCTGCGCAGGCGGTTCAACACGGTGGTGCTGCCGCTGCCCGAGACACCGGAGGCGGAGGTCGACATCGTCACGCGCCGCGTGGAGCAGATCGGGCGGTCGCTCGACCTGCCGGCCGTGCCCGACGGCGTCGACGAGATCCGCCGGGTCGTCACCGTCTTCCGTGAGCTGCGCGACGGCGTGACCGCCGACGGGCGGACGAAGCTCAAGTCCCCCAGCGGCACGCTGTCGACGGCCGAGGCGATCTCGGTCGTCACGGGCGGGCTGGCCCTCGCCGCCCACTTCGGCGACGGCGTGCTGCGGGCCGGCGACGTCGCCGCGGGCGTGCTCGGGGCGGTCGTCCGCGACCCGGCGGCGGACCGGGTCGTCTGGCAGGAGTACCTGGAGACCGTCGTCCGCGAGCGCGACGGCTGGTCGGACTTCTACCGGGCCTGCCGCGAGGCCGGCGTATGAACGGAGGTCAGGCACAGGACACCGGCCGGCCGCTGCTGCTCGGCGTGCGGCATCACGGGCCCGGGTCGGCGCGGGCCGTGCGCGCCGCGCTGGAGGCGTCCCGGCCGCGCGTCGTGCTCATCGAGGGCCCGCCCGAGGCCGATCCGCTGATCCCGCTGGCCGCGGCGGAGGACATGCGCCCGCCGGTCGCCCTGCTCGCCCATGCCGTGGACGAGCCCGGCCGCTCGGCGTTCTGGCCGCTCGCCGCGTTCTCCCCGGAGTGGGTCGCGCTCCGCTGGGCGCTGGAGCAAGGGGTGCCCGCCCGCTTCATCGACCTGCCGGCCACCCACACGCTCGCCGGGGAGCGGGACGAGGAGGACGAGGAGGACGAGAAGGAGGACACACGAGGGGAGGACGCCCCGGACGAGGACGTGCGGATCGATCCGCTGGGGGTGCTCGCCGACACCGCCGGGTACGACGACGCCGAGCGCTGGTGGGAGGACGTCGTCGAACACCGGGGCGCGGGAAAGGGGGACGCGCTCGCGCCGTTCACCGCCCTGGAGGAGGCCATGACGGCGCTGCGGGAGACGTACGGCAGCGGCGGGCACGGGCGGGACGAGGTCCGTGAGGCCCATATGCGGCTGCGGATACGGGACGCGCAGCGGGAGTTCGGCGGCGGCGTGGCCGTGGTCTGCGGGGCGTGGCACGTGCCGGCGCTGCGGCGGCGTACGGGCGTGACGGCCGACCGGGCGCTGCTCAAGGGGCTGCCGAAGGTGAAGACGGACGTGACGTGGGTGCCGTGGACGCACCGCAGGCTGTCCCGGGCCGGCGGGTACGGGGCGGGCATCGCCTCGCCCGGGTGGTACGCGCACCTGTTCGCCGCCCCGGACCGGCCGGTCGAGCGGTGGCTGACCAAGGTCGCAGGGCTGCTGCGGGCCGAGGACCGGCCCGTGTCGCCCGGACATGTCATCGAGGCGGTGCGGCTCGCGGAGACCCTGGCCGCGCTGCGCGGACGGCCGCTGCCCGGCCTGGGCGAGGCCACCGACGCCGTACGGGCGGTGATGTGCGACGGCTCCGACGTGCCGCTGGCGCTGGTGCGCGACCGGCTGGTCGTCGGCGACGTGCTGGGGGAGGTGCCGGACACGGTGCCCGCGGTGCCGTTGCAGCGGGACCTGGAGCGGACGCGGCGCCGGCTGCGGCTCAGACCCGAGGCGGACGAGCGGGAGCTGGACCTCGACCTGCGCGAGGAGACCGGCGCGGAGCGCAGCCGGCTGCTGCACCGGCTGCGGCTGCTCGGCATCGACTGGGGACGCCCGGCTGTCCCGCGCTCCGGCACCGGCACCTTCCGCGAGACCTGGCGGCTGCGCTGGGAGCCCGAACTGGCCGTGCGCACCGCCGAGGCGGGGGTGTGGGGGACGACCGTGCTCGCCGCCGCGACGGCCAAGGCGGAGGCGGACGCGGTCACCGCGCGCGGCCTCGCCGACGTCACCGCTCTCGCGGAGCACTGCCTGCTGGCCGCCCTGCCCGATGCCCTGCCGGTGGTGATGCGCGTCCTCGCCGACCGTGCCGCCCTCGACACCGACGTCGCCCACCTCGCGCAGGCGCTGCCCGCCCTGGTCCGCTCGCTGCGCTACGGCGACGTCCGTGGCACCGGCACGGCCGCCCTCGCCGAGGTCGCCGCGGGCCTCGCCGAGCGGGTCTTCGTCGGACTGCCCCCGGCCTGCGCCGGGCTGGACGCCGACGCGGCCGAGGAGATGCGGAGCCATGTCGACGCGGTGCACGGCGCGCTGGGCCTGCTCGGTGACATACCCGCAGCGCGCGGCGGGAGGCTGCGCGCCCGCTGGCGGGCCGTGCTGCGGACGCTGTCCGCACGGGACACCGTGCCGGGGGTGCTGCGCGGGCGGGCCGTGCGGCTGCTGCTCGACGAG
>Ga0164243_10013625_pt1 | contig 11418 bp, 8 predicted proteins | sample OricompcompostOP_FD_108781 | JGI IMG/M metagenome (GOLD analysis project Ga0164243, IMG submission 108781) | Organic Plus compost microbial communities from Emeryville, California, USA - Original compost - Organic plus compost (OP) | ecosystem: Engineered > Solid waste > Mixed feedstock >... | reverse complement strand
GGCCGTCAGGTTGCGCGCGGCGTCACCGGCGTCATGGAAACCGCAGACGGAGATCACTTCGCACGCGGCATCGCCCAGCCACGCCTGGAAGAAGAAATGATCGGGGCGCAGGCCCAGCGCGGCAATCTCGCCCAGCGCGGCATCGATCTCGGCGCGCGACCGGCATATCCATCCGCGCGGCAGCTTGCGGCCATCCACCCAGGAATGCTTGGCCTTGAGCAGGCAGGGCAGTGCTACGGCGTCGACCTGCGACAGCGGCCACTGGGCCAGCCCCGGCGTCAGGTGCGGCCGGGTTTCCAGCCAATGGGCGAACGCCCATTTGTCGTCCAGCAAGTCCCTGGGAAAGGCCGGGGGCAGGAATTTTCCGGGCAGCCTGCCGTCGAGCGCCTGCCGCAGCGAGTCTTCTTCCGTGAAGAAGAGCCAGTCGATTTTCCCGTCAGCGGTGCGGGCCGGCAGCGGAAAGACAGGCGGCCCGTCTTCGGCGGACATCACCGGCACACCGAGCGCCTTCGCCCCCCGGTATATCGCGTATGCATTCGTATAGGAAGAAAACACCAGCCCGGCCATGGCAGCCCTCTCACAACGCGATGACGACCGCGACGCGTTCCGCGGTCGACCAGCGCTGCCACCGATACAGCCGGGGAACGAGCCGCGCCGTCAGCGGCAAGAGCGCCGGCATCCGTCTGGACAGACCGAACAGTAGATCAGCGGGCCCGCCGAATTTCTCGAGCCGCAGCGACTTGTATCGGATGCCCGAGCCCTGCACCACCCGGAGCATGTCATCCCGCGAGAAGAACCGGATCTTGTACAGGTCGTCCTGGCGGGATTTCCGTGCGAACCGGTCCGCCAGGGCGGGATTCTCGGCATTGTGGACCAGCGCAACGGCATATTTGCGCGCGACGCGCACCTGCTCGCGCAGCAGCCGATGGATGGCCTCGTCATCGAAATATCCCCAGAATCCGTTATGGAAGACCACGTCGAACTGGCCGTCCCGGCAATCCAGCGCAAACGCGTCCTGCCGGGACATGTCGAAATCCGACGAGGGGAAATGGGTTTTTACGTAATCGAGCGTCTTCTGATCGAAATCGCTGCCGGCGCAGGCGTATCCCCGGTTGAACAGATAGCGAGAATCCCGGCAACTGCCGCCGGCGCACTCGAGCGTGGACAGCCCCCGCAGATCGAACCGGCTGTCGAGCCACATGCCACACCGGGCCGGCGCCGCCAGATAATCCCGCAGATGCCGCGCCCATGACTGCCCCCAGTATTTTTCGCTGGAAGAATTCGAATCATCCATGCTTACCCCGACTTGCATAAACGTACCCCGCGACGCCATCTATCGTATATAGGCAGACATTGACCAGCACGAACAGCCACAGGATGCGGTCGATCCCCGGATCTCCCAGGCTGGCGTACAGGAAAAGCCCGGCCAGGGCGAGCAGCCTGGCCGTATGCCAGGCAAGAATGTACGTCGTGGCGCCCACCACCAGCGCCCCCTTGTCGGTGGGGGTAAACACGAACTGGAAGAAGGACGAGACGACCAGTATCCGGGCATACTCGCCGGCCTCGCGCCACGATTCGCCGAACACGGTCGCGAAGGCATAAGGCGAGATGAAATACAGGACCACGAAGGGTGGCGCCGCCAGCAGCGTCGTCTTTGCCACCGTGGCAAGGAATATGTCCCTGAACTCGCCCCGCGTATTGTATGCCTGCGCGATCCGCTGCCGGTAGACGTCGCCGATCGCGTTGGCCACCAGCCAGGTGGGCAGGCTCACCATCCGGTAGGCAAGCGAAAAATGTCCCGCGGTCGCCAGTGAAAATACATGGCTTATCAGCAGGATGGGAATCTGCTGCGCCGCCACCCCGATCAACTGGGCCGGGGCAATATGCGACGGATGGTGCTTGTATTGCCTGGCAAGCGCCCACTCCCGCGCCTTCGACGTCGCCTCGAACCGATCACGGTGGCGCGACCATACGCTGCGGCCGATGAGCAGGGCGGCCAGCCCCTGGCCGGCGATGGCGCCGTAGATCATGCCGCCGGGCACCTTTCCCAGGCCCAGGATCACGTTGAACACCGCGTTCAACCCGGCATTCTGGATCCGGTTGGCGGACATTTTCCGGTATTCCGAGACCCGGTTGCACCAGAACTGGAAGATATTGAAGACACTCGTCGCCACGACCGCAAGCGGCAGCAGGTACAGCCATGGCGCCAACTCGACATTGCCCAGCGCCGCGGCAATGGCGTGATCGAACAGCACGATCGGCACGTAAAAGAGCAGGCTGGCCGCCACACACAGTTTCAGGCTGAAGGAAACCAGATTAGCGGCGTCCTCGTGCGAGGCCGGCAACATGATCGCTATCTCGTAGCGGCCCGTGGCAATCACGGCCAGCACGCTGACACACGACACGAAAAGCGCCAGCAGGCCGAATTCCTCGGGCGTGTAGATCCGGGAAAGAACAGGGCTGACCGCGATGGGAATCGCCTGCGCCATTGCCGTCCCGGAACACAGGATGGCAACGTTTCGGATGAATTCGTTTTTCTTGATCAGGCGCAGCATGAAAACGGCGAGGCCGGCGAATCGCAGGGCTCGAAGACAATTATTGGAGTGGGCAGCCGTAAGCATGCCCGATTGCCCCGCGCCCGTCGACTTGGCGGCCCGCCCTCGCCTTCATGAGGCCCGCGCCGCGCCGGGCAGCGCGGGCGGCGCCAAGGCGGACGGCCCGGCCGGATCCGGCGCCCGCTGCGCGCGCGCCGCCGCCACCTGGGCGGCCACGCCCCAGAACAGCGCCACCTCGCTCCAGAACAGGGACTTGGCGGCAAGCACCATCAGAAGCGAGAAACCCGCCAGTATCCGCAGCCCGAACGGCGCCTCGCCGTCGTGCGCGCGCAGCAGCACGGCGGCCGCGGCGGCGCACAGGCCGGCGTAGAGGCCGAAGCCCGGCAAGCCGAAATCGGTCAGCACGGACAGGGCGTTGTGGATATACAGGCCCGTGCTGCCGGTGATGCGCTGGTAGCTCAGCAGGTCGCCGAACAGAAACGACAGGTCGCCGTCCAGCCAGGGGCCGAGAATGGGCCGGAACAGCGCCAACCGGGCCGCGAGCGAGGTCGACTGGCCGCTGAGCAGCTCATAGACGCGCGACGTATCCGGATCGATGGCCAGCGAGCCGCCCGCCACCACGTGCAGCGCCAGCGCTGCCGCGGCCACGGCCAAGACCGCCCCGCCGGCCAGCCAGACGCGCCGCCGGCCCAGGTTGGGCAGGACCAGCGCCATGGCCGCCGCGCCCGTAAAGGAATAGAACTCGCTGCGCGCCCCGATGACGAACAGCGCCGCTACCGTCACGGCCACGATCAGACCGTCCGCCGCGGGCCGGCGTGCGGCGCACAACGCCAGGATGGCCACCATCGCCACCGAGCGCGCCACGCCCTGATAGACCGAATAGCTCTGGCCGTGCTCCTGGTAGCGAGCCGCGAGATAGAAGAAACTCCAGTCCACCAGGGGCAGCAGTGCGGCCACCGGCAGCAGCAGGGCCGCCACCAGACGGCCGCGCCCGGCCGGCAGGTCCAGGCTGCGGCCCAGGGCGTACGCGCCGGCGTACCAACCCATCATCAGCGCATAGGTCCCCAGTTCGTGCGCCGCGTGCTGGCCCAGCGCATAACCGGCGCCGGTGCGCAGCGCGACCCAGGCCATGAAGGCCGCGAAGGCCGCGTCCAGCGCGCCCAGCCGCCAGCGCCACATCGCGCCCAGCCCGGCCGCGCAGGCCAGCGCCATGCCGATGGAATAGAGGCCGTCGACGGCCCGGCCGGTATACGCCTCGAGCGCGACATTGAGTGCGAACAGCGGATAAGCGCACAGCCACGCAAGGGTAAACAGTCCGCGGGACACCCGGCCAGTCATGGCGACGGCCGGCGCCCCAGGGCCAGAGCGGCCGCGATGCCAAGCACGGCGCCGGCCGCCAGCCCCAGCAGGATCGTGGCCGCGCGGCGCACTGCGGGCGCCGTATGGACCACGTCGTCGCCGCGATACAGGGGCAGCGACAGGCGGGTGAAATACGCGCGGGCCTGCTCGAAGTACTGGATGCGTCCTTTCAGGAAAGCGGCGTCGGCAGCCGACGCGTCGATCCGTTCCGCAGGTTCCGACTCCAACTCCTGGATCTGCGCGGCCAGCACCGCCACGCCCCGGCGGTACATCAGCGGACCGTCCAGCAGGCCGGCGTCCTGCTGCGCCTGGCGCTCGGACTGCACCCCGGCGCGGCGGGCCACCGCGAGGGCGTCGCGCAACTGCTGCAGATAGGCAGCCCGCTCATTGCGGGCCTGCGCCACCGCCGCCTCCAGCTGCAGGCGCACGGCGGCCTGCTGGCCATCGACCGCGCGCAGCATCTGGTCGCGCAGGCTGTGCCAGGCCTGCGCGGCCGCGAATTCCGCATAGGCCGGCAGGAGGCGGGCCGCGGCCTGGGGCTGCCGCGTGGACAGTTCCAGGACGATGATCCCGTCGTCGAACGTTACCGTCGGGCCGTCGGAGCGCGCACCGGTCGTCCAGCCGCCCGGCACATCGCCGCCCTCCTGGCGTTGCGACAGAAAGGCCTGCTGCACGGCCCGCGACTCCAGCGTGTGGACGTAAAGGGTGGCGATCTCGAGGGCCGACGGCGGCCCGGCCAACGGCCTGCCCAGCCCGGGCGGCGGCGCAGGCGCTGCCGTCGGCGCCAGGGCTAGCGACGGCGCCGGCAGGCCGGGATAGGCGGCGGCCAGGGCTGCCAGGTCGTCACCGGAGGCCGGATAGAGCGTCAGGCCGACCGTCTGCGGCCCCGTCAACGCCAGCCACGCGCCCGCGGCGCCGCCCAGCACGACACCCGCCGTTACCACTTTCCAGCGACGCAGGATCCTACCGATGATCTGATCCAGCGTGGGAGCGGGCGCATAGCGTTGCAACATCAACGTCTTCCCGTGTCCGCCACGCCCGGCAGAGGCTGGCGACAGCCGCGAAACGATCCGCCGGTGCGCCCTGGACGATCGAGTATGATGCGCCATCCCGCACCCAGCCCTCCCCCAATACCACATCCGGCAGCGGTGCCGCTCAGCCCGGACGCGACCTGGCGGGCGACCCGTCCGCCGGCGCTTTCGCCCCTATCCATGCTTGTGTCAACACGCCGTTCGTCAAAGTGGTTTTTCGTGGTTGTGGCCGGGCTATCGCCGCTGCTGCTCATGTCGACCTCCGGAGGCGGGAGCGCCAGTTTCTATGTGCTGCTGGCGATCAGCGTGGGGATACTGGCCGCCGAGCGGCACGCGCCCTGGACGCCGCTGCGCCAATACGGGCCGCTGGCGGCGGCCTTCTCGATCCCTCTCGTCGCGGTTCTCGCCAACCAGGCCTGGCACCAGTCCTGGCACAGCTCCGATTTCGAGAAAGCCTTGCGCTTTCTCCTTGCCATGCTGGTGCTCGCGGCCGCGGTGCGCATCCCCCGGCAGCAGTTGCGCCATGCCTTCGTCGGCATCCTCGCCGCCACCTGGTATGCCGCGATCGAAATCGCGCGGCTTGCCTACACTTCCCATGCACGTCCGACCACAAAAGAATTCAACGCCGTCAGCTATGGCGACTTCACCCTGCTGTTTGCCACCATCAGCGCCTATTCGCTGGGTTTCCAGCTGACGCGCCACCGCAGGCTGGAGGCGGCCGTCAAGCTGGCAACGGCGCTGGCCGGCCTGGGCGGCTACATCCTGACCCAGACGCGCGGCGGCTGGCTGGCCGTGCCGTTCTTCGTACTGATCGCAGTTATAGCGGCGGGCGGCATGGCCATGCGCTACAAACTGTTATCCGTTGCGACGCTGCTTGCGGCCGCCGCGCTCATCATGCACGCCGACCAGTCGCTGCGCTCGCGCATCGACATCGGCATGGCGCAATACCGCAATTGCGCCACCTCGCCCCTGGACGACAACTCGATCTGCATCCGGCTACAGCTCTGGCATTCTGCCTGGGGTATGTTCAAGGCCGAGCCGCTGGTGGGCGTGGGCGGCGGCGACCGCTTCCGCGAGCGGCTGCGGACCCTGCATGAAGAAGGCAAGGTATCGGCGTTCGTCGCCACGCGCTTCGGGGAAACCCACAACGACGTGCTGTTCTTCCTGGCCACCTACGGCCTGCCGGGCGGGCTGGGCATCCTGGCGATCTATGCGGTGCCGGGGTGGTACTTCGCGCGCCGGCTGTCCAGCCAGGATGCCCTGCGCCGCACCGCCGCCGCCGCCGGCCTGGCCCTCTGCGTGGGGTTCGCGGTGTTCGGCATGACGGAAATGATGTTCCGGGGCATGCGCACGGCCGCCCTGTATGCGGCCTGGATCGCGATTTTCATGGCGCTGTCCCATCCAGGGGCGGACGACTCGACGACATCGTCATGACCCACGCCACGGAGACGCCGGCCTACCGCCCCGACATCGACGGGCTCCGCGCCGTCGCCGTCGTCCCCGTCGTGCTGTTCCATGCCGGCATCGCGCCCTTCAGCGGCGGATTCGTCGGCGTCGACATCTTCTTCGTCATCTCCGGCTATCTGATCACGGCGCTGATCGCCCGGCAGGCGCTTGCGCGGCAATTCTCCTTCGGCGACTTCTATGTCCGCCGGATCCGCCGGCTGTTCCCAGCCTTGTGGGCCGTGCTGGCCTTCTCACTGGCGGCGGGCTACTTGCTGCTGCTGCCGGGCGAACTGGCCGACACCGGGCGGGCCGCCCAGCGCGTCGTGCTGTTCGTCTCCAACCACCTGTTCTGGCACACGCAGAACGACTACTGGTCGCAGAACGCGCTGTCCGCCCAACCGCTGCTGCACACCTGGTCGCTGGCCGTCGAAGAACAGTTCTACCTCGTGCTGCCGGTGTGCCTGGCCATGCTGGTGCGCCACGCGGCCGGCCGTGGCGGCGGACATGCCCCGCTGCATCGCGTCACCCTGGCCCTGGCGGGCCTGGCCGCCGCCTCCTTCGTCTTCAGCCAATGGCTGCTGGCCCGCGATGCGCCGGGCGCGTTCTATATCCTGGCCTCGCGCGCCTGGGAGCTGCTGCTGGGCGGCCTGCTCGCCCTGGCCACCCTGGCGCCGCGCGCAAGCCGGCTGCCCCGCTGGGCCATCGACGCGCTGGGCGCCGCGGGGCTGGCGCTGATCGGCTGGAGCGTCCTGCACTACACGGAGAAAACACCTTTTCCCGCCGCGGCCGCCTTGCTGCCCTGCGCCGGCGCGGCCCTGCTCATCTGGGCCGGCATCCCGCGCCCCGGCACGCCGGCGGCGCGGGTCACGCGCCTGCTGAGCTGGCGGCCGCTGGTCTTCGTGGGCCTGATTTCCTATTCGCTGTATCTCTGGCACTGGCCGCTGCTGGTATTCGCGCGGTCGGTGGGCTGGCGGGCCCGTGGCCTGCCCGAGATCCCCGCGGCGGTGCTGCTCGCCGGCATTGCCGTCATCGCCTGGCTCTCGTACCGCTTCATCGAAAGGCCGTTCCGCCGGCACGGCAGCCAGGCGGGCCATCGCCGGTCCGCCTACGCGGCGGCCCTGGCGGGCCTGCTGGTGTTCTTTGCCGTCGGCAAGGCAGCGGTGCAGATCGGCCGCAACGGCACGCCCATCGAACAACCCATCCCGGCCGTTCTGCGGCAGTTGGTCCAGGACACGGAGACCACGCCGGGCGTCGCCTGCGAGGGATCCTCCAGCGTGGCACAGATCCGCCGCGATGGCGGCGGGTGCCCGCTGGGCCTGCCCGCCGACGAGGATCGCCCGTTGTCGTTCGTCCTGCTGGGCGATTCGCACGCCAGGATGTGGACCAGCGCGCTGGGCCGGGCCGCCAAGGCGCACGGCAACGCCGGTGTCGGCCTGACACGCTCGAACTGCACGCCGCTGGCCGGCCTGGTGCCGCCGTCGCGTCGCGCCTGCGCGGATCTCACCTATGCCTCGCTGGACTACATCGTGCGCTCGCCGATCCCGCGCGTCATCCTGGCCGGCTACTGGGTAGACACGATGGAAGGCATCCACACGATGGTGGATGCGCCGGGCGCCGCGCCCCACCCGGTCGACCCCGAGCGCTTCTTCCGCGATGCGCTGGCCCGCACTCTGGCGCGCCTGCAGGCGGCGGGCAAGCAGGTCTACCTGCTGCTGGACGTGCCTGAACTCGCCAGCAACCAGGCCCCCGCCCTGGCTGCCATGGACAGCATCGCAGGCGCAACCGGCTATGGCCCGACCGAGGCCGCGCACCGGCAACGGCAGGCACGGGTCGAGCAGGACATCGCCGAACTGCGCCAGACATTCTCCTTCACCGTCCTGGACCCCGCCCGCAGCCTGTGCTCCGCCGCGGGCTGCGTGGTGGCGCGCCAGGGGCGCACGCTATACCGCGACAAACACCACCTGACGGATGCGGGCGCGCAATCCCTTGCCGCTGTCTTCGAACCGGTATTTGGTAACACCGTTCACACTTTCCCCTAGCCTCGCTGTGGATTTAGGACCACAATGGTCCGCACAAAGGCAGGAAAAAAGGAGACAGCCATGCGCATTGCCGATGCCCAATGGATTCCTTCGACGCCCCATCAAACCTGGGACGCCCTCACCGACCCCGCCGTGCTGCAGAAATGCCTGCCCGGCTGCATCCAGGTCGACCAGCGCAGTCCCACCGAATACGCCCTGGTCATCCGCACCAAGGTCGCCGGGATCGAGGCCGAGTACGAAGGCGAGATCCTGCTGTCCGACCTCGATCCCCCGCACAGCGCCACGCTGGCTTTCGAAGGCAAGGGCAGCGCCGCCGGCCTGGCCATCGGCACCGCCCAGGTGTCGCTGGCCGAGAAGGAAGAAGGCACGCGCATGAGCTACACCGTGGCCGCCATGGCCGGCGGCAGGCTGGCCGAGCTGGGCGAGGCCACCATCCTGAAGGCGGGCGGCAAGATCGTCGACAAGTTCTTCACGGCGTTCATCGAGCACATGGCCCGCCAGCCGCGCACCGCGCCGCCCCCGCCGCCGGCCGAGCCCGAGGACCGCGGCCTGGCCAATTCGCGCTGGTCGTGGGCCGTGGCGCTGGCCGTGGTGGTGGTCATCGTGGGGTATCACACGCTGTTCCGCTGACGGGCCGCCCGCCGCGTCGGGCGGTAAACGCCGCGACATGGCGCCGGTGATATTCTTGGCGCCATGAGCCCCCCACTCGCCTCACCGGCCGACGCCGGCGCCGACACTGCCCCCGCCCATTCCCGCCGCGACCTGCTGATGGCGATGGCTGGAGTGGCCGCCACCGTGGTGCTGGTGGCCTTCGACTCCACCATCGTCAGTACCACGCTGCCGCGCGTGGCCGCCGCGCTCGACGGCATGGCGCTGTATGCCTGGGTCGGCACGGGCTACCTGCTGGCCACGGCCGCCTCCATCCTGATCTTCGGCCGGCTGGGCGACATGTACGGCCGCAAGCCGCTGATGCTGGTGTCGGTCTCGATGGTGGGGCTGGGTTCCATCGCCTGCGGGCTGGCGCAGAGCATGCCGCAGCTGATCGCGTTCCGCACGCTGCAGGGCGTGGCGGGCGGCATGATGATCGCCACGGCCTTCGCCGCGCCGGCCGACCTGTTCCCCGACGCCAGGGAGCGCGTGCGCTGGATGGCGCTGGTGTCGGCGGCCTTCGCCATGGCCAGCGGCATCGGGCCGGTGCTGGGCGGGGCGGCCACGCAGGCGCTGGGCTGGCGCGCCGCGTTCTTCATCTCGCCGGTGGCCGCCGCCGTGTCACTGTTCCTGCTGGCACGCTATTTTCCGCGCATCCGGCCCATGGCCAGCGAGGGCCGGCGCATCGACTGGATCGGCAGCGTGCTGCTGGTGGCGGCGGTGGGCGCACCGCTGGCGGCCATGGAGATCGCCTTCGCGCCGGGCGACGCCGCGCACCCCTTGCTGGGACTGGGCCTGGCGCTGGCTGGCGTGGCCGCCGCGGCGGTGCTGCTGCCGTACGAGCGCCGCGTGGCCTCGCCCATCTTCCCGCTGCGCGTGCTGGCCGGGCGCGAGCCGCAATTGCTGAACCTGGCGGCCGTGGCGGTCGGCGCCATCATGTTCATCCTGATCTTCTACAGCCCGCTGCTGCTGCAGCACGAGCTGGGCTACACGCCCAGCCAGGCCGGGCTGCTGCTGACGCCGCTGGTGGCCGCGATCTCGGTGGGCAGCCTGGTCAACGGCCGGCTGTTCCCGCGCCAGTCCGAGCCGCAGCGCCTGATGGTGTTCGGCGCCTGCCTGCTGGCGGCCGGCTGCGCCATGGTGCTGGTCATCGGCAAGGATTCTTCCGCCCTGTGGATCCTGGCGGCCTTCTTCGTCAACGGCGTGGCGCTGGGCTTCCTGCTTCCCAACCTGACGCTCTTCATGCAGATGCTGAGCGAACGGCGCGACGTGGGCGTGGCCTCGGCGCTGGTGCAGACCACCCGCGCCATGGGCAGCGCCGCCGGCACGGCGCTGGTGGGCATCGCCATCTCGCGCACGTCGGTGCTCGACGGCGTGCGCCTCGGGCTGGGGCTGTGCGTGGCGCTGGCCCTGTGCAGCGCCGCAGTCGTACACCGGGTCAAGATGAGAAACGCCGCCCCCCGACGCGCCGCGGCATCGTCATGACCCGCCGCGACGGCGCCGACCTGCTGGTGCTGGCCGCGGTATGGGGCGGCTCGTTCCTGTTCATGCGCCTGGCCGTGCCGGAATTCGGCCCCGCCCCGCTGATGGCGCTGCGGGTGGGCCTGGCGGCGCTGGTACTGCTGCCGCTGGCGCTGGCGCGCGGCCGGCTGGGCGTGCTGGTGCGCCGCTGGCCGGCGGTGCTGCTGGTGGGCACCTTCAATGCCGCCATCCCGTTCCTGCTGTATGCCTATGCGGCGCAGTCGCTGGGCGCCGGCTTCCTGTCCGTGGCCAACGCCAGCACGCCGGTCTGGGGCGCCGTGATCGGCTGGCTGTGGCTGAAGGACCGCCTGCCCGCAAGGCGCACGGCGGGCCTGGCCCTCGGCATGGCCGGCATCGTGGTGCTGGTCTGGGACAAGCTGGACTTCGGCGCCGGCGGCACCGGCCCCGCGGTGCTGGCCGCGGTGTGCGCGCCGCTGTGCTACGGCGTGGCGGCCAACGCCACCAAGCGCTACCTGGGCGGCATCGACGCCCTGGCCAACGCCACCGGCAGCCTGGTCAGCGCCACGCTGGTGCTGCTGCCGCTGGCCATCTGGCAGTGGCCGGCGCAGCCGGTGTCGCTGCAGGCCTGGGCCGCCACGGCGCTGCTGGCGCTGGTGTGCACCGGTGCGGCCTATGTGCTGTTCTTCCGGCTGATCGCCAGCCTGGGGCCGACGGCCGCGGTCAGCGTCACGTTCCTGGTGCCGGTGTTCGGCGTGCTGTGGGGCGTGTGGCTGCTGGACGAGACGCTCACGCCGCGCATCGCGGCGGGGGCCGGCGTCATCCTTGCGGGCACGGCGCTGGCGCTGGGCCTGCTGGGGC
>Ga0164243_10013624_pt1 | contig 11419 bp, 8 predicted proteins | sample OricompcompostOP_FD_108781 | JGI IMG/M metagenome (GOLD analysis project Ga0164243, IMG submission 108781) | Organic Plus compost microbial communities from Emeryville, California, USA - Original compost - Organic plus compost (OP) | ecosystem: Engineered > Solid waste > Mixed feedstock >... | reverse complement strand
GCGAGCGGCAGGGTGTAGCGGATCTCCACCCGGTCCTCGGAGAGGTAGTCCATGCCGAGCAGGACGCCGCGCCGGGCCTGGCACAGCTCCATGATCGAGCCGATGAACTCGCTGGGCGCGAGGATCGTGGCCCGCACGACCGGCTCGTAGACCTCGTGGATCTTGCCCTCGGGGAACTCGCTCGGGTTGGTGACGGTGTGCTCGCTGCCGTCCTCCATGACCACGCGGTAGACCACGTTGGGCGCGGTGGCGATCAGGTCGAGCCCGAACTCGCGCTCCAGCCGCTCGCGGATCACGTCCAGGTGCAGCAGGCCGAGGAAGCCGACGCGGAAGCCGAAGCCGAGCGCGGCGGAGGTCTCCGGCTCGTACACCAGGGCGGCGTCGTTGAGCTGGAGCTTGTCGAGGGCCTCGCGCAGCTCCGGGTAGTCCGAGCCGTCCAGCGGGTACAGCCCGGAGAACACCATCGGCTTGGGGTCCTTGTAGCCGCCGAGGGGCTCGGTGGCCCCCTTGGACTGGCTGGTGACGGTGTCACCGACCTTCGACTGGCGGACGTCCTTCACACCGGTGATCAGATAGCCCACCTCGCCGACGCCGAGACCGTCGGCCGGCAGCATCTCGGGCGAGTTGGTGCCGATCTCCAGCAGCTCGTGGGTGGCGCCGGTGGACATCATCTTGATGCGCTCGCGCTTGTTGAGCTGACCGTCGATGACGCGGACGTAGGTGACGACGCCGCGGTAGGAGTCGTAGACCGAGTCGAAGATCATCGCGCGGGCGGGGGCGTCCGCGACGCCCACCGGGGCGGGCACGTCGGCGACCACGCGGTCCAGCAGCGCCTCGACGCCGAGACCGGTCTTCGCGGAGACCTTCAGCACGTCGTCCGGGTCGCAGCCGACCAGGTTCGCCAGCTCCTCGGCGAACTTCTCCGGCTGCGCGGCCGGCAGGTCGATCTTGTTCAGCACCGGGATGATCGTGAGGTCGTTCTCCATCGCCAGGTACAGGTTGGCGAGGGTCTGCGCCTCGATGCCCTGGGCGGCGTCGACCAGGAGGATGGTCCCCTCGCACGCGGCGAGCGACCGGGAGACCTCGTACGTGAAGTCGACGTGCCCCGGGGTGTCGATCATGTTGAGGATGTGCGTCTTGCTCTTGTCGTGGGTCGGGGCCCACGGCAGACGCACCGCCTGGGACTTGATCGTGATGCCGCGCTCGCGCTCGATGTCCATGCGGTCGAGGTACTGAGCGCGCATCTGCCGCTGCTCGACCACACCGGTCAGCTGGAGCATCCGGTCGGCGAGCGTGGACTTGCCGTGGTCGATGTGCGCGATGATGCAGAAATTGCGGATCAGCGCCGGGTCGGTACGGCTCGGCTCGGGCACATGGCTAGGGATCGCGGGCACGCAGGGTCCTGATTCTTGAGGCGTCCGCATACGTGTGCTTGTCCGTCTGCGGTCTCGGGTCGGATCGATACGTAGCTTCCATGGTCCCACGGGTGGCGACCTGGGACGGGTTTGGGCCACGGAATGGCCCGCTGGTAGTGTGGGGGGCTGTGTCTCATGCCCTCTCAGCGCGAGGCACACCCCAAGAAATCACCCGGTGCGAAGCCGTGCGTCAGCGTACGGCCCGTGCCAGAACCTGTAGAGGCTCATTCGTGGCGAACATCAAGTCCCAGATCAAGCGGAACAAGACCAACGAGAAGGCCCGGCTGCGCAACAAGGCCGTCAAGTCCTCTCTGAAGACCGCGATCCGCAAGGCCCGCGAGGCCGCCGCCGCGGGTGACGCCGAGAAGGCCACCGAGTACCAGCGCGCCGCTGCGCGCCAGCTCGACAAGGCCGTCTCGAAGGGCGTCATCCACAAGAACCAGGCCGCCAACAAGAAGTCGGCGCTGGCTCGCAAGGTCGCGTCCGTCAAGGGCTGAACCACCCTGATCTGACCGTCGGCGGGACCCGGGCGGGCCCTCTCTCATCCGCCCCCGGCCGACACCCCCGAGCCCGTACGCGGCCTGCGTTCGCCACGCGGGTACGGGCTCGAAAGCTTCATCCGGAGGCCCCGTCCCCCGCCCTTCCCCAGGGCGGGAGGCGGGGCCTTCGGCATGCACGCCTACGGGGACTACGCCCGGCCGCGGGAGCGGGCCGCGCGGGCGATGGTGACGACCGCCTTCTCCAGGGCGTACTCCGGGTCGTCCCCGCCGCCCTTCACCCCCGCGTCGGCCTCGGCGACCGCGCGCAGCGCCACGGCGACGCCGTCCGGCGTCCAGCCGCGCATCTGCTGGCGCACGCGGTCGATCTTCCACGGGGGCATGCCCAGCTCGCGCGCCAGGTCGGCGGGGCGGCCGCCGCGCGCCGAGGACAGCTTGCCGATGGCGCGGACGCCCTGCGCGAGCGCACTGGTGATCAGCACGGGGGCCACGCCCGTCGACAGCGACCAGCGCAGCGCCTCCAGGGCCTCCGCCGTGCGCCCCTCGACCGCGCGGTCGGCGACCGTGAAGCTCGACGCCTCGGCCCGCCCTGTGTAGTAGCGGCCGACGACCGCCTCGTCGATGGTGCCCTCGACGTCCGCGACCAGCTGCGTCACCGCGGAGGCCAGCTCGCGCAGGTCGCTGCCGATGGCGTCGACGAGCGCCTGGCACGCCTCGGGCGTCGCCGAACGCCCCGCCGTCCGGAACTCGCCGCGCACGAACGCCAGCCGGTCCGCCGGCTTGGTCATCTTCGGGCAGGCCACCTCGCGCGCGCCCGCCTTGCGCGCCGCGTCCAGCAGCCCCTTGCCCTTCGCGCCGCCCGCGTGCAGCAGCACGAGGGTGATCTCCTCGGCGGGCGAGGACAGGTACGTCTTGACGTCCTTGACGGTGTCGGCCGACAGGTCCTGCGCGTTGCGCACGACGACGACCTTGCGCTCGGCGAACAGCGAGGGGCTGACCAGCTCGGCGAGGGTGCCCGGCTGGAGCTGGTCCGGGGTCAGGTCGCGTACGTCCGTGTCGGCGTCGGAGGCCTTCGCGGCCGCCACCACCTCCCGCACGGCACGGTCGAGCAGCAGCTCCTCCTGGCCCACGGCGAGCGTCACGGGGGCGAGAGGGTCGTCGGATGCGTTCTTCCTGGCCATCGCCGACAAGCATCCCACGGGCCACCGACAACCCCGCCCGGCCGCTCACGCGGCAGCCGCGCCTACGGCTCCTCGCGCCAGCCGTCCCACCCGGCGACGAACTCGTTCAGCTCGCCGGGGTCCAGCCGGCCCGTCTCGTCGCGCAGCAGGACGAGCCACTGCGCGTCCTCCGCGTCGTCCTCCCCCGCGAGGGCGTCCCGCACGAGCCGCGGCTCCTCGTCCACGCCGAAGCGCTCCTCCAGCGCCTCGGCCACCTCCTCGGCCGCGTCCCGGTCGGGCAGCACCAGCACATGTCGCACATCACTCACACGGCTCATTGTCCGGTACGGGACCAGCCGTCCGTCCCGCCGCCCCGCACCGCCGGCACCGCGTCGAGCGTGATCCCGAACTCACCCCGGTAGACGCTGAGCACCTCCGCGTCCGACCCGGCATCCCGCTCCTGCCGTGTGCCGTCCGGGGCCGTGAGCGTCAGCCGGCGGCCGCCGAGCGTGATCCGGCCGCCGTCGTCGGTGACCCTGGAGCACACCAGCGACCGGGTGAAGTGGGAGTGCGGCGAGGTGCGGTGCCACCAGGCTCCCGCCGTGAAGTCGGCGAGCGCCCTGGGCCGTGTCTCCAGCCGGTACACCGGCCGCCCGTCGCGCAGCACGTCCAGGTCCGCCGCGCCCGCCGCATCGTGACCGCCGCGTACCCCGGCCGCGTCCGGTTCCGCCTCCGCGATCCGGAAGACGCCCGCCGGGTCCCGCTGCTCCTCCCGCTCCCCGAAGGCGAGCGGCAGATGGAAGTGCGCGCCGAAGCCGACGTCCGCCAGCCAGTCGCCGCCGTCCTCCGTCCGCACCCGCAGCGCGAGATGGTCGTACGGGATGCCCAGCCGTCCGCCGTCCCCGTACACCCGTGCGGCGAGCAGGGTGACGTCGTAGCCGAGCGCGGTCAGCAACGCCCCGAAGGCGCCGTTGAGTTCGTAGCAGAACCCGCCGCGCCCGGCCTTCACCACCTTGTCCAGCAGCCGCTTCTCGTCCAGCACGATCTCCTCGCCGAGATGCACGGACAGGTTCTCGAACGGCACGGTCCGCAGATGGCGCAGATGCAGTTCGCGCAGCGCGTCCGGTGTGGGCCGGGCGGGCCGCTCCACCCCCAGGCGGCGCAGATAGGCGTCGGTCGTCGCGGTGTCGGTCCCGTCGGTCATGGTCTCAGTGTCGCGCCACCTCCAGCTCCCCGTCCCCGCCCGTCCCGGGAACGACCGCCAACGCCCCGTCCCGGTCGGTCCGCAGCACCGCCGCTCCCCCGGCCCGCAGCGCGTCCACCGTCGCCGGGGCGGGGTGGCCGTACGTGTTGTCCTCGCCGGTGCTGATCAACGCCAGGCGCGGCGCGGCGAGGCGCACGAGACCCGGGTCCTGGTACGCCGAGCCGTGGTGGGCGACCTTGAGGACGTCGACGCCGGCCATCTGCCGCGCCGCGGGTGAACGGGCCAGGGCGCGCTGGGCCGGAGGTTCCAGGTCGCCGAGGAGGAGCAGGCGCAGTCCACCGGTGCGGACCAGCATGGCCACGCTGGCGTCGTTCGGCCCCTCCACCACCGGGTGGCCTCCCGGCGGCGGCCACAGCACCTCCCACGACAGGTCACCCGCCCGGCGTCGCTCCCCCGCGACGACGCGTACGACCGGGACGCCCGCGGCGGCCGCGGCTCTACGGACGGCCGCCGCCTGGTCGGACGGCTCCTCCAGGCCCGTGGTCCCGATGCCGCCCACCTCGCGCCCGCGCAGCACCCCGCTCAGCCCGGCCACGTGGTCGGCGTGGAAGTGGGTGAGGACGACGAGCGGGACACGGGTGACCCCGAGGGAACGCAGGCAGCGGTCGACCGACTCCGGGTCCGGTCCGGCGTCCACGACCACCCCGGCGCCCTCCCCCGCCGCCAGCACCAGCGCGTCGCCCTGCCCCACGTCGCACATCACCATCCGCCAGCCCGGCGGCGGCCAGCCCGTGATCGTGCGCACCAGCGGCCGGGGCTGCACCACCACCAGCGTCAGCAGCAGCGCGCACGCGGCGCACCACCAGGGGTACCGCAGCAGCCGGCGCCCCACGAGCAGCACGGCCACGGTGACCGCGCCGAGCGCCGCCGCGCCCGTCCAACTGCCCGGCCAGTCCACACCTGCGCCCGGCATCGCCGCCCCGGTCCTGGCGACCCGCGCGATCCACCCGGCGGGCCAGCCCGCGCACCACGCCACCGCCTCGGCCAACGGCATCGCGACCGGCGCGACGGCCAGCGCGAGGAAGCCGAGCACGGTCGCGGGGGCGAGCGCGGCCTCGGCGAGCAGGTTGCAGGGGATCGCCACCAGGCTCACCCGGGCCGACAGCACGGCGACCACCGGAGCACAGAGTGCCTGCGCGGCACCGGCGGCGGCCAGCGCCTCCGCGATCCGGGGCGGCACCCGGTGACGGCACAACGCCTCGCTCCAGCGCGGGGCGAGGGTGAGCAGCGCGCCGGTCGCCAGCACGGAGAGGAGAAAGCCGTAACTGCGGGCCAGCCACGGGTCGTACAGCACGAGAAGCAGGACGGCCGTGGCCAGGGCCGGGACGAGGGATCTGCGGCGGCCGGTGGCGAGCGCGAGCAGCGCCACGGAACCGCAGGCGGCGGCGCGCAGCACGCTCGGGTCGGGCCGGCACACGATGACGAACGCCAGGGACAGCACCCCGCCCAGCACCGCCGTGGTCCGCAGCGAGATGCCGAGGCGGGGCGCGAGCCCGCGCCGCTCGGCCCGCTGCGCCAGCCCCGGCGGGCCGAGGAGCAGGGCGAGCAGGATGGTGAAGTTCGCCCCGGACACGGCGAGGGTGTGGGTGAGGTCGGTCTCCCGGAACGCCTGATCCAGCTCCGGCGTCACCCGCGCGGTGTCCCCGACGACCAGCCCCGGGAGCAGCGCCCGCGCGTCCTGGGGCAGGTCCTCGGTCGCCTCGCGCAGTCCGGCGCGCAGCCGTCCCGCCAGCCGCTGAGGAGCCGACGGTCCGCCCACGGCCCGGGGACCGTCGCGGCCGTCCACCCGAAGCACCGCCGCGAACCGGTCGCCGCCCTCCCGCGCGGGCGCGAGCCCCGCCTCGACTCTGAGCCGGGTGGAGGGGAGCAGGGTCAGCCAGGGTGAGTCGTGGTGCTCGGCGGCGGTGGTGGCGGTTCCGTCTTCGTCGCCGGGGCCGACGATCAGCAGGACGGGTGCCCGCGTGGCACGGGTCGTCGTTCCGGCCCTCTCCACGCGCCGCACCTCGGCCTCGACCAGCACGGACACCGGAGCCATCCGGTTGCCGCTGACCCGGGGCCGGGTGAGCCGTGGGTCGGCGGTGACCTCCACCTCCGCGACCACACGGGCGTACTCCCGGGCCAGCTCGGGGACCGGACCGCGCCGGACGTCCGCGCCGTGCAGGCCCGCCGAACCGGCGGCTGCCGCGATGCACAGCAGGGTGGCGGCGACGGCGTGCGCGGTCACGGGCGCCCGCACCGTGAGGCGCCGGCGCGCCAGGAGCAGCGCGGCGGCGGCCGGCACCGAGACGACCACGGTCGTCACGGCCCAGCCCGGCGGGGCGTGGAGCATCACCGCTGCCGTGGCCCAGGCGGCGAGGGCGGGCGGCACCAGCCGGAGGTCGGCCGGCCCCTCCTGCCGGGGACGGGAGGCGTCCGGCTGGTCAGCCGAGGCTTTGGGGTCGACGCGGGTGAGGGTGCTCATGGCCGGACGAGGTCCCGTAGGTCGGCGAAGCGGCGGTCGCCGATGCCGTTGACCTCCCGCAGCTCGTCCACCGAGCGGAAACCGCCGTTGCGGGTGCGGTAGTCGACGATGTGCTGGGCGAGGACCGGGCCGACACCGGGAAGGGTGTCGAGCTGGTCGACGGTGGCGGTGTTGAGGGAGACGGGTGCCGTGGGGCCCGCCGCCGCTCCCGTGCCCGCCGGGGCCGCGGGGGCCGCCGCTGCGGCCGACGCCGGTCCGCCCACCACCAACTGCTCGCCGTCCACGAGGAACCGGGCGCGGTTGAGCCCGCCCGTCTTCGTGCCGGGCCGCACCCCGCCGGCCGCCTTCAGCGCGTCCTCGACCCGTGAGCCCGCGGGCAGCCGGTGGACGCCTGGGTCCCGAACCTTGCCGCTGACGTCGACCACGATCTCGGGAGCCGTCGTGCCGCCCGCCTGCCCAGTCGTGCCGCCCGCCTGCCCGAAGGGATCCGGCGCGCCCGAGGGATCTCCTCCGCCACCGTCCATGCCCTTGCCCTGCGCGGCCGGCGCCGCCCGCACCACCTCCGGCGCCCTCACCGGCTGGGTGCGCCCGGTCCAGAAGTGCTGCACGGCGAACACCAGGGCGAGCGCGAGGAGCGCGGAGAGCGCCACGACACTGCGCCGCTCCAGCCCGCACCGGGCCTGCACCCACAGCGGCAGCCGCTCCCGGAGCGCGGGGCCGAGAAGCCGCCCGGACGGAGAATCCGGCGGCGGCTCCGGTTCGGGCATCCCGTCGGGCGTCTCCCGGTCCGCGGGATCCGGCAGGCGCACGGGGTAGGTCGCCGGCTCCTCGCCCTCCGGCCCGACGCCGAGGAACCGCCCCGGACGGGCCGCCGCGTCCGCGCCCCCGCCCGACCCGGCGACCACCGAAGGCGCTCCCGCGCGGTCGGGCAGCCGCCTCAACTCCAGCGTCTGGTCCACGGCAGAGGCGCCCGACCGAGGCCTCATCAGCAGCGCATGCCCCGCGCCCCCCTGACGATCCACCACCACGACCCGGCGACGCGGTCGCGAGGGCGGCGCCCCACCCTTCACTCCCGCTAATGCGCGACCCGCTCCCAGCTCCGGCCGCGCCCAGCTGGGTGCCCTCCGCGCTCCCCGCGCCGGACGACCGCCGCGCACCACCGCATCCCCGGGCTCCCCACCGAACAGCGTCTCGGCCCGCCGCCGGATCTCCTCCCCCGGATCCTGACGGTCCCCGTCCCGCCCCCACGCGCGCGCCCGGCTCGGGCGCCCCCGGCGATGACGGTGACGGTTGTGGGACGTGCGGCCGTCGGACAGGGGCCCACGCCCCGGACCACTCGTCGGAACAGCGGTACGTGTCTGTGATCGAAGTGCCATGCGACGAGGGTCGGGCACAACCGCACCCTCGCGATGATCATGGTCAAAACCCGTGGACGAGCATCCACTTGTGGAAAACCCCGTCACCCGATCGAGGGGACGCGCCCCACCCCGGGGCCCCGATCCACCCCGAGCCCTCGCCCCTCACCGAGCCGAAACCACAACCCCCAACAACCCCGGTCCCGTGTGCGCCCCGATCACCGCCCCCACCTCGCTGACATGCAGCTCGGACAGTCCCGGCAGCCGGGTGCGGAGCCGGTCGGCCAGGGCCGAGGCGCGCTCCGGAGCGGCGAGATGGTGGACGGCGACGTCCACCTCCGCGCCTCCCGCGCGGTCCGCCGCGATCTCCTCCAGGCGGGCGATCGCCTTGGACGCCGTCCGCACCTTCTCCAGCGGTTCGATGCGTCCGCCGGCCAGCTGCAGCAGCGGCTTCACGGCGAGGGCGGAGCCCAGCAGGGCCTGCGCCGCGCCGATCCGGCCGCCCCGGCGCAGATAGTCGAGTGTGTCGACGTAGAAGTAGGCCGAGGTGCCCGCCGCCCGCTTCTCCGCCGCGGTGACCGCCTCGTCCACCGTGCCGCCCGCCTGCGCCGTCTGAGCGGCCGCGAGCGCGCAGAAGCCGAGGGCCATCGCGATCATGCCGGTGTCGACCACGCGGACCGGCACCGGCGCCTCACGGGCCGCCAGGACCGCCGCGTCGTAGGTGCCGGACAGCTCGGCGGAGAGGTGGAGGGAGACGATGCCGGTCGCGCCGGACTCGGCGGCCCTGCGGTAGGTCTCCGCGAAGAGCTCGGGGCTCGGGCGGGACGTCGTGACGGGACGCCGCTTCTGCAAAGCCTGGGCGAGGGAGCGGGTGGAGATCTCGGTGCCCTCCTCGAGGGCGCGGTCCCCCAGCACCACGGTCAGAGGAACCGCCGTGATGCCGTGCCGCTCCATCGTCCGGGCCGGAAGGTAGGCCGTTGAATCGGTGACGATCGCGACATGGCGGGACATGAGCTGGAGGTTACCTGCCGAGGTGGCCGTGCGGCAGCCCGGGCCCGTGGGGGCGTCGTCCACCGCGGGACGATCAGTGCGCTCAGGGGGTGGTCACGTGGTGGATTCGGGGCGCGGCTTCTTCTGCCAGGGGTAGGTGGGGCGCGGGGCGGCCGGGGCGATGGCGGGCCGCTCCTGGTCGTCACCCTGCCGCGGCTCCGCCTCCCGCCGGGCGGTGTCCGGCCAGGTCTGGCCGGGTCCGGCGGCATCGGCGGCCGGGGCCTCGGGCCAGCGCGGGGGTGCGGGCGTGGACGGCTGGTCCGTGGTGGTCCAGTGCCGCAGGGCGCCGGCCTCCATGTCGATCTGCGCGCTCAGCGAGTCGAGGTCGTCGTCCGCGAAGCGGCGGGCGCGGTCGCGGGTGGCCCAGCGCAGGGAGTCGGCGGAGCTGGTGATGCGTTCGGTGCGCTCGCGCAGGCCGGGCAGGCGCGCCGAGAGCGTGGCGCGGTCCGGCTCGCCCTCCAGGCGGCGCAGTTCGGCGTCGAGTTCGTGGCCGTGCGCACTGAGACGCTGGAAGAGGGACAGTGACTCCTTCACCGAGCCGTCCTCGACGGCGACCGCCTCCAGGGCGTCCTGGGTGGCGCGCATCGAGGTGCGCAGCTTCAGCCGGAGCTGGGCGATCTCGCCGGCCGGGCCGGTCTGCGCGAACGCCTTGGCGCGCAGGGTGTGCTCCTCGACCGTGCGGCGGGCCTGGTGGATATGGCGGTCAGCGCTGCGCTTCGCGGCCCCGACGACCTTCACCGTGGCGTACACGCCCAGGGCCACGAAGAGCACGAAAAGCAGCGCGATCACTGCGAACACCGCTTCCACGAGGCTCCTCCTCCGGGCACGTCCAGCCTGTCCCGGCACATGTCGTGCCGCTCTTCCACGGTAAACGCAACGGGCAGGCCCGGAGTTCCGGCGGAACCCCGAACCTGCCCGCAGACGACCCGGCCGCTACCCGTAAGGGTCAGGCCGGGCCATGACCGGACCGGTGACGGCCGGACCGGTGACGGCCGGACCGGCAAGCGTCAGGCCGGAACGATGTTCACCAGCTTCGGCGCCCGCACGATCACCTTGCGGATGCCTGCGCCGTCCAGCGCCGCGACCACCCGCTCGTCGGCCAGCGCGGTCTTCTCCAGCTCGTCCTCGGAGATGCCCGGGGACACCTCCAGCCGCGCCTTCACCTTGCCCTTGATCTGCACCACGCAGGTGACGGTCTCGTCCACCACGTACGCCGGGTCGGCGACCGGGAAGTCCTGGTGGACGACGGAGTCGGTGTGGCCCAGCTTGCGCCACAGCTCCTCGGCGATGTGCGGGGCCAGCGGCGCGACCAGCAGCACCAGCGGCTCCGCGACCGAACGGGGCAGCGGGCCGCCCCGCTTGGTGAGGTGGTTGTTCAGCTCGGTGACCTTGGCGATGGCGGTGTTGAAGCGCATGCCCTCCAGGTCGCCGCGCACGCCGTCGATCGCCTTGTGCAGGGCGCGCAGGGTGTCCTCGTCGACGTCGTCGGTGTCGACGACGGTCACCTCGCCGGTCGCCTCGTCGACGATGTTGCGCCACAGCCGCTGCAGCAGGCGGAACTGGCCGACGACCGCGCGGGTGTCCCAGGGACGGGAGACGTCCAGCGGGCCCATGGCCATCTCGTACAGGCGCAGCGTGTCGGCGCCGTACTCGGCGCAAATCTCGTCCGGGGTGACCGCGTTCTTCAGGGACTTGCCCATCTTGCCCAGCAGGCGGGTGACGCGCTCGCCCTGGTACCAGTAGCCGCCGTCGCGCTCCTCCACCTCGGCGGCCGGCACGGCGATGCCCCGGCTGTCGCGGTAGACGTAGGCCTGGATCATGCCCTGGTTGAACAGCTTGTGGAACGGCTCCGCGGAGGAGATGTGCCCCAGGTCGTGCAGCACCTTGGACCAGAAGCGGGCGTACAGCAGGTGCAGCACGGCGTGCTCGGCGCCGCCGACGTACAGGTCGACGCCGCCGTGCGGCATGCCCTCGCGCGGGCCCATCCAGTACCGCTCGATCTCCGGGTCGACCAGCTTCTCGGAGTTGTGCGGGTCCAGGTAGCGCAGCTCGTACCAGCAGGAACCGGCCCAGTTGGGCATGGTGTTGGTCTCGCGGCGGTACTTCTTGGGGCCGTCGCCCAGGTCCAGGGTGACGTTGACCCAGTCCTCGTTGCGGGACAGGGGCGTCTCGGGCTGGGTGTCGGCGTCGTCCGGGTCGAAGGTGCGCGGGCTGTAG
>Ga0164243_10013620_pt1 | contig 11421 bp, 11 predicted proteins | sample OricompcompostOP_FD_108781 | JGI IMG/M metagenome (GOLD analysis project Ga0164243, IMG submission 108781) | Organic Plus compost microbial communities from Emeryville, California, USA - Original compost - Organic plus compost (OP) | ecosystem: Engineered > Solid waste > Mixed feedstock >... | reverse complement strand
GCCGACACGGATCGCGCCCGCGTCGAAATATTGGGTATGCGCCTCGATCGGCGGGATCGGCATCTTGTCGTAACGGGTTACGGGGTCGCCCATGGCTTGTTTCCGTGCCTGTCGGAGTGTTTTGTCGCGAATGAATATGATTTGTTGCCAAATAAAATCAGTTTTCGTTGCTGGAAGTCAAATTAAAAACGAAATATGTGCTTTTTGGGGCGGCGAGGCTGGAACCGTTGCCGGGCAAGACTGGGGCCGGATATCGCCGGCAGTCACTTTTATACATTTTTCGTCGAATAATTATATTTTTTCAACGATTGCTGTTAGTTTGAAAAGCATATACCATCACTTGCGTATCGATAAGGCCAGTAATATCCGATTTTTGTCTATGGCTGAACAGGGAGAGAAGCGTGCCTCATTCCGTCGCCATCGCCGAGCCCGGCAGTCCTCTGCCCGCGGTCCCGAATCCCGCCGCGCTCGGTAACCTCGCCGCGCGGCGCTCCAGCGCCGCGCCAACCCTGGTCGAACCGGGGCCGGCGGCCGGCGATCTGCAACTGATGCTGCGCCTGGCGACCCGGGTTCCGGATCACGGCAGGCTCGCGCCATGGCGTTTCGTGGTGCTGCAAAATCCGGCCAAGATGCAATTCGTCATCCGTCTGGAAGTGCTGGCCGAGCGTATGGAAAATGCGGGCAGGGCAGCGGCGGCGCTGGCAAAACTGCGCAACCCGCCGACCACGATCGCGGTGATTTCAAAGGTTGTCGCGGGGAAAATTCCGGCGTGGGAGCAGGAACTGTCGGCCGGCGCGGTCTGCATGAACCTGCTGCAGGCCGCGCATGCCATGGGCTTCGGCGCCAATTGGATTACGGATTGGTACGCCTATGACGAGGCGGCGATGGCCTTGCTCGGTCTCGCGCCGGGCGAGCGGGTCGCCGGGTATGTGCATATCGGCACGCAATCGGAAGTGCCGAAGGAGCGTCCGCGCGCGGACTTGGGCGCGCTGGTCGAGGCGTGGCGACCGGATGTGGTGGCGTGAAGGGTTGTGCCGCTCAGCGCGGCCCGACGATGCGCCAGCGGTAATCGTATTTGATGATTTTCAGCGCCTGCGCGCAGTTCACCGTTCTGATACCGGGCAGGCGCGCAATGTCATCGAGGAATTCCGTCAGCTCGGCGGTGTTTCGCACCAGCACCTGCACGATGATGTCGTAGCGTCCCAGCACACTCGCCACGAAATGCAATTGGCGCAATCCGCACAGCGCGTCGAGTACGCTCTGCTGATCGCCGCCGGACAGATCGATACCGATGATGGCGAACACCGTGTCGGCTCCGATCGCGACATTGCGCATCGCCGTGATGTGAATGAGATGGTGGCGGCGCAATTGATTCACGCGCGTGCGAACGGTGGACTCGGACAGGCCGAGCATCGCCGCCATGTTTTCATTGGTTTCCCAGGCGTTGTTCCACAATTGCGCGATGATGGCGCGGTCGATGTCGTCGGTATGCGGATTGTCGGGAATGGCGAGCTCGGTGTGCAGGGCGTTGACCGGCCCGGAACCGGTTTCGTATTTGACCACATCCAGGAACAGGCTCGGATGCAGGGCGCGGATGCCGGGAATGGCGGCCAGCTGATGTTTCACCAGGGCGGCCAGCGCGGCGTGATCCTCCGCCATCAGCATGACCTCGATATCGTACTGCCCGGCCATCAGCGCGACCGCGACGATGTTGGGCACGCGGGCGAGTTCCTCCGCGACATCCGCCGCCGGGCGATCGGCAACCTGCACGCCGATGGCGAGAACGATGCTGAAGCCCGCCGAGAACGCATCGACCACGGTGATCACGCTGACCGCGCCCGATTCGATCAGCTGGGTCAGCCGCAGCCCCGCCTGGCGCTCGGAGATGTCCAGGGTCTTGGCGATTTCACGGTTGGAGCGGCGCCCGTTCTGTTCGATCAGCGCAATGATTTTTTCGTCGAGGTCGGTGAGGGCGTGGTCGGTCATGTCGAGCGCGTTTCCTCCGGTGGATTATTGCGCGCAGCGGATTCTGCAACATAGCTCCCGGAAATCCAAACAAATTCGCCCCGAGACGACAGGCTGACAAAAAAGGAGAGAGATATGGATCACGATAACACCCCGGCCCGCAACGGCAGGCTCGTCAATCGGCGAATTCTGATCACCGGCGCCGGCTCGGGCATCGGCCGAGCGGTGGCGCACCTGTTTGCCCGGGAAGGAGCGCGGCTGGCACTGTTCGATCTTCGCGTTGACACCGCCGCCGCCCTGGCGCAAAGCAGCGGCGGTGTGGCACTTCAGGTCGATGTTTCGGATGAGGCGGCCGTTCGCAGCGCTGTCGCCGAGGCCGCGCAAACCCTGGGCGGACTGGACGGCGTAGTCAACGCAGCCGGCATCATCGCCCTGGGCCCGCTGGAGAACATCGACCTGCAAAGCTGGCGGCGCCAGATCGATGTCAATCTCACCGGGCCCTATCTCATCTGCCGCGCGGCGCTGCCGTGGTTGCGCCAAAGCGCGCAGGCCACGATCGTCAATATCGCCTCGGCGCAGGCGCTGCGGCCGGTCGGGGCCAGCTGCGCCTACGCGGCCTCCAAGGCCGGCCTGCTCAATTTCACCAAGGCCATCGCCGGCGAACTGGCGCCCGCGATCCGCGTCAACGCGGTGTGCCCGGGCATCGTCGATACGCCGATGGTGGCGGCGGTCAATCGCAACGCGAACCGGCCCGAGGCCACGCCCGGACTGCGCGATTATCCGCTCGGGCGCATGGCGCAGCCCGAGGAAATCGCCAGTGCCATTTTATTTTTGAGCTGCGCGGAATCTTCCTATGTCACCGGCGCGGCGTTGGCGGTGGATGGCGGGCGGACCTTTCATTGAAAACATCGGTCGCGCGCGCCGCCTTGTTCAGGCGCCGGCGTCCAACTCGTCCCAGGCGACGTAGGAGGGGTCCCGGCGATCGCGATGGCCGGTGAAAAATGCCGGCATGGGAAACGCCGGCGTTTCGATCCGGGTGTAGGAATCGGCGATGAATTGCCGGTGATCGATGGCCCAGACAGTACCGCGCCGCGACCAGCGATCGACATAGCGGCCGCGAAACAGATTCTCCACGACACGGCCGTTATCCGGCTGCTCCTGCAAGGATGCGGTGACATACGCTTCGCTGACGGCGCGCGCGCCGCGCACGCGTATCAGCAGATTGGTGATCTGGTGTGAGCAGTTGTTCAGCGTCCGGCGATACTCCTCGCTCGGCCCCAGGTACGCGGCGATCGGCTCGGTCGGTTTGTTTGCATATTGCACGGTGCCGTCGGGGTGCCAGACCGACAGCGCCAGCTCGCGATCGAGGCGGTCGAAGGCGCGGCAGTAGTTGTACAGCTGTTCCGTGATGGCCTGCTTGGCAAGCAGAATCTCGAGCGTATCGGTCATTTCGAATGTTCCAACCGTGTCGTTTTTGATCGCCGCGATCAGATGCCGGGATGCTTGAACACATACTGGCTGGTCGCGTAGACGTCGATCTTGTCGAAGTCCACCATCTTCGACGTATTTTCGAGAAACGCCATGGTGTTCTTTTCCCGCTGCTCGAAGCTGTCGCCGCGAAAGCGGTAACGCGGATCGGTGATGGCCTCTTCGTACAGGCACTCCTCGACGATGGCGTCGTACGGCGGAGCCGCGTAGGTGACGGGTCTCACCACCACATTCTGCGCGTAGAAAAAATTGTTTTGCAGCAGCACGGCCAGCCGGGTCTGATCACCGTGCCAGAGGTCCATCCAGGCCTCCGGCGTCAGGCGCGGCGGCCGCTTCATGAACACCACCTGGGAGAGGCCCGCGGTCCGTTCGCCCGGCACCGGTGGAAATTCGGTGTTCATCAATGGTTGCGATTCGGTCACCAGATAACCGGCGATGCGGCCGGCCGCTTCGGACAGCAGATCATCGAAGGGCTGGCGCAATTCGTTGACGGCCGAATCGACCCACAAATGCACGATCGCATCCATGGACGGCATCGTCATTTGCCGGTCCATCGCCGCCGCCGGCGCGATGGCCGCATCGCGGATATTGAGTTGCAGGCCGCGCGCTCCCTGCGCCAGCAGGCGCGGCGCTGTTTCCTCGCGCAGGCGGCGGAAAAATGTTTCCAGATCGTCGCCGGGCCGGCGCCACAGGCTGTAAAGCACTTTCTCCACAAGATTCCCTCTTATTGTTTGATTATTGGGTGCTTCAATTAATCGCAGATATTTTATGGTATTGCAACGAAAAAATATTTAATTTTTAAGTGTTGTAATAAAAACCGTTAATTATTTATGATTTTTTGACTTTTTCTGTTGGTGAGGTTTGCCGGCCGCAGGCGCCGGCGCACATCAACCGAAGTCGATGCCGCGGACAGGGGTAATGTTTCTGGATGTGGTGACGGGTGTTATGAAGGGTAGGTATAAACGGACGCAGAGACCCGAGCGCGGCACGCAGGCTGACCGGGTTCTCACCGGTAATCGTCCGGCGGGCGTCGACGCTTGAGCTGCAATCTCAACCGGGCAAACCGTGTTCAGCCTTTCTTCTTCCTGAAATAACTGCGCTTCGTTTTCGGTTTCGCATTGGCGGTGGCCTTGATGGCCTCGGATTGCAGGGCGCTGGTCGCCTGCCATTGCGCGGGGCTGGCCGGTCCGTACGATTCGACGAAGCCATGCGCCATCCGGTAATTGGCGTAAGCCCTGCGTATATCGACAACGACCCGGCGCACGCCGCGCGGATCGAGATCAAAGTGAAACGCCGCCTCACTCACGCTGAGAACCACCCACTCCCCGTCCCGGGTGAGCATTTGATTGCCCTCGATATCCAATAAAGGCACAAGCACCCAGCGCGCCGCCTCGAGATACTTGGCGTCGTGCTGTGATCCTTCGATCACGGCATCAAACGCTATTTCAGGCATGGGAGGATACAAGTCTGGCTCATCCGTATCGTCGAGTTCGGTGATGATCATTATCTCAACTCCTGAGTTTTCAGGCCAAGATGGCCCGGCGCGTGTTCCAATGATGGGTTATTAGTAAACATTACATGGTTAACATATAAAATATATCGTTTTGATATGTAAAAAGTCATAGTGATGCGCTAATAATTAATCGACAATTGCGTAAAATTATTTTGCTGTGGCGGGGGAGGGAGCGCGGTACCCGCATGCGGCGCATGGATTCAAGGGGGCCTCAAGACGACCTATTTCAAGCTGATCGCATTGGTGTTCATCCCGGCGACCTGCTCCCGACTGACATCCTGTAGAAACCTGCTAACAGCCGGGGATGGTGAAGATGTTTAATCCGGATCAGGTGCGCATAACGGAGTCTGATTGCCACGGACCATGAATTTGCCTTCGGGGATCGTTGGAGGCAAAGGCCGGGCGGCGGTGGCGGCCGCCCAAAGGAAGCGTAGAAATGTCTCACAGGAATGGAATTGGACGGACGATAAACAAGGGGCCGCTGGAACTGGATCTGATGATGCCCCTGGACGTGCTGACGGATCATTTTGCGTTGCTGACCTATCTCGCGGAGGCCAAAACGCTGGATCAGTTTTTCAAGCGCATTACCTCGATATTGCGCCGGCTCGGCTTGACCAGCTTTGCCTATGCGCGCCTGCAAAAGACCCGGGACGTGGCGGCAAGCGTCGGCAATGTCATTCCCGAGGCGCAAAAGCTCTACCAGAAATACGATTTCGGGCGCTTCGATATGTCGGTGGAGCATGTCCTGCTCGATGACAGCCCGGTTCTCATGTCCCAGATCAAGGCAACGATCGGCGCGACGACCTTCAAGAGCACCAAGATCGAACAGAACGCCGAACTGCTGAAGATGATGGCCACCTACGGCTACCACAATTACTGGAACAACGGCTTCGACTCGTATTCCGGTGATGGGCGGGCGCTGATCATCTTCGGCGCGGGAGGGCTTCCCTCGGACGAATTCGACCGGCGTGTGACCAAACACGTTTTCTTCCTGTTGACCCTGTCCAAGGCAGTCGATCAGGTCGGATGGCAGAAGTTTCCCCATGTGTTCAGCCGGATCGGCTGGAGCGGCCCTGTCGATCTGGGGCCCAAGCCGCTCAAATTGCTGCACGTCATCGGGAGAAACAAGGTCAGCCTCAAGGATGCGGCGAAGTTGTGTTGTATTTCCGATTCAACCGCCAACCAGCATATCGCGGCGGCCAAACAGGCATTGGGGGTGAATTCGATAACCGCCGCGGTGCTGGAAGCCGCCCGTTTAGGATTGATCGACGTGGATGTTCGAGTCCTGGGGCTCGATCTCAAATAAAAATAAATTCTCATTCATGGAGGTATTACTGTGGAAATCCCAAGGGAAAATTTGAATCTCAATGACAAGGCGAATCAGGCGGACCCTTACGCCATGTACGCCAGGTTGCGGGAAAAGACACCCGTTTGTCTGTTCAAAAACGGCATTTACGCGCTGACGCGTTACCAGGACATCAACGCGGCACTAAAAAGTCCGGAGAATTTTTTTGACGGAGCGTCGATGGGCGAACGCGGGGACTGGCTGCCGGAGGATTGTGAGCATGCGGCGTTCATGGTTTCCGAAAGCCCACCCAACCACGAAAAATACCGGGCCATCGCCAACAGGCTGTTTTTGCCCAAGGTGATCAACGAATACAAGGATTTCATGATCAAAACGGCCGACGCTCTGCTGGATCAGGTGCGGCCGGGTCAGTCATTCAATTTTGTCAGGGACTTTGCCGAACCTTATACGAGCACGGTGCTGTCCAGGATCGTCGGCATCGACCAATCCACCCATTTATACGCGGACACCGTTCGGCAGTGGCATTTTCTCTCGGAGCAAAATACGCCCGATGCCCCTGAATTCCATCGGCGGGAGGTGATCCGGATAACCCGGGCGCTCAATGCCGCGTACGAGAAAATCCTGGAGGAGCGGCGGCAAAACCCCGCCGACGATTTCATCTCCACGCTGTTGTCCGCAAGAATCGACGATGAAAAGCTCACCCGCAAAGTCATCTACGGCGCGCTGGACCTGTTCCTGAGCGCCGGCTTCACCACCACCGCGCAACACATTTCCAATGCCATCCTGGAGCTGGCGCACAGGCCCCGGCTGCTGGCGGAACTTGCCGGCGACCGCGAACAGATTCCGGCCTTCAATGAGGAACTGCTTCGCTTCTCCGGCCCCACGCACAGTGTCATGCGCACGACATTGCGTCCGGTCGCCATAGAAGGCATGACGATCCCGCAGGGCAAACCGGTTCATCTGCTCATCGCCTCGGCGGATCGGGACCCGCGGGTGTTTGATTCCCCCGACGAATTCATACTGCACAGACCCAATATCAAGCGCCACATCGCCTTCGGTCATGGCGTGCATATCTGTCTGGGCGCCGCCCTGGTCCGATTGGAAACCCATGTGGTTCTGGATCGTATCCTGAACCGGTTTTCGAGCATCACCTGTCCTCATCCCGATGCACTCGACTGGGCGGCTACGCTCTTCACCCGCGGCACGAAGGAACTTCCGACCGTTTTCCAATAAAAATCAATTAAAAAAGTAAGAGGATTACATGGCCCGATTCAATATCGAAAGAACCGCTTTTGCGGTGGCAACCGCTATTGCCTGTGTTTCGCCGCAGGCGGCTCTCGCCGAAAAAACCGCGCTCGAAGAAGTCATCGTTACGGCGCAGAAAAGGGAGCAGTCGCTTCAGGATGTTCCCATCGCCGTGTCGGCTCTGGACACCGAACAACTGGTTTCACTCGGCATCAACAGCATCGACGCCCTGGGCAGCGGCATCGTACCTTCGCTCAACGTCCATCCGTACGGCAACTCCAACTCGATTCAGATCGTCACTGTTCGCGGCATGGGCACCGCCGAGGTCGCCGCGATCACCAGTGAACCGTATGTCGCCGTCTACCAGGATGGATTCTACCGGGGCCGCGCCCAGGGGCTGAGCGCGGAAATCGCCGATGCGCAGCGCATCGAAGTACTGCGGGGACCCCAAGGCACGCTGTTCGGCCGAAATGCAACCGGCGGCGCCATCAACACCGTGACGAAAAAGCCCAGCGGAGAGTTTGGCATCGAACAAACCCTGGGCGTCGGCACCAACGACGAACGCCGCAGCGTCACCCATCTGAATCTCCCCGAATACCAAGGGCTGAAGGCCAAGATCGACTACCTCTACCACGCGAAGGACGGCTGGGTGAAAAACGTGGCTCCCGGCGAAAATGATTTCAACGCGTATGTAAAACGCGGCGGCCGGCTGGCCCTGGATTACCAGATCGCGGACGCGCTGAACGCGAGTTACGCCCTGGACGACATTCGCATGGATACGACGGCGCCTTATTTTCAGGTCTATCGGGATTACGGCATCCCGGCATTGGGCGGCCCGCAGTTTGGCGCGGAGGGCGGCCGCAAAACGAAAACCAGGGGCCCGGTTTCCCCGCTCGATTGGACCACCACCCACGTCCTGACCCACGGCCTGACACTGAACTATTCGCCGTCCGAACGGTTGACCCTGAAATCGCTGACGGGCTATCAAAAAAAGAGCGACGATACCCGCTCGAATTTTGGCGGAGCGCTGTATTACAACGGCTTCATTCCCTGGACCAATGTGGATGAATCCCTGTTCAGCCAGGAATTTCAGGCGGTGGGCTCGTTCGAGCGGATCGATTTCATCGCCGGCCTGTTTTTTCTCAGGGAGAACGCGAAATCGGAAACCCGAAGTTATTTCTCACTGGATATGTGGGGCCTGTATACCGGCATTCCAGGATCGCCCATCGATCCGCCGACCTTGTTCGACGTATTCGACCCCGATGGCCCTCAAGCACCGCCGCCCCAGATCGTCCATATGGATTCGCAATCCAAGGCCGTCTACGGGCAGTTGACCTGGACGCCGCCGATTTTGAACGATGCGCTGAAGCTGTCGGCCGGAGGCCGGTTCACGAAGGAAAGGAAAACCGCACACCGGGATTTCAAAACGCGGGCGGGATTCGACTTTGATGAATCGCGCTTCGATCCGATGCTGAGCACCGAATACCGCATTGCCGATGGCATATCCGCTTATGCCAAGTGGACGACGGCCTATCAGGCGGGCGGGGCCAATCCCATATCGGCCTCATTCACGCCCTATGGCAACATGGTGGTCAAATCCACGGAGCTGGGTTTCAAATCCGAATTCTGGGAACGGCGCGCCAGGATCAACGCGGATGTGTTTCGCACGATCTTCGACGGCATGCAGCTCGAATTCATCGGCAATCCCATCACCGTCACCGAGACCATCGCCGCTGAAAGATCGGCGGTATCGAAGGGCCTCGAGATCGACGCCACCGTGATGCCGCTGCCGGGGCTGGTGATCGGCGCCAGCTACACGCGCCTCATTACGCATATCCCCTTGCAGCCCAACCCGCTGCTCAACGGCACCTTGCAAAAATTCGACGCGACCGTGTCGCCGGCACACGCGGGGTCCGGCACCATCGATTACACATTCCCTGAATTCGGGATCGGAAAACTGATCGCCCACGTCGATGTGACGTCCTCGTCCGCCTACGCCTACATGGCGCTGAACAATCAGCGCTGGGACGGTTATACGATGGTGAACGCGCGCCTCAGCCTCAGCGATATCGCCATAGCCAATCAGGGAAACTTGCAGCTCTCGGTCTGGGGAAAGAACCTCACGGACGAACAGCACGTCACGTTTTCATTTCCTGTCGGGACGCCCGCATCCGACATCGTTCAAACCTTTGCCGAAGGCAGGACGGTGGGTTTCGACGCTGTTTTCAGGTACCAATGACCGATAGCCAGAGAGACCCGCAGCATCCGAAAAAAAGCCGGCCTGTTCAGGTCGGCTTTTTTGTTTGAAGTGGAAAAACGGCCCGTTCGCCCATTCGAATTCCGATGGAAAGCAAAAAATCGAAAATATGCATAAACCTACTAACGCGGGGGCTCAGGGCGTAGGCAGAATCCGGGGAATTTGCCGCTTTTCAAACCAAGGGGGAACGTATCGAAATGCTGGTGCTTTCAAGAAAAATTGGAGAAACGCTCTATATCGGCAACGACATCCAGGTGATCGTGCTGGGTGTGAACGGAAACCAGATCCGGCTCGGGATCATCGCGCCCAAGCAGGTCAGCGTCCACCGCGAAGAGGTTTATCAGCGTATCCGCGAAGAAGAAAAGCACTTGGCCAGGGCCGGCTGAGATTGCTTCGTGTGGCCTGAAAACGGCCGTTGCGGGAAATCACCATAACAATGAAAGGACTCCTGACATGACCACTGCACAACGACAGGACACATTCAACGTCCGCTGGCTGCTGGGCGATCTGATCACCCAGGTTTACCAGGGCTCCCTCGACGCCAAGCCCTGGCAGGTGTTCCTGCGCCAGCTGCGGCAGGGCTTCGCCGCCGATGCCGCGGTGCTGCTGCTGGGCAAGGCCGGGCCCGCATCAAAGCCGCTGGTGTTCACCGATTTCCATCCGAACCTCACCACAGCCCAGATCCAACCCTTTTTCGACGCCGCTCTGCTGGAGACGGCCGAGGCCGCGTTCCAGGATGCCGTCGACGGCCGCGGCCTGGTCATCGTTGCAAACCGATCCGCGCCGCGCGCCGATCCGATGCCGGCGGTGATGCTTGGGTTCGGCATGGAAACGCTTGCGGGCATGGTGCTTGCGCCCTGCGGTTTGAGCGTTTTTCTCGGGCTGTTCCGCGCCGCGGGCAAGCGCGGATTCGCAGCGGAAGAGGTGGAGCATTTTTCCATGATCCGGCCGCATCTGGATCAGGCGGTGTGCACCTATGTGCGGATCAAGCGCGGCGAGGTCGCCGAACGGTTGTACGCCGACACGATCAGTCACCTCACCATCGGCGCGGTGCTGCTCGACGGGCGGGGCCGGGTGATCGGAGCCAACGGCGCCGCGCGCACTTTCTTCGATGATAAATCCTTGGGGCTGACGATCGTCGACGATCAGCTGGTGCTGGCGAAGAACAGCCACCGCAAGCAGTTTCATGCGGCCCTGGCCTCGGCCCTGAAAAGCCATGGGCTGGGGCGGGATGATCCGTTCGTGGATGCGATGCGGATCGATTCCACGCCCAAAAAACTCGGCATCATTCTGCGCCTGGCGCCGCGGGTGGCGTACCAGACGGCGCGCACTCCGGCGGTGATCGTTTATCTCGATGCCTTCAAGGACGAAGCCGGACCGGACCCGGAAGTGATCTGCCGGCTGTTTGGCCTGACCCGCTCGGAGTCCCGCCTGGTGGCGCTGCTGGCGGAGGGTTTTTCGTTGCAGGAGGCGGCGCGCAAGCTCAATCTGACGGAAAGCAGCGTGCGCACCTACTCGAAGAAAGTGTTCTCGAAAGTGGGTGTCAGCCGTCAGGCCGAGCTGGTCAGTCTGGTGATGAAAAGCGCGGCGGTGCTGGCGGGGTAAACGATGCGAAGTTCGGTTCGAAACAGGGATTGCGTCGGCTCG
>Ga0164243_10013618_pt1 | contig 11422 bp, 12 predicted proteins | sample OricompcompostOP_FD_108781 | JGI IMG/M metagenome (GOLD analysis project Ga0164243, IMG submission 108781) | Organic Plus compost microbial communities from Emeryville, California, USA - Original compost - Organic plus compost (OP) | ecosystem: Engineered > Solid waste > Mixed feedstock >... | reverse complement strand
GTCGCCGCGTTCGCCGGTGGCCAGCGCGGCGCGTGCCGCCGCCTCGAAGGCCAATGCGTCGACCCACACCACGTCGCCGTGCGGATTGAGCGTCACGACGCCGCTGTCGTAGCCCAGCCACCGCGGGACCGCGCCCCGCGTCAGCCCCGGCTCGAGCGCCCGCCGGGCGTGGTAGAGGGCGTTGTGCAGGTTCTGTCGCGCGGCGTCGGCGGCGAGCTGCGGCCACAACGCGTCGGTGATCGCATCCGCGTGCAGGCGATGCTCGTGCGCGAGCGCAAGCATCTTCACGACGGCCGCCGGCCGGCGCCGGCTCCAGACCGCCTGGGGGATCTCCTCGTCGGTGTGGACGGCGAACCGGCCCAGCAGCTGGATGTGCAGGCCCGATCCGCGCGATACGTCGTGACCCTGGATGGCCGGATGCTACGTCCGCCGCCCGTGCGGCGGTGGAATTGTGCCCGGATGGGCGCGCGGATCCCCCGAATGGGAGGCGCGGACGCCGCGTGACCGCTGCGACGCTCGCCGCCGACGTTCGTCCCACGATCGGAGGAGAGCATGACCATCCCGCGACCCCGCGCCATCCTGGCGCTCCTCGCGCTGCTCGCAGCGCTCGGCACGCCCGTGCTGAGCGGCTGCGGCTCGGAGGATTCCGGCTCGGCGACCGCGGCCCCCGCCGGCACGGGCACCGCGACCGCCGCCGCCACCGCCGAGAGCGCCGACGAGCCGGCGACCAGCGCCGACACGGCCACGACGGCGGCCGACGAGTCCGCGCCGTACGCGGACCAGATTCCCGAGGGCCCCAACCCGGCGGCGCCCGGCAAGACGATCGGCCTCATCAGCATCACGCAGGCATCCGAGCTGTTCCCGCGCGAAGAGGCGGCCTTCCGGGAGGCGGCGAAGGCGCTCGGGTGGTCGGTCAAGACCGTCGACCTGCAGGGCGATCCGAGCCGTGCCCCGGCGGCCGTCCAGAACCTCATGCAGGCCGGCGTCGACGGGATCGTCCTCGAGTCGGTCGAGCCGATCTTCCTCGGCCCCGCCGCCGCCCAGGCCAAGAAGCGCGGCATCCCGATCGTCGCGACGCTCGTCGGCACGCCCGCGAGCCAGTCCGACGGCGCGCTGCTGTCGTCGGTCGTCGAGCCGCTGGCGGAGGAGAGCGTCGAACTGGCCGAGCGGATGATCGCCGACGCCGGCGGCCAGGGCCAGGTCGCGATCATCGGCGACGAGATCTCGCCCGTCGGCGTGATCCCCGAGAAGGCGATGCGCGAGGCGGTCGACGGGCGGATGGAGGTCGTCGCCGAGCATCAGATCGACTACACCAAGCTCGCGGCTGACGCCCATGAGGTCGCGCAGCAGTGGCTCGTGCAGCATCCGCAGCTGTCGGCGATCTGGTGCCCGTATGACGGCGCCTGCGTCGGTGCCGCCGAGGCCGTCGCCGCCGCCGGCAAGGACGTCGGCGTCTACGCCTTCAACGGCAGCCAGGGCACGCTGGACCTGATCCGCCAGGGCGCGAAGTACGTGAGCATGGCGGCGCCGGTGGAGTACGCGGCGTACCTGGCGCTCGACGCGCTCAACCTCGCCTTCAACGGGGAGGACGTCGCGCCGGACCTGACGCTCCACGACCAGCTCACCGACGCCGACAACGTGCCCGAGAGCGGCGTCGTCGACGGGACCAGCCTGTACGGCGACTTCCGTTCGGCCTACGCCTCGCGCTGGGGAGTCGAGTAGGCGGTGACCGCCACGATGGGAGCGCTGCTGCGCGTCGAGGGGGTCGCCAAGGCCTTCGGCGGGGCGCAGGCCGTGCGGCACGCCAGCTTCCACGTCGACGCCGGCGAGGTCCTGGGCCTCGTCGGCGAGAACGGCGCCGGCAAGAGCACCGTGGTGCGGATGCTCGCCGGCGTCGTGGCGCCGGACGCGGGGCGCATCGTCGTCGGCGGCCAGGCGGTGCGCCTCGCGAGCCCCCACGACAGCGCGCGCCATGGGATCTCCGTCATCCACCAGGAGCTCGAGCTGATCGGATCCCAGTCGATCGCCGAGAACCTGTTCCTCGGCCGGCCGCGGCCCAGGCGCGCGGGCGCGCTCGACTGGCGAGCGTTGCGTGCCCGCGCGAACGCCGCCTTCGAAGCGTTCGGCCACCCGCTCGACGTCGACCAGCTCGTCGCCGACAGCACGGTCTGGGAGCGCTGGGCCACCGCGCTGGTGCGCGCGCTGATGGTCCGCAGCCGCCTGCTCGTGCTCGACGAGCCGACGGCGGCGATGGACGACGCGGGCGCCGCGCAGGTGCACGCGGCGATCCGGCGGGCCGCGGCCGACGGCGCGGCGGTGATCCTCGTCAGCCACCGCCTGCACGAGGTCGAGGCGCTCTGTGACCGGGTGCACGCGATGCGCAACGGGCAGTCGGTCGGCGAGATGCCCCGCGCCGAGCTGCGCCGCGACCACCTCGTGCGGCTGATCGCCGGCGACGCGCCGGTGACCGTGCGCCGCACCGCGAGCGCGCCCCGCCCGGACGCCACGCCGGTGCTCGCCGTGGAGCGCCTCACCCTCCCCCACCGGCTCCACGGCGTGTCGCTGTCGGTGCGGGCCGGCGAGATCGTCGGGCTGGCCGGGCTGGTCGGCAGCGGTCGCAGCAGCCTGCTGCGGGCGATCGCCGGCGCCGAGCCCGGCCTGTCGGGCGAGCTGCGCCTCGACGGCCGGCCGTACGTCCCGCGCTCCCCGCGGGCGGCCGCGCGCGCCAGCGTCGCCTTCGTCGCCGAGGACCGGCTCAGCCAGGGCCTGCTGCCCATCCTGAACATCGCGCACAACATCGATCTCGGCGCCCGGCCGGCCGGCGCGCGCCGCGGCCCGCTCGTCCGCCACGCGCAGCTGTACGCGCGCGCGGAGCGCTGGATCCAGCGCCTGGGGATCGCCTCCGCGCTGCCTGGCGGCTCGGTGCTGCATCTCTCCGGCGGCAACCAGCAGAAGGTGCTCGTCGCCCGCGCGCTGGACCGCAGACCCCGCGTGCTGCTGCTCGACGAGCCGACCCGCGGCGTGGACGTCGGCGCGCGCGCCGAGCTGGGCGCGGTGATCCGCCAGCTGGGCGAGCAGGGCATCGCCGTGCTCGTCGCGCTGTCGGATCTCGAGGAGCTCGCCGAGCTCGTCGACCGCGCCGTCGTGCTGCGCGACGGCCGGGTCGCCGGCCAGCTCGCCGCGGCCGATCTCACGCGTCAGCGAATCCTGGAGGTGTGTTATGGCAGTGGCTGAGGTCGACGCGGAGGTGGCCGGCGCGCCGCATGTCGCCGCGCTGCGCCGCCTCGGCGGCTGGCTCGCGCGTGCGGGCGCCCTCATCGCGGTGATCGTCGTCTTCGGCGCGTTGAAGCCCGACGTGTTCCTGACGAGCGACAACGCGACCGTCGTGCTGAGCCAGACGGCCGTCTCGGCGCTGCTGGCCGCCGGCCTCTCCATGAGCCTCATGGCCGGCGCCTTCGACCTGTCGTTCGGCGCGATCCTCGCGGTGACCGGCGTCGTCGGCGCGAAGCTGCTCACCAGCGGGCTGCCGTGGCCGATCGCCGTCGTGATCGCGGTCGCGATGGCCGGGGCGATCGGCGCGGTGAACGGCCTGGTGGTCGTGCGCACGCACGTCCCGTCGCTCGTGGCCACGCTGGGGATGCAGTCGGTGCTCGTCGGGATCGTCGCGTGGATGGTCGGCGGCGCGTACGTGTCGCTCGGGCCGTCGGCGTTCGTCGACTTCGGTCGCGGCGCCGCGATCCTCGGGATCCCCAACCAGACGGTGGTCGCGGCGATCGTGTGCGTGGCGGGCGCGCTGGCGATGCGCTACCTGACGATCGGGCGCAATCTGCAGGCCGTCGGCGCCAACCCCGAGGCCAGCCGCCTGGCCGGGATCAACGTCGACGGCTACGTCGCCGGCGCGCTCGCGCTGACCGGCGCGTTCGCCGGCCTGGCGGCGATGCTCGTCACGGCGCAGCTCGCCGCCGGCCACCCCGAGATCGGCCCCGGGTACCTGCTGCCCGCGTTCGCCGCCGCGTTCATCGGCGCGAGCGTCGGCCGCGCGGGGACGTTCGGCTTCCTCGGCGCGTTCTACGGAGCGCTGCTGCTGACCACGCTGACCAACGGTCTCGTGATCGTCAACGCGCCCGAGTGGACGCAGAACGTCGTGACCGGCGTGGTGCTCGTCGCGGCCGTCGCGCTCTCACGGGCGCTGCGCGCTCGCGCCGCCAAGGGCTGAGCAATGCGCGAGACGTTCTCCCTGCTGGGACGGCGCCGCACCATCCTCGACCTCTCGCCCGCGGCCGAAGGGATGCGGCCACCGGCGCGCCTGGCTCGCGGGCGGGAGGGCGAGATGGGCGCGAGCACGCTGCCCCTGCGCTGGCTCGTCGCCGATGGGGTGCTGGTGACGCTGCCCAACGCCGGCGACGAGGCCGTCCAGCTGGCCAGCTGCCAGGCGCAGCTGGCGGCGACGAACCCGGTGCGGCCGCTGGAGATCGTCCTGTGCCGGCTCCCGCTCGACACGGCGCCCGCCCCCAACGCCGGGCTCGCCGGCGCGTGCCTGGACTGGCTGCTGGAGCAGGGCGTGCGGGTCATCGGCGTGAGCGCGCGCGAGCCCGGCCCCCGCGCCGCGTGGTCGTCGGTGCAGGCGCGGTCGGGCGTGCGCTACTGCCTGCTGGAGGGGCTGCGGCACCTCGACCGCCTGCCCGGCCCGCGCGGCTTCACGGTGCTCGTCCTGCCGGCGCACGAGGCCGATCCGGCGCTGAGCCGGGTGCTCGCGGTGTTCGACGGGGTGTGACGAGAAAGGACGCGGGTGAGCGAGCCGCTAAGTGCCGGTCAAGTGACGCTTCGTAGCGTCGCGGCCATGCCATCCCAGACCGCCGCCGGTGTCCACTCGCTGCCCGTCGACGGCCGCCGGGCGAGCGTGGCCCTGGGCGCGATGCAGGGCCATCTGCGGGCCGCGATGGACCGCCTGCGGTCATGCACGGAGCTGAGCGAGCTGCTGGCCGCCGCGGCCGACGAAGGGGCGCGGGCGTGCGGTGCGGGTCGGGTCGTCACCTACGTCCGCCACGGGGCCGAGCTGCGCCCCGCCTACGTCCATGAGCCCGCACGCGACGTGACCCGGCCCGCGAGCGGCGCCCCGGTGGTGCTCGAGCCGGCGACCGCCGAGGCCGAGATGCTGCGCCGAGGCGTGGCGGTGATCGCCGCCGACGGCGGTCCCCTCGGGCTGACGCCCTCCACCCCGTACGTCGCCGCGCCGGTCGCCGCCGGCAGCGAGGTGCTGGCCGTCCTCGTGGCCTCCACGGCGGGACACCGGCCGCTCGGCGTCGCCGAGGCCCGCGAGCTGGCCGAGCTCGCCGACCGCGTCGGATGGGCCGCCGAGCGGCTGGCGCTGGGCGGGCGCTTGGAGCGCTGGCGGGCCGAGGCCCGGGCCGCGCTGGACGCCGCCGCCCGGGTGCTCGACCACCCGCCGAGCGACCCCATGGCGCTGACGCTCTGCGGGCATGCGCCGGCCGCGGCCCAGGACTCGGCCGTCGCCGTCCTGACCGACCGCGAACGCGAGGTGCTGCGGCTCATGGCGGGCGGACGGACGAACCGCGCCATCGCCGCCGAGCTCTTCCTCAGCGAGGGAACCGTCAAGTGCCACGTCAAGCGGATCCTGCGCAAGCTCGACGTCGCCAACCGCACCCAGGCCGCCGCCTGCTACGCGGGGGTCGCCGAGCCGACCGTCCCGGCGGACGTGGCGCCGCCGCGGATCGACCACCCGACCACGCCGCTCAGGCTCGTGTCCCGCTCCCGGGGCACGGGCCGCGGATCGCACTAGGAGAACAGACGCATGTCTCAGCGCCGCACGCTCTTCACCGGTGGGACGGTCGTGTCCGTCGTCCCCGGTGACGCGCCCCGTAGGGCCGACGTCCTCGTCGACGACGGCGTGATCGTCGAGATCGCGCCCCACATCACGGCCGACGCCGACCGCGTCGACGCCACCGACTGCATCGTCATGCCGGGCTTCGTCGACACCCACCGCCATGTGTGGCAGACGCAGCTGCGCGGGGTGACGCACGAGTGGTCGCTCAAGGACTACATCCGCAGCGTCCGCTTCCAGTCGGCGACGCACTACCAGCCCGACGACATGTACGTCGGCAACTACCTCGGGATGCTCGAGGCGATCAACGCCGGCGTCACGTCGGTGCTCGACTTCTGCCACTGCATCAACACCCCCGAGCACGCCGAGGAGGCCCTGCGCGGCACGCGCGACTCGGGTATCCGGTCGGTGTTCGCGCTCGGCCTCAACGAGGTGCCGGTCGACAACCCCGTCTTCAACACGCTGGAGCACCGCATCGAGCACGCGCGGCGCCTGCGCGGGGAGCAGCTGCCGTCCGACGCCGGCCTCGTCACGATGGGGATCTCGCTGTCGGACGTGCTGGTCGCCGGGATCGAGCGGGTCACCGAGGAGGTCGCCGTCTCGCGCGAGCTCGGGCTGCCGATCACCCTGCACGCCAACGCCGTGATGTTCGCCGAGCCGGTCTCGGAGGTGCAGTTCCTCGAGCAGGCCGGGCTCCTGGGACCCGACCTCGTCTGGGTGCACATGAACCTCACCACCGACGACGAGCTGCGCCGCGTGGTCGAGACCGGGGGCGCGATCTCGTGCACGCCCGAGACGGAGATGCAGATGGGCATGGGCCATCCGGTCTTCGGCCGGTTCCTCGAGGTCGGCGGCGAGCCGAGCCTCGGCTGCGACGTGATCTCCAACAACTCGGGCTGCCTGTTCTCGCAGATGCGCCTGGCGTTGCAGACCCAGCGCATGCTGGACAACGACGTCGAGCTCGCCCACCGCCACGGCCCCGACATCGTCGACCTCAGCTCGGAGACGGCGCTGCGGGCCGCCACGCTCTGGGGCGCCCGCGCCATGGGACTGGACAGCCGCGTCGGGACGGTCGAGGTGGGCAAGCAGGCCGACCTCATCATGATCCGCGGCGACGACATCAACATGCTGCCGGTCAACGACCCGGTCGGCTCGGTCGTCCTGCACGCCCATCCCGGCAACGTCGACACCGTCATGGTCGCCGGGCGCATCCTCAAGCGCGACGGCCAGCTGCTGGAGAGCCGCGACCGGCTCAAGCAGCGCATGGCCGACTCGCACGAGCGGCTCACGGAGGCGATCGCGGCCACCGGCGGGCTCATCCCCCAGCCGCCGGCACCGCTGCCGTGGTGAGCGAGCGCTGTCCCACCCCGAGGAGGAACCCATGAGCCGCAAGGTCATCATCACCGTGGCGCCGACCGGTGGCATGGCGGGCAAGCAGCAGAGCCCGCACCTGCCCACCCAGCCGTTGGAGATCGCCGAGACCGTCGCGCGCTGCTGCGAGCTCGGGGCGAGCGTCGCCGCGCTCCACGCGCGCCGGCCCGACGACGACCGCGCGACGTGCTCCCCCGACGTCTACCGCGAGATCAACACGCTCGTGCGGGAGCGGTGCGACATCGTCATCAACAACAGCACCGGCGGCGGCATCGACGGCGACGTGATCGCCGACTACGCGCTGCCCGGCCTCGACGTGCAGGACTTCGAGCATCGTCTCGGGGGCGCCGACGCGGGCCCGGAGATGGCGACGGCCGACTGCTGGACCGACGTCGCCAGCTTCGGCGCCACCGATCTGCTGATCGACACGCCGCCGGCCAAGAGCGAGCGGCTCGTCGCCCATCTCCAGGAGCGGGGCGTCAAGCCCGAGTGGGAGGTGATGTCCCCGGCGCACATGGTCAAGGACATGCGCCGCCTCATCGAGGCCGGATACGACAAGCCGCCGTACTTCGTCAACATCGTGCTCGGCATCGCCGCGTTCCAGGGCGCGCTGCCGTACACGCCCAGGTTCCTGCAGTCGATGGTCGAGCTGCTCCCGCCCGAGGCCGTCTTCTGCGTGAGCGCGATCGGTCCCGCGCAGCTGCCCGCGACGACGATGGGCATCCTGCTCGGCGGCCATGTGCGCGTCGGCCTGGAGGACAACCTCTACTACGGCAAGGGGCAGCTCGCCACCAACGAGCAGCTCGTCGAGCGCACGGTTCGCATCGTGCGGGAGCTCGGCCACGAGCCCGCGACGCCGGCCGAGGCGCGCGAGATCATCGGACTGCCACCGCTGTGATGCCGGCGGCGGTCGAGACGTTCACGCGGGACGGGGTGACCACGACGCTCGTCGACCTCAGCGACCGGATCTCCAACGAGACCGCCGGCCACGAGCCCAACCGCCATCACATCGACTACGTCGACCACGGGCAGACGCCCGCGATGTACGAGGCCGCACTCGGCATCCCCCGCGACGTCTGGCCCGACGGGCGCATGGCCGCGGTGGAGAGCGTCACGCTGTCCAGCCACACGGGCACGCACCTCGACGCGCCCTACCACTACGGGCCCGAGTCCGCCGGAGCGCAGGCGCTCACGATCGACCGCGTGCCGCTGTCCTGGTGCTTCGGGCGAGGCGTCCTGCTCGACTTCTCGTCCCTGCCGGCGGGGGCGGGAATCGACGCCGACGATGTGGCCGCGGCGCTCGCCGAGGTCGGCCACCGCCTGGAGCCGTTCGACATCGTCCTGGTGCGCACCGACGCCTCCCGCCACTTCTCCGAGCCGGGCTACGAGAACCGCCACGCGGGACTGCGCCGCAGCGCCGTGGCGTACCTCGTCGAGCGCGGCGTCCGGCTGATCGGCATCGACGCCTGGGGACTGGATCGCCCGTTCGACGTCATGGCCGCCGAGGCGCGCGAGGGCGACGTCGACCAGCTCTGGGAGGCCCACTTCTACGGCCAGGACCACCCGTACTGCCAGATCGAGAAGCTCTGCAACCTCGACGCCCTGCCCCACCCGACCGGCTTCCGCGTGATCGCCTTCCCGGTGAAGCTCGACGGCGCGAGCGCGGCGTGGGCGCGGGTGGTGGCGATCTACGAGGAGTAGACCTGTCTGCGAGCGCCCTCCCCTGAATCGTGCCGTGTATCGAGCGGGGGATCGATTCGGACGAATGTCGGACTACAAACCGGTTCGTCTTCAGCCTTAGGGTGCCGATCGATGCAGGACCGCTCGATGTTTGCTGTGCCCTCGATCCACACGATCGGCCCGCTGATTGCCAGCGCCGGCAAACCGACTCGACCCCGACGTGATCGCTCGCGAGCGATGCCATGTGCCAAGGCGCCTTGCGGCCGAAGCCTGCGGACGTCTTCGCGACGCTGGGTCCGTGCAACGCTCATGGCCGTCGCAGCGCTCGGAGGGGTCGTCGCGTCCGGCTTCGCCGCGCCGAGCGCATCGGCGGCCGACGCCTGCGCGAACCTGTCGTTCCAGACGACCGGACCGGCTTCTCGTGCCTATTCCGTGTGTGCGGCAGCAGACATCAACGGCACGTTCGCCGCCGGGCAGTCAGCTCAGTTCAGCTACTCGGCGCCCGCCGGCTACACGATCACGTCGGTGCTCTTGTACCCCGACCCCGACGCCTACTACGGAGGGGCATTCAAGACGTACGTGGTCATCGACGGCCACGAGCAGCGCTTCCGCGACGAGGAGATCCCGAACCTCCACGCCTCCTCGGTGAGCCTCGGCATCCGCTGCGAGCCCGACCCCGACGACGCCGACCGCGGCTGCAACGGCGACTACTTCGCCCTGAAGATGTTCAGCGTCGACCTGGAGAAGATCCCGGTTCCGGTCTCCGCAGAGAACCCGGAGCCCTGCAATCGCGCGCGAGCCCAAGCGGCCGGCATCGAGTTCCTCGAGCCCTACGCCGTGCGGACGTATCCGCGTTACTGGCGCGACGTCGCGAGCGGCGAGTGGCTCTCCGAAGGAATCTGGCGCCTCGGAAACGTCTACTGCCGCGACCTGACCGGCGACGGCAGCGCCGAGATGATCGCAATGTGGCGAGGCGGAACCGGCGGATCGATCCAACCCTGGGCGATCTTCAAGCGCGACGCCACCGGCCACTGGCACATGGCCTACGCACAGGTCCGCGACACCACCGACCGCATGGCGTTCCGCGGACGCACCATCATCACGCCCAAGGTCGCCGTGTACGAGGGCGCGTTCACCAACAAGTACCGGAAGCGCTACGTCCGGTGGAACGGACGCCGATTCGTGTCGCGGGTCGGCGCGGTCTACAAGATCCACAATCCCAACCGCGCGTGACCGCCATCTGGAACTCGCAGCTGGGGCGACGTCGAACCACGGTCGGGCGTCGACCGTGATGCGCTCACGGGTCGCGATCGGCGGCCGCCGCGTCCACCGGCTCGTGCGAGGCGGACCGAGACGCTCCGGACGCTCGCCGAGCGTCTGCAGCGCGGCGCGCGCGTCCGGATCGCGCGGCAACGTACGCGTGGCCTTCTCGCCGCGAGCGATGGCCGCCCCGAGCGCTCCGCCGGGGCGGCGGGCTGCGATCTCACGATAGGAGCGCTTGGCGGCCATGCGTTTCAGGTTACCTGCGGACTCCGAGAGCGTCGATATCTGACCAGAAGCGCGCGCGGGCACGGTCGTAACTGACGTCGTCGTCCTCGCCAACGTCGGAAAGGGCATCGAAGAGGCGCAGGAACGCATCGAGGACGTGCACCATCTGCACGCCCTCGTCGGCCGCCCGTTGCTGGGCGCGGGTCGCATGCGGAGTCCTGTCCGCAGGGCTCCTGTGGCGTGCCGCGGCGGCAGATCTACGTCGTAGCGGGCTGAGGTCTCGACTTACGCCGCGGCGGGCGAGACGTCGAGCTCGATAACGCGGTCCGGCGCTTCGAGCGCCGCACGGGCCGCGCCACGCAGCGCCTGGCCGTCCAGTCCGTACCGCTCAGCAGCCCGGTCGAGCAGCTCGAGGTGGTCGGCGGGGTTCAGCAGCTCGATGTTGGCCGGTCGGCCGTCGGCGAGGGCGATCTGGCAGTACGTGTCGTCGATCGGCTCGTCGGCGCCGTCCCACTGGTCGACCTGGATGAGGTCGATGGAGAGCGCGTCGGCCTGGCTGTCGTACTCGGCTCGCATTCAGCGCCTCCTCTCGTGGACGGACACGACGTGGTCAGGGTTCTCGCTGGCCAACACGATACGGATGCGCCTGCCGTTGCCAGCAATCCCATAGTGGCGGACCTTGCCGCTGTCGTCCACGTCGCTGCGCTCCGGCTGAGCCACGATCGCTTCGACGTCCTCCGCCGTCACGCGCAGGTGGCGCATCCGGTTGCGGGCGTGGCGGCTGAAGGTCATCGAGTCGCCGACGACAGGCTGGCGACATCGGGCGCAGCCGATTCACGGCGCAGCAACGCCGACAGCTTGTCGGCCGCGTCGTGCCGCGGGACGTGGTGGACGTAGATCATCGTCGTGCCGATGTCCTCGTGGCCCATATAGGCCTTGACCTCGGTCAGCGGGAACGCCTGCACCGCGAGCGTGCCGAATGTGTGGCGCAGGTCGTGGGAGACGATCGGGTCCTCCCCCGCTCTCAGCGCACCCAGGCCG
>Ga0164243_10013616_pt1 | contig 11423 bp, 11 predicted proteins | sample OricompcompostOP_FD_108781 | JGI IMG/M metagenome (GOLD analysis project Ga0164243, IMG submission 108781) | Organic Plus compost microbial communities from Emeryville, California, USA - Original compost - Organic plus compost (OP) | ecosystem: Engineered > Solid waste > Mixed feedstock >... | reverse complement strand
CGAGGACCTCGCCCGCATCGACGCCGAGATCCCCGTCGGCGCCGCCGCCGGCGACCGCTACCCCGACATGTCGACGATCGACCGCTGAGCGGCCGGGCGTCAACGCCGGCGCGCCGCCGGCCTCACGATCGCCGCGAGCAGATCGCTCACCGCCCCGGCGCCCTGCCCCGCTCCGATGAGCATCAGCGGAACGCAGGCGACGCAACCCACGATCCCCGTGATGAACCTAATATAGGTTCGTCGTCGGGCCGCTTCCCGGTCGTCGCTACGGTGGAGCGATGCGTGTGAAGGTCCGCCTCGGCGCCGGACTGGCCCGCCTCGCGGCGGCGCCGCAGATCACGCTCGACCTCCCCGACGGCGCGACGGTCGCCGAGCTGCGCAGGCGGCTCGGCGACCAGCAGCCGGAGCTGGCGCCGGCGCTCGCGTCGGCGCTGCCGGTCCGCGGCGGCAGCCACGTGACGGCCGCCGACGCGCTCGCCGACGGCGACGAGGTCGCCCTGCTGCTCCCCGTCTCAGGAGGCTGAAATGGCCGTCGAGCCCGCCACCGCCGCACCGCACCGGACCATCTTCGTCGACACCTTCACCGACGGGCTGCTCGGGCCCGACGTGCCGATGCTCGGACCGGTCGCCGACGGCGGCCACATCGTCGTCAACACCGCCCCCGGCTGCTGGGGGCCGATGATCACGCCGGCGATCCGCGGCGGCCACGAGGTCGCCCAGCCGGTTGCGGTCGCCGGCGCCGAGGTCGGCGACGCGATCGCGATCCGCATCAAGGACGTCTCGGTCACCTCGATCGCGACCTCCTCCGGCAACGACCAGCCGATGGAGGGCCGCTTCGACGGCGACCCGTTCTGCGCCGCCGTCTGCCCCGGCTGCGGCGAGCAGTGGCCGGTGACGCGGCTGGAGGGGATCGGCGAGACGGCCGTCCGCTGCGCCAGATGCGGCGCCGACGCGACCCCGTTCACCTTCACCGACGGCTACACGATCGCGTTCGACGAGCAGCACACCGTCGGCGTCACCGTCGGCCGCGAGGCGGCCGAGCGGTTCGCCCGCGACGCCGCCCGCGCCGCCGGCCTGCCCGACGGCTCCAGACAGAACCCGATCCTGACGTTCGCGCCCCACGACCTCGTCGCGCTCGCGACGCGGCTGCGGCCGTTCATGGGCCAGCTCGGCACCTCGCCCTCGACGACGATCCCCGACTCGCACAACGCCGGCGACTTCGGCTCGTTCCTGATCGGCGCGCCGCACCGCTACGCGCTGTCGGCCGAGGAGCTGCAGCGCCACAAGACCGACGGCCACCTCGACGTCGACGCCGTCCGCGCCGGCGCGATCCTGATCTGCCCGGTCAAGCTGCCGGGCGGCGGCGTCTACCTCGGCGACATGCACGCGCTCCAGGGCGACGGCGAGATCGCCGGCCACACCGCCGACGTCTCGGGCACGGTCACGCTCCAGGTCGAGGTCGTCAAGGGGCTGGCGATCGACGGGCCGATCCTGCTGCCGGTCGCCGAGGACCTGCCCTACCTCGCCAAGCCGCTGACCGCGGCCGAGCGGGCGAAGGCCGAGGCGCTCGGCGCCCGCCACGGCGTCACGGCGCTGGAGGAGTCGCTGCCGATCTCGGTGATCGGCACCGGCCCCGACCTCAACAGCGCGACCGACAACGGCCTCGCGCGCGCCGCCGAGCTGCTCGGCGCGACCGTCCCGGAGATCATGAACCGCGCGACGATCGCCGGCGCGATCGAGATCGGCCGCCACCCCGGCGTCGTGCAGGTGACCTTCCGCGCGCCGGTCGAGCGGCTGCGCGAGCGCGGCCTGCTCGGCTACGCGCAGGAGCAGTACTGGGCGGCCTGAGCCGCCCCGCCGCTCACCGCCCGGGCGGTGAGCGGGCCCGCTCAGCCGAACTCGATCACGCTGCGGATGCCGTCCTGGGCGTGCATCAGGTCGAAGCCGCGGTTGACGTCGTCGAGCGCGATGCGGTGGGAGATGAACGGGTCGACGTCGATCTCGCCGGCCATCCAGCGGTCGATCAGCGCCGGCACGTCGTCGCGGCCCTTCAGCCCGCCGAAGGAGGAGCCGGCGATGCGGCGGCCCTGGATCAGCCAGCGCGGGATCACCTCGAGGTGCTCGCCCTTGCCGGCGACGCCGGCGACCGTGCACAGCCCCCAGCCCATCCGCGCCGCCTCGACCGCCTGTCTCATCACACTGACGAGGCCGGTCGCCTCGAAGGTGTAGTCGGCGCCGAAGCCGTCGGTCATCTCGAGGATCCGCTCGACGGTGTCCTCGCCGCCGACGAGCAGGTCGGTCGCGCCCTGGCCTCTGGCCAGCTCCAGCCGCTCGGGCGAGAGGTCGACGCAGACGATCCGCTCCGCGCCGGCCAGCCGCGCGCCGGCGACGGCGCCGAGGCCGACCATGCCGGCGCCGAAGACGACCGCCGTCGAGCCCGGCTCCACGCGCGCCGTTCTGAGCGCCGCGCCGAGCCCGGTCGAGAGGCCGCAGGCGAACAGCGCGGCGCCGTCGAGCGGCGCCTCCGGGTCGATCTTCGCGAGCGCGATCTCGGGCATCACCGTGTACTCGGCGAAGGTGCTCGTGCCCATGAAGTGGCGCAGCTCCTCGCCGCCGCGCTTCAGCCGCGTCGTGCCGTCGGGCAGGTAGCCGGCGTTCTGCTGCGCGCGGATCTTCATGCAGAGGTTGGTCTTGTCGCTCTTGCAGTGGACGCACTCGCCGCACTGGGGCGAGAACAGCGTCACGACGTGGTCGCCGGGCTCGACCAGCGTCACGTCGGCGCCGACCCGCTCGACGACGCCGGCGCCCTCGTGGCCGAGCACGCACGGCGCGTACCCGGACGGGTCGGCGCCGCTGGCGGTGTACATGTCGGTGTGGCAGACGCCGCACGCGACGAGCCGCACCAGCACCTCGTCGGGAGCGGGCTCGGTCAGCTCGACCGTCTGCACGACCAGCGGTCTGCCGAACTCTTCCAGGACAGCTGCGCGAATCTCCATGGCAGGAGGCTAACGGCGGGCCGCGGGCGCCGGCGGCCGGCGGCTGCGGCGCCGGCCGCGCCGCCGCCGTCGCGCTGCGGCCGCGTGGCGCCCCCGCCGCACAGAAGTTTCTCGTAGAAAAACCATCCCCCGCGCGCGGCCTAGCATTTCCACGGCAGCCTGTTTACCATGAGCGAACTTCGCCGATGGTGTGAGAGGAGACCGATGCAGCTGGAGGAGCGCCCCTACCGTCCCGCCGACGCCTCGCAGGCGCCGCGCTACACCGGCGTGCGCACGTTCGCGCGCACGCCGCACGCGCGCGACTGGGCCGGCGCCGACGTCGCCGTGCTCGGCGTCCCGTTCGACACCGCGACCAGCTACCGGCCGGGGACGCGCTTCGGCCCGGCCGCGATCCGCGACCAGAGCCAGCTGCTGCGGCCGTGGCACCCCCAGCACGCGATCGACGTCTTCGCGACGCTGTCGTTCCTCGACGGCGGCGACCTCGACGTCACGCCCGGCAACGCCGAGCGCACGGCCGCCCAGATCGCCGAGCAGCTCGCGCCGGTGATCGCGGCCGGCGCGACGCCGCTGGTGCTCGGCGGCGACCACTCGATCGTGCTCGGCGAGCTGCGCGCCCACGCCGCCGCCCACGGCCCGGTCGGCGTCGTGCTGCTCGACGCCCACGCCGACACGTGGGAGCAGTACTACGGCGAGCGCTACTTCCACGGCACGCCGTTCCGCCGCGCGCTGGAGGAGGGGCTGATCGACCCGCGCCGCTCGCTGCTGGCCGGCATGCGCGGCTCGCTCTACGCCGCCGGCGACCTCGACGAGCCGCGCGCGTGGGGCTTCGAGATCGTCCCCTGCGACGAGCTGCGCACGTGGACGCCGCAGCAGTACGGCGCGCGCGTGCGCGAGCGAGTCGGCGACGGCCCGGCCTACCTCTCGTTCGACGTCGACGTGCTCGACCCGGCCTTCGCGCCCGGCACCGGCACGCCCGAGGTCGCCGGCCTGCTGCCGCACGAGGCGCTCGCCCTGCTGCGCGCGCTCGCCGGCCTGCGCTTCGTCGGCTACGACCTCGTCGAGGTCTCGCCGCCCTACGACGGCCCCGGCCAGGTGACCGCGCTGACCGCCGCCAACGTCGCCTACGAGCTGCTGGCGCTGAGCGCCCTCGCCAAGCGCGCGGAGACGGCCGGATGAGCGCCGTCGACCGCACCCCCGCCGCGGGCGCCAGACCGGCCTCCGGCGCCTCCCGCCCGGCGATCGAGGTCCGCTCGATCGACTACGTCCCGCGCGCCGAGCGCCACGGCAAGGTCTGGCACCAGGGCCCGTTCTGGTTCACGGGCAACTTCGTGCTCGTGACGATGGTGACCGGCTTCACCGGCCCCGGGCTGGGGCTGAGCCTCGGCTGGGCGATCCTCGCGATCCTGCTCGGCGTCGGGATCGGCACCTTCTTCATGGCCTTCCACGCCAACCAGGGGCCGCGGATGGGGCTGCCGCAGATGATCCAGTCGCGCGCCCAGTTCGGCATGCGCGGCGCGATCGTGCCGTTCCTCGCCGTCGTCTTCGTCTACGTCGGCTTCTGCGTCTTCGACGTGATCCTCGCGACCGACGTGCTGCGCACCTTCCTGCCCGGCGGCAAGCTGTTCTGGTACCCGCTGCTGATCGTCGTCGCGGTCGCGATCGCGATCGTAGGGCACGACCTGCTGCACACCGTCCAGCGCTGGCTGACCTACCTGCTGATCGCCGCCTTCGCCGTGCTGACGATCGGCGCGATCGCGACGCTCGACGTCGGCTCGGCCGTCACCGACGGCGGCTTCTCGTGGGGCGGCTTCCTGGTCCAGTTCTCGGCCGCCGCCGGCTACCAGATCAGCTACGCCGTCTACGTCTCCGACTACTCCCGCTACCTGCCGGCCGACGTCTCCTCGCGCGCGGTGATCGCGTGGACCTACGCCGGGGCCGCCGGCTCGGCCGCATGGCTGATGTCGCTCGGCGCGCTGATCGCCTCCTCGCTGCCCGAGCCCGACGCGATCGCGAGCCTGCGCGCCGTCGGCGACGACGTCTTCGACGGCCTCGGGACCGCGGTCGTGCTCGTCTCGGTCCCCGCGCTGATCGGGATCATGGCCGTCAACATCTACGGCGCGATGCTGACGAGCACCAGCGGGATCGACGCCTTCCGCCGCGTCAGAGCGACGGTGCGGGCGCGGCTGCTCGGAATCGTCGCGATCGCGCTGATCGTCTTCGCGGCGGCGCTCGCGATCCCCGACAGCTACCTCGACAGCTTCAACGACTTCGTGCTGCTGATGCTGTACTTCCTCGTCCCCTGGACGGCCGTCAACCTCGTCGACTTCTACTTCGTCCGCAGAGGCCACTACGCGATCGCCGAGATCTTCGACCCGCGCGGGATCTACGGCCGCTGGTCGTGGCGCGGGCTGACCGCCTACGTCGTCGGCCTCGCGGCGATGGTGCCGTTCGCGGCGACCAGCTTCTACACCAGCCCGGTCTCCGACGCGCTCGGCGGCGCCGACCTGTCGTTCGCGGTCGGCCTGCTCGTCCCCGGCCTCCTCTACCTGCTGCTCACGCGCGACCTCGACCTGAGCGGCGAGCAGGCGGCGATCGAGCGCAGCGAGCGGCTGCTGGAGCCGGGCGGGGACGGCGCGCCGTGACCGCGACGCGGGTCGCCTGCTGCCAGCTGCCGCTCGCCGTCGGCGAGGTCGCGGCCAACCGCGCGGCGGCCGAGCGGGCGATCCGCGCCGCCGCCGCCGACGGCGCGCACGTGATCGTGCTGCCGGAGCTGGCGGCGAGCGGCTACCTGTTCGCCGACGCGGCCGAGGCGGCGGCGCTGGCCGAGCCGGCCGACGGCGAGACCGTCCGCGGCTGGGCGGCGCTCGCCGCCGAGCTGGGGGTCGCGATCGCCGGCGGCTTCGCCGAGCGCGACGGCGACGGCGTGCTGCGCAACAGCGCCGCGCTGGTCGATCCCGGCGGCGTGCGCGCGATCTACCGCAAGGCCCACCTGTGGGACCGCGAGAAGCTCGTCTTCGCGCCGGGCGACGAGCCGCCGCCGGTCGTCGAGACCGCGTTCGGGCGGATCGGGCTGGTCGTCTGCTACGACCTCGAGCTGCCGGAGTGGATCCGCGCCGCCGCGCTCGCCGGCGCCGAGCTGCTGTGCGCGCCGGTCGCCTGGCCGCGGCTGCCGCGGCCCGACGGCGAGCGGCCGATGGAGGTCGTGCGGGTGCAGGCGCAGGCGGCCGTCAACCGGATCTTCCTCGCCGCCTGCGACCGGGTCGGCGCCGAGCGCGGCGTCGACTGGGTCGGCGGCTCGACGATCGTCGACCCCGACGGCTGGCCGCTCGCCGGCCCGCTGGCGGGCGAGGCGGGGACGATCGCCGCCGACTGCGAGCTCGCGCTCGCGCGCGACAAGGCGATCAGCGCCCGCAACGACGTCCACGCCGACCGCCGGCCGGAGCTGTACGCCCGCGCCGCCGCCCCGGCCGCCCCCTCCCCTGTCCCCGCCCCCGTCCCCGCCGCCCGAAAGGCCCCGCCCGTGCAGAGCCCGTTCCTCGCCGCCGCCGTCCAGGTCGCGCCCGTCTTCCTCGACCGCGACGCCTGCGTCGGGCTCGCCGTCGAGCTGATCGGCAGATGCGCGCGCGAGGGGGCGCGGCTGGTCGCCTTCCCCGAGACCTGGATCCCCGGCTACCCGGCGTGGATCAACGGCGCCGCCGGCTGGGAGGACCCGGCCGCCAAGCGGCTCTTCGCGCGGCTGCAGGAGAACGCGGTCGCCGTCCCCGGCCCCGAGGTCGAGACGCTCTGCGCCGCCGCCGCGCGCCACCGCGTCAACGTCGTGATCGGGATCAACGAGCGCGACGCCCGCTTCTCGCGCGGGACGCTGTTCAACTCGCAGCTGCTGATCTCCGACGCCGGCGAGCTGCTCGGCGTCCACCGCAAGCTCGTGCCGACCCACGCCGAGCGGATCGTCTGGGGCCAGGGCGACGGCAGCACGCTCCACGTCGCCGACACCTCCGTCGGCCGGCTCGGCGCGCTCGTCTGCTGGGAGCACTGGATGCCGCTGACGCGCTTCGCGATGCACGCGCAGGGCGAGCAGGTCCACGTCGCCGCCTGGCCCGACGTCGCCGAGGACCACCAGCTCGCCAGCCGCCACTACGCCTTCGAGGGCCGCTGCTTCGTCGTCGCCGCCGGCACCTACCTGACGCGCGACCACATGCCGGCCGACTTCGAGCTGCCCGACGCGCTCGCGGTCGCCGGCGACTTCGGCCAGCCCTCCGACGTGATCTTCCCCGGCGGCTCGGGGATCGTCGGCCCCGACGGCCGCTGGATCGCCGGGCCGGTCTTCGACGCGGAGACGATCGTCTACGGCGAGATCGACCTCGCGCGGATCGGCGGGGAGCAGCAGGCGCTCGACGCCGCCGGCCACTACAACCGCCCCGACGTCTTCCAGCTGACCGTCGACGCGACGCCGCGCGAGCAGCTGCGCTGGGGCCGCTGAGCGGCGGGCTGGGGCGCCGGCGGGGCTGCGCCGCCCGGCGCCTACGCCCCGCCGATCACGACGCCGACGATCACGACGAGGATCCCGCCGAGCGTCACCTGCAGCAGCGACTGGCGCAGCGAGACGGCGAGGAAGCGCTTGCGGACCCAGGCGATCGCGACCAGCTCGATCGCGACGACGACGCCGGCGAGCGCGAGCGCGTGGTCGACGTCCCCGATCAGGAACGGGAGCGTGTGGAAGGTGCCGCCGACGGTCGTCGCCGCGCCCGTGACGACGCCGCGCTGCAGCCCGCTGCCGCGGCCGGTGACGGTGCCGTCGTCGGAGAGCCCCTCCGACAGGCCCATGCTGATGCCGGCGCCGAGCGCCGTCGCGAGCCCGACCAGCAGCGCGGCGTGCGAGCCGGCCAGCAGCGCGGCGGCGAACAGCGGCGCGAGCGTCGAGACGGTCCCGTCGATCAGGCCGACGAGGCCGGGCTGGACGATCCGCAGCACGAAGGCGTGCTCGTCGGCGCGGAGCTGCCGTATCGCTTCCACCATGGCGGGCATTATAACAAGTCATTTAAAAGAAGGCCCTCCTAAAGGCTTCGGTATCATTGGTCGGGTGACGACCGACACCGAGGCAGTCGACCGCGACCTGATCGAGCGTCTGCGCGCCCGCGGGCAGCGCGTCACCTCGCAGCGCCTGGTGATCAACCGGATGCTGCGCGAGCGCGACCAGCACGTCACCGCCGAGGAGGTGCTCGGCGCCGTCACGCAGACGCTGCCCGGCACCTCGCTGCCGACCGTCTACGCGACGCTGGAGCTGTTCGAGCAGCTCGGGATCGTGCGCCGCGTCAACTCCGGCGGCGGCGCGGTCCTGTTCGACTCGCGCACCGTCGACCACCACCACCTGATCTGCCGCGCCTGCGGCGCCGTCCAGGACCTCGACCACGAGGTCGAGCTGGAGGGCGTGCTGGCGGCCGCGCGCGAGCAGGGCTTCGCGCCCGGCCGCGCCGCGATCGTCGTCGACGGGCTGTGCGCCCGCTGCGGCGGCGAGCTGTCCGCCGGCTGACCGCGCGCCGCCGCGCCGGCTCGAGACGGCGCGCCGGCGGTCGATCGCTTGCAGCGAGTGCGCCGCGCCGGCCGGTCGCGTAGCCTGCCGCTGCAGCCGCCCGCGCCGGTCGTGGCGCGCAGGCGCAGCTTTCGGCGCGCTCTCGTGTTGAAGCATCCCGTGACCGTTCCGCGCACACCCGCCCTGCTCGCCGGCCTCGCCGCGGCCGCGCTGGCGCTCGCCGCGCCGCTCGCGCAGGCGAAGCCGATCCGCAGAGCCGGCTGGCTCAGAGGCGTCACGGTGACCGAGTACTACCCGGCGCCGGAGTGGTGGTTCGTCGGCAAGAAGGTGAAGACGCCGGGCCTCGACCGCCGCTCGCGGATCGACTGGCTCTACTCGGCGACCGGGCTCTCGATGGAGGGCGACGGGATCGGCCTCGACGGCGAGCGCTACCACATCGCCGACCTCGGCAACGGCGGCTGGGTCAACGAGCGCGGCCGCGCGAGCGTCCCCGGTCGCAAGGGCTGGAAGGGCGGCAGCCCGGCCTGGCGCGCCGGCGGCTACTGGCTCTCCAAGGACCGCTACCTGACCTTCCCGCTCGACGGCGGCGGCTGGTCCAACGGCCGCGGGTTCAGATACCGGCCGCTGCCCGGCGTCAGCTTCGCCGCGGGCCCGTCGCGGCCGCTGAAGTACTACCGCTCGATCGCCGTCGACCCGAAGCTGATCCCGCTCGGCAGCAAGGTCTACATCGCCGCGTACCGCACCAGCGCGGGCGGCGGCTGGTTCAGCGCCGACGACGTCGGCGGCGCGATCATCGGCCGCCACGTCGACGTCTACCGCACGCCGCCGGCGCGCCAGGACGTCGGCGGCGGCTACCTCAGCGACCAGCGCATCTACGTCCAGCCGCCGGGCGCGAGGGCGGCCCGCGACGCGCCGCCGCCGGCGAAGCGCCGCAAGAGCGCGACGCCGAGCGTCCCGATCCCCCAGCCGCCGGCCGTCACGACCGCTCCGAGCGGCGGCGCGCAGGCGCCGTAGCGCCCGTCTGACGCGCCGCCGGGCGCGCGCCTCCCACTAGACTGGAGGCCCTATGGCGAAGCAGCAGAAGCAGCGTCCGATGCGGATGGAGCAGCGCGGCTCCCTCGACGCGATGCAACGGCTCGAATCGCGCACCGACGAGGAGCTGGCGGCCGAGACGAAGTTCAAGGCGGCCGCGTACGCGATCCTCGGCGCCCGCTCCGCGGAGCGCTACGACGCGAGAGCGACGCGCTCCTGGTACTCGAGAGCGATAGCGGCCGCGCGGCCGCAGGAGCGGATGCAGCTGCGCCGCATGGCCGACGCCTCGATCGCGCTCGCCGAGCGCCGCGCCGGCGACCTCAAGGACGCCGTCACCAAGCTCGGGCAGAGACCGCCGAGCAGCCGCCAGCTGCTCGTCCTCCAGTTCATGGGCCTCCTCGCGCCGCCGCCCGGCTCCAGCATCCTCGTGCGGCTGCGCGGCTACGCGATCGTGCTCGGCATCGTGATCGTCCTGCTGGCGGTCGGCTTCGGGCTCGCCAAGCTGGTCGCGCTGCCGTTCGGCGGCGTCGGCACGATCGGCGGCGTCGTGCTCGGCGTCGTGATCGTCGTCGCGATCCTGGCGGTGATGGCGCTGCTCGGCAGACGGCGGCAGGCGCGGGCGCGCGCGCGAGCGGCCGGCTGACCGCGGAGGCGCTCGCACCGTGTGCGGACGCTTCACGCTCGCGACGACGACGGCCGACGAGCTGCGGGACCGCTTCCCGCTCGGCGAGTCGGCCGTCGAGATCAGACAGCGCTTCAACGTCGCGCCCGGCGACGACGTCGTCACCGTCGGCCTGCGCGACGGCGCGCCGACCGGGCGGATGCTGCGCTGGGGGCTGGTGCCGCCGTGGGCGAGAGACCCCTCGATCGGCTTCCGCATGATCAACGCGAGAGCGGAGACGGTCGCCGACAAGCCGGCCTTCCGCACCTCGTTCGCGAGACGGCGCTGCCTGATCCTCGCCGACGGCTTCTACGAGTGGGAGAGAGCCGGCAGAGCGAAGCAGCCGTTCCACGTCACGCGCGCCGACGGCGCCCCGTTCGCCTTCGCCGGCCTCTGGACCGGCTGGAGGGACCCGGCCGTCGAGGACGAGGAGCAGGCGTGGCTGCGCACCTGCACGATCGTCACGACGACGGCGAACGAGCGGATCGCCGGGATCCACCCGCGGATGCCGGTGATCCTCGACCCGGGCGACGAGGCGACGTGGCTGGACCCCGAGACGCCGGCCGCGCGGCTGCGCGAGCTGCTGGCGCCGCTGCCGGCCGCCGAGACGCGCGCCCGCGCCGTCTCCAGAGCGGTCAACGACGCCCGCTACGACGGGCCGCGCTGCCTCGACGACGCCGAGCCCGACGACCTCGCGGCGTTCGCGGCGGCCGTCAACGCCGCCCACGCCAGACAGGGCGGGCTGTTCTAGCCCGAGCAGGTGCGATCTGTGGTCGTCAGGCGACCACAGATCGCACCTGCTCCCCGCTCAGGCGCCGGCGGCGCGGCGCGCCTCGACGTGCGCGGCCGCCTCGAAGGCGTCGTCGAGCGGCGCCAGCGGCTCGTCGCGGCCGAGCGCTCTGGCGATCAGCCAGTCGGCCAGCCAGGCGTTCTTCGGCAGCAGCGGGCCGTGCAGGTAGGTGCCGATCACGTTGCCGCGGCGGACCCCCTCCACCCCGCTCTCGCCGTCGTTGCCGTGGCCCTTGAGGACGCGGCCGAGCGGCTGCTCGCCCGGCCCGAGGCGGGTGCGGCCGCCGTGGTTCTCGAAGCCGGCGAGCACTCTCGGGCCGTCGCCGAGGTCGACCTCGATCGCGACGTTGCCGATCAGCCGCGGGCCGTCGCTGCGGACGGTCGTCAGGTCGACGAGGCCGACGCCCGGCAGCGT
>Ga0164243_10013614_pt1 | contig 11424 bp, 5 predicted proteins | sample OricompcompostOP_FD_108781 | JGI IMG/M metagenome (GOLD analysis project Ga0164243, IMG submission 108781) | Organic Plus compost microbial communities from Emeryville, California, USA - Original compost - Organic plus compost (OP) | ecosystem: Engineered > Solid waste > Mixed feedstock >... | reverse complement strand
CAGACGCGCTTGATCTTTTCCAGCATCTTGAACACGCCCTTGGGCGAGTTCACGAAAAGGCGCTTGAAAGCCTTGCCCAGGCAGCGGCGCTCCAGGGTGTTGCGACGCACGCGCTTGCGTTCAGCCATGTTGTGACTCCAGTTGTTCCTGTCGGTCCGGAAAACCCGGAAGAATCGCGAAAAACAGACGATTTTACCGTGAATCGGGCGCAACGGCCAAACCGGCCGCCGCCATCTCGTCCTGCGATCGTCCATACGTCTACCCGAAATACTGTATATTCGACCAGCATTCCGCGGCAGCGCGTGCCGCGCCGCCGCCCGGCCGCCGCATCCCTCTGCCGGCCCCGGGCGGCGGGGCGCTTCGCGCTATAGTGCCTGCCGTGGCCCACCGGCACGACAGGCATCGCCGCGTGGCCATGCAGGAGGCCGGAGACCCACACTGGCGGACCGCCGCACCGGCCGGCCGCCGTTGCAGCGACGACCCCTCATGAGCTCCCATATCCGCATCACCGGCGCCCGCCAGAACAACCTCAAGAACCTGGACATCGATTTCGCCACCGGCGAACTCACGGTCATCACCGGGGTGTCCGGCTCGGGCAAGAGTTCGCTGGCCTTCGACACGCTCTACGCCGAGGGCCAGCGCCGCTACGTCGAGACCTTCTCGCCCTATGCGCGCCAGTTCCTGGACCGCATGGACAAGCCGCAGGTCGACAGGATCGAGGGCATCCTGCCGGCCATCGCCATCGACCAGACCAATCCGGTGCGCAATTCGCGCAGCACGGTCGGCACGATGACGGAGCTGAACGACCACCTCAAGCTGCTGTACGCGCGCGCCGGCCGGCTGCACTGCCGGGGCTGCGGGCAGCCGGTGCGGCGCGACACGGCGGCGTCCATCGCCGCCTCGCTGGCCGGGCGCGCCGCGGCGGCGGGCGATCCGCGGCTGGTGGTGACCTTCCCCGTGGCGGTGCCGGCGAACTTCGGCGAGGACGAGGTGCGCGGCTTCCTGGAGCAGCAGGGCTATACCCGCGTGCACGGCGCGCCGGACATCCCGGCGCCCGCCGGCGCGGACGGCAGGAGCAAGGGCAAGGCCGGCGGCAAGGACGGCAAGGACAAGGCTTCCGAGCCGCGCAAGATCCTGCACGTGGTCCAGGACCGCTTCCGCCATGCCGGCGCCGAGCCCGAGCGCGTGGCCGAGGCGGTGGAGACCGCGCTGCGCCTGGGCGGCGGGCGCATGGCCGTGCACGCGCTGGACGACCAGGGCGGCGACGCGGCGGTCTGGAAGTACAGCGACCACCTGCACTGCGCCGACTGCGACATCGAATACACCGATCCCCTGCCCAGCACCTTCTCCTTCAATTCGCCGCTGGGCGCGTGCGAGGCCTGCCGCGGCTTCGGGCGGGTGATCGGCATCGACTTCGGCCTGGTCGTCCCTGACCCGAACAAGACGCTGCGCGAGGGGGCGATCAAGCCCTGGCAGACGGCCAGCTACAAGGAATGCCAGGACGACCTGGAGAAGTACGCGCCGCGCGCCGGCGTGCGGCTGGGCGTGCCCTGGCATGCGCTCAACGAGGACGAGCGCAACTGGGTGCTGTACGGCGCTGCCGACTGGAAGGGCGGCAACCAGGCCTGGAAGACGCAGTGGTACGGGGTGCAGCGCTTCTTCGACTGGCTGGAGTCGCGCGCCTACAAGATGCACGTGCGGGTGCTGCTGTCCAAGTACCGCAGCTACACGCCCTGCCCCACCTGCCGCGGCTCGCGGCTGAAGGCCGACGCGCTGCTGTGGCGTGTGGGCGACAAGGCGCTGGCCGACGCCGCGCTGACGCCCGACGAGGGCCGCTACCGCCGCTTCATGCCGGTGCACGCGAACTGGAGCCAGGCGCAGCTGGACGGCCTGCCCGGCCTGTCGCTGCACGACCTGATGACGCTGCCCATCGAGCGGGTGCGCCGCTTCTTCGACGAGCTGAGGCTGGACGGCGCGATGGACGCCGCCGGCGACCTGCTGCTGACCGAGGTGCGCACGCGCCTGCGCTTCCTGTGCGACGTGGGCCTGGGCTACCTGACGCTGGACCGGCAGAGCCGCACGCTGTCGGGCGGCGAGGTGCAGCGCATCAACCTGACCACGGCGCTGGGCACGTCCCTGGTGAACACGCTGTTCGTGCTGGACGAGCCGTCCATCGGCCTGCACCCGCGCGACATGAACCGGGTGGTGGAGGTCATGCACCGCCTGCGCGACGCCGGCAATACGCTGGTGGTGGTCGAGCACGACCCGCAGGTGATGGTGGCGGCCGACCGCATCGTCGACATCGGCCCGGGGCCGGGCGAGCGCGGCGGGCAGATCGTCTTCGACGGCCCGCCGGCCGCGCTGCGCGGCGCCGCCACGCTGACCGGCGACTACCTGGGCGGGCGCAAGCGGGTCGAGGCCCCGCGCCCCATGCCCGTGGCGGCCAACACGCCGCGCCTGATCCTGGAAGGCGTGCGCGCCCACAACCTGCGCAACGTCTCGGTGGAGCTGCCGCTGGGCCGGCTGGTATGCATCACCGGCGTGTCCGGCTCGGGCAAGTCCACGCTGGTGCGCGACGTGCTCTATCCCGGCCTGCTCAAGCTGCAGGGCAAGCCGGTGGAAGCGCCGGGCGAGCACGACCGCATCCTGGGCGCCGAGCAGATCGCCGAGGTGGTGATGGTGGACCAGGCGCCCATCGGCAAGACGGCGCGCTCCAACCCGGCCAGCTACGTGGGCGCCTTCGACGCCGTGCGCAAGCTGTTCGCGCAGGCGCCGCTGGCGCGCGAGCGCCAGTACACGCCGGGCACCTTCAGCTTCAACAGCGGCGACGGGCGCTGCCCCACCTGCGGCGGCACGGGCTTCGAGCACGTGGAGATGCAGTTCCTGTCCGATGTCTACCTGCGCTGCCCGGACTGCGACGGCAAGCGCTTCCGCCCGGAAGTGCTGGAAGTGCGCGTCGAGCATCTGGGCCGCAGCGCGTCGATAGACGAAGTGCTGGAAATGACGGTGAGCGAGGCCCTGGACTTCTTCAAGGGCCTGCGCGACGTGCAGAACGGCCTGGCGCCGCTGGCCGACGTGGGGCTGGAATACGTGCGCCTGGGCCAGCCGGTGCCGACGCTGTCCGGCGGCGAGGCGCAGCGCCTGAAGCTGGCCGGCCACCTGGCCGAGGCGGCGCGCAGCGGGCTGTCGGCCGCCAAGGTGGCCAAGAAGGGCAGCCTGTTCCTGTTCGACGAGCCGACCACCGGCCTGCACTTCGACGACGTGGCGCGGCTGATGCGCGCCTTCCGCAAGCTGCTGGCGGCCGGCCATACGCTGCTGGTGATCGAGCACAACCTGGACGTGGTGCGCGCGGCCGACTGGCTGGTCGACCTGGGGCCGGAGGGCGGCGACGCCGGCGGCCTGGTGGTGGGCGTGGGCACGCCCCAGGACCTGATGGACAACCCGGCGTCGCACACCGGCGCGGCGCTGCGCGAGTACGAAGGCAGCATCCTGCCGACCGCCGCGCCCGCGCGCGCCGACGTGGTCGTCCCCACCGATTACGACGCGCAGGAGGCCGAGCAGGCCGGGCTGACCCCGGCGGTGGCGGAAGACGGCGCGCCCGCGACCGCCCTCGCCCTGGCCGAGCCGGCCACTGCCTACGGCGCCGGCACGCCCCTGCAGTCCCTGCTGCGCCGCCGCCGCGCCGCCCAGTCCATCGAGATCCGCAACGCGCGCGAGCACAACCTGAAGAACGTCAACGTCGAGATCCCGCGCGACAAGTTCACCGTGATCACCGGCGTGTCGGGCTCGGGCAAGTCCACGCTGGCCTTCGACATCCTGTTCAACGAGGGGCAGCGGCGCTACCTGGAATCGCTCAACGCCTACGCGCGCGCCATCGTCCAGCCGGCCGGCAAGCCGGACGTGGACGCCATCTTCGGCATCCCGCCCACGGTGGCCATCGAGCAGCGCACCAGCCGCGGCGGGCGCAAGTCCACGGTGGCGACGATGACCGAGATCCACCACTTCCTGCGCCTGCTCTACGTCAAGCTGGGCACACAGTACTGTCCCGACTGCAACGTGCCGGTGGAGCCGCAGACGGCCGACCAGATCGTCGCCCGCCTGCTGCGCGAGCACAAGGGCGAGCACGTCGGCCTGCTGGCGCCGCTGGTCACCGCGCGCAAGGGCTACTACACCGACCTGGCCAAGTGGGCGGGCTCCAAGGGCCACAGCCACCTGCGCGTGGACGGCGCCTTCATCCCGGTCAGCCCCTGGCCGCGCCTGGACCGCTACAAGGAGCACACCATCGAGCTGCCGGTGGCCGACCTGGTGGTCGACCCGGCCAACGAGGCGGCGCTGCGCGAAGCGGTGCGCCGCGCGCTGGAGCACGGCCAGGGCACCATGAGCGCGGTCTGGCCGGTGAACCGCCTGCACGAGGCCCTGGACAGCGAGCTGCAGCAGCAGCATTTCTCGGTCAAGCGCGCCTGCCCGTCCTGCGGCACCAGCTTCCCCGAGCCCGACCCGCGCCTGTTCTCGTACAACTCCAAGCACGGCTGGTGCCCGTCCTGCTACGGCACCGGCCTGCAATTGCAGGGATTCGACGCGGAGCAGACCGGCGAGGAAAGCGCCTGGAACGCCTGGTACGAGGGCGAGGCCAAGACCTGCACCGCCTGCCACGGCCAGCGCCTGAACCGCGTGGCGCGGGCGGTGCGCTGGCGCGACCGATCCATCGCCGAGCTGGCCTCGCTGCCGGTGTCGGACGCGCACACCTTCTTCACCGGGCTGGTGGCGCGCGGCCGCGAAGGCGAGATCGTGCGCGACATCCTGGCCGAGATCCGCAGCCGCCTGGACTTCATGCAGGAGGTGGGCCTGTCCTACCTGGCGCTGGACCGCGCCGCGCCGACGCTGTCGGGCGGCGAGGCGCAGCGCATCCGGCTGGCGGCGCAGCTGGGCTCCAACCTGCAGGGCGTGTGCTACGTGCTGGACGAGCCCACCATCGGCCTGCACCCGCGCGACAACCGCATCCTGCTGGACGCGCTGGCGCGCCTGGAAGGCAACGGCAACACCCTGGTGGTGGTCGAGCACGACGACGACACCATCCGCCGCGCCGCCCACATCATCGACATCGGCCCCGGCGCGGGCGTGCGCGGCGGCCGGGTGGTGGCCCAAGGCACGGCCGCCGACCTGATCGCCGAGCCCGCCTCGATGACCGGGCGCTATCTGGCCAGGCCGCTGGCGCACCCGCTGCAGCCGCGCCGCGCGGTGGCGCCGGACGCGCCCATGCTGGAAGTGCGCGGCGCCCGCCTGCACAACCTGCGCCAGGTCGACGCCGCCCTGCCGGTGGGCCGGCTCACGGTGGTCACCGGCGTGTCCGGCTCGGGCAAGTCCACGCTGGCGCGCGAGGTGCTGCTGGACAACCTGCTGCGCGCCGTCCAGGCCGGCAAGGCGCCGGCCTGGACGGGCTGCGAGCGCATCGACGGCTGGCAGGCCATAGACCGCGTGCTGGAAGTGGACCAGACGCCCATCGGCAAGACGCCGCGCTCCTGCCCGGCCACCTACGTGGGCTTCTGGGACGACGTGCGCAAGCAGTTCGCCGACACGCGCGAGGCGCGCATGCGCGGCTGGACGGCGGCGCGCTTCTCCTTCAACACCGGCGACGGCCGCTGCCCGGTGTGCGAAGGCCAGGGCATGCGTACCATAGAGATGAGCTTCCTGCCCGACGTCAAGGTGCCCTGCGACGCCTGCAACGGCGCGCGCTTCAACCACGACACCCTGGCCGTGCAGCTGCGCGGCAAGAACGCGGGCGAACTGCTCAACATGGAAGTGGACGACGCCATCGACTACTTCGCCGCCCATCCGCGCATCCACCGGCCGCTGCAGTTGATGCGCGACGTGGGGCTGGGCTACCTGACGCTGGGCCAGCCTTCGCCCACGCTGTCCGGCGGCGAGGCGCAGCGCATCAAGCTGATCACCGAGCTGGCCAAGGCCAGGCTGACGGACGGCGTGATCAAGACCGGGCGCGCCTCGCGCATCCCGCACACGCTGTACGTGCTGGACGAGCCCACCGTGGGCCTGTCCATGGCCGACGTGGAAAAGCTCATCCACGTGCTGCACCGCCTGGTCGACGCCGGCAACACGGTGGTGGTGATCGAGCACAACCTGGACGTGATCGCCGAGGCCGACTGGCTGCTGGACCTGGGCCCGGAAGGCGGCGCGGGCGGCGGCCGGCTGGTGGTGCAGGGCACGCCCGAGGACGCCATGGCCGCGCGCGGGCAGTCGCACACCGGCGCGGTGCTGCACGAGTTCATGGCGGCGCGGCAGTAGTGCGGGAATCGCCATGACGCTGTGCCGCTTCGAGGACCGCCTGGCCGGCCGGGCGCTGGCGCTGCACGAGCCCTGCGGCCGCGTGGAGGCGCGCAGCGCCGCCGAGCTGCCGGCCGCCTTCGCCGCCATCGAGGACGCGCGCCGCGCCGGGCGCTGGGCGGCGCTGCTGCTCGATTACGAGCTGGGCGAATGGCTGGAGCCGGCCGTGGCGCAGCCGCCGGCCGCGGCAACAGCGTCGCCTACTGCCAGCCTGCCCTTGCCTGCCTCCGCAGCCACCGTGCAATCTACCGGCTCCCGTCCTGCCCTGGCGCAGGCCGCGGCCGCCCGCCGCCCGCTGCTGACGGCGCTGCTGTTCGACCGCGCCGGCCACGAAGCGCCCTGGCCGGAACCGGCCGGCAACGATGCGCAGGCCCCGGCCGTAACCGGCGTGTCGCCGCGCACCGCCCGCGCCGACTACCTGCGCGCGGTGCAGGACATCCGCGGGCTGATCGCCGACGGCGAGGTCTACCAGGTCAACTACACCCTGCGCCAGGAAGCCGCCGTGCACGGTCCCTTGGCCGACCTGTACCGCCGCATCGCCAACCGGCACCCCAGCGCGCACGCCGCCTACATCGAGGACACCGGACGCACCGTGCTGTCCTTCTCGCCGGAACTGTTCCTGCGCCGGCGCGGCCCGGTGCTGACCACCCGCCCCATGAAGGGCACCGCGCCGCGCCACCCCGACCCGGCGCGCGACCTGGCGCTGGGCCGCGAACTGCAGGCCAGCGCCAAGAACCGCGCCGAGAACCTGATGATCGTCGACCTGCTGCGCAACGACCTGGGCCGCCTGGCGCGGCCGGGCTCGGTGCGGGTCGAATCGCTGTTCGAGCTGGAGCGCTATCCCAGCATCTGGACGCTGACCTCCACCGTCAGCGCCGACGCGCCCGACGCCACGCTGGCCGAGGTGCTGGCCGCGCTCTTCCCCTGCGGCTCGGTGACCGGCGCCCCCAAGATCGCCGCCATGCGCCGCATCCGCCAGATGGAGCCCGAGCCGCGCGGGCTCTACTGCGGCAGCGTGGGCTGGCTGGCGCCCGACGGGGATTTCTCGCTCAACGTGGCGATCCGCACCCTGGTGGTGGACGCCAACGGGCGCGGCACCTACGGCGTGGGCGGCGGCATCGTGGCCGATTCCGACCCGGAGCAGGAGTGGCTGGAATGCGGGTGGAAATCGCGTATCCTGGCCTAATGCCCTGTCCCGCCGCGTGGCAGGCGTCGCCTGACCGCGTGCGCCCGCAAGGATATCCATGCCCCCGCAATTGATCGAGACAATCCGCATCGATGCCGACGGCGCCATCCCCCTGCTGTCGCGCCACCTGCTGCGCCTGTCCGGCTCCTGCGCCGCGCTGGGCTACGCCTGGCCCGAGGCCGCGCTGCTGACCGCCCTGCAGGACACCGCCGCCGCCCTGCCCGCCGGCCGGGCGCACCGCCTGCGCCTGCTGCTGGACCGCGACGGAAGCTGGACCATGCAGACCGCCGGGCTGCCCGCCCTGCCGCCCCTGCCCAAGGTAGCCGTCGCACCCCAGGCGCTGGATTCGCAGGCGCCCCTGCTGCGCCACAAGACCACCCACCGCCCCTGGTACGCCGCAGCCACCGATTGGCTGGCCGCGCACCCCGACCACTTCGACCTGCTGTTCTTCAACGAGCGCGGCGAGCTGTGCGAAGGCAGCCGCAGCAACGTCTACCTGCTGCGCGACGGCCGCTGGCTGACTCCGCCTGCCGCCTGCGGCCTGCTGCCCGGCGTGCAGCGCGCGCAACTGCTGGACGAAGGCCAGGCCGCCGAAGCCGTGCTGACCGTACGAGACCTGCGAGACGCGCAGGGGCTGCGGCTGTCCAACGCGCTGCGCGGATGGTTCGACGTGGCGGTGGCGGAAAAATCAGCCGGCTAGTTCGTACGACGTGCTGCGTCCGCCCGCGGCCGACTTCCGCAGCACCCCGAACTCGACCAGTTCGGCAATGTCGCGCAGCGCCGTGTCAGGCGAGCAGCGCGCGATCGCTGCCCACTTGCTGCTGGTGAGCTTGCCTTCGAAGCCATCCAGCAGGCGGCCAAGCAGCTTGATCTGGCGGGCATTGAAGGGCACGTCGGCCCAGCGCTGCCAGAAGCGCGCCCGGGCGACCACCGCGTCGACCGTCTGCTGCGCATTGTCCAGGGCCCGGCACAGGACGGCCAGGAACCAGGCCAGCCACTCGGTCACGTCCAGGCTTCCCTTCTGGGTGCGCTCCAGGACCTCGTAATAGTCCTTGCGCTCGCGCTGGATCTGCGACGACAGGCTATAGAAGCGCTGCGCCCCGCCGTCGGCGCGCGCCAGCAGCAGATCGCCGATCGCGCGGGCGATCCGGCCGTTGCCGTCGTCGAACGGGTGCAGCGTCACGAACCACAGATGCGCCAATCCGGCCTTGACGACGGCCGGGCCGTCGAAATCGCCGTTGATCCAGTCGATCAGCCGCGTGGTTTCCGCTTCCAGGCGATCGGCCGGCGGCGCCTCGAAATGGACTTTCTGCCTCCCGATGGGCCCGGAAACGACCTGCATGGGACCCTGGGCATCGTCGCGCCAGGCGCCCACCCGCAGCGGCGACATGCCGGTGTGGCCGGTGGGGAACAAGGCCCGTTGCCAGGCCCACAGTCGCTTCCTGGTGACCGGCTCGCCATGGCGGCCGGTGGCGTCGAGCACCATCTCGACCACGCCCTCGACATGGCGGTCGACCGGCGCCAGCCCGCCGATATCCACGCCCAGCCGCCTGGCGATGGACGAGCGGACCGAGGCGGCGTCCAGCCTTTCGCCTTCGATTTCGCTGGTCTTGAGCACGTCCTGTGTAAGCGCGGCCAGGCTGGCCTGGTCGCGCAGGTCCATGCCGACGTCGGCCAGGCGGCCGAGCAGCAGGCCCTGGGCCCGCCCCGCCCGCTCCAGCAGGCAGGCCAGCCGCGCCAGGTCGTAGCGCCAGACCGGCCAGTCGGGCGCCTGCCAGATATAGCGCCAATCTCCGCATTTCATGCGGAGATCATGGGGCTTAATCTCCGCATGGACAAGATGGCCGCGGGAGGATCGCAGGAGAGGCCACGGAAGGCAAGACGGCGGCGGCTTCTCAGCCCGCGGCCAGGATGTGCCGCACCGCCTCGTTGGCCGCGGCCATGCCCATGGCGGCGGTGACCATGACCACCGAGCCGTAGCCGGCGCAGGACAGGCCCTGCGGGGCCGGCGCGGGGACCTGGGCGCCGACGGCGTCCTCGGCCTCGCGGGCGGCCAGCCAGGCCTGGGGCAGGATGGCCTGCTGGTCTATCCACAGCGCGCGCACGCCCATGCGCGGGATGCGGCCGTGCGGCTTGCCGGCGCGCTGCGAGGGCCGGGGGTAGCCGTGATGGCGGCGCAGGGTGTTGCGCAGCTTGGCCAGCAGGGCGTCGTGGCTGGCCTGGGACAGGTCGCCGGCGCGCAGGGCCAGCGGGTCGGTCTTGCCGCCGGCGCCGCCGCACACCACCAGGCCCTGGCCGCGCTCGCGCGCGAGCAGGATCATGGCGATCTTGGCGGCGGCCTGGTCGGCGCAGTCGACGATGACGTCCAGGCCGGCGTCCAGCAGTTGCGCCGCGTTGTCCGGCGCGACGAAGTCGTCGATGCGGCGCACGTCGCAGGCCGGGTTGATGCCGCGCACCCGCTCGGCCATGGCGTCCACCTTGGCCTGGCCCAGCGTGCCGGACAGCGCGTGCAGCTGGCGGTTGACGTTGGATTCGGACACCTGGTCCAGGTCGACGAGCGTCAGCGCGCCCACGCCGCAGCGCGCCAGGGCTTCGGCCGTCCAGGAGCCGACCCCGCCCAGGCCCACCACGGCCACGCGCGCGGCCTGCAGGCGGGCGCCCGCCTGCGGCCCGTACAAGCGGGCCAGGCCGCCGAAGCGGCGGTCGAGGTCGGCGTCGTCGGCGCCAGCCGCGGCAAAAGCGGGAACGTCCGTCCCGGCGCCACCCTGGGCGCTGGGGCTGGCAAAGGGTGAAAGAGCGGGAACGGGCGTCGTAGGCATGGCCGGCATTTTCCCACGCCCGGGCCCCGGCCGGCTGCCCCGATGCCTGCCCCGCTCCGCCGGCCCGGCCCCGGCCCCGGCCCGGCGGCCCAGGAGCCTACTCCCGCGCCAGCGCCTGCACCGGGTCCAGCCGCGCCGCGTTGCGCGCCGGCAGGAAGCCGAACACCACGCCGATCAGCGTCGAGCACAGGAAGGCGGCCACCATGGACGCCGGGGAATAAATCATCCGGAAGCCCGTGCCCGCCTGGTCGAACAGCACGCCTATGCCCAGCGACAGGCCGATGCCCAGCAGGCCGCCCAGCAGGCAGACCAGCACCGCCTCGATCAGGAACTGGTTGCGGATGTCACTGCGCCGCGCGCCCACGGCCATGCGCACGCCGATCTCGCCGGTGCGCTCGGTGACCGACACCAGCATGATGTTCATCACGCCGATGCCGCCCACGATCAGCGAGATCAGGGCGATCATGGCCACCAGCAGCGTCAGGGTGGCGGTGGTGCTTTCCACCGTGCGGCGGATCGCGTCGGTGTTGAAGACGAAGAAGTCCTTGATGCCGTGGCGCCGGGTCAGCAGCTCGACGATGCTTTTCTCGGCGATGGCGGTGGGCACGTCGTCGCTGACCCGCACGGTGATGCTGCGCAGGTGCTGCTGGCCGAGCAGGCGGCCGAGCGCCGTGGTGTAGGGCACCCAGACGTTGAGCGTGTCGCGCGAGCCGCCGAAGGCGCTGTCCTGCTTGCGCGCCACGCCGATCACGCGCGCCGGCATGTTGGCCAGCAGGATGATGCGGCCGATGGGGTCCTCGTGCGGGAAGAGCGCGTCGCGGGTGTTCTCGTCGATGACGACTTCCTGCGAACTGCGCTGCACGGCGGCGGCGTCGAAGGGCAGGCCGCCGGCCATCTGCATGCCGCGCACGCGGAAATACTGCTCGCCCACGCCGTTGATGGTGGCGGCCAGCGAGGCGTTGCGGTAGCGCAGGGTGGACGAGCTGGTGACCCCGGGCGTGACGCTGTCCACGTAGGACTGGCGCGCCAGCGCGTCGGCGTCGGCCGGCACCAGGGTGCGGATGGAAGCGGCCTTCTCGT
>Ga0164243_10013613_pt1 | contig 11425 bp, 12 predicted proteins | sample OricompcompostOP_FD_108781 | JGI IMG/M metagenome (GOLD analysis project Ga0164243, IMG submission 108781) | Organic Plus compost microbial communities from Emeryville, California, USA - Original compost - Organic plus compost (OP) | ecosystem: Engineered > Solid waste > Mixed feedstock >... | reverse complement strand
GCGCTGTACCAGGACACGAACTCGGTCGCCGACCAGCTGCCCGGCAGATCCTCGCCCGGGATCCCGAGATGCCGGTCCGCGGCGGCGCCCACGCAGTACACCACCGCGTGGTACAGCTCGCGCAGCCGTGCGACGGGCACACCCTCCGGGCCGACCGGCACCCCGCCGAGGAACCGCACCCGGTCGTGCTCCAGCACCGTGCGCAGCGTGTTCTGCAGGGACTTGATCTTCTCGTGGTCCGGGGCCACCCCGTACCGCACCAGGCCGTACGGGCACGGCAGGCGGTCCAGGACGTCGACGAGCGCGCCGGGGTGCTGCTGGACGAGCCCCTGGGCGGTGTAGCACCCGCTGGGGCCGGAACCGACGACGGCGATCCTGAGCACGGCGGAACTCCTCGGTCATGGAAGGTCGGGAGTCGCTCCGGACTCCAGCATCGCACCGCCACCGCTCCGCTGACAGGGTGCTGTCCCACGCGCGGGGAGCGTGTTCGTTCGTTATGGAATGTGATCATGCGGTTACGTTGCGTGTGTGCTGGAAGCATCCTTTCTTAATCTTTCCGATCGTTGTGCGACAGACGGCACCGTGTCCGTGTGGCCCGCGTGGGAAGTGCGGGACGGCGCCGGAGCCACCTCGTGGCTGGGTGTCCGGTTGGAGTTCGGTGACGGCGCACACGTGGACGCGGTCGCCGTGGTCGGCGACGGCGGCGTCTACCTGGAGGACGTCCGGGCCGTACCGGCGCTCTCGCTGGACGACCTCGCGGCGCTCGCCGACTGGATCGAGGATCCGCTCTCCGAGGCGTGCGGTGTCACGGGCCGCGGCGGCGACGGTTCCGCGAGCCGGGCACGCCCGCAGTGGCCGCTCGGCGTCGAGGGGCAGTGGCTCGTCGCCCGGGAGTACCGCGACGCCCAGGAACGGGGCGCCGACCCCGTTCTCGCGGTGATGGGCGCGACCGGGCACAGCCGGCGCCGGTCGCTGCGGCTCATCGGGCAGGCGCGCGACGCGGGGTTCCTGCCGCCGCGCCGCGCACGCCGCTGACACTCGTCGGCGGCGCGCTCCCTCAGAGCAGGTCCCGCATCCGGGAGATCTCGGTCGTCTGCTGCGCGACGACGTCGTCCGCCATCTCCTCGACCTGGATGTTGTTTCCCTGCGCCTTCACATCCGTGGCCATGGTGATCGCCCCGTCGTGATGGGTGATCATCAACGTGAGGAACAGCTCGTCGAACGCCTTCCCACGCGCGGCGCGCAACGCGGCGAGCTGGGCCTCGGTCGCCATGCCGGGCATCGGGCTGTGCCCGTGCTCGTGGCCGCCGGCCCGCGTGTCCTTGCCGTGGGTCTTGAGCCAGCCCTTCATCGCGTCGATCTCGGGGCCCTGCGCGGCGGCGATCCGCGCGGCGAGCTTCTTCACCTTCGCCGACTCGGCGCGCTCGGGCACGAGTTCGGTCATCACCAGCGCCTGTTCGTGGTGCTGGATCATCATGCGCGCGTAGTCGACGTCGGCGGAGTTGGGGGAGTCGTCCTCGGAGCGCTGCCGGGCGGCCTCCTCGGCGGACAGCACCTTGTTGGGTTCACCCGGTTCACCAGGCACGATCACCGAAGGCCCGCTCCCCGCGGGTGACTTGGCGGCACTGCCGGAGTCACAGCCGGCGAGCGCGAGCACGAGGGCGGCCGCGGCCAGGGCGGCACGCCCCCGGCGCGATGAAGCCGGCGTCACATGTGCCTGGTCCCCTTTTGATATGGGCATGACTGAGACGATACTCGGGCGTGCGTGAACCGTTCCAGTGCGAACGGCACAAGGGAGGAAAACAGTGATCCTGTTCAGAAATCCCCGAACCCGCCGCAGACACCTGGGAGTCGCGGCCGTCGCCGCCGGACTCCTGGGCGCCCTGCTCACCGCGCAGCCGGCGACCGCGACCCCCGACCCCGGGGACGACCCCGCGCAGTCCCAGAAGGTCTCCGAGAGCACCCGGGCCGAGGTGCGCAAGGCACTCGAGGACGGCGGCCTGCCCGGGCCGAACGAGACCGTCCACTCCGCCAACATCCGGCACCTGGCGAACGTCCCCAAGGACGCCCTCAAGGGCCTCAACTCCGACCTCGCCTTCCAGGGCAAGTACGCCTTCGCGGGCAACTACGACGGCTTCCGCATCTTCGACATCAGCAACCCGAAGGCCCCGAAGACCGTCGCGCAGGTCCTGTGCCCCGGCTCGCAGAACGACATCTCCGTCTCCGGGGACCTGCTCTTCCTGTCCACCGACTCCTCGCGCAGCGACAGCAGTTGCAACAGCACCACCCAGCCCGCCACGGAGAAGTCCTCGTGGGAGGGCATGAAGGTCTTCGACATCAAGAACAAGCGCAACCCGAAGTACGTCGCCGCCGTCGAGACCGCGTGCGGCTCGCACACCCACACGCTCGTGCCCGAGCGCAAGAACGTCTACATCTACGTCTCCTCCTACTCGCCCGACGCCTCCTACCCGGACTGCCGGCCGCCGCACGACGGCATCTCCGTGATCAAGGTGCCGCGCAACGCACCGCAGAAGGCGGCCGTCATCGACTTCCCGGTGCTCTTCCCCGGTGAGGGCCCCGACGGCGGCGGCAACCCCGGCATCCCGGGCCGCGTCAGCAAGACCACGGGCTGCCACGACCTCACGGTCCTGCCGTCCGAGGACCTGGCGGCCGGCGCCTGCATGGGCGACGGCATCCTGATGTCGATCAAGAACCCGGAGCGCCCGAAGGTCATCGACCAGGTCCGGGACGACGTCAACTTCGCGTTCTGGCACTCGGCGACCTTCAACCAGAAGGCGAACAAGGTCGTCTTCACCGACGAGCTCGGCGGCGGCGGCGCGGCGACCTGCAACGCGGAGATCGGACCGAACCGCGGGGCCGACGGCATCTACGACATCGTCGGCAAGGGCGACAAGCGCAAGCTGGTCTTCCGCAGCTACTTCAAGATCCCCCGGCACCAGGCCGACACCGAGAACTGCGTGGCGCACAACGGCTCCCTGATCCCCGTGAAGGGCAAGGACCTCATGGTCCAGGCCTGGTACCAGGGCGGCCTCTCGGTCTGGGACTTCACCGACTCCAGGCGCCCGAAGGAGATCGCCTACTTCGACCGCGGCCCCCTGACCACGGACACCCTGCAGATCGCGGGTTCGTGGTCGGCGTACTACTACAACGGCTACATCTACTCCAACGAGATCGAGCGCGGCCTCGACGTCCTGAAGCTCGACGACCGCCGCACGGACCCGGCGCGCCGGGTCCACCTGCGTGAACTCAACGTCCAGACCCAGCCCGACTACTTCGGCTGATCCTCCGGGCGGCCGGGTTCGACCCCGGTCGCGAAGAACCGCGACAGATCCTGGTCGCACGTCCCGCCGGAAGCGGCTCCCGCGTCCGGCGGGACACCCATCTCCCAGTCCAGCCGGTAGCGCTTGAACAACTCCGCGCGCAGCACCGGCACCGGCATCGGCACGCCGGGCACCAGGGCCGCGAAGACAGCGCCCATCAGCAGGGCGCGCAGCATCGGATAGTCCGCGTCGACGTCCCGCGAGCCGTACCGCTCACAGGTCTCCCGCAGCAGCTCGGCCAGTCGCCGCTGCTCCGGGCACTGCACGAAGCCCTCCGCCTGGAGGATGCCCGCCATGTGCTGGCGCATCAGCACCGGCCGGTCCCGCGCCAGGCCCAGGACGGCGTCGATGGCGCGGGCCAGCCGCTCCCTGCCGTCGTCGGTGCGGGGCTCGCGCTCCAGCGCCTCCTCCAGCGTCCGGTGCATCAGCCGGTGCACGGCCGACTGCACCAGCTGGCGCTTGCCCGGGAAGTAGTACGACACCAGTCCACGCGCCGATCCGGCCCGGTCCGCGATGTCGCCCAGGGTGGTCGCGTCGAACCCGCGTTCACCGACCAGCTCCACCGCCGCCTGCAGAAGCCGCTCCCGGGAACGCCGCCGCAACTCTTCATTGACCGAGGCGCTGCGCGGGGACATCCTGTAACTCCTGCGTTGACTGGCTGCCAGCCAACTATACTCAGCACGTCCCGTCCGGCACCGCCGTGCCGGACCGGGCCATGTCGTCCGCCCTGGGCGACGCGGGGGATCGTCCAGGGCGGGCTCGGCACTGTCCGTGCGAGTACCGCGTCGCCCGAGTCGGGTGCGGAGTGCGCCTCAGCCCACGAGGTCGAGTACCGGCAGCAGGGCGTCCGGGCGTTCGGCCGTCGGGAGATGGTCCACGAAGTGCACCGTGCAGCCCAGGGCCGCCGCCCCGCCGTCCGCGCGCCGGCTGTCGCCGACCATGACGGCGTCCCGGGGATCGGCGCCGAGCGCCTCGCAGGCCACCGTGAACAGACGCCGGTCCGGTTTCTGGACACCGTGCTCGAAGGACAGGACGTAGGCGTCGATGTAGGGGTCGAGCCCATGTGCCCGGAAGACGGGGCGCAGATCCCAGCCGATGTTGCTGACCACCGCCACGCGCACTCCCCGTTCGCGCAGCGTCCGCAGCACCTCGCCCGCGTCCGGGTAGGGCGCCCAGGCGGCCGGGGTCATGTGCCGGTCGTACAGCAGGTCGTGCAGACGCTCGTCCGGCAGCCGTACCTGTCGTGAGAGACCGGTGTACGCGGCCCGGTGCAGCTCCTCGCTCGTGTCACGCGCGCCCCACACGCTGGCGACCTCCTCGGGCAGCCAGGAGGGCGGGGCCCCGCCGGGCAGCGCGCCCATCGTCTCCAGGGCCCTCGCCGCCTCCAGCAGCTCGGCCTCGGGCAGCTCCCGGCGGGCCTTGGCGAGTGTGCCGCGCAGCCACGACTCGGTGGACTCGACACGGAAGAGCGTCCCGGAGAAGTCGAACAGCACTGCGGTCATGGGGGTGATCGTAGGTGGCCGCCCGGTGCGGTGGGACAGGTTCGCGCCAGGGGGTGCGGGTGCCCGGGATGTCAGGCGTGCGCCTCGCCGGCCGGCTCCGCCCGGTCTCGGGTGCGGCGCAGGTCCACTCCCACCGCCAGCGCCACCACCAGGGCCCCCAGCAGCCAGCCCCCCACCACGTCCGACGTCCAGTGGACGCCCAGCCACACCCGGGTCCAGCCGACGCCGATCACGGACACGGCCGCCACGGCGACCGCCGCGCGCCACCGGGGCCCGGTGATCCCGTGCCGGTGCAGGAGCCACAGCAGGAGGCCGCACACGACCGTCGCCGTCATCGCGTGCCCGGACGGGTAGGCGGCGTAGTGGGCGGAGTCCACGGGGTCGGGCCATGTGGGGCGGGGCCGGTCGACGGCGGCCTTCAGCGTCTGCTGGACCAGTGTGGCCAGCGCACATGTGACCACCAGCCACAGGGCGGTCCAGCGGGCCGCCCGGCGCCACACCAGCCAGATCGCGGCCACGAAGGTCACGAGGCGCATCGTCCACGGGTCCCACACCCAGTCCGTCAGGACGCGGAAGACATGGGTCAGACCGGGCTCGTCGACGGCCCAGCGGTGCGTGGTGTCCGCGACCGTGCCGTCCAGGCTCAACAGCGGGTGCCAGCGGAGGGCGACCAGGGCCAGCAGCAGCGCCGAGGCGAGGGCCATCGCGCCCGCCCAGCCGGACGCCGCGCGCTCGGCACCCGGGCGGGGCGGGGACTCGACGGTCGGGGTGGGCATGCGGGGATCCTCGCCGACTCGTGGGGCGGGCTCCAGCATCCGGGGTGGCGTCCACGGCACGCGCCGCGGGCGATCCCGGCCGCCCCGGGATGGACACCGTGGTCCCCCGCATACCCAGGGTGGCCCTGCCTATCCGCGCGTCGCGGCCGGGCGGCCGGACGGGACGCGCTCAGAGGGCCAGCAGCATCGCCAGCATGGCGATCCCCATGGAGAGCCGGCAGGCGCGCGCCAGTTCGGGGCGGTCGCCCCAGCCCACGCCCGCCCCGCCCGCCGTGACCGGCACCAGCCGGACACCGGACAGCAGCACATAGCCGGTGAAGTAGGCGAGCAGCACTCCCGTCAGCAGCGGCACGCCCGCGTCGCCGTGCCCGCTCCCCGGCGCGGCGGCCATCACCAGGGACATGTAGACCATGGCCACGGTCCCCACCAGGTGGTGCAGATGGTGTCCGCCGGCCCGCGCCGCCCACAGGGCGTGCAGGGCGGCGGCGCCGAACACGGCCGCGTAGGCGGGCCAGGTCCAGGCGGGCGGTGTGAAGACCGCGGCGGGTACGGCCATCGCGGCCATCCCGAACCCCATCAGCGCCTCGCCGCCCGCGGCCCGGCGCTGCTCCTCGACGTGGCTGCGTATCCGCAGCAGACAGTAGGCGCCGGTGATCGCACACAGCGCGACCAACAGCCAGCCGGGCGAAGCCGGTCCGTGCACGCGCACCTCCCCGCTCGACGGTCCGGACAGTGCGTCGATGCCCGGGCGGGACGGGGGCCACGCGGGCGCAGAGGTGTACACGGGGAGCGTTCGGCGGAGCACCCCCATTTGATTCACGAGTAAAACACTCGCTAAAGTGATGAAGTGAGTAGTCGAATTCCGCTTCCGGTCGCCGGAGCGCTGCGCCTCGGCCGGCCCCCCGAGATCTGGTTCAAGCCCGCCCTGAGCGTGGTCGCCGCCGTCGCCCCGCCCAACCTCACCCTGGTGGCGCTGGGCCGGCTCGACCTGGCGGTGTACACGATGGCCGGGTCCCTGTGCGCGCTCTACGCCCACAACCGCCCCTACGCCGCCCGGGCCCGCGCGCTGGCGTGGGTGCTCCTCGGCATGCTCGCCGGCCTCGCCGCCGCCCTGGTCGCCGCCTCGCTGACCAGCAGCGCCGTCGTGCTCGTCGCCGTCGGTGCGACGCTGGCCGCCGTCCAGAAGGTGCTGTGCGACGCGACCAGGACCGGCCCGCCCGGCCACGTCATCCTCACCTTCGTCAGCTCCGCCTCCCTGTTCGTGCCGCAGACCCTCGCTCAGATCCCCGGGCACCTGGCCCTCGCGGCCGCGGCCGGCGTCTGGTCCTGGCTGGTCGGCATGGCCCCCGGCCTGCTCCGCCCCCACGGTCCGGAACGCCGGGCCACGGCGGCGGCGCTCCGGGCGGCCGCCACGTACGCGGAGTCCCGTGACGACCACGACCTGGCCCAGGCCAGGACCGCCCTGGCCGCCGCCCGGCACGCCCTCGCCGGCACCGGCCGCGCCACCGACGCCCGGCGCGCCCTGAGCCGCCTCGTGGACCGTGCCGAGATCGCCCTCGCGGCCCCCGCCGACGCCGACCCGGACCTGCTGCGCGACTGGGCCCGAAAGGTGCGCGGCACCCGGCCCGTGCCGCTGGTCGACGACCGCACGCTCCTGCGGAGCGCACCCGTCGCGCCGGACCCGCTGTGGGCCCGTGTCCGCCCGCTCGCCCGGATCGGCGTACGCACCGCCCTGGGCTGCGCGTTCGCCGGGTACGCCTCCCTCGCCCTGGGCGTCGGCCGACCGTACTGGGCGCTGGTCACCGCCGCCTCCCTCTACCAGGCCAGCTTCACGCTCACCTGGGGCCGGGGGATCCAGCGCGTCGTCGGCAACCTCCTCGGCGTCCTCCTCTTCGCCGCCCTCGTGCCCCTCGCGCACACCGGCGGTCTCGCCCTGGTCCTGTGCTGCGTCAGCCTGAACTTCGGCGCCGAGGCCCTGATCGGCCGGAACTACTGGCTCGGCAGCGTGTGCGTGACACCCATGGCCCTGCTCATCACCGAGTTCGCCGGACTCCAGGACCCGGGGCGCCTGATCGGCGAGCGGGTGCTCGACACCCTCGTCGGCGCGTTCGTCGGACTCCTCGCCGCCGTGGTCGTCCCGGACCGCGCCGGCGAGCGGGTCGTGCGGAGCGCGCGCGAGGCACCCCGTACGCTCGCCGGGACGGGACACCGCGATGACCCGCACCAGGACCAGCGCACGCACAGCGACACGACGGAGGGCGTACGGCCATGACGGCGACGAACGGCGGGCCGACCGGGACGCGACAGGACACGGTGGCCGCCGTGGTCCGCCAGTGGCGGACCGTGCACCCCGGGCTCGACACCGCGCCCATGGAGATCATCGGCCGGATCAACCGCTGTTCCGCCCTGCTCCAGCAGGCCGAGGACGCGCCCTTGCGCCGGGCCGGGCTGAGCCGTGCCGAGTTCGACCTGCTGGGCGCGCTGCGGCGCACCGGCCACGAGCTCACCCCCAGCGAGCTCACCCGCGAGACCTTCTCCTCCGGGGCCGCCGTCACCAAGCGCCTCAAGGCGCTCACCGAGCGCGGACTGGTCGAACGGCGCGGCGACACCCGCGACCGCCGGGTCGCCCACGTCCGCCTCACCGACGCCGGCCGGGACCTCGTGGACGGCATCCTGCCCGAACAGCTCGCCTACGAGACGACCGTGCTGGCCGACCTCGACACCGACGGGCAGCGGGAACTGGCCGAGCTCCTCGGCGACCTGCTCACCCGGCTGGAGGGCCGCCTCGGCAGCCTGCGGGCCTGACCGGCGTCAGATTCCGGGGCGGTGGCGCAGCGGATGGTCGGCCGGCACCTCCACCAGCACGATCGGCAGGCCGTCCGGGTCGGCGATCCACATCTCGATCAGACCCCACGGCTCCCGCAGGGGCGGCCGGACGATCCCGACGCCCTTCGCCACCAGCTCGTCGTGCGCCGCCGCCACGTCCTCGACCTGCATCCACAGCCGCACGACCGGTGAGGGCGGGCCCTCGGACCGGCCGGAGACCTCCAGGAAGCCCCCGCCGAGGAAGTAGACGGTGCCGCGCTCGTCGCCCGTCCCGAACTCGCGGTACACGGCGAGGCCCAGCTGCTCGCCGTAGAAGACCCGGGACCGCTCGGGGTCGGTGGGACGGACGAGTGTCCTGCCGCTCAGTACATGCACCATGCAGCCGCACCATAGCGGCGGGTTAGGCTCTGCGATGCCCTAGCCGCGCCCGAGATGGGGGAGAACGCACCATGGACACCGCCGCGCCCGACGCCCGTGCCGGACTCGTCTTCCGCGACGCCACCGACGCCGACGTGGACACACTGGTCGCGCTCGTCGAGTCGGCCTACCGGGGGGACTCCAGCCGCGCCGGCTGGACGACCGAGGCCGACATCCTCGAAGGGCAGCGCACCGACGCGGAGGGTGTGCGGGAGATCCTGAAGACGCCCGACAGCCGGCTGCTCACCGTCGAGCGCGACGGCCGCGTGGTGGCCTGCTGCCACCTGGAGCACCGCGGGGCGTACGCCTACTTCGGGATGTTCGCGGTGAGCCCGGAGCTCCAGGGCGCCGGCCTCGGCAAGGTGATCATCGCGGAGGCGGAGCGGCAGGCCCGGCTGACCTGGGGCGTGACGGAGATGCACATGACGGTGATCTCGGTGCGCGAGGAGCTGATCGCCTGGTACGAGCGGCGCGGCTACCGCCGTACGGGCCGGATGACGCCGTTCCCGTACGGCGACGAGCGCTTCGGCGTCCCGCAGCGCGACGACCTCCAGTTCGAGCTGCTGGTCAAGGAGCTCGACCGGGTCGAGGGCGGCGAGGCGAGTACCGCTACGCGGTGAAGCGGCCGGTGCGCTTGATCTCCGGGTAGTCGGTGGTCGCCCCGTCCAGCTCCAGGGCCCGGACGAGCCGCAGGTGGTCCTGGGTGTTGACGACCCAGCCGATGATCCTGAGGTCGGCCTTGCGGGCGTGCTCGACCACCTCGAGGGTGAGGCGGCGGATGTTCAGGCAGAGCGTCGCCGCGCCCACGGCCACGGCACGGTCCACGACGTCGGTGCCGTAGCGGCTGGCGATCAGCGCGGTGCGGATGCCGGGCACCAGGCGGGCGATCTCGGCGACGGCGTCGTCGTGGAACGAGGACACCTCGACGCGGGAGACGAGGTCACGCCGGTTGATCACCTCGGCGAGCGCCCGGGCCGCGGCGACGTCCTTGATCTCGGCCTGGAGCGGCGTGCGTACCGCGTCCAGCACCTCCTCGAACACCGGCACGCGCTCCCCGCGGCCCGCGTCCAGGGTGCGCAGCTCGGCGAGGGTCTTGTCGGCGATGGCGCCGGTTCCGTCGGTCGTGCGGTCCACGTCGGTGTCGTGCATGACGACGAGGGCGCCGTCCTTGCTCAGGTGGAGGTCGAGTTCGATGACGTCGAGGCCGGCCTGCTGGGCGGCGACGAAGGAACGGAGGGTGTTCTCGGGTTCGAGACCCATGACTCCGCGGTGACCGATGGTAAGGAAGTTCAAGACTCAACTCGCTTCCGTCGACGGCGGCTCGGCACGCAGGCGAACCGGAGGGCACTGTTCGCGTGGCAGCCCGCAGCCTAATGGCCGCCGCGCGTGATGAACCCCACATGTGCGCGGGGTTCGCGCTGCGTGACGTGGCACGGCTGGCACACGCCGCTTCGGGCGGTCACCCTGGGGTGGGCGAGTCTCGTGGGGATTGACCGGGGCTCCCTGGGTAGGAGCTGCGTATGCCCACCCGACGGCGTCTCAATCGCGTTCCCCGTCTCCGGCAGGAAAAAGTGCGGTGACCTTGGGGGTGTGCAGGATAATTTCCCGAGCCTCCTCTTGCTGGGAGGAACCTCGTATGTATACGGTCTCTTTACGCGAGGTTCTCCCGTGGAGGATGGGACATGACGGAAATTCTTGTGCAGGCGGCGTCGGGGGACCAGGTTCCTCCCGTGACCAGGGTGGTGGAGCACCCGGCATGGCCCGTGCTCAAGGATGCCGTGGAGCGGATCCGGCCATGGCAGTCCAAGGACGGGTCGATCGACTTCTCGGCCGAGGGCGCGCCCGAGCGCGGTGACGCCGAGGCCGCCGTCCGGCGTGTCGTCGAGGCCGTCGAGGAGCTCTCCCCGCTCCTGCCGCACGACGACGCCTACCACCAGGCCCTCGTGAAGGACCTGACCCGCTGGGCCGAGGGCGGCTTCGGGATACCGGACTTCCTCGACTCGCTGCTGGCCTTCCAGCCCGCCGCGAACCGCGCGGACGGCCTCCAGCACCTGGTCGTCTTCCCGATGTACACGCAGAACGGCAACCCCGACCGCAACCTCGAGGCGGTCGTCCTGCGCATGGTCTGGCCGGACTGGCTGGCCGAGCTGGAGCGCACCCGCTACGACAACCCGCTGTTCTGCGGCATCAAGTTCGAGGACTTCACCGCGGGCTACGACACCAACTCCGCGGTCCTCTTCCCGGAGACGATCGCCGTGCGCGAGGCGCCCGAGCGCTTCACCTGGGGCGGCATCTTCTGCGACCGCGAGGCCGCCCGCTTCCGCCGCGTCACCGACGCCGCCGTCGGCATCCTGGGCCTGGAGCTGCCCGAGGACATCGCCGCGATGGTCCACGACCAGAAGCGCTGCGAAGAGGCGTTCGTCCTGTGGGACATGGTCCACGACCGCACCCACAGCCACGGCGACCTGCCGTTCGACCCGTTCATGATCAAGCAGCGCCAGCCGTTCTGGATGTACGGCCTGGAGGAGCTGCGCTGCGACCTGACCGCCTTCAAGGAGGCCGT
>Ga0164243_10013612_pt1 | contig 11426 bp, 7 predicted proteins | sample OricompcompostOP_FD_108781 | JGI IMG/M metagenome (GOLD analysis project Ga0164243, IMG submission 108781) | Organic Plus compost microbial communities from Emeryville, California, USA - Original compost - Organic plus compost (OP) | ecosystem: Engineered > Solid waste > Mixed feedstock >... | reverse complement strand
GGCGCCCGCGAGGCCGAGGCGCTCGCGCAGTACGTAGAGCAGCGATTCGCCGATCCAGGCGTCCGTGACCGGGCGGTCGACGCCGTTGACGTGCAACACGTAGGAGACGCGGGGGTGTTCGTCACCGGCGGACCGCACGGGCTCGTCGGGCTGAGCGTCCTCGTTCGGATCTCCGGGCTCTCCCGGGCCGTCCGGCTGTCCGGATTCCGCGGCGTCCCCGGGCTCGACGGTCTCGACGGTCGCCCCGTGCTCTACAGAGGGGTCCGGCCCTCCGGAGTCCGCGGGTTCGGCCAACTCCCGCGGTGCGCCCGGCAGTACGGACCCGGCGGTGTCTCCGGACTGCTGCCCCGCACTGCTCGGAGTGCCGTCCTCCGCCTCCGCTTGTGGCTCCGTTTCCGCGCCGGACGGCTGGTGCGGCGCGGGCTGCGCGTCCTCGGGCCCGGCGGTGCCCGAGGCCGGAGCGTTCGCCTCCGCGTCGGTCTCCGGTGCGTCGGCCGCATCGCCGCCGCCCGAAGTCGCGTGCACAGCGCCGGAGTCGGGCTTCTCACCGGTCCAGCCGGCGCCCGACGCGGGCGGGTTGGGCTCCGTGGGCTGCCCCTGGCCGCCGCCGGTGTCCTCCGGGCCGGCGGGGTGCGCTGCCGAAGCGCTCGCGGCGGAGCCGGAGGACGGTGTGGAAGGCGCCCAGGGCAGGCCCGAACGTACGGTGCCGAGGCCGGCGAAGCCGCCGCTCTCGCCGGAGCCCGGGTCGCCGGTGGCCCCGCCGGCGGGCCCGGCAGCCCCCGCGCCGGAGCCGGCAGCGGCCGGGTCACCGCCGTCACCGGCACCTCCCGGGTGGGCGCCGGCAGCCGCGCCGGAGGCGCCGTGCGGACCCGCCGCAGCGTCCGGACCGGCGCCCCCGCCATGCGTACCGGCGCTCTCGCCGTGCCCCTCGAAGGGAACCTGGCGGCGGGCGTGCGCATCGGCCAGGAAGCCCTCGTCGGGCGGCAGTTGGCCGGGCCGCCCCTGCGGCACGTGCCCGTCCGGGCGGCCGTGCGGACCGAACCCGGAACCGGAACCGGAGGATCCGTGCGGGTCCACGGCGCCGTCCCCGGCATCCGCATCCGCCTCGTCCGCTTCGCGTGCGGCGCCGCCCGAACCGAGCGGGCGCCGCTGCGTACGCGCCTCGTGCGAGCCCGCGAGCGCTGCCGCCGCGCCCTGGCCCATCGCCGCCGCACCGCCGGCGTCCTCGACGGACGGCTCACCGGCCACGCCCTGCTGATGCCCGGCACCCGGCTCGGGCTGCCAAGAGGAGCCCGGCTGCGCCACCTCCGGCGCACCGGCGGCGCCGGCCGCGAACTCCTGCGCCCCAGGCTGCTCGTAGCCGCCCGGCCCGCCCGACTGCCCGGCCCCGGGCCCCTGTTGAGCGCCGAAGGGCATCGACCACTGGTCCGCGGCCCCCGGCCCGTGTGCGCCGCCTGATGCGTACGGATCGCCGTACGCATCAGGGGCGGGAGCACCGGCGCCCGGCGCCCCCGGCATGCCGACCGGCCCCATGGCTCCGTGCAGGCCCGCAACATCCGGGCCCGGCAGCCCACTTGGCGCGCCCAGGCCGGAACCGCCCTCGGTGCCGCCCACGTCCGTCGGCCCCAGCGTCGGCGGTGTGTAGCCGCCCTGTCCCGTGCCCGGAGCCGCGAGCGGTCCGCCCAACGGGTCGTCGTACGCGGCCGGTTCAGCGGGCGATCCCGCGCCGCCGGGCGCCGACCAGCCGTCCGGGCCGTAGACGCCGGGGATGCCGCCGGGCGGCAGCTGCACGAAGCCGGTCGCCTCGACGTCGTAGCCGCCGCCCCAGCCTTCGGTGGGCTGCTCGCCCGCCACGGGCCAGGGCGCGGGCCGTTCGAAGCCCGGCTGGTGCGACTGCTGGTCCTGGTGCTGGTGCTGGTGCTGAGGACCGTAACGGCCGTAAGGATCCGGGCCGTTGGCGCCGTGCCCGTGGCCGTTCCCGTTCTCGTCGCCGTCGCTCATGAGAGCGCCCTCCCGAGTCCTCGGCGAGCCAGTGTCGCCACCGTACGCCGCAAGTGGAGCGCCGCGGGCGGAAGTACGGGAGCCTCACCGCCGTCCTCGGGCGGTGGCGGATCCGGAATGCAGGCCATCGCGACGTACTCCCCGAAAGCGGTCAACGCCTCCGGCTGCAGCGCGCGGTGCCCGTCCCAGTCGATGAGCGAGGCGATCCAGCGCTCCGCCTCCAGAGGGCGCAGCGGCATCGGCGCCACCGCTCCGACCGCGCACCGCACCCCGCGCCGCGCCGGGTCGAGCACCACCGCGACCGACGCGAGGGCGCGCCCCGGTCCGGTGCGCGCCGTCGATTTGAGGAAGGTCTGCGGTGCGTGCAGCAGCGGCACGCGCACGTGTCCCACGACCTCGCTGGGCCGCAACATCTCCATTCCGGCGAGCAGATGGCTCACCGGGAACTCGCGCCGCTCGCCCTCCGGACCGGCGACGATAAGCGTGGCCTCCAGGGCGGCCAGCACGGGCAGAGTGTCGCCGGTCGGCGAGGAGCTGACGATGTTGCCGCCGAGAGTGCCCGCGTTGCGGATCTGAGGCGGGCCCGCGGCGCGTGCGGCGGCGGCCAGTGCGGGGATGAGGGCGGCGAAGTCGGGCCGCCCCATGCGTGCGTGGGTGAGTCCGGCGCCGAGCAGCCCGTGCCCGTCGAGGTACTGCCACCCACGGATCTCGCTGATCCGCCCGAGCCCTACGAGCGCAGCGGGGCGCAGCTGGCCGGAGTTGACGCCCGCCATCAGATCGGTGCCGCCCGAGACGGGCACGGCCGCGGGCACCGCGGAGAGCGCCGACACCGCTTCGTCGAGCGTGTCCGGCAGCATGACGGTCGGCACAGCCTGGGGTCCGTGTCGTACATGCTGTGCGTGCGGCGTGCTCAATCCAGCTGCCCCTTCCCCGGTCTCCCGGCCCGGCTGCGTGCCCGTACGGTACGTGCTCACGGCCCGGACGTGGCAACTCTGGCACATCTCGGTGACCCGTCGGCGCGAGGGTCCGGGAAGGGATGATCCGTGAGGCACCGTCACCTTCCTCCCCGCTTCCGGTCAATGGGCCGGGATGTCCCTTCTCGACTCAAGCGTGCGCACCGGGAGACGGAGCGGAAAGACGACGGAGGCGCAGGGCTCGGGCGGCCGTTCGCCCTGCACCTCCGCACAAGCTTCGCACCGGTGACTGACATCCGGGTCGAGAGCCTTGGGACGGGCGGAAGTTGACGCCTCCGCGCCGGGTGCGGGCACCGGCCCGCGGGGCCACCGGACGGTGCGTACGCATCCGCGCGCACCCGCGGACTCCTCGCCGCCGCACCGCCGCCACACCCCGACGGCCCGAACACACCTGCCAGCACGGGCACATCACTACATCGAGGGCAATGAAGCGCCAACTCGCGTACTGCGCCGGGGAGATCGCCGGAGCCGGAGAGCCTCGTCTTGAGCCGCAAGCCTCACCGAGGAAGGCGGTCGCTGCGTACGGGCACTGTGCCGAACGCCCGGTTCCGGGAGTCATGAAGCACGCTGCGCGCCCCACCCGGCCCCGGAGGGAACGCGGGTGAGGCGCGCAGAAGCCGCGCAAGAGCCGTACGCGGGCGTGCTGTTGAGTGCCGAGGGAGATGGCGCCGGAACGGGCGCGACGCCACGAAGCCGGAACGAGAGCCGGAAACCGGAAAGGGGGGCGGAGCTGCGGGGCGGACGCGGGCCGCCGCCCGGCACCGCGAGCCGGGGCGGCCGGGCGCGCACCGCAGCTCGGCGGTCAGCTCTTGTCGCCGCCCTTGCCACCGTCCTTGCCGCCGCCTTTGCCTCCGTCGGCGCCCATCGTCTCGTAGATCTCCTTGCACATGGGGCAGACCGGGTACTTCTTGGGGTCGCGCCCCGGCACCCAGACCTTCCCGCAGAGCGCGACGACGGGAGTGCCGTCCATCGCGCTCGCCATGATCTTGTCCTTCTGGACATAGTGGGCGAACCGCTCGTGGTCGCCGTCACCGTGCGACGTCTGCGGGGTCGGCTCGACGAGGGTGCCGGTGCCCGTCCCGCGCTCAGGCTCAACAGTGCTCATGCACACCAAGACTAATTCAGCGAGGGATCGTCCGGATACGTGGCCACCATGGCCAGTTCGCTGCGCTGGCGGCGCAGAACGGACCGCCACAGACCCTCGGGAGCAGGCGAGGAGACATCGCCGGGCTCCGACTCGACGACGTACCAGGCGCCTTCGGACAGCTCCTTCTGCAACTGCCCGGGGCCCCAGCCTGCGTACCCCGCGAAGATGCGCAGCGATCCCAGCTCCGCCGCGAGCAGTTCGGGCGGCGCCTCCAGATCGACCAGGCCGATCGCGCCGTACACCCGCCGCCAGCCGAGCGGGCCGTCCGGCTCGATGCCGAGGCTCGGCTCCGGACCGGCGCCGGGACCGTGCGCCGAGGCGGCGCCCGAACCGGAACCGGAACCGGGCCCCGACCCCGTTCCCGGAACGGAACCGGAATCCGAACCGGAGCCGGGCGCACCGCCGTCCGCGTCCGGATCCGCCGAGCCGGCGGTGATGCCGCCGGTACCCGCCGGCCGCCGGCCGCCGCCCGCGCCGGAGTCGCCCGCCGGGGCGGCGCCGCCGGGCTCGGGAGCCGGCACGACCCCCACGGCCAGCGCCGCGTCCAGCGAGACCGGACCGCCCTGGAAGACGACGCCCGGCTCGCCGGTGAGCGCCGCCCACGGTTCGAGGATGTCGCCGACGTCGACGGGCGTCGGACGGTTGAGGACCACACCGAGCGAGCCCTCTTCGTCGTGGTCGAGGACCAGCACCACGGCTCGGTCGAAATTCGGGTCGGCCAGCACCGGAGTGGCGACGAGCAGCCGGCCGGTGAGCGAGGACACCTCCGTCATACGGCAATGATCCCGCACCCGCGGCCTCCGCGGGAGCCAACCGCAGGATCGGCTCGCAGCCGCCCGCGCCCGCGCCGCCGGGCCCGCCCCGTGCTCTCCGCCGTACTCGCCGCGTACGGCGCCCACTACGATGACTCTTCGTCCCAGCCTCGATTCGCTGCACGAAAGCGGAGTCTCATGACCGTCTCGACCGACGATGTCCTGCTCGTCCACGGCGGCACCCCGCTGGAGGGCGAGATCCGCGTCCGCGGCGCGAAGAATCTCGTGCCCAAGGCCATGGTCGCCGCACTGCTCGGCAGCGAACCGAGCCGCCTGCGCAATGTGCCCGACATCCGCGACGTACACGTCGTACGCGGCCTGCTGCAACTGCACGGCACGACCGTACGCAGCGGAGACGAGCCGGGAGAGCTGGTGCTCGACCCGTCGAGGGTGGAGAGCGCCAGCGTCGCCGACATCGACGCGCACGCCGGCTCCTCGCGCATCCCGATCCTGTTCTGCGGGCCGCTGCTGCACCGCATAGGGCACGCCTTCATCCCCGGGCTGGGCGGCTGCGACATCGGCGGCCGGCCGGTCAACTTCCACTTCGACGTACTGCGGGAGTTCGGGGCGACGATCGAGAAGCGGGCCGACGGGCAGTACCTGGAAGCGCCGCAGCGGCTGCGCGGCTGCAAGATCCGGCTGCCGTATCCCTCGGTGGGCTCCACCGAGCAGGTGCTGCTGACCGCCGTACTCGCCGACGGCGTCACGGAGTTGAGCAACGCGGCCGTCGAGCCGGAGATCGAGGACCTGATCTGCGTGCTGCAGAAGATGGGCGCGATCATCTCGATGGACACCGACCGCACCATCCGCATCACCGGCGTCGACAAGCTCGGCGGCTACACCCACCGCGCGCTCCCGGACCGGCTGGAGGCGGCCTCGTGGGCGAGCGCGGCGCTGGCGACCGAGGGCAGCGTGTTCGTACGCGGCGCGCACCAGCCGGACATGATGACCTTCCTCAACACCTTCCGGAAGGTGGGCGGCGCCTTCGAGGTCGTCGACGAGGGCATCCGCTTCTGGCACCCGGGCGGTCCGCTGAAGTCCATCGCCCTGGAGACCGACGTGCACCCCGGCTTCCAGACCGACTGGCAGCAGCCCCTCGTGGTCGCGCTGACGCAGGCGACGGGGCTGTCGATCGTGCACGAGACGGTGTACGAGTCGCGGCTGGGCTTCACCTCCGCGCTCAACCAGATGGGCGCCCACATCCAGCTCTACCGCGAGTGCCTGGGCGGCTCGGCCTGCCGGTTCGGGCAGCGCAACTTCCTGCACTCGGCGGTGCTTTCGGGGCCCACGGAGCTGCAGGGAGCGGACCTGGTCATCCCCGACCTGCGCGGCGGCTTCTCGTATCTGATCGCGGCGCTGGCGGCCCAGGGCACCTCGCGCGTACACGGCATCGGGCTGATCAACCGCGGCTACGAGAACTTCATGGAGAAGCTGTCCGAGCTGGGGGCGAAGGTCGAGCGCCCCTAGCGCCGCGGCAGCCGCATCCGTGGCTCCTTAAGGGAGACCGCGAACGCCCTTAAGGAGCCACGGGACGGCGGAACGCAGAAGTAACGGAACGCAGAGACCGCGGAGGGGCGGTCACCGGTGGCTTCCGGTGACCGCCCCTCGGTGCGATCGCGGGACGGCGCCGCTGCGGCCGTTGGCCGGCCGCGCGGCGCCGCTCCCTCAGTTGCCCTTGGCGGCTTCCTTGAGCTTGGAGCCCGCCGACACCTTCACGCTGTACCCGGCCGGGATCTCGATCGGGTCGCCGGTCTGCGGGTTGCGCGCCGTCCGAGCCGCACGGTGGGTGCGCTCGAATGTGAGGAAGCCGGGGATGGTGACCTTCTCGTCTCCCTTGGAGACGACCTCGCCGATGGTGTCGGCCAGGGCGGCCAGAACGGCGTCGGCGTCCTTGCGGGTCACCTCGGCGCGCTCGGACAGAGCGGCCACCAGCTCACTGCGGTTCATAACTCGTTACTCCCGTGTCTTTCTTGCCGATGAGGCGTGAGATCGAAGCCGATGCTGCCAGGGCCCTCGGACAGTCCCCGGACCCGGGTCTGCTTCCAGACCCCGCGGTCCTTGGCACATCCCCGGGACATGTCCCTGGGGAAGGCATCCTGCCTCTACCTGCGGTGGGAAAGCCAATCCGTACCCCTGGGGCAGCTGCGGAGTCACCCTGGGATGCCGCCCCCGGAGGGACGCCCGGAGGTACCCCGGGCACACATTGCGGTGACGCCCCACAGGCTCGTGTCTGCCGCAACCCTAGAGGGGCGTTCCGACCCCCGCACCCCACGACGCGCCGCCCGGGCCGCCCGCAAAACGGGCGGTGCACTCCGTAGGCGCCGTCAGTCCCCGGCGGCCGCCGCCGTCGGGGACGTGGGAGGCGCCGGCACCTGTGCCTCGCCGGCCGCCCGCGCCGCGTCCCGTACCGCGTCGGCGACGGCGCCGGAGACGCGCTCGTTGAAGACGCTCGGAATGATGTAGTTCGGGTTCAGCTCGTCCTTCAGCACGACGTCGGCAAGCGCGCGTGCGGCGGCCAGCATCATCTCGTCGTTGACGGTGCGGGACTGGGCGTCCAGAAGGCCGCGGAAGACGCCGGGGAAGACCAGCACGTTGTTGATCTGGTTCGGGAAGTCGGAGCGGCCCGTGGCCACCACGGACGCCGTCTCCCTGGCCACCGCCGGATCGACCTCCGGGTCGGGGTTGGCGAGGGCGAAGACGATCGCTCCGTCGGCCATCCTCGCCACGTCCTCGCCGCCCAGTACGTTCGGCGCCGAGACGCCGATGAAGACGTCCGCGCCGACGACGGCGTCCTTGAGCGTGCCACGCACGCCCTCGGGGTTGGTGTTGTCGGCGATCCAGCGCAGCGGCGTACCCACTTCGGCGTCCTGGAGGTCGGCGCGGCCGGCGTGCACCACACCGTGGATGTCGGCCACGACGGCGTGCTTGACGCCGGCCTCCAGCAGCAGCTTGAGGATGGCGGTGCCGGCCGCGCCCGCGCCGGACATCACGACGCGGATGTCCTCGATCCGCTTGTCCACCACCCGCAGTGCGTTGAAGAGCGAGGCGAGGACGACGATGGCGGTGCCGTGCTGGTCGTCGTGGAAGACGGGGATGTCGACGGCCTTCCGCAGCCGTTCCTCGATCTCGAAGCAGCGCGGGGCGGAGATGTCCTCCAGGTTGATCCCGGCGAAGCCCGGCGCCAGCGCCCGTACGATCTCCACGATCGCGTCGGTGTCCTGGGTGTCCAGGCAGATCGGCCAGGCGTCGATGCCCGCGAACCGTTTGAACAGCGCCGCCTTGCCCTCCATGACCGGCAGCGCGGCCCGCGGCCCGATGTTGCCCAGGCCGAGCACGGCGGAGCCGTCGGTGACGACCGCGACGCTGTTGCGTTTGATGGTCAACCGGCGGGCGTCTTCCGGGTGTTCGGCGATCTGGGTGCAGACGCGGGCGACGCCCGGCGTGTAGACCATGGACAGGTCGTCGCGGTTCCGGATCGGGTGCTTGGACGACATCTCGATCTTGCCGCCGAGGTGCATCAGGAACGTACGGTCCGAGACCTTGCCCAGCACGACGCCCTCGATGCCGCGGAGCCGACCCACGATCTCGTCCGCGTGTGCGGTCGAGGACGCCGCGATGGTCACGTCTATCCGCAGCCGCTCGTGGCCGGACGCCGTGACGTCGAGGCCGGTGACCGAACCGCCCGAGGACTCCACGACCGTCGTGATCTGACTGACCGCGGTGCCGCCTGCGGGGACCTCCAGGCGGACGGTCATCGAGTAGGAGACGCTTGGCGCCGCGCTCATTTGCCGACTTCCCTCTGCTTTCCCTTGTCGCGTTGTCGCGCACTACCGGCTCTGGCGCCGGAGTATCGGCGGCCGGAGGCGGGGCGCTCAACAGATCGTCCCACCTACCCTCCGGTACGAGGTAACGAGGTGGCGAAGACGGAAAGTTTCTTCCGCGAAGTGAGACCGAGGGCGTCGATCGCCGATCGCATCAAGACACCGCGTAACGGGTGTCTGCGGAGCAAATCAGCTGAAATCCCCCCTGCCCGGCCTAGGATCGGCCCGCACACGCAACATGCTCACAGGGAGACCAGAAGATGGCTCAGGGCACGGTCAAGTGGTTCAACGCCGAGAAGGGCTACGGGTTCATCGCCCAGGAAGACGGGGGGCCGGACGTCTTCGTCCACTACAGCTCGATCCACGGCGAGGGATACCGCAGCCTCCAGGACACCCAGCGCGTCGAGTTCGAGATCGCGGAGGGACGGAAGGGGCCACAGGCGGAGGGGGTGCGCGTCATCGGCTGACCCGGCGCAAGCCGCCGGCGCCCCGGGGGAGCCGACGGAGAGACCGACAGACCAGGCAGGCTCGGCAGATCGAGCACAGAAGAGGTCCCGTGAGCGCGTCTCACGGGACCTCTTCCTACGTGGAAAGTGACACCGACCCGCCAGCTCGCCTCGCGGCAAGTGGTCGCTCGAAGCGACAATGGTTGGGCCCGGGGGCATGGATCGGGCCGGTGCCACACCCAGGCTAACAAACACCTCCGGGGACGCGATTCCCTTGCGGGCGGCCGGTGTTCGGAGGTTCGCGGCCCCTCGCGCACCCGCCGCGGAGAGAGCGCGGAACGCGAGTCGGAGTCAGTCCCGCAGCAGGTCCGGCACCCCGTCCGCGTCCGGCAGGTCCTTCGCCCCGGAGACCACCGTCAGCTGCTGCGTGGCCCGGGTCAGCGCCACGTACAGCACGCGCAGGCCGGCCGGTGACTCGTCGGCGATCTCGGCGGGGGTGACCACGACCGTCGCGTCGTACTCCAGGCCCTTGGCCTCCAGGCTGCCCAGCGGCACGACCCGGTCGCCGAGCCCGGACAGCCAGCCGCGTGCCTCGTCGCGCCGCGCCATCGGGACCACGACGCCGACGGTGCCGTCCACCGCGTCCAGCGCCCGCCGCGCCTCCTCGCGTACCGCGGATCCGGGGCCGTCGTCGCCGGCGACGACGAAGCGGGGGCGGAGGCCGGTGGAGCGTACGGCGTTCGGAGGGGCGGTGCCCGGCATCGCCAACGCCAGTACGCGGTCGGCGAGTTCGGCGATCTCGGCGGGGTTGCGGTAGTTGACCGTCAGCTCGAAGCGGCGCCGGGAGCGCGATCCCAGGGCCTCGTCGCGCGCCTCCGCCGCCTCCTCCGGGTCGGACCAGGAACTCTGCGCCGGGTCGCCGACGACCGTCCAGGTCGCCTGCCGGCCGCGGCGCCCGACCATGCGCCACTGCATCGGCGTCAGGTCCTGCGCCTCGTCGACGATGACGTGTGCGTAGTCCGTACGCTCCTCGGGCTCCGGTCCGGAGCGGTCCCGGCGGGGGGCGTCGGCGTCCGCGCCGATCGTCAACTCGTCGAGTCCCGTGAGCTGTTCGAGGGGATCGATCTCGGTCCTGCGGGGCTTCGCGGGGGTGCCGAGCAGGACCCGCAGCTCGTCCAGCAGCGCCACGTCGTGCACCGACAGCGGGCCCTCGCCGTCCTCGCCGAGCCGGCGCAGCGAGCCGGCGACAAGCCGCACCTCGTCCGGTGTGAGCAGCCGTCCGCGGCCGCGGCGCCCGCCGCCCGCGGCCGACCAGCGGGTCAGCAACTCCTCGTCCGCCAGGGCCGCGAGCACCCTGCGCGGCGTCAACTCCGGCCACCAGGCGTCCAGGAAGTCGACGAAGCCGTCCTCCGCGCCGACCTCCTCGTCGAAGCCCTCGCGCGCTTCGGCGGCCAGTTCCGGGTCCGGAAAGCGCCGGTCCGCACCGGACTTGGCCCACAGCGCGTCCAGCAGGAACCGGCGGGCCCGCGGCCGCATCAGGTTGACCGGCGCGGTGCCGCCGAGCACCTGCCGCCGGATGTCGTGCAGTTCGTCCGCGTCCAGTCCGACGCTGCGGCGGAAGGCGACGACCTTCAACTCCTGCGGCGGATCGCCGAGTTCGAGCGCGCCGCGGGCCGCGCGGCGCAGCACCTTCGCCATCCGCGCCGAGCCTTTGACGCGGGCCACGGGCTGTTCGTCGTACGTGCGTCCACCGGCCGCAGCTTCGGCGTTCTCGCCGTCCCCGGAGCCGCGGCCCAGGTCCGCCGCCTCCGCGCCCTCCACGAGCGAGCCGAGCGCCCGGATGGCGACCTGGCCCTCCTCGCCGAGCGAGGGCAGCACGCCCTCGGTGTAGGAGACCAGCAGCGGGGTGGGGCTGACGACGAGGATGCCGCCCGCGTACCGGCGGCGGTCCTGGTAGAGCAGGTACGCGGCGCGGTGCAGGGCGACGGCCGTCTTGCCGGTGCCCGGTCCGCCCTCGACCTCGGTGACCGAGGCGGCGGGTGCGCGGATGACCTCGTCCTGTTCGGCCTGGATCGACGCGACGATGTCCCGCATCGCGTGCCCGCGGGCCCGGCCGAGCGCGGCCATCAGCGCGCCGTCCCCGATCACCGGCAGCTCGCCGCCGTCCGCGAGCCGCGCGCGCAGTTCGGGCCGGAGCAGGTCGTCCTCGACGCCCAGCACGCGGC
>Ga0164243_10013611_pt1 | contig 11426 bp, 10 predicted proteins | sample OricompcompostOP_FD_108781 | JGI IMG/M metagenome (GOLD analysis project Ga0164243, IMG submission 108781) | Organic Plus compost microbial communities from Emeryville, California, USA - Original compost - Organic plus compost (OP) | ecosystem: Engineered > Solid waste > Mixed feedstock >... | reverse complement strand
CGGCCGTCGAGGAGACGGAAACCGTGCTGGTAGGCGAAGACGTACGGGCCCAGGTACGCGGTCGCGGCGGCGGCCTCGTCGTCGGTGAACAGGGCCGTGTCCGCCAGGTACGCGCGCACCTCGCCGTCCGGCCGGCCGCGGGCGGCGAGCAGGGCGGCGTTGCCCCAGGCGGCCCACAGGAGGTTCCGGGCGCGGTGGAGCGCGGCCAGGTCGCCGCGGTCCGGGCCCACCTCCGGCACGTAGTCCACCAGCCAGCGCTCCGCCTCGTCGTCCGGGAAGGCGACGCTCAGGGCGTGCAGGCCGATGCCCTCGCTGATCACGTACGCGGGCGCCGGCAGGAAGCGCACCTTCAGCTCCGTACGCTCCGGCATGAGGCGGCCTTTCAGCAGGAACTCCGCGATGTGGCCGGGGAAGGCTTCGTGGGTCACGACGTACAGCAGGTCGGCGGCGTTGAACGGCGCGTCGCCGTCGAGGAAGACGGTGCCGCGCGACCCGCCGCGGTGCAGGCCGCGGAACGGGCCAGGGGCGTACGCGCAGTCCACGCGCACGTCGCCGGGCAGCGGCACCAGGGCGCGCGTACGTTCCAGGGCCTCCCGGACGGCCGTCTCGATCAGGTTCCGGGCCCGCGCGGGCGGCACCAGGTGCGCGGCCCGCCACTTCTGGAGGCGCGCCCGCAACGACCCGCGCCCGCCGGGCAGGGCGCGGTCCAGCAGCTCGTACGCCTCCTCGAACTCCTCGTCGGGCACCCAGGCCGGTTCGACGCCGAGCACGCCCCGTACCAGGTCGGTGAACGGCACGTCCGCGCCGGCACACCGCCGCGCCATGACGGCCAGCGCCCCGGCCTGCTCCCGCATCCACTCCCCGCGCCGCCCCGGCACCGCGCCCAGCGCCCGTACCAGCTCCTCCGCGGCGCCGCCCGGATCGCCCGGCCGCTCGGCGTCGTCCCGCCATTCCTCGGGGCCCCGGTAGTCGAGCACCCACTCCCCGGGCTCGAAGCACCGCTCCAGCCGCAGGGCGAGGACCGCGTACGCGCGGATCGGATCGTCCATGGCCTCAGACTGCGGCACCGCGCGTACGGCGGACCACGGCGTCGCCGTGACGCGTTCGGCTATATACCGCGACGCCGCCCCGCCGCACCCCCGCGACCTGCGGCGATGCCCGCAGCGCGGGCGGCGGGCAGGCGGCTGAGGTTCGTCCCCCGCCGCCGCGGCGGGCATGATGACGGCGTGGTGACGTGCGCGGTGACCCCGGTCGAGTACGGCGTGGCGGTGGAGTCCTATCTCGACGATCTGCGGCTGGACGCCGCCTCTCGGCGCGTGTACCGGATCGCCCTGGACACCTGGGCCTGGGCGCTCGTCGGCGAGGCGCCGCCGCCCGGCCCGCAGCGCCGCGGCCTACGGCCGCCCGCCGTCGCGCTCTCCGCGCTCGACGACCCCGCGGCCGCCCCGCGGCTGCGCGCCGCGCTGGCCGCGCGGGCGGCCCAGCGCACGCCGCGCACGCTGAACCGGGAGCTGTCCATCCTGCGCGGCGCGATCGCCTGGTGGCAGGCGCGGGGATGGGTCACCGCGGATCCCGCCCGGGAGCTGCACGTGCCCGTGCCCGGCGGTACCGCGCCCCGCCTGGACCCGGGCCAGATCGCGGCGCTGTTCGCCCTGCCGGTGCCGCTGCCCGACAAGGCCCTGTGGCGGCTGATCTACGACAGCGGCGCCCCCGTCGGACGGCTGCTCGCCCTCGACATCACCGACCTCGACCACGACCGCCGCCGCGCGTACGCGTCCGGCATCCGCTGGGGCCCTCGCACGGCCCATCTCCTGCGCCTGCTCACCCTGGGCCGCCTCGACGGCCCCCTCTTCGTCAGCGAACGCCGCGCCCCGGCCGAACCCGCCGCCGACCGCTGCCGCCTCACCGGCCGCGGCAGACTCTCCCACCGCCGCGCCGCCGAACGCTTCACCACGGCCACCCGCCCACTCGACCCCACCGGCCACGGCTGGACCCTCCGCGACCTACGCCGAGCACGGCGACGCTAGCCGTCCCAGTCCCGCCCGCGGGCCCGCACGGAACCGGCCGCACACCGCGCCCTCACCCCCCGCGCGAGTCCCCGATGTCCACGTAGTCCACCTTGCGCAGCTCCAGCGCCACCGCGCGGGAGTCCAGCGACAGGACCCCCGCCTCGATCGCGTCCGCGAGGAGCTCGCGTTCCTCATGGGACAGCGCGGTCCCGTCGGTGGCCACCAGCGGGTAGCGCACGCTGCGGCCGTCGTCGTCCTTACGCGCGAACAGCGTCGGCACCGGGCCGGTGTGCCGGCTCCAGATCGACGTGCGGCGGACGCTCAGGAACCGCGCGGTGGCCAGGTCGCAGCCGCGCGTACGGAACGGGCCGCGCACCCACAGGACCGTGCCGTCGAGCCACGCGGCATGCCGTACCTCGCGCAGCGCCAGCCAGGCCAGCCCGTACGTGACCAGCGCCAGCACCGGCAGCCCGAGGATCTGCCGGCCGAAGTCGCTGAACAGCCCGACCACGCCCGAGACGAAGGCACCCGCGCTGACCAGGGCGAGCACCCCGACCACCGCCGCCTTCGCCACCGAGGCGGCGGAGACCTCTCCGGCGCCGAGCCGCGTGCCCGGGGGCCGGTCCCGCTTCTCCGTCACGTGCGGAGCATACGGCCGTCAGACCAGCTTGCGGGTGGTCGCCCAGTGCGACAGCTCGTGCCGGTTGGACAGCTGGAGCTTGCGCAGCACCGAGGACACGTGCGTCTCCACGGTCTTCACCGAGATGAACAGGTCGCGGGCGATCTCCTTGTACGCGTAACCGCGCGCGATCAGCCGCAGCACCTCACGCTCCCGCTGGGTCAGCCGGTCCAGCTCGGGGTCGATGGCCGGCGCGTCGGTCGCCGCGAAGGCGTCAAGCACGAACCCGGCCAGCCGCGGCGAGAAGACCGCGTCGCCCTCCGACACCCGGCCGATCGCGCTGGTCAGCTCGATCCCGGAGATCGTCTTGGTGACGTAACCGCGCGCCCCGCCCCGTACGACGCCGATGACGTCCTCCGCGGCGTCGGACACCGACAGCGCCAGGAACCGGATCTCCGGGTGCCCGGGCAGCACCCGGCGCAGCACCTCGACGCCGCCCCCGCCCGGCAGATGCACGTCGAGCAGCACCACCTGCGGCTCGTGCTTGGTGATCACCTCGACGGCGCTGTCGACGTCCCACGCCTCGCCGACCACCTCGACGGTGTCGCCGAGCTCGGCGCGCACGCCGCTGCGAAAGAGCCGGTGGTCGTCCACGATCACCACGCGTACGGTCATCGCCCGCTCCTTCTCCGTCGGCGCCTCTGCCTCAATCATCGCGCTTCACCACAAGTTCCACCTCGGTGCCCTCCCCGGGCGCGGTGCGGATCCGGGCCGACCCGCCGTTACGCTCCATCCGGCCGATGATCGACTGCCGTACGCCCATCCGGTCCTCGGGGATGTCCGACATGTCGAAGCCGTTCCCCCGGTCCCGTACGAAGATCGCCACCTGGTCGGGCTCCACCTCGGCGAACACCGACACCGAGGGCGCCCCGGAGTACTTCGCGGCGTTCACCATCGCCTCGCGGGCCGCCTGCAGCGCCGCGCCGAGCCGGTCGTCCAGCGGGCAGTCGCCCACGCACACCGCCTCGATGGGCAGCCCGTGCGCCTCCTCGACCTGCGCCGCGGCCTTCTCCACGGCGGCGGCCAGCGTGGCGTCGGCGTCCGCCTTCGGCTGGTACAACCAGGTGCGCAGCTCGCGTTCCTGCGCGCGGGCCAGCCGCTGCACCTCGCGCGGGTCCTCGGCGTTGCGCTGGATCAGCGTCAGCGTATGCAGTACGGAGTCGTGCACGTGCGCGGCGACCTCGGCGCGCTCCTGCGAGCGGATCCGCTCGCCGCGCTCCTCGTACAGCTCCCGGACCAGCCGCATGATCCACGGAGCGGCGATCAGCCCCAGGCCGATGAGGATCACGCCGGTGGCCGCCAGGCTGCGGCCCGCCTGCGCGAGCTGCCCACTGCCGAGCAGGAAGCCGAGGATGCCGCTGACCACCAGCAGCACCCCGACGAGGCTGCGCAGCCACGTGCGGCGCATCTGCGCGGTCGTCGTACGGGCCCACTGCTCGCGCTGGACCGGTCCGGCCTGCTGCCACAGGATGGCGCCGCCCGCCGCGCCCGCCACGATCGGCCACAGCGCGATGCTGAACAGGCCGCCGGCCAGCAGCCCGAGCAGGACGGTGCCGGTGACCAGCACGGCGTACGCGGCGAGCTGCGTGTAGTCGCGCTCGCCGGGCTTCTCGTCGTGCTCGCGCGGGAGCAGGATCCACAGCGCGATGTACACGGCCACGCCGAGCCCACCGGCCAGGACGAGCAGGACGAACGCCAGCCGTACGAGCAGCGTGTCGAGCCCCAGGTGACGGGCCAGGCCGGCGCACACGCCCGCGAGGACGCGCCCGCCCGGGGCGCGCTTCAGCCGCGCCGGGGTGCCGAGGGGCGTCGTTTCGCTCACCCTGCCCGCTTCCCTGGTCGTGGCCACGTCGTGCGCGGCGCCGATTGCCGGTCCGGTTCTCATCATCGCCGATCCTCGCGCGGGCGCGGGTACGCGCACATCAGGGAGGCACCCCCGGAAGTCCCGGACCTCGGTCAGGGTCGGATCAGGGGCTTCCCCGATTCAGCACGCGGCCGGGAACGGCCACCATGGGGACATGACCGAGCAGCAGACGCACACCGACGCCGGAACGCGGGCGTACCGCCCGGTGAAGCGGGGCGGCGGCGACGCGCGCCTCGTCGGGGGCGTCTGCGCGGGCCTCGGCCGGGCGACCGGCGTCGACCCGCTGGTGTACCGGGTGGCGGTCGTCGCGCTCACGGTGGCGGGCGGCATCGGCGTGCTGGCGTACGCGGCGGGCTGGCTGCTGATGCCCGCCGAGGGGCAGGACGCCGGGCTGGTCGAGGGCTGGGCCGGGCGGCGGTACGACGCCGCCGACGTGCTGGCCATCCTCGGCGGGATCGTCGCGGCCGGGTTCGTGCTGAGCCTGCTGGGCGGGCCGGGCAGCGGCACGCTGGTCGCGCTGGTGGTGCTCGCGCTGGCCCTGCTCACCGCCCAGCGCCGCGGCGTCGACCTCGGCCGGCTGGTCAAGTCCCTCCCCGACCACGTACGCGGCCGCCCGGCGCCGGCTCCCGCGCCACCGGCCTCGCCGGCGCCGCCGTCTCCCGCGGCGCCGGCGGCCGGGGCGGTCACCACCCCCGTCGACCCGCCCCCGGACACGGACACGCCGCCCTCCGACACACCGCCCTCGGACACGACCGAGGACCCGGTCACGGTCCCCGTCACCGAGCCGCTCGGCGGCACCGGCGCCCGCCCGGACGGCCTGATCGACCTGGGCGCGTACGGACGCGGCCCGCGTCCCGCCCCGGACGGCCCGGTGCCCGGCGCGCCCCCGCGCCCGCCGGCGCGCGGCCTGTGGCTCGGCACCCTGTTCTTCCTGGCCGCGTGCGGCGCCGGCCTGTGGGCGATGGCCATCCACGCGCCCGTGTACGGCTGGGACGGCACCACGACGATCGGCTACGGCGTCGCGACGGCCCTCATCGTACTCGGCGCCGGCCTGATCACCGGTGCCTGGTTCGGCCGCACCCGCTCCCTGGTCGGCTGGGGCGTCATCCTCACGATCGCGCTGGCCGCGCTGTCCCTGATCGGTACGGGTTCCGCCCGGACCTCGGTGAAGGAGGTCGACATGCACTGGCATCCGACGACCGTGGCGCAGGCGTCACGACCCGTGCGCATGGGCGTCGGGGCCGGCCGCCTCGACCTCACGGACGTGCCGATGACCGCCGGCAAGCCCCTCCCGGTGAGCGCCGAGATGCGCGCCGGGTACTTCCGGGTGATCGTGCCGCGCGATGCGGAAGTCCGGATCGACGGCTCCGTACGGTTCGGCGACATCCGCGGCGACGACCGCGTGTACTCCAGCCACCGCGGGCACGTCCGTACGACGCTGGAACCGCTGGACACGGCGTCCGGGCGGTCACCCGTCATCGAGCTCCGGCTGCGCGGGATGGTCGGCGACATGGAGGTGCGCCGTGCGGCATAGGACCGAACCCGGGACGCTCATCGCCGGCCTGCTGTTCTGCCTGTTCGGAGCGTTGTACCTGATCGGTAACGCGGAGGGCTGGCGGCTGCCGTGGGTGTGGCTGCTGCCCGGGCTCCTGGTCGGTCTCGGGATCGCCGGACTCGTCGGGATCGTGGCGCGGAATAACCGGCGCTAGCGGAACCCGGTTTTCCACAGGCCCGGATTGGGGCTGGCGTGATCCACGACACACGACCTAGCGTGACATTGTCACTCCACCACCGGGAGGCACCAATGGCACGCGTTTCCGTGACCGTCGACGGTGTCCGCTACGACGACGACGTCGAACCTCGGCTCCTGCTCGTCCACTATCTCCGCGATCGCCTAGGCAAGGTCGGTACGCCGATCGGGTGCGACACGACGAACTGCGGCGCATGCACCGTCCTGCTCGACGGGGTCAGCGTGAAGAGCTGCTCCGTGCTGGCGGTCCAGGCCGACGGCCACGAGGTCACCACGATCGAGGGCCTGGCGTCCGATGGCGAGCTGCATCCGGTGCAGCGCGCCTTCCACGACCAGCACGCCCTGCAGTGCGGATATTGCACGCCCGGAATGATCATGGCCTCGGTCGACCTGCTGCGCGACAACCCGCGGCCCAGCGACGGAGAGATCCGCGAGGGCCTCGAAGGCAACCTCTGCCGGTGCACCGGCTATCAGAACATCGTCCGCGCGGTGCGTGAGGCCGCCGAGGAGATGGCGCCCGGCGAGGCGGCCGGCTCCGAGGTGCCGCGGCAGTCCGGCGTCACCGCGTCGGCGGGAGGTGGCGCGTCATGACCACGCTCGAGCCCGAGGTCGGCCAGGCCCGGCGCCGTAAGGAAGACGCCCGGCTGATCACCGGCCGCACGAACTGGACCGACAACATCCAGCTCCCCGGCCTGCTGCACGTGGCGTTCCTGCGCAGCCCGCACGCGCACGCCCGCATCAACTCCGTGGACGTCTCCGAGGCGCGCGGCCGTCCGGGCGTGATCGCCGCGTTCAGCGGGCGGGACTTCGCGGAGGAGCAGGGCAGCCTGCCCTGCGCCTGGCCGGTGACCGAGGACATCGTGATCCCCGACCACCCGCCGATGGCCGTCGACGAGGTGCGGTACGTCGGCGAGGCGGTGGCCTGCGTCGTGGCCCGCGACCGCTATGCCGCGGCCGACGCCCTGGAGGCCATCTCGATCGACTTCGAACCGCTTCCGCCCGTGCTCGATATGAAGGAGGCGGTGGCCGAGGGCGCGCCGCTCGTCCATGCCGACAAGGGCACCAACACCTCGTTCCACTTCGTGATGCCCTGCGGCGATATGGAGGCCGCGTTCTCCGGGGCCGACGTGGTGATCGAGCGGGAGTTCGTCCAGCAGCGGCTGATCCCCGCCGCCATGGAACCGCGCGCGGTGGTGTGCGCCCCGGTCGGGGACGAGTTCACGCTGTGGTCGGCCACCCAGATCCCGCACGTGCTGCGGGTCATGCTGGCCATGGTCACCGGCATACCGGAGCACAAGCTGCGGGTCATCGCGCCGGATGTGGGCGGCGGCTTCGGCTCCAAGCTCCAGGTCACCGCCGAAGAGGTGCTGGCCGTGCTGCTGGCCAAGCGGCTCGGCCGCCCGGTGAAGTGGACGGAGTCGCGCAGTGAGGGGTTCATGACCACTCACCACGGCCGCGACCAGATCCAGCGGCTGAAGCTCGCCGCCGACCGCGACGGGCGGCTGCGCGGCCTGCACGTCGAGCTGCTGGCCGACATGGGGGCGTACCTCATGCTGGTCACGCCGGGCGTGCCGCTGCTCGGCGCGTTCATGTTCAACGCCATCTACAAGATGGATGCCTACACCTTCGACTGCACGGGCGTGTTCACCACGAAGATGCCCACCGACGCCTACCGCGGCGCCGGCCGCCCGGAGGCCACGTTCGGCGTCGAGCGGATGATGGACGAGCTGGCCGCCGAGCTGCAGATCGACCCGATCGAGCTGCGCCGGCGCAACTGGATCAAGCACGAGGAGTTCCCGTACGACACGGTCTCCGGCCTGACGTACGACTCGGGGAACTACGAGGCGGCCACCGACGCGGCGCTCGCCGCGTTCGGGTACGACGCGCTGCGCAAGGAGCAGGCGGTGCGCCGCGGCGAGAACGACCCGGTGCAGCTCGGCATCGGCGTGTCGACGTACACCGAGATGTGCGGGCTCGCGCCGTCGCGGGTGCTCGGCTCGCTGGCGTACGGCGCGGGCGGCTGGGAGAACGCCTCGATCCGGATGCTGCCGACCGGCAAGGTCGAGGTGGTCACCGGCTCCTCGGCGCACGGGCAGGGCCACGAGACGGCCTGGAGCCAGATCGTCGCGGACCGGCTCGGCATCCCGTTCGAGGACATCTCGGTGATCCACGGCGACACCCAGTCCTCCCCGAAGGGGATGGACACCTACGGCTCCCGGTCGCTGACGGTCGGCGGCGTCGCCGTGTTCAACGCGTGCGACAAGGTGATCGAGAAGGCCCGGCGGGTGGCCGCCCACCTGATGGAGGCGCCGGAGTCGGACCTGGAGTTCACCGACGGCGCGTTCCGCGTGCGCGGCACGCCGGAGGCGTCCACCACCATCCAGGAGGTCGCGCTGGCCACGTTCGCCGCGCACAACCTCCCGGACGGCATGGAGCCCTCGCTGGACAGCGACGCCACGTTCGACCCGGAGAACTTCTCCTTCCCGCACGGCACCCACCTGTGCGCCACCGAGGTGGACACCCGTACCGGCGAGGTGAAGATCCGGTCCTACGTCTGCGTGGACGACATCGGCCGGGTGGTGAACCCGCTGATCGTGGAGGGCCAGGTGCACGGCGGCCTGGCGCAGGGCATCGCGCAGGCGCTGTTCGAGGAGGCCGTCTACGACGCCGACGGCAACCTCACCACCACGACCATGGCCGACTACCTGCTGCCGTCCGCCATGGACCTCCCGGAGTTCACCACCGACCGCACCGAGACCCCGGCGACCACCAACCCGCTGGGCGTCAAGGGCGTCGGCGAGGCCGGCACGATCGCGTCCACGCCCGCCGTGGTCAACGCGGTGGTGGACGCGGTCCGGCACTTCGGCGTGGACGACATCCGGATGCCGACCACGCCCGAGCGGGTCTGGCGGGCGGTGCACGACGCCGCCGGCGCCCGTTCCCGGGAGGACCTGCCACCGGGCGCCGCGGGCGGCCTGGGTTCGGTCGATTCGGATGGAGGCGCCTCGTCATGATCCCCGCGGAGTTCACCTACAGCGCGCCCGAGACGCTCGACGCGGCCGTCGAGGCGCTGCGGGCGGCCGGGTCCGACGGCATGGCGCTGGCCGGCGGGCAGAGCCTGATGCCGCTGCTGCGGCTGCGGCTGGCCTACCCGGAGGCGCTGGTCGACCTGGGCCGGGTGCCGGAGCTGTCCGGCGTCCGGGACGACGGCGACCACATGCGCATCGGCGCGATGACCACGTACGCCGACATCGTCGCCGACCCGCTGGTGCGCGCGTCCTGCCCGCTGCTCGCCCAGACCGCGGCCACCGTGGGCGACCCGGCGATCCGGCACCGCGGCACGGTCGGCGGCTCGCTGGCGCACGCCGATCCGGCGGGCGACCTGCCGGCCGTCGCGGTGGCGCTGGACGCCGAGCTGGTCCTGCAGGGCCCGTCCGGCACCCGCGCGGTCGCCGCCGCGGACTTCTTCGTCGACTACCTCAGCACCACCCGCGGCCCGGACGAACTGCTCGTCGCCGTCCGGGTCCCGAAGCTGGCCGGCTGGGGCACGCACTACGAGAAGTTCTCGCGGACCGCGCAGGCGTGGGCGATCGTCGGCGTGGCGGCGGCCGTGAAGGTGACCGGCGGCACCGTGGAGCAGGCACGGGTCGGCCTGACGAACATGGGTCCGACTCCCGTTCGGGCCCGCGGGGTAGAGTCGGCGGTCCAGGGGGTTCCCGCGACCCGGGAGGCCCTGCGGGCGGCGGCGGCCCATGCCGATGACGGCACCCAGCCGCCGAGCGATCTGCACGGCCAGGAGGACTACCGGCGTCACCTGGCGCGCGAGCTCACCGAACGCGCGCTGGCGGCGGCCGCAGGGCTCTAGCCGTACCCGCGACGAACGCTGCCGTCGTGCCCCGGCACAATGGCGTCATTGTGATCACCGTGCCGGGGCATGACGGAACGAGTGGAGGCGAGCGTAGGTAATGGAGCTGGAACACGAGTTCACCATTCCGGTGCCGGTCGATCGAGCCTGGCCGGTCCTGCTGGACGTCGAGCGGGTGGCGCCCTGCATGCCCGGCGCATCGCTCGACTCCGTGGATGGTGACGACTTCACCGGCCGGCTGAAGGTCAAGGTCGGCCCGATCACCGTCACGTACAAGGGCGACGCGCGGATCACCGAGAAGGACGCCGACAATCACGCCGTCACGATGGAGGCGAGCGGCAAGGAGGCGCGCGGCACCGGAACCGCGGCCGCCACGGTGAACGCCCAGCTGCACAGCGAAGGCGACAACACGCGGGTCACCGTCAAGACGAACTTCAACGTCACCGGTAAGCCCGCGCAGTTCGGCCGCGGCGTGCTGTCCGACGTCGGCGGCAAGCTGATCGACCGGTTCGCCGAGCGGCTCGCCGACCAGCTCGCGGGGGGCGAGGCCCCGTCCGGCAACGGGCAGGCCGCCGACCGCGCGGTGCCGGCGACCAACGGCACCGGCCCGGCGTCCGCGGCCACCGAGACCGTCCCGCAGCCGCGCGAGGGCGACGAGCCGTCCGGGGCCAGCGCGCCGCGTCCGGCACCGGTCCGCCCGGTGGTGGCCGCCGACGACGACGCGATCGACCTGTTCGACGTGGCCGGCATGCCGATGCTCAAGCGGCTCGCCCCGATCGCCGTCGGCATCCTGGTGCTCGGCGTGATCTTCAAGCTGATCCGCCGCCGCAGGCACCGCAAGTAACCGATCCGCTGTTCTGCGCCCTGGCCGCACCCGCGGCCAGGGCGCGGTACGGAGACGCCCTTCCGGGGAGTGGCCCTGCCGGGGCCGTCTAACCTGGCGGGGTGACGGAATTCACCTTGGACCGGGCGGCCGCGGAGCGGATGGACGCCGAGGATCCGCTCGGGCCGCTGCGCGAGCGATTCGTGCGGGACGATCCCGAGTTGATCTACCTTGACGGCAACTCCCTCGGCCGCCTGCCGCACGCGGCGGCGGAGCGGATCGCCGAGGTGGTCCGTACGGAGTGGGGGCGCGGGCTGGTCCGCTCGTGGTCGCACTGGATCGACTACGGGCGGCGCATCGGCGACGACATCGGCCGCCACCTGGTCGGCGCCGGGCCCGGGCAGGTCGCCGTCTCCGACTCCACGACCGTCAACCT
>Ga0164243_10013610_pt1 | contig 11426 bp, 11 predicted proteins | sample OricompcompostOP_FD_108781 | JGI IMG/M metagenome (GOLD analysis project Ga0164243, IMG submission 108781) | Organic Plus compost microbial communities from Emeryville, California, USA - Original compost - Organic plus compost (OP) | ecosystem: Engineered > Solid waste > Mixed feedstock >... | reverse complement strand
CGGGCGCGCGCGGGTCGCCGACCGCGATTGTCCGGTAGACCCCCGCCAGCTTCGGAACCAGCCGATCGTAAACCTCTTCGTGGACGATCAGGCGGCGCAGCGTCGTGCAGCGTTGGCCGGCCGTGCCCATCGCCCCGAAGGCGGCGGCGCGCAGCGTCAGATCGAGATCCGCCGATGGCGTGACGATCGACGCGTTGTTGCCGCCGAGCTCGAGGATCGACCGGCCGAAGCGCCGCGCGACGCGCTCGCCGACGATGCGGCCCATTCGCGTCGAGCCGGTCGCCGAGATCAGCGGCAGACGCGCATCGTCGACCAGCAATTCGCCGAGCGCGCGGCCGCCGATCAACAATCCCGCAAGCCCCGCCGGGGCGTCCGCGCCGAAATTCCGGAGCGCGCGCGCGACGATCGCCTGGACCGCGATCGCGGTCAGCGGCGCCTTTTCGGAAGGCTTCCAGATCACGCTGTCGCCGCAGACGAAGGCGAGCGCCGCATTCCAGCTCCAGACCGCGACCGGGAAATTGAACGCCGAGATGACGCCGACGGGCCCCACCGGATGCCATTGCTCGGTCAGGCGATGCTCGCCGCGCTCGGACGGCATGCAGAGACCGTAAAGCTGGCGCGAGAGGCCGACGGCAAAGTCGCAGATGTCGATCATCTCCTGGACCTCGCCCAGCCCCTCGGACGGCACCTTGCCGACTTCGATCGAAACCAGCCGCCCGAGATCCTGCTTCGCACGGCGCAATTCCTCGCCGAGCAGGCGAACGAACTCGCCGCGCCGGGGCGCGGGCACGTCGCGCCATGCGAGAAACGCCGCTTGCGCCGCCGTGATCGCCGCTTCGGCCTCCGCAGCCGTGGTTTCGCGCACTTGGGCGATCACCTCACCGGTGATCGGCGAACGAACCGCCAGCGCGCCACCTTCGATGACAGCGGGGTCGACTCCCAAAGCGGTCAAGAGGTCGCGGGTTTCGGTGGCGAGCGAAGCGGTCATGCCACGCTCCTTGAACCGCAATTCGGGATTCGGGAACCCGCGAAATCGACGGCTCGTGTCCGGACCGCTCAGCCCCGCAAGATATCCTCGGTATCCGTCCCCGCCTGGCTCAGCGCGCTCGCCGAACTCAGGGTAGCGTCGTCGAACACGATCGGGACGGCCGGCAGATGGGTCGTGCGGCCGTCGGGCAGCGTCACCGGCTCGAGGGCGCCGCTTGCGACGAGATGGGGGTCGTCGAACATATCCTCGGGCCGGCCGATCGGCGCGAAGGGCAGTCCGCTGCCGTCGAGCTTGGCGACGATCTCGTTACGAGTGAAGCCGGCGATCAGCGCGCGGATTTCGGGCAGGATGCGGTCGCGCGCCTTCACCCGGTCGTTGTTCCTGCGGATGCTCTCGTCCGCCCACAGCGCGTCCAGCCCGAAGATTCGGCAGAATTTCTCCCAGAGCGCGTCGGTCACCACGCCGATGAAGATCGGCTCGTCCCTGGTCTCGAACACGTCGTAGATGGCCCAGGCGCTGACCCGCGCGGGCATCGGCGCCGCGGGCGCGCCGGTGACCGCGAGCTGCGCCATGTGCTGGCCGACCAGATAGACGGTGGTCTCGAACAGCGACGCCTGGACCTTGCGGCCGCGCCCGGTGCGATGCCGCTCCTCAAGCGCGGCGAGGATGCCGATGACGCCGAACATGCCGCCGGTGACGTCGATCACCGATGATCCGGCACGCAGCGGCCGGCCGGGCGGACCGGTCATATAGGCGAGCCCACCCATCATCTGCGCGACCTCGTCGAGCGCGGTGCGCTTTTCATAGGGACCGGGCATGAACCCCTTGGCCGAGCAATAGATCAGCCGCGGATTGGCGGCCGACAGCGTCGCATAGTCGAGCCCGAGCTTGTCGAGCGCGCCCGGGCGGAAATTCTCGATCATGATGTCAGCGCCGGCGAGCAGGCGGCGCGCATCTTCCAGGCCCTCGGGCGATTTCAGGTCGAGCACCACCGACTTTTTATGGCGGTTGTACATCGGAAAATAGCCGGCGCCCGAGCCGAGCAATGTGCGGGTCTTGTCCCCCTCGGCGGGCTCGATGCGGATCACCTCGGCGCCGAGCGCGGCGAGGATCGCGCCCGCCGCGGGGCCCATCACCATATGGGTGAACTCGACGACGCGGAGGCCGGAAAGCGGTGCCGGGGCGCTCATGCCGCGAATCCCAGCGGCAGGCCGGCATCGGGCGTGAACCCGTATATCGGCTCGCCGGGCAATGCTTCGGCGATGATCTCGCGGACCCTGAGCAGCTTCGGCAGATCGATCCCGGTCTGGATACCCATCGCCTGGAGCATGAACACCAGATCCTCGGTGACGATGTTGCCCGATGCGCCGGGCGCGAAGGGGCAGCCGCCAAGGCCGCCGAGCGAGGCGTCGAGCGTGGTGATCCCCTCCTCGATCCCGGCGAGCGCGTTGGCGAGGCCGAGACCGCGGGTGTTGTGGAGATGCAGCGTGTTGAGCCGATCGGCGCCGACCGCCGCCTTGACGCGGCGCACTAGCCGCCTGACCTGTGCCGGATTGGCATAGCCGGTGGTATCCGACAGTCCGACCTCGGCCGCGCCCGCCGCGATCGCAGCCTCGGCCAGCCTGACGACATTGTCCTCGCTCACCGGCCCCTCGATCGTGCAGCCGAAGGCGGTGGCGAGCCCGACCTCGAAATGCGGACGGCCTTCCGCGGGCTGCGCGGCGACGAGCGCCGCGATCGCGGCGATCTCCGCAATCATCGCGGCATGATCCTTGCGCACGTTCCTGAGGCTGTGGGTCTCGGACATCGAAAAGGGAATCGACATCTTCCGGGCGCCCGCCGCGATCGCCCGTTCGGCGCCCTTCAGATTGGGCACCAGCACCGCGATCGCCAGCCCCTCTATGCCCCGCGCGAAGGCGACGAGTTCGGCGGTGTCGGCCATTTGCGGCAGCAGCGCGGGCGGCACGAAGCTTCCCACCTCGATCTCTGGCACGCCCGCCGCCGCTTCGGCCGCGATCCATGCCTGTTTCGCGACGAGCGGCATGGTCCGCGAGATGCTCTGCAGCCCGTCGCGCGGGCCGACTTCGCTGATATGAACGCGGGTCAAACGCCCTCTCCCAAATATATCCCCAAATATATCCAAGGTCGAGCCGCGCGGTCGCGCGCCTGCCAGGCGGCGATCTCGGGCGCGTGCTTCAGCGTCAGGTCGATCGCGTCGAGCCCTTCGATCAGCATCGCCTTGGCCTCGGCACCGATCGCGAAATGCCAGGTGCGGCCATCGGGCAGCGATACGGTCTGCGCGGGCAGGTCGATCGTCACCGGATTTCCATCCGCAATCTCCTCCACCGCATCGAGCGCGACCGGCACGATCCCGTTGCGCACGCAATTGCCGGCGAAGATCGGCGCGAAGCTTTTGGCGATCACCGCGCGGAACCCATATTCGGCGAGCGCCCAGACCGCGTGCTCGCGGCTCGATCCGCAGCCGAAATTGACGCCGCCGAGCAGGATCCGGGCGTCATGATATTGAGGCCGGTTGAGCGCGAAATCGGGATCGGGCACGCGCCCCTCGCGATAGCGCCAGGCGGCGAACAGCCCGTCGGCAAGGCCGGTCTTGCCGGTGCTTTTCATCTCGCGCGACGGAATGATCGCATCTGTATCGACATTGTCGCGGATCAAGGGGACCGCGACGGCGCTCAGGATGGTGAAGGGCGTCATGCCGCAAGCCCCCGCGGATCGGCGATCTCACCCGCGATCGCGCTGGCGGCGACGGTCTCGGGGCTGGCGATATGGGTGCGGATGCCGGGGCCCTGCCGCCCCTCGAAATTGCGGTTGGTCGACGAGATCACCCGCGATCCGGGCTTAAACCCCTCTCCGCCCGCATAGAAGCACAGTGAGCAGCCGCTCTCGCGCCATTCGAATCCGGCGTCGGTGAATATGCGATCGAGCCCCTCGGCCTCGGCGGCGCGCTTCACCGCCTGCGAACCCGGCACGCACAGGGCGACGACCCCGGGGGCGACCCGATGGCCACGCAGCAACGCGGCGGCGCGGCGCAGATCGGACAGGCGGCTGTTGGTGCAACTGCCGATAAAGGCCGCGTCGATCGGCAGCCCGGCGAGCGGCTGTCCCGGCGCAAGCCCCATATAGTCGAGCGGACGCCGGGGCGCGTCCTCGGGCACGGCGGCGTCGATCGGCGCGCTGTGCTCGGGCGAGGTTCCCCAGCCCACCATCGGCGCGATCGACCCCGCGTCGATCGCGATCTCGGCATCGAAGGCCGCGTCGGCATCGCTCCGCAGGCCCGACCAATCGGGCAGCGGATCGGGCGCATAGCGGCGGCCGGCCAGATAGGCGAAGGTCGCCTCGTCGGGCGCGATGATGCCGGTCATCGCCGAGAACTCGGTCGCCATATTGCAGAGCGTCATCCGCCCTTCCATGTCGAGATCGCAGACCGCAGCTCCCGTGAACTCGACGACATGGCCCTTGCCGCCGCCGGCGCCGTGGTGCGCGATCAGCGCCAGGATCATGTCCTTGGGCGTCACGCCGGGCCGAAGCGCGCCGGTGAAGGTCACCCGCATGGTCTTCGGACGGGCGACCCGAAGCGTGCCCGTCGCCATCGCATGCTCGGCCTCGGAGCTGCCGATCCCCCATGCGAGCGCGCCGAACGCGCCCTGGGTGCAGGTGTGGCTGTCGGGGGCGATCAAGGTGCAGCCCGGCAGCACGATGCCGAGTTCGGGCGAGACAACATGGACGATGCCCTGATCCGGGTCGCCGACGTCGAACAGCGTGATGCCCGCCGCGCGGCACGCGGCACGCGTCTCGGTGATGAACGCCTGACCGCCGGGCATCAGCGTCGCGTCGCCACGGCCGGGGCGCGTGTCGACGATATGATCCATCACGCAGAACACCCGCGACGGATCGGCCACCCCGCGTCCTGCCGCCGCGAGGCTGTTGAGCGCCGCCGCTCCCGTGCGCTCGTGCAGGAAGATGCGGTCGATCGCGATCAGCGCCGCCTCTCCCCCGAGCGGCGCGACCATGTGCGCCTGCCAGATCTTGGCGAAGAGGGTCCGATGTTCAGCCAGCGGCGGCCTCCATCTCGCTTTCGAGCGCCCGCCAGTCGCGCGTGACGAGCCTTTCCTGGATGGCGGTGCGCGTCTCGAGCAGACCGTTCCTGATCCAGTGCCAGGTGCGGCAGCGATTCTCGCCGTCGTCGGCGAGCTGGATCATCTCGTAGAGATAGAGCGAGGGATCGCCCTGGCGCTGCCAGTACAGCATGATGGTGCGATTATAGGCATCCAGCCCGACCTCCGCCGCCCAGCCCTTGATCAGATCATTGTCCCACCAGACGCGCCGGTCGCGATATTCGGCCGGAAAGTCGCGGATCTCGGTGCGCCCGTCGTCCCAGACATAATGGTTGGTCTGGTGATAGCGATACGGCCCTTCCTCGGGCAGCCGGCAGAACAGCCGCGAGCGATGCGCGTCGACCTGCTCGCCCGCCGCATTGTAATAGGTATAGACTCCGTCCCACACGCCCTCGTGCCGCGCCAGCAACGGCATTTCCTCACGAATTCCCATCGTCATGCTCCTTCTCCAAGGCGATTGCATAGGCCCGCGCGGCGCCCGCGCGCAGCAGCGCGCGATGCTCGACCGCCAGCCGTTCGGGGGCGAGCGCGGCGGGATCGAACGGCCGGGCGTGCGCGGCGTCGGCCCGATACCAGGGCGCGAACAGATGGCGCGCACGCACGATGCCCCAGGCCCGGGTCAGATAGGCGCCGAACCGGTCCGGCGTAAGATCGGGAAAGAGCTGCACGGCCTCGCCCACGCGTCGCGAGGGAAGCGGCGGCACGGGTGTGTGCAGCCGCTCGGCGACGGCGCGGACCACGTCACGCCAGGGTTCGGGATCGGTGGGCGCCGGTCCGGTCCAGCCGTCGGACAGCCCATGGCCCGGCAGGTCGATCGCGATGCCGCTTCCGGCGGCGAATTCCAGCGACTCGCCGGGCGCATGAAGCCGCAGCACCGGCGCGTCGTCGAGTCGGCGCCAATGGACGAGCCCGTCGAAGCCGGCGGCGGCGACCGGCAGGAACCCCAGCTCCGGATCGTCCGCGAGCGGCGAGCAAGCGGCAAGCGCGGCGGCGCGCAGATGCGCCAGCGCCGCAGCCTCCAGATCGGCCGGCGTGCGCAGCTTCTCGGCGTGCCAGTTCGCGGGCATCGGTCCGAGCCGGTCGATATGCGGCTGGAGCGGATCGCCGTCATAGGCGGCGATGAGCACCGGCGGCGTTTCGGCATCGGGCGGCGGAATGTCGCGCGGGGCGCGCAGCACCGCGCCATAGCCCGCGCGATAGGCGTCGCCGGCATCGAGCATTTCGCGCACCACCGAGTCGACCCGTACCGGATCGTCATGGGCGAGCGAAAGCCGGGCTTCGGGCCTGACGTCGAACCAGGGAAAGACCCAGCTCTGCTCGAGCACGCGGTTCCACAGCCAGGTGAGATGCTCGCCATAGGCGCTCGGGCGGAACGGCGGCAGATAGGCGTCGCCCAGCAGCGCCGCTTCCGCCGGCGTCCAGATCGCATAGCCGCCGATCGCGAGCGCGGCGAAGCGCGCGGGATGGCGGCGCAGCGCGTTCATCAGGATGATCCCGCCGGAATGAAAGCCATAGGCCGCGACGCGATCGAGCCCGAGCGCGTCGAGAAAGCCGATCAGCGCGTCCCCGAAATCGCCGATTTCCGGCGCGCCCGGTAGCGGATCGGACTGGCCGAAGCCCGGCGTATCGGGCGCGATGCAGGTGAAGTGCGCCGACCAGCGCTCGATCAGCGGCACATATTCGGCCGAGCTGCGCGGGCTCTGGTGCGCCATCAGCAGCGGCGGGCCCGAGCCCGCCTTGCGATAGTGCATCATCCGGTCGCCGACGCGGACATAGTGGCGCGTGATCGTCATCGCCCCTAATTTGTCCGGACAAATTCCGCTCGACAAGTCTTTTTATCGAATTAGGGTGAAGCCGCCCGATTCAGGAGGTTCATATGGTGCTGGCCGGAACGAGAATGGTGTCGGATACGCGGACGGCGCGGCAGATCTTCGACGAGGTGATGGCGAATCCGGCGCGCAGGAAATTCGGATTCGGCGAACGGCTGGCGATCGTGAACGTCGACCTGCAGCGTGCCTATACCGATATCGAGGGCTTCGCGACCGCCTACGAAACCGATCCCGAGCAGATCGCGCATATCAACCGCATCTCGGCGCTGGCGCGCGCGAAGGGCATGCCGGTGATCTGGACGCGGGTCGGCTATATGGCGGGCGGCGGCGACGCCGGCGTGTGGGGCACCCGCACCAACACCCCCGATTCGCTCCAGAACATCCGGGTCGGCTCCGAGCGCTGGGAATTCGATCCGCGATGCGACGTGCTGGAGGACAAGGACGCGATCTACACCAAGCGCATGCCGAGCGCCTTTTTCGAGACGCCGCTCGCGAGCTGGCTCATCTGGAACAGGGTCGATACCGTAGTGGTGACCGGCGGCTCGACCTCGGGCTGCGTCCGCGCGACGGCGGTCGACGGCGTCAGCCATGGCTATCGCACCATCGTCCCGATCGAATGCGTCGCCGACAAGCATGAGAGCTATCACTTCGCCAACCTGACCGACCTTCAGCTCAAATATGCCGATGTCGAGCCGGTTCGGACCGTGATCGACTGGCTGGAGGCCCGCCCGGATGCGGCCTGACCCGGAGCTCTACGCGTTCAGCCGCTATCGCGACCGGCCGGCGATCGAATGGCCGGGCGGCAAGCGGGTCGCGGTGTGGGTGGCACCCAACCTAGAATATTACGAGATCGACCCGCCCGCCCATCCCAAGCGCAAGGCCTGGACGCGGCCGCATCCCGACGTCGTCGGCTATGCGCACCGTGACCATTCGAACCGCGTCTCGCACTGGCGCATGGCCGATGTGATGGAACGGCACGGCTTTCCGGGCTCGGTGAGCCTGTCGGTCGCGCTGTGCCAGCATCATCCCGAGGTGGTGGCGGACGCCAATGCGCGCGGCTGGGAGTTCTTCAGCCACGGCATCTACAATACGCGCTACGCCTATGAGATGGACGAAAGCCAGGAACGCGCGATCATCGAGGACTCGATCCGCACGGTGCGCGACGCGACCGGGCAAACAATTCGTGGATGGTTGGCGCCCGCGCTGACCCATACCGTCAACACGCTCGATCTGATCGCCGAATATGGCCTGGATTATACCTGCGACCTCTATCACGACGATCAGCCGCAGCGGGTGAGGACCAGATCGGGCGACCTGATCTCGATGCCCTACAGCCTGGAGGTCAACGACCATTACGGCTTCTTCATCTACAATATGAGCCCGCGCGAATATGCCGACACTTTGGTCCGCCAGTTCCGGCGGCTGGCGGACGAGGGCGGCACGGTGATGTGCATTCCCCTGCACGCCTATCTGATCGGCCAGCCGCACCGCATCGGCCCGTTCGCCGAGGCGCTCGCCGAGATCGCGGCGGACGGGCGGGCATGGCCCTGCCGCGCGGGCGAAATCGCGGACGCATGGAGGGCGCAGCAATGACGCTCGACCCCGGCTATCTCGCCTATCCGCACCGCCGCCACGGCTATGACCATGATCTCTATGCCTGGTCGGCGATCCACGAGCGGCGGCCGATTGCCTGGCCCGGCGGCAAGCGCGTCGCGGTCTGGATCTGCGTCAGCCTCGAATGGTTTCCGCTCATCCCGTCGGACACACCCTTCCGCGCGCCGGGGCACATGCAGACCGCCTATCCCGACTATCGCCACTATACCGCGCGCGAATACGGCACCCGGGTCGGCTTCTACCGCCTGCTCGACGCCTTCGCGAAGATCGGCGCGACCGCCTCGATCGCGATGAACGGCGCGATCGCCGAGCGCTATCCCGAGATCGTCGCCGATATCGGCTCCGCCGGGCACGAGATCATCGCGCATTCGACCGACATGAACGGCACGATCGCGACCGGCCTGGCCGAAGCCGAGGAACGCGCGCTGATCGCGCAATCGCTCGATGCGATCGAAAAGGCCGCCGGAGCGCGGCCGCGCGGCTGGCTCTCGATCGCACGCTCGCAAAGCTGGAACACGGTGCGGCTGCTGAAGGAAGCCGGGCTCGGCTATTGCTGCGACTGGGTGAACGACGAGCTGCCGTGGCGCTTCGCCAACGGGCTCGTCAACCTGCCGCTCAACCACGAGCTTTCCGACCGGCAGATCATCACCGTCCAGCAGCAATCGGCGGACAGCTATGCGCAATCGGTCCGCGACGCCTTCGATTGGCTCGCGGGCGAGCCGGGCGGGCGCATCCTGCCGCTTCACGTCACGCCCTATATCATCGGCCTCCCCTACCGGATCGACGCGTTCGAGGCGCTGATCGCCGATCTCGCGGCGCGGCCCGAGGCGTGGGTGGCGCCCGGCGGCGCGATCGTCGACGCCTGGACCGCGCAGCAATGAAGGTGCGCAATCCGCGCACCGGCGCGTTCGACCACGAGATCGCGCCGCTCGATGCCGCCGGAATCGCATCGCTCGCCGCGGACCTCAGAACCCGGCAGCGCGAATGGGCGGAGACCCCGCCCGAGCGGCGCGGCGAATGGCTGCGCGCGCTGGGCGCGGCGATCGCCGAACATGCCCGGCCGATCCTCGCGGCGCTGGTCGCCGATACCGGCCGCGCCGGAATCTCGCGAATCGAGCTCGAAGGCGCGGTTCGCTCCTTCGATCGCTGGGCGGCCGCGGCCCCGGCGCTGATCGGCGCCCGGCACGGCGCCCGGAAATCCTCCGCCACGCCCGGGATCGAGACCGAGACCCGGCTGGTGCCCTACCCTCTTGTCGGCGTCATCTCTCCGTGGAATTTCCCGCTGACGCTGGCGCTGATCGACGCCGTCCCGGCGCTCGCCGCGGGTTGCGCCGCGATCGTCAAGCCCTCGGAGGTGACGCCGCGCTTCATCGGCCCGCTGATGGACGCCGTCCGCACCGTGCCGGCGGTGCCGCTCGCGGTGATCGAGGGTGACGGCGTGACCGGCGCCGCGCTGGTCGAACGGGTCGATTTCGTCGCCTTCACCGGCTCGGTCGCGACCGGGCGCATGGTCGGCGAAGCGGCGGCGCGCGCTTTCATCCCCGCCAGCCTCGAGCTCGGCGGCAAGGATCCGATGATTATACTCGACAGCGCCGATCCCGACCGTGCGGCGGAGATCGCGCTGCGCGCCTCGGTGGTGAACACGGGTCAGGCCTGCCAGTCGATCGAGCGCGTCTATGTTTCGCGCGCGATCGCCGCGCCCTTCCTAGCCGCGCTCGTCGCCAAGGCCCGGGCGGCGCGGCTCAACCATCCCGATATCCTGAGCGGCGAGATCGGCCCCTTCATCTTCGCGCGCCAGGCCGAGATCGTGCAGCGCCAGATCGACGATGCGGTGGCGAAGGGCGCGCGACTGCTGACCGGCGGCACGGTCGAGACACTCGATGGCGGGCTCTATCTGCGCCCGACCATACTCGCCGACGTCACGCCCGATATGGCGGTGATGAGCGAGGAAACCTTCGGCCCCGTCGTGCCGGTAGGCGTGTTCGACACGGTCGACGAGGCCGTGGCGCTGGCCAATGGCGGGCAGTTCGGCCTGTCGGCCGCAGTGCTCGGCGATGCCGGGCAAGCCGCCGCGGTCGCCGCCCGGCTCGACGCCGGCGCGGTTTCGATCAACGACGGCGCGCTCACCTCGATGGTGTGGGACTGCGAGAAATCGAGCTTCGGGCTGAGCGGGCTCGGCCCGTCGCGCATGGGTGAAAGCGGGCTGATGCGCTTCTTCCGCCGCCAGGCTTTGCTCCACCAGACCGCGGTCGCGCTGCCGCTGTCCGCCTATTCCGAGGAGGCGCTTCATGGATGAATTCCGCAAGGCCATGCCTGCGATGGTGCGGCACGAAGGGACATGGGAAGGCATTTACCGCCATGTCGACCGCGACGGGACGCTGGCCGACCAGCACCATATGCGCACTTTGTGCGAGTTCCCGCACGATGGACCATATGCCTATATCCAGCATAATTGGCTGCGCTGGGACGACGGACGCACCGCCGAGCGCAGCTTCCCCGGCATATTTCGCGACGGCCTGCTGTGGTGGGACACCGATCGCTTCGCGGGCCATGGCTGGGAGACCGATGGCGGCATCGTGATGCTCAGGCTCGACCGCAAGGACGAGCCCGGCGTGCGCTTCACCGAGATGATCGAGCTGTCCGACGACGGACGGACGCGGGCGCGGACTTGGCAATGGTTTCGCGACGGCGTGCCGTTCCGCCGCACGCTGTGCGATGAATGGCGCGTGGATTGAGGGCGTGCGCATGACCGATGCTGCCGGCGACGGCGGACCGGTGTTGATGGTCATCGCCGGACCGACCCATGATCGCGAACGGATGACGGCCTATGGCAAGGCGCTCGCCGCCAGCGACCTCTAT
>Ga0164243_10013607_pt1 | contig 11427 bp, 5 predicted proteins | sample OricompcompostOP_FD_108781 | JGI IMG/M metagenome (GOLD analysis project Ga0164243, IMG submission 108781) | Organic Plus compost microbial communities from Emeryville, California, USA - Original compost - Organic plus compost (OP) | ecosystem: Engineered > Solid waste > Mixed feedstock >... | reverse complement strand
GCTCGCCGCGCGCGTCGGTGTAGCTCGCCCACACGAGGTCGTCGGGCGTGTGGACGAAGTAGGGCTCCTGGCGGACCGGCGCGTCGTCGGCGCTGGGATCGACGACGTAGAAGATGCGCCACTCGGTGCGCGCGGGCGGCGGGCCGGGCGGCGTGGCGTGGGCGGTTCGCGCGGCGGCCTGGACCGCGGGATCGAGGTCTCCGGCCGCGGCGGCCGCGAGCGCCTGGTTGGCGCGCGGGCCGCCGACGCGGGCGAGGGCGCGCGCCGCGGCGATCCGGGCGCGCGTGCTCGGATCCTCGCGCAGCAGCTGAGACAGCGCCTTCACCGCGTCGTCGTCGCCGGTGAGGCTCGCGAGCGCGTGCGCGACGTTGATCCGCACGAGGCGCGAGCGGTGGAACGACAGCGCGAGCAGGGCGGACTTGTTCGCGGGATCGAGCAGCTTCGTGCGCTGCTCGCGGGGCAGGGCCCAGAGCGCGCGGGCGAGCGCGCCGGTGGCGTTGATCGAGGCCGCCCAGCCGCCGTGCTTGCCAGCGTAGAGCCAGCGCTGCGCGATCGAGGCGAGGCGCGCGTCGGTGGGATGGGCGCCGAGGATCTCGCCGAGCGCCCACGCGGCCTCGCCGGCGAGCCGGTCGTCGCGCGACGACAGCGCGGTCGCGAGCACGTCGATCGAGCCGGGATCGCGGAGGGCCCCGAGCGCGGCGGCCGCGGCGCGCCGGCGGTCGGACGATGCCTTCTCGACGAGCAAGCGCAGGTACGGCGCGTCGGACCGATCCGCGGCCGCGGCGAGCCCGCCGATCGCGGCGAGGCTGACCTTCACGCTCGCGTGCTCGGCGAGGCGGCGCAGCAGCTGGCGCGCGTCCGGATCCGGCCGGCCGCGCAGCGTGGCGCCGAGCGCGCGCACGATCTCGTGGCGCGTCGGCCCGCGATCGGTGCGGGCCTGCATTGCCAGCGCGGCGATCGCGGACGGAGCGCCGATGTACGACAGCGAGGTCGCCGCCGAGCGGTGGAGCTCGCTGGGGCCCTCGCGCAGGACCTGGAGCAAGACGTCGGTCGCCTCGGGCTGGCCGATCTCGCCGAGCGCGTCGATCGACGCGCGGCGCAGGCGCGTCGGGTTGCCCGGGCCGGCGAGCGAGATCAGTTTCGGCGCCGCGGCGCGCACGCGCAGCACGCCGAGGTACTCGGCGGCGAGCACGCGGATCTCGAGATCTGCGTCGGCGAGGTGCTCGATCAGGACGTCGCCCGCGCGCGCGTCCCGGCCGAGCAGCGGGCGCAGCGCCTCCATCGCGGCGAGCCGGATCGCGGCGTCCTTGTTCGCCAGCGCGCCGAGCACCGGCACGAGCGCCGCCGGATCGCGGGTCGCGCCGAGCGCCTCGAGCACGAGCGGCATCGCGACGCGCCCGCGCTCGAGCTCGACCGCGAGCGTCGCGGTCGCGCGCGGATCGCCGGACTCGGCGAGCAGCGCCACGGCGGTCGCCGGATCTCCCGCGAGGCGCCCCTGCAGGTGCTCGACGAGCGCGGGCACCGCCGCCTTGCCGGCGACGCGCAGCGCCTCGCGCGAGCCGGTGCGCAGCTGCGGCTGCGCGAGATTCTCGACGAGCCTGCGCATCGCTTCCTCGCCCGCCGGGCCGGCCCCGGGGGTCGCCGCGATCTGGCCGAGCGAGTAGGCGACCTTCGCCTTGTAGGCGTCGATGCCGGCGTGCAGCTGCTGGGTGAGCGCGTCGATCGCGTCGACGGCGCCGAGCGATCCGAGCGCCGCGACCGCGGACGTGCGCACCTCCTCGTCGGGATCCTGGAGCAGCCGGATCAGGGCCGGGACCGCCGCGCGATCCCCGAGCTTGCCGACGGCGCGGACCGCGAGCCGCCGCGTCTCGCGCCCGGTCTCGGAGAACTTCGCGACGAGCGGGATCACGGCGCGCCGGTCGCCGAGCTCCTCGAGCTGCTGGATCGTGGCGTGCTTGACGTCGGCCTTGTCATCCTCGAGGCGCGGGATCAGCGCGACGACGACGGCCGGGTTGCCCTTCTTGCCGATCGTGCCGAGCGCCTTCACCGCGCGCTGGCGGACCGTCGCGTCGACGTCGCCGAGCGACCGGATCAGCGCCGCGGTCGCCTCGCTCCCGCCGATGTCGCCGAGCGCCTCGGCGGCCGCCGCGCGCGTCTTCGCGTCCGACTGCGGATCGCCGAGCCAGTCGATCAGGACGGGTACGGCCGCGACCGCACCACCCTGGCCGAGCGCCTTGGCCGCGGCGAGCCGGACCCTCTCGTCGGAGTCGCGCAGCGCGCGCATCAGGTGAGGCTGCGTGAGCGCGACGTCGTACTTCGCGAGCTCGATCACCGCCTCGTGCCGCCTCGCGGGATCGTCGCTCGCGAGCCCCTCGGCGTCGAGCTCGACGCGTCCGGCCCAGTCGAACGTCCACGCTCCCGCGGGCGCCGCGACGAGGAGCGAGAGACCGAGCACGAGCCGCTTCATCGACGTCGAAGTATGCCATCGATGTGCCACCGTGCACGGCGCGTGGCCGTTCGACGGCCGCGCGACGGGCGACGGCACCACGCGCCGCCATCGCTCGGGAGCACATCTGCCGCGCGGCCCGCGCCGGTCACCGACGCCAGCTCACGAGCGCGGTCACCCGTCGCCGCGGCGGCCGCCGCCTCCGCTCGTTCGGTCACCGCTGCTGCGAGAGCTGCTGGATCGCCCACTGCACCTGCGTCCGCAGCCGCTCGGGCAACTCGAGGTCGAGCATCGCCTCGTACTCCGCGAGCGCCCCCGCACGATCGCCTCGCTTCCAGCGCAGCACCGCGAGCGTGCGCCGCGGCCGGAAGTCCTTCGGCGCGAGGGCACGTGCCCTCTCCAGCGCCTCGATCGCGCGCGCGTCGTCGCCCTGGTGATGGCGCAGCACGCCGAGGTCGTGCCACGCACCCGCGTCGTCGGGCGCGGCGGCGACCACGCCCTCGAGCTGCGCGATCGCCTCGGGGTACTCGCCCCAGCTGATCAGCGTCTCGGCGTACTCGCGGCGCGCGAACGCGCTGCTCGCCGGATCGGTGGCGTGCGCGATCGCCTGCTCGTAGTGCGTGCGCGCGACCTCGTGCTGGCGCGCGCGCTCCGCGGCCTCGGCGGCCTCGAGCTCCGCGCGCACCGCGGTGCTCGGAGCCCGCGGCGCAGGTCGCGCGCAGGCCGCGCTCGCCGCGCACGCGAGGAGCCATGCCGCGAGCTGCCTCACTCGGGCTTCTTCGGTGGCCTGGCGACCGCGATCGCCGTCGAGGACCGGCGCGCGGGCGGCACCACCTCGATCGCCGCCTCGATGTCCTCGGGATCGACCTCGGCCGTCGGCATCGGGGGCGTGCGGCGGCTCAGGATCTCCGGCTCGCCGTCGTCTCCTTCGTCCACCTCCTCGGCGATCCGGCGCTGCAGCGCCTCGATCTCGTGCTGCGGCACCTGGCGCGTGGCGTCGGGGTGGCCGAGCAGCGAGCGCAGCTGGGCCGGCGACGGCGCGACGACCGGCGTCTCGTTGCTCCACTCGTCCTGCTCGAGCCGGCGATCGACGCGCGCGGCGAGATCCGCGGACCACTTGCGCGGCGGCACGACGACCGGCGCGCTGCCGGCGGCGGTGCTCGGTCGCACGACGGGCGCCGACGCGGCGCGCACGGTCGCCGCGACCTTGGCCGGCGCGGAGTCACGCGAGGCGACGGCCGGCGCGACGTCGTCGGGCTCCGCGATCGCGTGCTTCCCCGTCGCGCGCTCGTCGGGCTCGTCGGCGGGTAGGAGCGCCGGCGACCCCGGCGTGGTCTGGGCGTCGTGCGTCGTGCTCGCCTCGTCGTCGACGATCACGAGCGCCGGGCGGTGGATCGGCGGCGGGTTGGTCACCGCGTTGTCGAGGTCGACCTCGAGCGGCGGGCCACCGGTGCGCGTCGGTGCGCCGTACGACGTCGGCGCGGGGAACGGCGGCAGCGTGGGCGACCGGCGCGGTGGCGGCGGTACCGTGGGCGCGCGGCGGATCGGGGTGGGAGGGAGCGTCGCGGCGCGCTTGCGCGCGACCCGGGGCGACCCGTCGAGCGTGGCGGGCGTGATCACGCCGTCGGGCGCGGGGCCTGCCGGCGACGCCTCGTCGTCGGGGGCGGCGTCGGCGCTGGCGCTGTCCGCGCCCGTGGAGGCGACCTCCACCTTCGGCGCGTCCTCGCTCGCGGCGGGCTCGCTCGCGAGCCCCTCCAGCGCGCCGTGGTGCACGTCGTCAGTGTGCATGTCGTCGGTGTGCATGTCGCTCGCCGACCCGCCGGGCGACGCGCTCGTCGGCGCACGGGGCACCGGTGCACCCGACGTCTCGACAGGGGGCGGGGAGGACCGCCGGCGGCCGATCATGTCGCTCGCGAGCGGCGGGCGGTCCGACGCGGCCCGGTCGGTGGACGCCGCGCGCTCGACGCTGGGCGGGTCCGGCTCGTCGAGCTCCTCGGGCGCGATCCGGTCGGCCGGGACGGTGAGCTCGCCCGAGGGCCGCTTCGTCGGCGCGGGCGTCACGGGCGCCGTCTCGACGATCGCCAGCTCGCTCGCGTCGGTCCGCGCGGCGCCGCGGAGGTCGGCGGTCGCGGCGAGCGCGACCTCGTCGGTGGCGGCCGTCGAGCCCCGCGGCGTCTGCGCGCTCGGCGCGGGCTGCACGGTCGACTGCCGGCGCACCTGCGAGCGATCGAGCGAGTCGAGGCGCGGGTTCGTGGAGATGTCGGCGCTGGCGGCGGTCGCGCTCGCGTCCTGCTGCGCCTTCTGCCACGGGTACTCGATCCGGCCGTGGTTCGCGGCGCGGATCGTCTCGCGCAGCGAGTCGACGACGCGGCGCAGGTCGCTCATCGACAGCCCGGACTCGTCGAGCTGGCCGAGGTGGAGCTTGCCGTACACGATGCGCTGCACCAGCGAGTCGATCGCGGCCGGATCGGGCTTCTTCAGCGTGCGCGACGCGGCCTCGACGGCGTCGACGATCGCGAGGATCGCGGTCTCGCGGCTCTGCGGCGGGTGCCCCGGATACCGGAACTGGTCGACCGTCATCGCGCGCGGGTTCCCCTGCTCGCAGACCTTGTTCCAGAAGTACTCGAGCACCCCGTTGCCGTGGTGCATGTGCATGAAGTCGATGATCCGCTCGTGCAGCCCCGCGCGGCGCGCGGCGGCGATGCCCTCGGTGACGTGCGCGAAGATCGCGTCGCACGACACCTCGGGCGGCAGCTGGTCGTGCGGGCTGGTCTCGCCGGGCTCGAGGTTCTCGATGAAGTACTTGGGCTGCAGCGACTTGCCGAGGTCGTGGTAGTAGGCGCCGACGCGCACCATGCGCCCGTCCGCGCCGATCGCGTTCGCGGCGATCTCGGCCATGTTCGCCATCATCAGGCTGTGCTGCCAGGTGCCCGGCGAGCGCTCCGAGATCTGGCGCAGCAGCGGATGCGAGAGATCCTCGAGCTCGATCAGCCGGCCTCGCGTGATCTCGCCGACGAGCAGCTGGTACAGCGGCAGGAGCGGCACCGCGATCACGGTCGCGAGCGCCGGACCGAGCGCCGCGGCGAACCACGTCGCGTGCAGTGGATCGTCGAGCACGGGCAGGCCGCTCGTCGAGAGATAGGTGAGGAGCAGCGACGTCGCGGCGGTGAACACGGTCGTCACCGCGCCTGCCGTCAGCGCCGCGCGCCAGCGATTGCGCGGGTGCTCGGGGACGACCAGGCCCGCGACCGCGGCCTGCACGAGCAGGATGATCGCGACGGAGACGTCGAACGGCCCGACGAGCGCGACGACGAGCGCGGCCAGGACGCCGGTCGCGATGCCGACGTTGCGATCGAGCGCCATCGTCGGTACGAGCGCGAGGACGGCGACCGGGACCACGAGCACGCTCGCCGGCGTGGCGAGGAGCAGGAGCTTCACGACGACGGCGAGCGTCGCGATCGACACGAGGCTCACGATCTGCACGCGCACGAGCCGCCCGCGCGTCGAGCGCCCCATGTGATGCGAGAAGATCGCCGCGAGCACGCACGCGAGCACGAACAGCGCGATGTAGGGCAGGGCGCCCTGGGGGAGCGCGGCCTCGACGGCGGCCGCGACCCGCGCGTCCTCCGCCGTCGCGGTCTCCCCGCGCGCGATCACCACGCCGCCGTCGCCGAGCCGGCCATCCGGCGTCGCGAGCCCGGCGAGGGGCGGGACGCGCACGGTGATCGGCGCCGGCTCGCCGGGCACGATGGTGCCGGCGCCGAGCGACGCGAGCCAGCGATCCGCGGTCGAGGCCGGCGTCACGATCGCGGCGAACACGGCGGCGAACACGAGGCCGAGCCACCACGTGACGCGCGGCCGGCGCGGGATGCTCCGGGGGACCATCACGCGAGGGGCTTCAGGGCCTGGGGCTGCGGGCATGTCAGATTCCGATGTCGAACTCTGCGCGGGTGCGGCCGCTCTTCAGCGTCGGGAACTTCATGCTCCGCATCACGCCGTTGAGGCACGCCCACGTCGCGCCACTCTGCTTGCCGTCGACCTTCACGAACGTGACCCGCCCGGTGGGGCCATCGATGATGATGCTGATGCTCGCGGAGCTCGCGCCCGTGCGCTGCAGGCAGCCGCCGAGCTTGCCTCCGTGCCGCGAGTACACGCCGTAGACGGTGCCCATGTCGAGCGAGCCGCCGCCGCCGTCGTCGTCGTCGGACATGTCGAGCGAGAGGTCCTCGCTACCGCGCCGGTAATCGAAGCTCCCGCCCGCGCCACCGCGCCGGCCACTGGAGGTCGCCTTCTTCGGCGGCGCCTTCGGCATCGACACCGTGACCTTCAGCGACGCACCCTCGAGCTTCTCGACGGCGGCGACCTTCTTCTCGCCGTCGTCGCTGCGCGCGGCCTGGATGACGAAGTACACCGCCGCGGCGGCGCCGAGCACGCCGAGCGCGATCATCGTGTAGAGCAGGGCGCCGCGTTTCTTCTCGCGGCTCTGCACCGCGACCTCGGCCTGCGCGCGCCGCGCGTCGTCGATCCGCTGCCGCGCGGCCTCGACCATGGGGCCGAGCAGCGGGTGCGTGCCGACGTCGCTGCGCGCGCCGCTGTCCTTGTCCATGATGACGTTGCCGGCGACGATCTCGCCCTTGTCGATCTGCGCGAGGACCTCGGCGAGCGAGAACGGGCCGTAGTCGAGCTTGCCCTTCGTGATGAGCCACTTCTCGGTGCCGTCGGCGAGGGCGGCCGCGAGCGCGCGGTCGATCGCGGGATCGCCGACGACCGGCGCCGCCGCGGCTGTCGCTGTCGTCGCCGCCGCCGGAGGCGCGCCGCCCGCGAGCTCCGAGGCGAGGCTGGCCTGCTGCTCGAGCGGCGGACCGTCGTCGAGCTTCGGCGCCTCCACGGCGCCGCCCTTCGCGAGCGCCTCCGACACGACCTCGCCGAGCACGTCGGGTCGCCCGAACCGCTTGTCGGGATCGCGGTGGCACGCGCGCGCGACGAGCTCGTCGACCTGCGACGTCGCGCCGGGCACGATCTCGCTCGGGCGGGGACCGCCGCGCTCGAGGGGCGCGCCGACGAGGCACTCGTACACGAGCGCGCCGATGCCGTAAACGTCGGCCGGGCCGCTCGGCGGTGCGCCGGCGAGGATCTCGGGCGCGAGCGCGCCCTGCGCGGGGATCAAGCCGGCGACCGTCGCGGCGGCGGTGCCTCGCGCGAGCGCGAGATCGACGATGCGGACGCGGCCCTTCTGATTGACCGCGACCGACTCGCTCGCGAGCGCGCCGTGGGGCACGTCGGCGAGCCCCGCCGCGACGCCCGCGATCAGGTTGCCGGTCGCGCGCAGCCCGAGGCCCGCGGTGCCGCCGCGCGCGCTCGCCCGCTTCTTCGCGAGGAGGTCGCGCACGAGCGAGCCCTCGACCTCCTCGGTCGCGATCCACAGGATGTCGCCGGTGAGCCCCGCGGCGAGCGTCCGCACGAGGTGCTTGTGCTCGGGGAGCGCGGCGGCCGCGCGGGTCCCCGCGACGATGGCGTCGCGCACGCCGGGGTGGGCGGCGATCGGCGCGTGGATCACGTACACGGTCGCCGGGCCGTGCGGACCCTCCGCGCGATAGGCCTGCGCGATCCTGAGCGGCCACAGCGGCGCGCCGAGGCGGTAGTCGCCGAGCGCGAACCCGGGGACCAGGCGTGCCGACGAAGGGGGGCCAGACGCGGTCACAGCCGTCATCGACGAGGAGTCCCCATGCGCGAGAGGGCTAGGATAGGGGCGCAGCGTGCCGGAAATCAATCCGCTGAATCCGCGCCAGGTTGCCCGGATCGCGTGGGCGGCCGCGGGCTCACGGCGGGCAGCGGGCCGCTCGGGCGCGCGCCACCGCTTGCGGATTCCGGCCCAGCGCGCGTAAGTACGCGCAACCGCGATCGAGATCCCCGGTCTGGATCAACGCATCGGCGAGCAGGTACTTCGCCCGGACGCTGTGGGGATCGGCCCGGAGCGCGAGGTCCGCCTCGGCGAGCTGGCGCAGCCGATTTCCCGCGCGCAGCGCCTGCTCGGCGCGGGCCAGGTGCGTCGCCGCCGCCGCCCGCGCGGCCTCTCGGACTTCCGGGGAGCCGGACCGCGGCGCGCGGGCCGTCTCCAGGACCGCCTCCCTGACCGTCACTCCTTCGTTGGCGGTGTCGCCGGCGCCCCCATGGGGCGTCGACGCGCCTCGCGACGGGCTGCGTTCGTCGTGCGTGCGGTCAGCGCTTACCGATCTGCTCGTCGAAGTGCTTCGCGAAGCGCTTCTGGATGTCGATGCTCGCTTCGACGTGGCGGTGGCAGCGCGCTCCCCGTCGGGGCCCGCGGCGATCCTCGTGGTGGGTGGTGGGCCCGCGTCTTTGGACCGCGCGCCCGGCTCCGGGGCATCCGGCACCTCCGCCGCGGCGGCACCCGCCGAACCGGAGGGATCGAGCACCTCCGGTGACGTCTCACCTGGCTCCGCGCGATCGCGGACCCCGACCCCGATCGCGAGCCCGATCACGGCGACCGCCGCGAGCGCTCCCACGAACACCCCACGCCTGGAGCGCACGGGCAGCTCGAGCTCGCTGTCGCTCTCCGCCGCCAGCCACTCGTCACCGCGCGCACCGCGATCCCGTTCGCTGCTCGCCGCCCGTGGCGGCGCCCCCTCGGGCACATGCCCCGCGGCTCCACGTTCTCCGGGCTCCGCCGCGTCCATCGGCGTCGCCGCGGCCGGGCCGACCTCCGCCAGCGCCGGGACGAACGCCGACTCCGACGACGACGTGCGAGACGTCGCGCGGCGTGGCGCGGCGTGCTGGCCACCCCGCTGCACGTAGACCTCGAGCTCGGCGAGCAGCTGGTCGAGCTCCGCGGCGTCGCGCGGCCGCTGCTCGCGGTGCTTCGCGAGGCAGCGCTGCAGCACCGCGTCGAGCTCGGGGTAGCGCGCGAGCGACGGCTCGACCATCGCGAGGTGCGGCGGCGGCGTCCGCACGTGATGCGTGAGCCACTCGAGCGCGCTGCTCGCCTCGAACAGCCCGCAGCCGGTCAGCATCGCGAACATCGTCGCGGCGAGCGAGTAGAGGTCGCTGCGCCCGTCGAGCGGCTGCCCACATGCCTGCTCCGGCGACATGAACTCCGGCGTGCCGAACACCATGCCCGCCTGCGTCAGCTGGAGCTGCGAGCGCGCGGACGCGGCAGCACCCTCCATCAGCTTCGCGACCCCGAAATCGAGGAGCTTGGTGTAGTCGGCGTCGTCGCCGACCCGCATCAGCAGGATGTTGTCGGGCTTGAGGTCGCGGTGGACGAGCCCGCTGCGGTGCGCCGCGCCGAGCGCGTGGAGCGCCTGCCGCGCGACGTGCAGGACGCGGAGCGGCGCGAACGGCCCGTCGATCTCGAGCTCGCGCTGCACGGTGCGGCCGTCGAGGTACTCGAGCGCCATGTAGTAGTCGCCGTGCGGCGTGATCCCGAAATCGAGGACCTTGACCGCGTGCGGCGAGTCGACCTTGAGCGTCGAGCGCGCCTCCCGCGCGAACCGCTCGAGCGCGGTGTGATCCGACGTGAGGTGCGGCTTGAGGAGCTTGACCGCGACCTTGCGCTCCGTCGCGAGGTGCTGGGCCCGGAACACCGCGCCCATCCCGCCTTCCCCGAGCACCGCGTCGAGGCGGTAGCGGCCGTCGAGGACGATGCCGACGAGCCCCTCCGCGAAGCTCCCGCCAGGGTTGCCGGTGGTCACGCGATCAGAATCGCATGCCGTTCTTGACCCGGAAGCTGAACCAATCCCAGGCCAGATACGCGGCGCCCGCGAGCCCGATCACGCCGAGCACGGGCGAGGCGGCGACGGCGATCACCGCCGAGCCTCCAGCCGTGACGGCCGCCAGCGTACCCTTGCGCTTGGCGACGACCTTGTTGCGTTGGACGAGGGAGCTCACCACCGCAGGCTGCACCAGGGGATGCGATCTGTCAAACCGCGTGGCCGTACGGACACACGCACCGCGGGTGGACAGACACACTCGGCGCGAGGGGGCCGGCACGTCGTGTTGTGGGCTGCGATGTGCGCTGCGATCTCGACTGGCCCCTCGTCTGCAAGTTGCCGGATCTGCAGCTCCCTATGATAAGAAGGAACACGATGACCCAAGCGGGTGGTACTCGTTCGAAGCAACACGGGGGCGTGCTCCTCGGCCTCGCGGGCGGCATGCTCGTCGTCGCCGCGGGTCTCGCCGGCGGTTACTACGTGCTCGGGTCGCGCAGCGTCGCGCGGGCGGCCACGTTGCCGGCCGACCCGACGCCCGAAGCGCGGACGCCGGTAGCCGCGGGCTCGCTGAGCGCGCTGCTCGACCAGGACGTCGAGGTGGTGACCGCCACCGGTAGCAAGCGGCTGACGTGGGCCGACCTCGGCGTGGAGATCGATCCGGACGAGGTCGCGCGTGCGGGCTCCGCGGATCTCGCCGCGCTCGCCGCGCGTGGTGCGTTGCCGCTACGCGTGAATCGCGAGAAGGCCGTGGCCGCGCTGATGCAGATCAAGCAGCGGCACGACAAGGCGCCGCGCAACGCGTACCTCGATCTCGAGGCCCGCAAGATCCACGACGACGTCGCGGGGCAGGGCGTCGACGTGTGGGGCTCGCTGCCGCGGATCGCGGCGGCCGCGCGTCAGGGGGCGCCGAGCGTCGAGCTGATGACCGTCGCGGTGCCCGCCTCCGTGACGAAGGCGTCGCTCGGCATCGACGACATCTCCCACGTGATGGGCTACCACGTCACGAAGTTCTCGGTCGCCGACAAGGACCGCAACTTCAACCTCAAGCTGGCCGCGAGCAAGATCAACGGCTACGTGATGCAGCCCGGTGAGGAGTTCTCGTTCAACGACGTCGTCGGCGAGCGCTCGCAGAAGATGGGCTACAAGGTCGCGCACGTGATCACGGCCGGCGAGATGGTCGACGGCCTCGCGGGCGGCACCTGCCAGATCTCGACGACGCTGTTCGGCGCCGCGTTCTTCGCCGGCCTCGACATC
>Ga0164243_10013606_pt1 | contig 11428 bp, 10 predicted proteins | sample OricompcompostOP_FD_108781 | JGI IMG/M metagenome (GOLD analysis project Ga0164243, IMG submission 108781) | Organic Plus compost microbial communities from Emeryville, California, USA - Original compost - Organic plus compost (OP) | ecosystem: Engineered > Solid waste > Mixed feedstock >... | reverse complement strand
CTGCCCGAGGCCGTCGACGCCGCGTTCCGGCGGCACGGCGTGACGCCGGCACGCGTGCGCACCACCCCGACGATCCAGGCCGGCCTGCCGCTCGTCGAGGCCCGCCTCGCGCGCATGGTCCTGCCGGATCCCGACCGCGCGAGCCTGGCCCGCTTCGACGTGACGGTCCGCCGCCTCGACCCGGAGCCCCCACCGCTGCGCGCGCTCGTGCTGACCCGCGCCGGAGCGGCGGCCGATCCCAAGGTCGCGCGGCTCCTCGAACGCGTCGCCGCGAATACCCACCATCCTGTGTGATCTTCGATACGATCGGGGTGCGGGCGTCCGCCCGGCGACGTCGCCGGCGCCCCGCCCGAACCCGAGGAGGCACCGTTGCCCGCGAGCAAGGCCGAGCAGAGCTACGAGATCCTGCGCGAGCGCATCATGGACGGCACGTTCGCACCGGGGCACCGCCTCGTGATCGACCAGCTGGCGCGCGAGTACAACATCAGCTCGGTCCCCTGGCGCGAGTCGCTCCGGCGGCTCGAGGCCGAGGGCTGGGTCGACATCGTCCGCAACGTCGGCGCTGTCGTGAAGACCTTCGACACCGACAGCTGGAAGAGCACGCTCCAGCTCCTCGCCCGCCTCGAGGGCTACGCAACCGCCCGCTCGGCCGCGCACCTGACCTCGGACGACCTCGCCCGGGCACGCCAGCTCAACCGGCAGATGGCGGAGGCGCTCGCCAGCTTCGACCCGGCCCGCTTCGGCCTGCTCAACCGCGAGTTCCACCAGCTCCTGTGCTCGCGCTGCGAGGACGCACGCCTGAGCGAGCTCGTCGACACCGAGTGGGCGCGGCTCGAGCTCGTCCGCCGGTCGGCGTTCTGGTACGCGCCGGGGCGCGCGCTCGCGTCGGTCGCGGAGCACGACGGCCTCGTGGACCTCATCGAGGGCGGCGCGGACCCCGACGTGATCGAGGCCGCGACCAAGCGCCACGAGCTCAACACCGTCGAGGCCGTGGCTCAGGACGAGCGCGACCGCGCAGCCGAGGAGGGCCGCACGGCCTCCTGACGACGATGCCGGGCCGCCCGCGGGCGGCCCGGCATCGTCGAGGGATCATGATCCCGTATACGGCTTGTGATCTCGGCGAGCCTTCCACTGCTCGACGTACGCGCGGCCGTAGTCGTTCCCGTTCGGCAGACGCAGCGTGCTGTGCACGTGGAAGCGCGCCGGGAGCCGGTTGGTGAGCCAGACGCCGGCGTGGTGGTCGAGCTCGACGAGCAGCACCGGGCTCTGGATCCGCACGTACGTCGGCTGCGAGCCGTCCGTCGCGCCGTACCACGCGAGCCAGGTGTCCTCCAGGTGCGCGTCGACGTCCGCGAGCGTGAGCGCGCGCTGTGGCTCCTGGAGCAGCAGCAGGAAGTCCTCGACGACCGCGCGCAGCAGCCCGCGCTGGGCGGCGTCGAGCCCGGTCGCGCGGATCCCCTCGTACGGCACGACGCGGTTGTCCCGGAACGCGCCCGCGACGTGCCGCTCGTCCGCGGGGTGGAGCCGGCCCTTGGGCATCGCGGGGTCCAGCACGGACGCGTAGACGACCGCGTGCTCCCGCTGCTCGGGCGTGAGCGACGAGGCCAGCTCGACCGCGACGCGTTCGCGCGCCTCGAAGATCGGCGGGCGCTCGCCGTCGGACAGGGCGGGCTCGGCGCCGAGGAAGACGGGCGCCACGACGTGCCGACCGCCCACGGTCACGAAGTTCACGTCGACGTGGTGGCCGAACAGCTGCCACCCCCACGCTCCCCCGACCTCGGGCGTGCCGAAGAGCGAGAACCAGTAGCTGCGCTCGTTCATGATGGCCGGGAGATCGACGAGCCTCCCGAGGAAGGCGTTGAGGGCCATCGCCTCCCGCACCCGCGCGTACCCCTCGGGGCTGAGCGACGCCCGCACGACGGCGAGCGCGGCGTCGGCCGCGGCGTCGTCGAGGTCCTCGAGGCGCAGGCCGTTGCGGTGGAACACGAACTCGGGGTTGCTCCAGCCGCGCCAGTCGGGCGCGTCGAGCGGGTAGGTGACACGCCCGCGCTCGTCCTCGGTGAGCACGGCGAGCAGGTCGTGCGCCGCCGCGACGAGCTGCGCGTCGTCGGTCACCGGCTCGTCCGGGAGGGCGTACAGGCCCTCCCGGACGACACCGTCCGACGTGACGCCGACGAACGGCTCCGCGTACAGCGCGTCCCAGGAGGCGAGCAGGTCGCGCAGGAAGGGGTTCGAGTCGTACCGGTCCCGCGCGAACTCCTCGTAGGTCATGCCGCGGAACGCGGCGACCTGCGGGTCGTCGTGGTCGAAGAGGTAGTGCGTGTACCCGTCGGACGGGAGCTCGACCGCCTCCTCGCGGCCCGCGGTGCGGGCCGTCGAGAAGAAGCCGTCGATGTCCTCGCCGTCGTCCGCGGCGCCGGGCGCGCCGCCCGTTGCGGTCGCCATCGGTCGCTCAGATCGGCAGGTTGAAGAGCCGCTTGGCGTTCCCCGACATGACCAGCTCGCGGTCGGCGTCGCTGAGCTCGACCTCGTTCTTCATGAACGAGACGCCCTGGCTCATCCAGCCGTAGAACACGGGGAACGACGACCCGAACATGTAGTGGTCGGCGCCGTTGACCTTGATCGCCGCCTCGACCTGGGTCTTGCCCCACGAGTGCGGGTGGGTCATGTCGAAGTAGATGTTCTGCTCGAGGTAGCTCTGGATCTGCTTGCCGCCGGTCGGGTCGAGGCGGACGAGCGCCTCCTTCTTGTTCGACCCGTGCGGCGTGAGGAGGTCGGTGTTCGCGAACCAGTTCCCGCCCATCATGGTGTGGATCATGCGCAGCCCGGGCATGCGCTCGAACATGCCGCTGAACAGCTCGCGCCCCACGGCGGTCGCCTGGTCGACGATGCGGCCGAACTCCCGGCGCAGGTTCGTGTAGTCGACGACGGACCGCCACTCGACGGGCAGCGGCGTGTGGTGCGCGATGACCGGGACCCCGAGCTTCTCGATCTCCTTGAGGTAGGGCTCGAAGACCGGGTCGTCCAGGTAGAGCTGGCCGTAGTGGCACGCGAGCTGGACCCCGACCGCACCGAGGTCGAGGCAGCGCTTGAGCTCGTCGATGTTCTCCTTGCCGCCCCACGGCGGCACGCACGCGGTGAAGAACAGGCGCCCGTCGGACCGCTTCACGATGTCGGCCGCGTTGTCGTTGACGGCCTTGGAGGTCTCGAGGTCGAGCCACTCCTGCCAGACCGGGACGCGCATGATCCCGTAGTCGACGCCCGCGTCGTCCATCGCGGCGAGCTTCGCCTCGGCCGAGTAGTCGCCCTCGACGTAGTTGAGGTTCTGGTGGCCGGCGGGCTTCTCGAGGATGAGGTGCTTCTTGCCGCTCTCCATCGTCTCGACGCGCGCGATCTCCCCGAAGCCGCGCGGCGCGCTGTTCAGGAAGCCGTTCAGGATCTTCGGGTTGGTGAAGAGGTCCTCGGGCAGGTGGTGGATGTTGATGTCGACGACCGTCATCCGGCCTTCTCCTTCGTGTCGGCTGCTTCGATGGACCCCGGGCGCCGGCGCAGCTTGGCTCGCGACCCGTTCGTGTAGATGGCCTGGACGATGCCGTCCGGCGTGATGTCGTCGCGGAGCTCGCCGCGCACGGCGCCGTCGGCGAACACGAGGACACGGTCGCACAGCAGCGCGAGCTCGTTCTCGTCCGAGCCGGCGACGACGACGGCGCAGCCGTGCTCGCGCGCGGCCTTGCGGACCGCCTCGACGATGGTGTGGCGCGCGCCGACGTCGACGGCCTGCGTCGGCTCGTGCAGCACGAGCAGGGTCGGCGCGCTCGCGAGCCACTTGGCCAGGAGGACCTTCTGCTGGTTGCCGCCGCTGAGGTTCTTGACGAGCGTCTGGGGCGCGCGGGGGCGCACGTCGAGCTGCTCGGTCCAGAACGCGACGAGCTGCTTCTCGGCACCCTGGTCGATCGGGCGCAGGGGCGACCGGGAGCGGCTGGTCCGCGGGAACGCCGTGTTCTCCGCGACGGACATGCTCATGGCCAGGCCGGCGTGCTCGCGTCCTTCGGGGACGAGGACGACGCCCGCCTCGATGGCGTCCGCGGGCGTGAGCGTGTCGAGGGCGAGCGGGCCCTCCGGGAGCGCGACCGTCCCCGCGTCCGCCCGGGTGACGCCGGTCAGCAGGTACGGGACGTCGTCGTACCCCGAGCCGCTCAGGCCCGTGAGCCCGACGACCTCGCCCGGCGCGACGTCGAACGCCAGGTCGCGCACGGCGAGCCCGCTGAGACCGGTGACGCGCACGGGTGCCGCGGCAGGGTCGAGCGTGGGGGGCGTCCGGCTCTCGAGGTCGCCCACCGTGCGCCCGAGCATGAGGGCGGCGAGGTCCCGCTCGGCGAGCCCGGCGACCTCCCGGCCGCCCTCGACGACGGCCCCGTCGCGCAGGATCGTGACGCGGTCCGCGGCGTCGACGATCTCCTCGAGGCGGTGGGTGATGAGCAGCGCGGCGGTACCCGTCGCGACGATCTCGCCGAGGATCTCGAAGAAGTGCTCGAGCGACCGACGGCCGAGCGCGCGCGTCGACTCGTCGAAGATGATGAGGCCCTGGCCGGGGTGGACGTCCTGGAGGGCGCGCGCGATCGCGACCGTCGCCCGCTCCTCCTCGCGCAGCGCGGCGACGTCGGCGTCGAGCGGGACGGTGCGGCCCAGGCGCGCGAACACCTCCTCGGCCTCGCGCCGCTCGGCGCGCCAGTCGATCCGGCGCAGGAAGCGCGACCCGCGCAGCCGGCCGACGCGCATGTTCTCCAGCACGGTCGCGCCGTCGACCAGGCCGAGGGTCTGGTGCACGACCGCGACCCCGCGGCCGCGCGACTCGTCGGGCCGGACCGGGAGGCGGAGCGGCGCGCCGTCGACCGCGACCTCGGTCCCCGGGTCCGGGGTGTACAGACCGGTGAGGATCTTGGCGAGCGTCGACTTGCCCGAGCCGTTCTGGCCGATCAGCCCGTGGATCTCGCCGGCCCGGACGTCGATCGCGACGTCGCGGAGCACCCGGCTCGCGCCGAACGTCTTGGACAGCCGACGGACCGACAGGCGCGCCGCCGACGGCGCGGGAGCGACCTCCCGCACCGTCGGCGTGGACAGCTCGCTCACGCGACCCCCCACAGCTTGAGGAAGTCGTCGGTGAACGTCGACGGGCCGAACCACTCGCCGGACGCCTGTGCGTCGTCGGTGAGCTGCACGTCCTTGACCGAGTCCTGCGTGAACAGGCGGACGGGGATCGTGTAGTCGGGCAGGTCCTTGCCGAGCATGAGCCGCATCGACGCGTCCGCGTCGACCCAGCCCTGGTACGCGGACGCCTGCGCCGACGCCGCGTAGAGGAAGTTCCCCGACGCGAGCTGCTTGAGGCCGCTGAGCTGCGCGGCGCCCGTGACGCCCTTGACCTTCGCCATCTTGTTCGCCTGCTGGACCCCGGCCTGCGTGGCCTGCAGGTACTGCTCGAACTGCGACTCGACGTAGTCGATCGACGGGTTCTTCAGGAGCGCGGAGCTCGTCGACGACGGGATCAGCGAGAAGTTCGCGGACGACACCTCGTTGACGGTGACCTTGCAGTCGGGGCAGTTCTTGGCGAACGCGTCCTTGCCCGCCTGGACGAAGACCGCCGGCGACGGGCCGTCGGTGCTCTGGTTGATGAGGACGTTCGCCTTGCCGCCCGAGTCGAGCGTGATCCAGTCCGCGAGCGCCACCTGCATCTCGGAGCCGCCGGCCGCGATGGTGAGGAGGGTCTTCGAGTCGGGGTGCGCGTCGTCGGGGACCTGGTTGGAGATGATCACCGGGATGCCGGCCTTCTGCGCGGCGTCGAAGGCGTTGGCGGCGAGACCGTAGGGCACCGCGTCCGTCACGATGGTCCCCGCCTTGGCCTTGGTGGCCTGGCTGACGCACGCGCTGACGTCGGTCGGGGTGCCCTTGCCGTCGCACGACTGGACGTGGATTCCGACCTGCCCCAGCGCAGTCACGAGCGCGGTCTGTGTGACCGCGAACTGCGGGGACTGCGCCGAGATCGGGATGTAGTAGACGGTCTTGCCCCGCAGCGAGCCGACGCCGCCGTCGATCGGGTCGGTGGGCACCGGGTAGGCGTCGAGCGGCTTCTCGTATTTCGCGACGGCGGCCGCCAGGTCCGAGCTCGCGCCCCCGCCCGCCGAGGCGGCGGCGTCCGTCGACGCGGCGCTGTCGTCGTCGGAGCTGCAGGCGGCGAGGCCGACGACGGCGAGGGACAGGACGCCCGCCGCGGCGAGCGCGCGGGAGGACCGGGTGCGGCGGGACCGAGGGAGTCGAGCGGTGTTCATGGAGTCTCTCCTTCGAGACGTCGGGGGCTGAGCGGGGACGGCGGGCGGCGGCACCGCGCGCCGTTCATCGGGACCGGCGGTGCAGGACGGTGGTGAGCGTGACCGCGACGACGAGCACGCCGCCGTAGAAGACGCTCGAGACCCAGGCCGTGGCGCCCAGGAGCTGGAGGCCGAGGACGCCGGTGGCGAGGAAGTACACGGCGATGAGCGTGCCGAGCGGGTTGAAGCGCCCGGGCTGGAGGATCGCCGTGCCGAGGAAGGTGGCGGCGAACATGGGGAGCAGATAGCTCTGCGAGACGTTGGGGTCGAACCCGCCGGTCGCGGCGGCGGACAGCACCCCGCCGAGGCCGGCGATCACCCCGGCCGCCGTGAACGCGCCGATGCGCACACGGCTGACGCGGACGCCGGCGAGCCGGCTGACCTCGCGGTTCTCGCCGACGAACCGCATGTTGCGGCCGAGCGGCGTGAACCGCAGGAGGTAGGCGAAGCCGAGCATGAGGACCAGCCCCAGGTAGAAGCTGACGGGCAGACCGAGCACGTCCGTGAGGGCGATGTCGCCGAAGGACTTCGGCAGGCCGCTCACGGGCATGAGGTCGCCGAGCCACAGCGCGATGCCCAGCAGGAACGTCGACATGCCGAGCGTGACGACGATCGTGTTCACGCCGACCTTGACGACGAGCCAGCCGTTGAACAGGCCGACGAGCGTCGAGGCGACCACGGCCGCGACCGCGGCGACCCAGACGTTCCAGCCGTGGTCCACGTTGAGCACCGAGACGAGGATCGCCGCGAGGCCGAAGTTCGAGGCCACCGACATGTCGACGAACTCGCCCACGAGGATCGTGCACAGGAGCGCGGCGGCGAGGAACACGAGCGGCTGCTGCCCGCCGAAGATCGTCTGGAACGTCCCCGACGTGAGGAAGGTGTCGGGCTCGAGCGCGCCGAACAGGACCGCGAGGAGGATCCAGACGCCGATCACGGCGAACCGTGTGGCGAAGTAGCCAGGCCCACGCCGCGGGGTGGTGACGGCGCCGGCCGCCGGTTCCGTCGTCAAGGTGTCAGCCATCGCGGCCCTGCTCCCATCCGGCGTCTTCGCCTCGAGGTGGTGCGGCCCCTGCTGCTTCGCAGGTCGCCGTGGTGTGGTGCTCGGACGATCACGCCATCATCGGCAGATCGTGTTCGAAATCATATGCAGATCCGGTCGACCGCGACAAGCCCCGCTCTGGCTGACGCGGGTAACGATGACATTTCACCGCCTCTGACCTGCAAAGATGCCGCAGACCACGCGTCGCGGGCCGTGATCACAGTTGAGATCGTATGTGATTGTCCATACGATCTCCCTACGCTTCGAGCGTGCACGCCGGACGGCTGCACCCCCGCGCACACACCAGAACGGCCTGGAGGAAGAGCACGGATGAGCGACCTCGTCTCCCGCGACGTCGAGTACACGCACGACGGCGACCGCATGGTCGGGTACCTCTGCGCGCCGGCGGCCGACCGCCCGCGCGGGACGGTGCTCCTCGTCCACGACGCGTTCGGTCTCGGCCCCGACACGGTCGCCCTGGCGCACCGCGTCGCGCGGCTCGGCCTCACCGTCTTCGCTGCCGACGTCTGGGGCGACCGCACGCTCCCCGCCTCCGACGCCGAGATCGGCCCGCTGATCGGTGGCATGGTCGCCGACCGGGCCCGCTGGACCGGCCGGGTGGCGGCCGCCCAGGAGGCGGCCGCCGCCCAGCCCGAGGCGACCGGCGACCTGGTCGGGCTCGGTCACTGCTTCGGCGGGTCGGCGCTGCTCGAGCACCTGCGGGTCGGCGGGGAGCTGCGCGCCGTCGCGGCGATCCATCCCGGGCTCGACCTGCTCGACGGCGACTGGAGCACCCCGGTCTCTCCGACGTCGGTGCTCGTGTGCGTCGGCGCGGACGACCCGATGGCCACCGAGGCCATGCGCCACGACCTCGAGGCCGCGCTCACCCGGCACGGCGTCGACTGGCAGACCCACGTGTACAGCGGCACGGTCCACGCGTTCACGAGCCCCGGGGCACGGCACTCCCCCGCGCCCGACGTCGTGGCCTACCACCCGCGCAGCGCGGCCCGGGCGTGGGCCGCGACCACGCAACTCCTCGCCGAGGTGCTGCGCCCCGACGGCGCACCGGCCTGACCGCGCCCCCACCGCCCCACGTCGCGACCACGGCGGTCACGACGCACCGAAGAGAACGAGGAAGATCTCATGCTCGACATCGCCATCATCGGCGCCGGCCCCGCGGGGCTCGTCACCGCGCTGCGCCTGCACCAGCAGGGTCTGCGCCCCACGATCTACGAGACGGTCCCCGAGCTGAGGCCGCTGGGCGTCGGCGTGGACATCAAGACCGTGGGGACCGCCGAGCTCGAGGCGCTCGGCCTGCTCGACGAGTTCCGCGCGATCTCGGTCGACGCCGAGGACTCGATCTTCTTCAACCACTACGGCCAGGAGATCTACGCCGAGAAGTGCGGCGTGCACATGGGCTACCTGCACGAGCAGCGGTTCGTGCACCGCGGCATCCTGCAGATGCTCTTCTACCGCACGGTGCTCGAGCGCCTCGGCGAGGACGCCGTCCGGCTCGGGCGCGCGGTCACCGGCTACTCCCAGGACGCCGACGGCGTGACGCTCGACCTCGTCGACCGCCAGGGCCGCTCCGCGCAGGTCCGCCACGACGCCGTCATCGCCGCGGACGGCATCAAGTCGGCCGTGCGCCGCCAGATGCACCCGAACCAGGCGGAGCCCCACTTCTCCGGGATCACCATGTGGCGCGGCACGACGCTGCGCGAGCCGATCCGTGGCGGCCACACGATCCTGCACATCGGCGACCCGACGATCTCGTCGATGATCGTCTACCCCATCGCGGAGAACTTCGAGGGCTCCGGGCTCGACCTCATCAACTGGGTCGTCGAGACCAACGGCGAGGAGACGATCGAGGACTGGAACCAGACCGGCGACATCACGGACGTCATCCCGCTCTACGACACCGTCACGATCCCGTTCCTCGACGTGCAGCAGCTCATGCGCGACGCCCGCGAGGTGTACCTGTTCCCGCTCATCCGGCACGACGCGCTCGACGGCTGGGTCGACGGCCGCGTCGTGCTGACGGGCGACGCCGCGCACGCCATGTACCCGCGCGGGGGCAACGGCATCACGCAGGCGATGATCGACGCCCGCGTGCTCGCCGAGCAGCTCGTCGCGCACCCCGACGACCCGCAGGCCGCGTTCGACGCGTTCGACGCGATCCGTCGCGAGCCGGTCAACCGCATCGTCGAGAACATGCGCGGCGAGGGGTACGAGGTGGTGCGCCGCATCGTCGCCGACCGCACCGACCACCAGCCGTTCGACGACATCGAGGCCGTCCTCCCCCTCGCGGAGGCCGACGCGATCTTCAGCAGGTACCACGCGCTGGTCGGCTCGCCCCGCCCGGGGCACGAGGCCGGGGAGGCCACGGGCTTCCGGACCGGCGACGCGCAGACGCTCGCCCGCTGACCCCACGACCGACGGAGGACCGACATGACCGACGTGACCTATGCGGACGGCGCGACCCGGGCCGAGATCCTGGCCGTGGAGGACCGGCGCATCGCCGCCCTCCTCGCCGTCGACCTCGCCACGCTCGCCGACCTGTACGACGACACCCTGGTCCACATCCATGCGCCCGGCCTCGTGCACACCAAGGCCCAGCTCCTCGAGCACGTCGCGGCCCGGAAGGCCTACCTCGCCATCGAGCGCGAGGACCTCACGGTCCGCGTGCTCGGCGACGTGGCCGTCGTCACCGGGCGGATCGTGAACCGGCTCGCGAGCCCCGACGGGAGCGAGCGTCTCCTCGCCGGCCCCGTCACGCAGGTGCTCCGGCGCTGCGACGACGACGCCTGGCGGTTCGTCAGCTTCCAGATGACGCCCGACGGCGAGCAGGTGTGGGGCGCGCTGCCCTCCGAGCGCGGGGGCCGGGCGGACGCCGGGGAGGGAGAGCGATGAGGCTCGCACGCTTCCGCGTGGGCGACGGACCGGTCCGCCTGGGCCGCGTGGACGGGGTCGCCGGCACCGGGACCGACCCGGCCGACCTCGCCGGCGCGACGGTCACCGACCTGTCGGACGTGCCCGGCGTCGGGACGTCGCTGCGCGCGATCCTGCCGCGGCTCGCGGAGCTCCGTGCCGCGATCGAGGCAGCGGACGGAGCCGCGCACCCGCTCGCGGCGGTGACGCTCGAGGCGCCCGTCGACGACCCCCAGAAGTACCTCGGGATCGGCATGAACTACAAGGAGCACGCCGCGGAGGCGCTCCAGGCCGGGATCCCGACGCCGACGAGCCAGCTCTGGTTCAACAAGCAGGTCTCGTGCATCGTGGGTCCCTACGCCGACGTCGTGAAGCCCGACGTGTCCGACGAGCTGGACTACGAGGTCGAGCTCGCCGTCGTCATCGGGAAGCGGTGCAAGCACGTCGCGGCGGCCGACGCCCGGTCCGTCGTCGCGGGCTACCTCGTCGCGAACGACGTGTCCGTCCGGGACTGGCTGCAGAAGCGCTCCCCCACGTTCACGCTCGGCAAGTCGTTCGACACCCACGGGCCCCTCGGGCCGTGGCTCACCACCGACGACGAGATCGACGACCCGCTCGCCCTGCGCATGCGGCTCACGGTCAACGGCGAGGTGCGGCAGGACTGGCCCACCGACGACATGATCTACGACGTCTACGAGCAGATCGCCTACCTGACGCAGGTCATGACGCTCGAGCCCGGCGACGTCCTCGCCACCGGGACGCCGTCGGGCATCGGGGCGCCGACCGGGCGGTTCCTGCGCGTCGGCGACGTGGTGCGCGCCGAGATCGAGGGGCTGGGGGCGATCGAGAACCGTGTCGTCGCGGAGCACCGTCCCGTGGACGGCGAGGGCTGAGCCGTGGGGCGGCGCGTCAGCATCGAGCTGGACGGCTTCGCTCACGCGAACCCGGTCCCGGTCGCGGCCCGGATCGGCGACCTCCTCGTCTCGGGGGTCCTCACGGGCCGCGACCCCGCGACGCGGACGATGCCGCCCGACCTCGACACGCAGGTCACGAACGTGTTCGCGCGGGTGCGCGAGCTGCTCGGGGCGGTGGGCGG
>Ga0164243_10013604_pt1 | contig 11429 bp, 11 predicted proteins | sample OricompcompostOP_FD_108781 | JGI IMG/M metagenome (GOLD analysis project Ga0164243, IMG submission 108781) | Organic Plus compost microbial communities from Emeryville, California, USA - Original compost - Organic plus compost (OP) | ecosystem: Engineered > Solid waste > Mixed feedstock >... | reverse complement strand
GTGTCCCCGCCCGCCACCACGACGCGCGCCTCGATGCTCCGCCCCTCGATGCCGACGAGCGAGCCCCGGACGTAGGCGTCGATCACCAGGCCCTTGTCGAGGATCGTGTCGATCACGTCGGCGAGACTGCTCGAACTGGGCCCGGTACCGCCCCCGCCGCCGGAGGGCTGCACGGCTGTCGTCATCGGGTACTCCCTTGCTCGGCTTCTTCCTCGTCCTGGTCCGCCACGACCTCGCCGTCGCGGATCTCGCCGCGCCACCCTTCGACCTCGCCGGGGTGCAGCAGCACCTCGGTCATGACGTGACGGCGGAAATGCTTGAGTTCCAGGCGTACCCGGCGGCCCTGGGCGCGCCAGATGTTGCCGGTGCGCTCGAACAGCCCCCGCGGGTAATACACGAGCACCAGCACCACCCTGGTCAGATCCGGGGTGAGCTCGTGGAAGGTGACGGCGCCGTCGACGTGCCCCTTCTCGCCCTCGGAGCGCCACACGATCCGCTCACCGGGCGCCTGGTCGAGGATGGTCGACTCCCAGGTCCGGTGCGACCACAGGATCTGCGCCTTCCATTCGAGCTTCTCGTCGCTGACCTGCTCGACGTTCTCGACCTTCTTCATGAAGCCGGGGAAGTCGGTGAACCGGGTCCACTGGTCGTACACGAGGTCGACGGGCGCCCCGATGTCGATTTCCTCGACGATGTTGGTGAGCTTGATCTTGCTGCCCTTGCCGCCGCCACCGCCGGGCAGCGCGTCCTTGAGCTTGCCCAGCGCCCCGGACAGGCCGCCCTTGAGCGCCCCCATGGCGGCCTTACCCCGCACACCCGGCTGACCCCCGGTGAGCGCTTCGACGAGACCGCCGCCGCCACCGCCCGCGTAGTCGGTCAACCGCCCCGAGGCCGAGGTGATGCGTTTCGCGAGTGCGCCGGTCGCCTTCGTGCCGAGGGCCTGCGCCAGGTTCTGCAGTGCGCCGGTCAGTTCGCCGCCCGTCTTCGAGGCGACCCCGTCGGTGACCGCGGAGGTCGTGCCGGAGGCCTTGTCCGTGGCCTTCTTCAGCTGGTCGGTGACCATGACGTTCACCTCCCGGCGCGGCGCACGGGTGTGCGGCCGGACGAGCGGCTGCGCCGTGCGGGTTCGGCGTTCTCGGAGCCGCGCCGGCTCGACGCTCGCCTGCGGACCGGGCGCTCGGGTTCTTCCTCGTCACTGTCGTCGCTGTCCTCGCCCTGGGCGCGGCTCGATGCGCGGCGGCGCGCGGGGCGGCGGGGTTGCTCGTCCTCTTCGGGCTGCTCGTGCTGATCGGTCTGCTCTTCGTCCTCGGGTTCGCCGGTTTCCTTGCCCGGCTTGCCTTCCTGCAGACGATCGCTGAGCGAGTTGATCCGGCTGCTCGCCGCCGTGACCGCGGCCGCCTTCGCGGCACCGAGCAGCTCGTCGCGCGCGAGGTCGGTGAGCTTGCCCAGCTCCGCCGACGCGCCGAGCTGCTTCAGGCCGTTCTTGAGCAACGCCTGCGGCGACGTGCCCGCCCGTCCGGTCGCCCCGGCCGCCGCGATCATCAGCGCCAGCCGCATCTTTTTCGTACGCCCGAGCAGATAGCCGGCGCCCACTCCCAGTGCGAGTCTTGCTCCTGACTTCATTGCTGTCCTCCTGCCGCGGCGCGGGGCGAGTTCCGCACCCGTAATTGCTCACAGGAGCTACCCAAGCCGGAATTGGGGAAAACGTCGCGAGCGTGGAAAACAATATTCGGACTCGGCACAGTGGAAGTTGCCAGATCCCGGTCAACCACAAGGAAAACACGGATGAGTACTAAGGGTTAGTCCACAATTGACCGCGTTGCTCCACTCGGCCTACCCCGCCGGGGTGCATTCAAAAACATTCGTCGCAACTGTCGCGCCGGTCCATTAACGGAGCTATTCGTGTGCGATTGTCGGGACGTGGCCGGGAACGACGAGCTGGTGCCGACCGGAACCGCGGCGCAGCGGATCGGGGTGCACCGGGGCACGCTCGTGCGGTGGTGGCAGCGGGGTTTGGTCGCGCCCGCGGTGGTGACACCGGGCGGGCAGGCACGCTGGGATGTCGAGAGCCTCAAAGGCCAGCTGCGTGACCTCCGCGGGGAAGAACACTGATCGTCGTGCACGGGCCGGACCACGTGGTCACCCGGTCCCGCCGGGCCGCCCACGCGGGCACCGTTGAGCTCCAAGGACCGTTAACGACGACGGGAGTTCGGAAATGGGAAGTCTTGACGGGAAGGTCGCGCTCGTCACCGGCGCCGCCAGGGGACAGGGGCGCTCGCACGCCGTCCGGCTGGCCGCCGAGGGCGCTGATCTGATCATCGTGGACATCTGCGGCAAGGTGGCGACGACCGAGTACCACGGCGCGACGTCCGAGGACCTCGCCGAGACCGCCAAGTACATCGAGAAGGCGGGCCGGAAGGTGGTCGCGCACGAGGCCGACGTCCGCGACCTGGCCGCGTTGTCCGCCGCGGTGGCCGACGGTGTCGGCAAGCTCGGCAGGCTGGACATCGTGGTGGCCAACGCGGGCGTGTTCTCCTCGGCCCCGGTGCACGAGCTGACCGAGCAACAGTGGGACACGATGATCGACGTGAACCTCTCCGGCGTGTGGAAGACCGTGCGCGCGACCGTGCCCACGCTCATCGAGCAGGGCACCGGCGGATCGATCATCCTCATCAGCTCCACCGGCGGCACGCAGGGGTTCCCGAACTTCGCGCATTACGTGGCCGCCAAGCACGGGGTCATCGGGCTCACCCGCTCCATCGCCAACGAGCTGGGCGCGCAGAACATCCGGTGCAACGCGGTGCAGCCGACCTCGGTGCTGACCGACATGATCGACCACGAGGCGATGTACCGGCTGTTCCGGCCGGATCTGGCGAAGCCGACGCACGAGGACTTCCGCGAGGCGTGCCAGGCAGGGATGAACGTGCTGCCGATCCCGTGGGTCGAGCCGCGTGACATCTCCGCGGCCGTGGCCTGGCTGGCTTCCGACGAATCCCGTTATGTCACGGGTATCGCGCTGCCGGTGGACGCGGGAGCGATCGGCAAGATGTGACCCCTGAAACGAGGAAAGTCCCGGCCGCCGCGGCCGGGACTTTCCTCATTCCGGGTCAGCAAACCGGGTTGAGCACCGTTCCGTCGTGGAACCGGCTGTGGTGGAACAGCAGCGGATCCGTGCCGGAGCCGGTGTCCAGTCCGAGCACCCGGCCGACGACGATCGTGTGATCGCCCGCCGGGTAGGCGTCCGCGATCGCGCAGTCCACGTACGCGTGTACCCCGTCCAGCACCGGGCTTCCGTGCCGGCCCGGCCGGTAGCCGACGCCCTCGTACCGGTCGCCGGAGCCGGCGAACCGGCGCGCGATCGTCTCCTGGCCGGCGGAGAGCACGTTGGCGCAGAACCGGCCCGCCTCGCGGATCTTCGGCCAGGTCGTGGATCCGTTGCCCGCGCAGAAGAGCACGAGCGGCGGCGCCAGCGACACCGACGTGAACGAACTGACCACCATGCCGACCGGTCCGGGCGCGGTCACCACGACCACCCCGGTCGCGAACCTGCTCATCGTCGCCCGGAAGGCGGCGCTGTCGAACTCGGTCAACTGGCTTTCCTTTCCAGCGCAGGGAAAAGCTCGGCGACGCGCACCGTGCGGCCCCGGTCAGCCGTAGTCGTGGTACTCGACCACGAGGCCGTCGCGCACGGTGTACCGGCTGCACAGGTCGATCTTGGCCACCTCGCCCGCGGTCGCGAACCCCGGCACGTCGGCCTGCGCGGTGCCCACCCAGGTGTGCTCGATGACCACGGTGTCCCCGTCGGCGTGCTTGGCGCGGCGGTTCTCGAAGTGCTTGTCGGGGAAGGCGCCCTCGAATCCCTTGATGATGTCGCCGAACGCGTTCTTGTCGTGCAGCTCGACGCCCCGGTTGTGGTGCTCCACGTGAATGTCGTCGGCGCACAGCGCGAGAAGCTTGTCGCGGTCTCCGGAGTTGTATGCCTCGATGAAGCGCTCGGCGACGTCGGCGGGCTGAGTGCTCATGCCGTTTCCTTTCCGATCGGGTTCTCCCGCCGAGGCTGCGGCACCGCGCGCCCCGCCGGCACCGGGAACGCCCGTGGTCCACCACGTGTCCGGCGGAACGCGCTGACCTGTGCCTTCCCGCGGCGGTACTCGAACGAGGGGGTCAACCACGGCCGTCCTTGACACGTAGTTCGCGGCCCGCGCATAGTGACCCGAGCGTCACCGAGCGGACGCCTCAATGAGGAGGCATCGGAATGAATGTGCAGGACTGGCGGGAGATCCGGCAGTTGCACGCGGACGGGATGGCGATCAAGGCCATTGCCCGCCACCGCGGGATTTCCCGCAACACGGTCCGGCGCGCGCTGCACCTGGACGAACCGCCGGAGCAGCCCTGCCCACGGGGGTCCGTCGCCGACGCCCACGAGCCGGAGATCCGCGCCCTGCTCGCCGCCGACCCGGCGATCACCGTGGCCGCGATCGCCGAGCGGATCGGCTGGAACCACTCGATGACGGTGCTCAAGGACCGGGTACGGACGTTGCGCGCCGAGGACCACCCGCCGGCCGCGCCGTCGCTGGGCCCGCGGGCCGAACTTCCCGCGCAGCTGACCGATTTCGTCGGCAGGGAAACGGAACTGGCCGCCATCCGGCAGGTGCTGGGCTCGGCGCGGCTGGTCACGTTGCTCGGGCCGGGCGGGGTCGGCAAGACCCGGCTCGCCATCCGGACGGCAGAGAAGGTTCGCCGCGCGTTCGCCGACGGGGTTCGCTGGGTCGAACTGGGCGCGTTGCGGGACCCCGCACTGCTGGCGCAGACTGTCGTCGACGCGCTGGGCATCCGGGATCGCTCGGCCCGCCCGCTGCACCTGCTCATCGACCACCTGCGCAACCGGCAGGTGCTGCTCGTGCTGGACAACTGCGAGCATCTGCTGACCGCGTGCGCGGAGCTCGCCAGCGCCCTGCTGCACGGGGCCCGCGAACTCCGGATCATCGCCACCAGCCGGGAGGCGCTGGCCATCCCCGGCGAGCACGCGGTCACCGTCGCGCCGCTTCCCGTGCCGGAGACGGGGGAGCACGAGGACAGCGCCGTCACTTTGTTCGCGGCGCGCGCCCGTGACGTTGTGCCGGAGTTCTCCCTCGACGACGGGAATCTCGATCTGGTCCGGCGGATCTGCGCGCAGCTGGACGGCTTGCCGCTGGCGATCGAACTGGCCTGCGCGCGGCTGCGGGTGCTCTCGCCGGCCGAGCTGGCGGACCGGCTCGGACACCGGCTGAGGCTGCTCACCTGCGGGAACCGGGCGGCGCCGGAACGGCACCGCAGTCTGCAGGCCACAGTGGACTGGAGTTTCGAGCTGTGCGATCCCGTCGAGCGCAGACTGTGGATCCGCACCTCGGTGTTCGCCGGGAGTTTCGCGCTGAAGGCGGCCGAGGAGATCTGCCAGGACAGCAGGCTCTCCGCCGACGACATCGTGGACGGGATCGACGGCCTGGTCGGGAAATCCCTGCTGCTGCGGGAGGAGCACCACGGCCAGGTCCGGTTCCGGATGCTGGAGACCCTGCGCGAGTACGGCCAGGCCAAGCTCAACGACACACAGGCCGCCGAACTGCGGGTCCGGCACCACGCGTACTACGCGCGCATGATCGACGAGGTCACCTGGCAGTGGTTCGGCGAGCGGCAGCGGCAGTGGTGCGTGGATCTGCGGCTGGAACACGCCAACCTGCGGACGGCTTTCGAGACCGCGCTCGACCGGGGTGCCGGCGGGGCACGGCTCATCGGCGCGCCCTGGTTCCTGTGGGCGGCCGGGTTCTCCTTCACCGAGCACCGGTACTGGCTCGAACGGGCGCTGGCGGTCGAGCAGGAGCCCTCGCCGGACCGGGCGCGTGCGCTGGCCACACTCGGCCTTGTCGCCGCGCTGCAAGGAGATCGCGAGTCGGCCAGCCGCGCGCTGGCGGAGGGCATGGCGGTGGCCGAGGCCGCGGGCGACCGGTTCGGGCTGGCCTACAACCGGCACGAACAGGGCCTGGTCGCGTTCTTCGGCGGCGATTTCGACAGCTCGGAGCGGATCCTGCTGGAAGCGCTGCGGCGCTACGAGGGCACGCAAGCCCCGCCGGACCTGATCGGCTCGCTGCGGGTCCACTTGGGACTGTTGTACATCTTCGCCGGAGACACGCGCGAGGCGTTGCGGCATTTCGAGGCGCTGCGGCCGCAGTGCGAGGAACACGGCGAGCGCTGGATGCTCTCCTACGCGGTCTACGGCCTCGGCCTGACCTCGCTCATGTGCGAGGAGCACGACCAGGCGGTCGCCCACGCGCTGGAAAGCCTGCGCATGAAACAGCCATTCGACGACACGATCGGCCTGTCGCTGACCACCGATCTGCTCGCGTGGGGCGAAGCCGCACGCGGCGAGGCAGAACGGGCCGCGGTACTGCTCGGCGCCGCCGAAACCCTGTGGGCGTCGGTCGGCATGCAGCTCTACGGCTCGCCGCACTGGCTCGAACAACGCACCCGCTTCGAACGGCTCGCCCGCAGGGGCCTGGGGGACAAGGGGTACGAGTCGGCGTTCCAGCGCGGCCGGCGGATGTCACGCGGCCAGGTGCTCGACTTCGCGCTGGGGGAGCGGACGGGGGTCAAGCGTGTCCGTCCCGGCGGCCCCGAGCTGTCCCGGCGGGAGTCCGAAGTGGCCGAACTCGTCGCGGAAGGGCTCACCAACCGCGAAATCGCGCAGAAACTGGTCATCTCGCACCGCACTGTGGAGGGGCATGTCGAGCACATCCTGGACAAGCTCGGGCTGTCCCGTCGCGCGCAGGTGGCGCAGTGGCGGAAAGCGGGTGGCTGACCACGTGGTGGCCCGGATGTAGTGCCGGGGGTCTGGCCGCACTCTGAGTGCAGCCACTTGGTGCCAGTCACCAGGACCGCACGAAGCCGGCGCGACGCAGGAGCGCTGCGGAGGAGAACCGGTTGGGTGCGGAACCCCGCGTGAACACAGAGAGGACCACGCACATGACCGGAACCCTCGCCCGCCCGGCCGCCGACGCCCTGGCCAGGGCGAAGGCCGTCGCGCCGCTGATCGAGAGCGAAGCCGACACCATCGAACGCGACACCACGATCACCCGCCCCGTCGTCGACGCGCTCATCGACGCGAAGCTGTTCTGGCTCATGGTTCCCGAGGAGTACGGCGGCCTCGGCCTCGGCATGGTCGACTCGCTCAAGGTCATCGAGGAGATCTCGCGGGCCGACGGATCCACCGGCTGGGCGCTGATGGCGAACGCGTTCAGCACCGGCATCGCCGTCGGCTTCTTCAGCGAGGAAGGCGCGCGGGAGATCTTCGACCAGCCCACGCCCGGCATCACGGCCGGCATGATCCTGCCGACCGGCAAGGCCACCCGCGTCGACGGCGGCTACCTCGTCAACGGCCGCTACCAGTTCGCCAGCGGGTCCGCGCACGCCAGCTGGATCGGCGCCGGTTTCGTCGTGCACGGCGACGACGGCGAGCCGCTGGTGTCCGAGAGCGGGGATCCGGTGTGCCGGGTGGCGTTCATCCCGCGCGAGAAGGTCGAGTTCCTCGGCAACTGGAACGTGATGGGCATGGTCGGCACCGGCAGCTACGACTACGCCGTCACGGACGTGTTCGTACCCGAGAAGCACACCATGGACACCTTCTCCACCACCCCGGTGCGGCCGGAGCCGCTGTACAAACTGGGCCTGCTCGGTATCGGGGTCGGCGGGCACTGCGGCGTCGCGCTCGGGCTCGCGACCCGTGCCCTGCAGGAGATCGTGACCATCTCCTCCGGCAAGGCGCGTCCCGGTTACGCCACCTTCGTCGGCGATTCCGACCTGTTCCGCCGCGAGTTCGGCAAGTACGAGGCGCTGCTGCAGGCCGCGCGCGCCTACGTCTACGACATCCACGGCGAGGCCGAGGCGACCGCCGCCGCGGGCGAGGAGATCACCGCCGAACAGCGTGCCCGCATGCGGCAGGTGACCACCTGGGTCCAGGAGGTCGCGAGCGAGGTCGTCGGATTCGCGCACCGGTGGGGCGGCAGCCAGTCGATCCGCAACCCCAGCGCGCTCGGCCGCTGCACCAGGGACGCCGCGGTGGCGACCCAGCACCTGCTGGTCGACCCGATGACCCTGGTGGAGGCCGCGCAGGAGATCCTGCCCGGTTACCTTCGCTGATCGTCCGCGCGGGTGGCCTGCTGCCCGGCCACCCGCGCGGTTTCCACCGCACAAAGGAGATCGCGTGACCGCCGAGGTCGAACGGGCCCGCGCGCACAGCCTCGCCGGCATCCCGCGCCGGTCGGCGGCGCGTTTCCCGCACAAGACCGCGATCGTGCACCGGGACGTCCGGCTGACGTTCGCCGAATTCGACGCCGTGGTGGACCGGGTCGCCGCGGCCTTGCAGCAGGCCGGCCTGGAGCGCGGCGACAAGCTCGCGCTGCTCTCGCACAACTGCTGGCAGTATCCGGTGCTCAGCTTCGCCACCGCACGGATCGGCGTGGTGTTCGTGCCGGTCAACTTCATGCTCACCGGCGGCGAGGTCGCCTATATCCTGCGGGATTGCGACGCGGACGCGTTCGTCGTGGAGGACGCGTTGCTACCCGTGGCGGAGAAGGCGTTGGCGGAACACGACGTGCGGCTCCGTGCCGTGGTCCGGCTGGGCGGCGCCGCGGTTCCCGGCGGCTGGCGGGACTTCGCGGAATGGTCCGAAAAGGACGGCCGGCCCGAGCCCGTCGAGGTCGGCGACGACGAGGTCATCCGCGTCATGTACACCTCGGGTACCGAATCCCGGCCCAAGGGCGCGATGCTCACGAGCCGGTCGCTGATGTGGCAGTACATGAGCTGCGTCGTCACCGGCGGTATGGCGGCCGAGGACGTCGAAGTGCACGCCATGCCGCTCTATCATTGCGCGCAGCTGGACAACTTCCTGTCCACCGACCTGTATCTCGGCGCCACCAGTATCATCCTCGACCGGCCAGACCCGGCCGCGATACTGCGCGCGATCGAGGCGGAGCGGGCGACGAATCTGTTCGTCCCGCCGACCGTGTGGATCTCCCTGCTGCGGGAACTCGGCTCGGCGGATATCAGCTCGCTGCGCAAGGGGTACTACGGTGCGTCGGCGCTGCCCGTGGAGGTGCTGCGGGAGATGAAGCGGCGTCTGCCGGAGATGCGGTTCTGGAACTTCTACGGGCAGACCGAGATGGCCTCACTCGCGACCGCACTCGGCCCGGACGACCAGGACACCCGCCCCGGTTCGGCGGGGCGCGCGGCGCTGAACGTGGAAACCCGGGTCGTGGACGACCAGGACCGGCCGGTGCCCGCGGGCGAGGTCGGGGAGATCGTGCACCGAAGTCCACATGCGACTGTCGGTTACCTCGGAAAGCCGGAGCAGACGGCGGAGGCGTTCCGCGGCGGCTGGTTCCACTCCGGCGATCTGGGCTACTTCGACGACGCGGGCTACCTGTGGGTGGTCGACCGCAAGAAGGACATGATCAAAACCGGCGGGGAGAACGTGGCCACCCGTGAGGTCGAGGAGGCGCTGTACACGGTGGACGGTGTCGCGGAGGCCGCGGTGATCGGCGTTGCGCATCCACGATGGATCGAGGCCGTGACGGCGGTCGTCGTCGTGGAACCGGGTAGCGACCTGACCGAGCGGGATGTGATCGAGGGCTGCCGCCGCGTGCTGGCGGGGTTCAAGGTGCCCAAGTCGGTGGTGTTCGCCGACGCGCTGCCGAAGAATCCCAGCGGGAAGATCCTCAAACGTGAGCTGCGGGCCCGACTGTCCCCCAAAGCGGACTAGGCGGGCGCGGCCGGGGTTCGTAGCGTGCGGCGGAGAGAGCCCGACGAACGTGGAGGACAACGATGCGAGTAGTCGAATCACTGGTGATCGCGGCGGACCCGGCACGGGTGTGGAAGCTGGGCGGGGACACCGCGAACATCGCCGACTGGGTGCCCGCGATCGAGAAGTCCCACCAGGAAGGCGATGTGCGGCACGCGACGTTCGCCGGGGGCGGGGGAGAGGCCACCGAACGCATCGTGGAGCACGATGACGCGGCGCGCAGCTATGTCTACGAGTACCTCTCCGGCCCGCTCGCGTTGAAGTCCTACCGGTCCCGGTTCAGCGTGCGCGAGCACGCCGAGGGCGCCGAGGTGGTGTGGGACGCCGAGTTCACGGCAGAGAATGCCGCCGAGGAACCGGCACTCGCGGAGGCGATCCGGGGAATCTACCGCGCGGCGATGGAGTCGCTGGCGGAAAAGATCCGCTGAGTCCGTCTCAGGTGGACGTTGCGGACCTGCGCGCCGCGATCGCGAGTTCGGTCCGGTTGCGCAGGCCCGTGATGGCGAGGATGCGCGTCACGTACTTCTTCACGCTCGCCGGGTGCAGGTGCAGGATCTGCCCGATGGCGGCGTTGGACATGCCCTCGCCGACGAGGCGCGCGACCTCGGCGTGCCGGGGAGAGAGCCGGGACAGCACGGTCTCCTCGGCGGATGTCGTCTGCGGCAGGTGACACGCGATCTGCGCGAGTGGCCTGGCCAGCATCCGCAGCGAGCGGACCTCCTGGGGGCCGATCCGGTCCGGGTCGCGGTCGAACATCCCCACGAGCGCCTTGCGGCCGCCCGCGACGTCGAGGCAGATCGCCGTCGCCGACCGGATGCCGTGCCGCTGCAGGTAGTCGGTCACGTACATCCGGTTCTCCGGCGTGCCGCCGGAGAGTTCGGCCAATGTGGACACCCGCGTGCCGATCAGGGACCGCAACGCGTGCGGCATCGCGAAAATGTCGTGCTGGAACCACATTTCCTGGTACTCGGGCAGCATGTGCCGGGTGATGCCGATGATCGTGGGATCCGGATCCGCGCACGCGAGCTGCGTGGTGCGCCCGGTGAAGAACGTGGTGGAGCGGACCTCGTAGACCTCGGCGAGCGCGTTCGTCAGCGCCGCCTTGAACGAGGCGAGGTCGTGGCTGCCGTCGATGCGTTCGAGCACGGCGAACGCGAGCTCGTACGGCCGGCGGCCGGTGTCTTCGAGAGTCGGCATCGTCGCCTCCCCCGTGGTGGTGCTCGGGAACAGGAGCGGGTCAATTGTACCCGGTGGGCCGGACCAGCACCTTGATGTCGTCGCCGATGTCTTCGGCCAGCGCGGCGAAGGTGTCCACGACCTGGTCGAGTCCGACCGTGCGGGTGACCATGCTCGCCAGGTCCGCGCCGCGCGCGGCGCCGATCGTGACGGCGGTGCCGAAATCGGCACTGGTGTAGGCGAGACTGCCGACGACGGCGACCTCGCGGTACAGCAACGTGGTGGGGTTGAATGGAACCGGCTTCTCCCAGGCGGCGACGTTCACGACGGTGCCCGCCGCGCCCGTGCACGCGACTGCGGTGTCCAGTGTGGACGGTGCGGCCGCGGCGTCGAACGCGGCCCGCACGCCGAGACCGCCGGTCAG
>Ga0164243_10013603_pt1 | contig 11431 bp, 7 predicted proteins | sample OricompcompostOP_FD_108781 | JGI IMG/M metagenome (GOLD analysis project Ga0164243, IMG submission 108781) | Organic Plus compost microbial communities from Emeryville, California, USA - Original compost - Organic plus compost (OP) | ecosystem: Engineered > Solid waste > Mixed feedstock >... | reverse complement strand
CTGCTGCTGCTCTACACGATCAACAGCACCACCGCCCTCGCCTATCACCGCGCGGATTCTGGCCTGGAGCCGGCCGCGCAAGGCACGTCCACGACCGGTCTGCGCGCCTTCGTGAATCAGACGAAGCGCCTCTCCCGCGATCTGACGGTGCGCGATGTCTCCAACATCGACAACACGGGCAGCTACGGGCTCTCGATCGCGATCGCGCCGGAGGTCGAGTGGCCGTACCTGTGGTACTTCCGCGACTTCTACGACCTGCGCGTGACCTCGCCGGCCGGATGGGGCGACGCCGATCTCGTGATCGCGGCCAGCCCGGAAGGCATGGAGGACGCCGGCTACGTCGTGCAGAGCAAGAACGCGTTCAACCGCGTGCCGACCTCCTACGAGGAGATGAGCGCGGGCACGATCTTCAGCCACATCTTCAATCCGGGCAAGTGGTACGAGGGCATCCGCTTCCTCCTCTTCCGCGACATCGCCTCCGATCCGGTGCCATCGACGGCCTCGGTCGGCTACACGTTCGAGCTGAGCAACCAGATCAATCCGAGTCTCGGCCCGTTCGATCTCACCGAGGACGTCGGCTCCGGCTCCGGGCTGGGGCAGCTGAACACGCCGGTCGGCGTCGCGCTGTCGCCAGACGGCAGCATCATCTACGTCGTTGACAGCCTGAACCAGCGCGTCCAGCGCTACGATCAGGACGGCACCTTCCTCGGTGTGTGGGACGTCAACAGCGACCCCGCACTCGACTTCGGTTCGCAGTACGGACAGGGTCCGCAGGGCATCACGACCGATGAGAACGGCCTCGTGTACGTCGCGGACACGTGGAATCATCGCGTGGTCGTGATCGACACGGAGGGCAACGTCGTCCGTGAGCTCGGTCAGAAGGGCACCGTTGCGGACAATGCGGACTCCGCCGATCCGAACGTCGACACCGGGCGCTTCTACGGGCCGCGCGCCGTCGCCGTCGCCGATGGCGAGATCTACGTCGTCGACACCGGCAACGAACGCGTGCAGGTGTTCGCCACGGATGGCACGTTCCTCCGCACGTTCGGTGGCTACGGAACGGACGCCGGCAAGCTGATCGAGCCGACCGGCATCGCGATCGGTCCGGATGGCAACGTGTACGTCGCGGACTCGGGGAATGGGCGCCTGAGCGTCTTCACGAAGGACGGCACGCTGGTCCAGGAGATCGCGGTGCCGCAGTGGGTCGGTCAGGTCGATCGCGAGAACTTCCTCGCGTTCGGCACGAACGGACTCCTCTACAGCACGCTGTCGAGCACGGGCGAGATCATCGTCTTCAACCCGACCACGGGCGAGCAGGTCTACGCGGGCAATGGCGACTTCGGTCGCATCATGGTCCGCCCGCTCGGCATCGCGGTCGCGCCGGATGGCACGGTGTTTGTGGCGGATGCGAGCGAGAGCCGCGTCGACTGGTTCACGCTCGACCTGCCAGAGATCACGACGGTCGCGACCCCGGACGCCGCCACACCGGCGACCGATCCGACCTCGACCGGCGAGGCGACCCCGGCACCGTAGGTCGCCGTTCCTCAACAAGGCGATATGCACGGAGGCCGGAGCGCGTGATGCGTTCCGGCCTCCGTGTGGTTTCCGGGGAGCTGATCGTCGACCTGCCCCGGTCGTGAAGTTGGACGTGCGCACGCATCATCACCCAAGAGGTCCCGGCGGATGCGCACATCCGGTACGTCGGGAGACGCTTCCCGCCACGAGGGCCGAGACACGTCCACGACGACACGCCATGCAGACACGAAGACGGGCGAAGGATGCAGATCCCTCGCCCGTCTTTCCGTGATGATCGCTTGCGCGCGACCCGACCGAAACCTACCCGTTGGCCGGCTCGATCTCGAAGACCACATCCACCTCGACGCGGACGTTCGTGGAGCCAGCGCTCACCGGCACCGCCGACACTTCAGCGGAGGCGCCAGCGGTGTCCGCCGCGTAGTCGATCTTCTGTGCGGCCGGATCCGGCGACGACGTCTCGGTGATCGAGACAACGCCCGTTACCACGACGCCAGATGCCTCCGCGAGCGCATCGGCCTTGCTGCGAGCATCCTGCACCGCCGCGCGACGCGCATCGGCGGCCGCCTCGGCCGGATCGCTCACCGAGAACGAGATGCCGTAAACCTCATTCGCGCCGGCCCCGACCGCATCATCCAGCACCACACCAACCTGATCGATGTCGCGCACCTTCACGGTCAGCGAGATCTCCACGTTGTAGCTGGAAATGCCCTCGTAGTTGCCATTGTCGTCATACTCGGTGACCGGGTAGACGTTATAGCCGGACGTCTGCACGTCATCTTCGGCGACACCCGCCGCGATGACGGCTTCCGTGACGGCCGCAATTGCCTTCGAGTTCTCGTCCTGTGCGTCCGACAGCTCGACCGCATTCGTCTGCACGCCAACCGAGATCGTCGCGAGATCCGGCGTCACGGACACGATGCCCGTGCCACTGACGGAGATGGTTCGCACCAGGTCCTCGCCGCCTGCCGTCGGCGTGCTCTGGGCGCGCGCCATGCTCGGGGCGAGCGCCAGCATCGAGAGGAGTCCGAGCAGCAACGCGACACCAATGCCGCGCGACCGCATCCGTGTGATAGCCCTGAGTGTCATTCGTGTACGTCCTTCCCGCTGCGCGCGAGTCGGTCAGACGTTCCGATCCGTCGACCTGCGCGAGCGTTGCATTCGTGAAATCGTGATCCAGGATCCCAGGAGGACGACGGCCAGCGCGCCCGTGCCGACGCTCCACCACACCAGGGTGTCGTCATCGTCCGCCGAGCTGTCGACTGGCTCGGGTTCCGATGCGACCGCCTTGGGTTCCACCGATTCCTCCGCGCGAGCGGGCGCCATCGCGACGTCAGCACTCTCGCTCTCGGAATCGGCGGCCGGTGGGGGAGTCGCCTCGAGTTCCTCATCGAAGGCAGCGCCGGGCGCCTCGTCTCGGGGAACTGCCGCGGCGACCTGCGGGGCGCTCTCGGCCATCTCGTCCTCTGCACTCTCAGACGCACCACCGAAGCTTCCGGTTCCACTCGCGTCCTGCGCCGCCACGACAGTCGTCGGAGCAGAGTCAGGGAGCGCGGCGAGGTCACCAGCGTCGTCGTCATTGCGATTGACGAGCAGGGTGCCGGTCACGATGAGGAACGTCACGATCGCCGCCACGCTCAGCGAGCGGACGATCGGAAGCAGGCGGAGATAGGGCGTCGATCCGGAGGAACGGCGCGCGTGCGAGGAGTCGAGGCAGAACGATGTCGGGGGAGCAAGTTCAGGTAGCGAGGCAAGCAGCTGTCGAATCGCACGCAGCTCGGCGAGCTCGGCGCGCAGGTCATCATCGGCGGCAATCGCCGAGGCAACCCGAGCGCGATCCGCCTCATCGAGCGTGCCATCAAGATAGGCATTGAGAAGTTCAGCATCCGGTCTCGGTGTGCTGGGGAATGGATTGTCAGTCATGCCGGATCCTTCCGGCCGATATTGTCACAGCACCGGACATCAGTCGACCATACGCAGTTGAAGTACGACACGCCATCGATCACGCACGACAGAGGTGCGTGAACGCCCACTTGGCGTTAGGAAGAGAAGGGACCCATGCCGCAACCAGGACGGTTGCGGGCATCACAAAACCGACCACTCGCGAGAGAACCTTCGCGAATGGGAGCGACATTCGAGTACGCCGGTGGACTCGCATGCCCGTAGCGCGTCTCCGCACCCCCAAGCGATTCCCGTCAGATCATCCGACAAGAATCACTCGTCGGAAGAGAAACGTGTATATCGGCCGAGAAGTTCCCGCGATGCGTCGTTCGCATTGAGCAGATCCCGGAGACGCGATCGTCCCCGGCTGATCCGCGACTTCACGGTGCCGATTGCCACCCCGGTGATCTGTGCGATCTCCTCGTAGCCATACCCCTGCACGTCCGACAGGATGATCGCCAGCCGCTGATCATCCGGCAGCTGCCCGAGCGTCCGCTCGAGCAGCACACTCAGCTCGCTTCGCGAGGCAAACGCCTCGGGATGATCGGCGATGGACACCTGGGATGTCCATTCCGGCTCGATCTCGTAGAGCTCGGCATCCAGCGACTGCGCCGGGCGCCGCGCCTTGGCGCGAAGCATGTCGTACGCACGATTCGTCGCGATCCGCAGCAACCACGGTCGGACGAGGCCGCCGCGGAATGTATCGATCGCATTCCACGCACGGATGAACGTGTCCTGACCTGCATCTTCCGCCAGCCCCGGATCGCGGAGCAGGCGAAGGCACACCGAGTACACGGCCCGCTCGTGCCGCGACACCAGATCGTTGAAGGCCGAGAGATCGCCACGCTGCGCTGCGATCATCAGGCGCTCGTCTTCGGTTGTTTCTCCTGCGGTCGCCGGGGGAGGTCCCCCATCCGGAACGGACTGCACGACCGGGAGCTTGTTCGCGCGCCACCGCGCGACCGGTTGAGGAATCCGGAGCATTCGCCCTCATTTGCCGAGAATCTCGCGCGTGTGCATCACACCGCTGACACAATCCTATCAGCAAACGGGGGAGATTTGCCGTACAAGACCATGGTCCAGATGAATCTCCGCTGTGAATCGGCAGGAAAACGGCCCTATTTCAGCCGCGGATTCGGAAGTAACTGAACCTTTCCGAGGACCTGCGGATTCCCAACCGTCACCGGTCTCCTGCCACTGAGGACGTCGAGCGCTCCGATCAGTGTCTCGCGCTGGACCACCTCGTTCGAACGCTCGGAGTAGTAGGCCGCATGCGGGGTGAGCACAACGTTCGACAGCGTGAGCAGCGGCGAGTCCTCCGGCACCGGTTCATGCTCCACGACGTCGAGATAGGCACGGAACCGGGGATGCGTCCGGAGATGGGCGATCAACGCATCTTGCTGCACGATCGGCCCGCGCGAGGTGTTGACGAGCACGGCATCCGCCTTCATCAGCTCCAGCTCGCGCGCGCCGATCAGACCGCGCGTCCCGGCGTTGAGCGGGGTGTGCAGCGTGACGATGTCCGCGCGCTGAAGCAGCTCTTCGAGCGAGGTGAACGTCACGCCCCACGGCTCGCCGACCGCGGGGTCGACGTAGGGATCGTGCGCGATGAGCGTCGGCCGGAATCCCTGCAGGCGCGTCGCGACGGCACGCCCGATCGCGCCGAAGGCGACGATCCCGATCGTCAGCTCGCGGAACGCGGGGAGGCGACCACGCAGCGTCGAGACCGTGTCCGCGCCATGCTGCGTCCACGCCCCGGTGCGGATGTCCTGATCGAGCTCGATGATCCGGCGGTTCGCCGCGAGGATGAACGACAACGCGTGATCCGCGACCTCGTCGGTGCAGTACTGCGGGAAGTGCGTCACCACGATCCCGTAGTCCGTCGCCGCGTCGAGGTCCACATTATCGAGGCCGACCCCGTAGCGCCCGATGACCTTGACGCGCGGGATCTGCGAAGCGATCTCCTGCGTGAAATCCTCGCGCGTGCTGAGGAGCATCGCATCGGCAGTCGCGGCGAGGCGGATCATCTCCGCCGGCGTCGATGGCTCCGCCCCGACGAGCGTGACATTCAGCTCCGGGTACTCGGGCAGCACCGCCCGCTCGATCACGAAGTCCGCCGACCCGCCACCGTAGCGATCCGAGGTCACCACCACCGTCACGTCCTTCGCCATTCCACGCACTCCTCACCCGTCATGCACCGCAGATCGCGCCGCCCCGATCCGCTCATGCCGCCATGAGACCACATTCCCCCTCGCCTGCCCATGCCTCACCACGATCCGGCATAAGTGACCGTTGGGCGCAACAACCAAGGTTCCCGGGGAGGATGTCTATCCAGTTCCACAAAATCGCGGTATGGTGCAGCATACGAACGAATCGCGCGGAGTTAATCCGCACGCTGGTCAGGAAAGGACACGATGACCATGACAGACTGGAAGGACGATCTGAAGGCGCAGGAGCAGGCGCACGTAGACGAGCTGCTCGAGCTGCTCCGCAAGCCCAGCGTCAGCACTGATCCCACCCGCAAGGACGTCGTCTCGGAGACGGCCGCATGGGTGAAGGCCCGCCTCGAGAAGGCCGGGGTACCGGTCGTGAAGATCGCCGACTCGGCGCTGCATCCGTCGGTCGTCGGCCGCTGGGAGGTCGATCCGGCACAGCCGACCGTGCTCTTCTACGGTCACTTCGACGTGCAGCCGGCCGAGCCGCTCGAGCTCTGGGAGACGCCGCCGTTCGAACCGACGATCCGTGATGGCCGCATCTACGCGCGCGGTTCCTCGGACATGAAGGGCAGCCTCCTGACGGTGATCCAGGGTGTCGAGGCCGTCGCGAAGGCGAACGGTGGGCAGCCGCCGATCAACGTCGCGTTCATCTTCGAAGGCGAGGAGGAGATCGGCAGCCCGAACTTCCGCCAGATCATCCTCGACAACCTCGACATCGTGAAGGCAGACACGGTCGTCTCCGCCGACGGCAGCCAGTTCGGTCCGGACACCCCGTCGCTGAACGTCGCCTGGAAGGGCCTCGCGGGCCTGCAGGTGAACCTCAAGGGCGCGAACTCCGATCTGCATTCCGGCGGCTACGGCTCGACGGTGCCGAACGCGGTGCAGGCGCTTGTCCAGCTCGCCGCGACGTTCCACGATGCGGACGGCCGCGTGCAGGTCGAGGGCTTCTACGACTCCGTGATCGACCTCACGGAGGACGACAAGGCCGAGATCGCCCAGACCGCCTTCGACGAAGAGCAGTTCAAGCAGGATCTCGGGCTGACGGCCCTCTGGGGCGAGAAGGGCTGGACCCCGCAGCAGCGCATCTACGGGCGCCCGACGCTCGATCTGAACGGCATCTGGGGTGGCTTCCAGGGGGAGGGCGTCAAGACCGTCACCCCGAACGAGGCGCACCTGAAGATCACCTGCCGCCTCGTCAAGGATCAGCATCCGGGCGAGATCGTCGAGCTGATCCGCACGCACGTCGAGAAGCACGCGCCGGCGGGCACGACGGTCGAGGTTGTCCCGGCGGCGGGTTCCGCCGATCCGTACGTCGTTGACCGCGACAACGAGGTCTACCGCGCGGCGGGCAAGGTCCTCGCGGAGCTCCACGGCACCGAGCCGGTGCTGGTGCGCTCCGGTGGCACGATCCCGGCGACGGCCATCTTCAAGGACGTCCTGCACGCCGACACCGTCTCCTACGGGTGGGCTCAGCCGGGCTCCGGCGCGCATGCCCCGAACGAGTGGTATCGCACCGAGGATTACCTTCGCGGACGCGTTGCCGTTGGCCGCCTGCTCGAGGAGCTCGCACGCTAGCGATCGTCTGCTGACCGGAAGGGGTGATCGGCATGCCCGGTCACCCCTTCACGCTGCCTCGAAACGGGACGATCGGTCCTGATTTCCGGCACCAATTCGCGTTGCATCCACTCCGCAAACCCTGTAGGTTTATGCAGGATATGACGCGTAATCAGTGGCACGCGCGTTGACGTGTGGGATGGGCGAGGAAGACGTGGACTATTTGGTCTTTGGAGTCGGCTGTGGCGCGAGCTTCGTGCTGATCGGATGGCTCTTCCAGCAGTTCGGCCCGGCGTACGGTGCCCGCAAATCGGCTGGACAGAGCGATCTCCTCTCGGCGGAGGAGATGATCGCGCGACACGAGTGGGCAGGGTTCACGCGTGCGGTCGGGCTCGCGCTGATGGCGAGTGGCCTCGTGATGCTGCTTGGCACCGCGATCACGCTCCTGATCCGCCCATCGGATTCCACCGGGTCCACCATCGTCGGGATCCTGTTCGTCCTCGCCCTGATCGCGGTCGCCGTCTGGATCGGTCTCTTCGTGCGCCAGAGTGCGCGCCTGGATCTCGGCAGCATTGTCGGCAAGGCACGCTCCGGTCGTGCAGCAACCGCGACGGACGACCTCTTCGAGACCGATGAGGACATCCACGACGACATCGTCACGCGGGAGGAGGAACCTGCGCCACGTGATGACGCGGTGATCACGCGCAAGGCCGCCCCAGCGCAGCGCCCGGCGCCACGACCGATCTCTGCGGAGAGTCGCCGCATGGCCGCCGGTCTGACCGCACCCGCACGCAAGCCCGACACGACGTCCACCCCGGGCGAAGCGACACCGCGGCAGAACATCGGGGCACCAGCGACGCAGCCCACAGCCGGCGCGTCTGGCGGCATGATCCGCTACTCACGACCGGCACGCCCCACGACCAGTCAGCCGCGAGGGACGACCTCCTCGTCCGAGACCACTCCGGCGGAACGTCGGTCTCGTCCAGCGCAGCCGACCAGCGCCCGCGCATCACGCCCTTCTGCCCCAGTGACGGGGCCATCGCCGGTCGAGGCGGATCTCGACGAGCCCCGCGCACCTCGCACGGAGCGGGCACCGCAGACGTCTTCCGATGCCACCCCTGCATCGCCGCAGCTGGTACGTCCGATCGCCCTCGACCGGCTGCGCCTGCGCCGCGCCGAACGCCCATCGGACGAAGACCCCTCCTGATCTCGCTGGCACGTCACGTTGATTGATCATGCGATAACCCAAAGACAATCACGCAGGCGGTGCCATGCATTACCATACGGGTGATTCGGCGGCGTCTCCCCGTGCGGGATACGAGATGACCGAAACCGCTTAGAGTTGGAGTTCTTCAGCCAATGGAACGTCGCGTCAAGATTGTGACCACCCTTGGCCCCGCCGTGAATCCGAGTGCGGATTCGGAGGGGCGTCTTCGTGAGCTCATCAGCGCTGGTGCCGACATGGTACGCATCAACGCTGCCCACGGCGCAGTGAGCGACCGTGCCAAGCTCGTCCAGGCCGTACGCGAGGCCGCGAAGGCCGTAGGGAAGCGCGTTCCGATCCTCCTCGACCTTCAGGGGCTGAAGATCCGCACCGGCGTCCTCGCCGAAGCGGGCAAGCCGGTGCCGTTCGCGCGTGGTGCCACCGTCCGCCTCGTGCCGTCGCCAGTGGTGACCACGACCGAGGAGATCGGCGTCAACTACGACAAGCTGCTCCAGGTCGTCGAGCCGGGCTCGCGCGTGCTGATCTCCGATGGCCTCATCGAGGTCCTCATCGAGGAAGTCCGCAGCGATCACGCGATCGGTACCGTCAGCCGCGGTGGCCTCCTGCTCGGACGTCAGGGTGTGACCCTGCCGGGCGCGCCGATCACCGGTGGGGCCCTGACCGATGCCGACAAGGAAGACGTGAAGTTCGCGGTCGAGCACGAGCTCGACTACCTCGGCCTCAGCTTTATCAGCGATGCCAGCGACCTCACGCTCACGCGCGATGTCGCGCGGGCCGCGAATCCGCGCGTGCGCATTCCGGGCATCATCTCGAAGATCGAGCGCCCGCAGGCACTCGCGAATCTCCGCGAGATCGCCGAGTCGTCGGACGGCATCATGGTCGCCCGCGGTGACCTCGGCGTGCAGCTGCCGCCGGAGCGCGTTCCGCGTGCGCAGAAGGAGATCATCGGCATCGCGAATCAGCTGGGCATCCCGGTGATCACCGCGACGCAGATGCTCGAGTCGATGATCAACCAGCCGGTCGCCACCCGCGCCGAAACCAGCGACGTCGCGAACGCCGTCTGGGACGGCACGGACGCCGTGATGCTCTCCGCCGAGTCCGCCGTCGGCAAGTACCCGATCGAGGCCGTCCAGACGATGGACCGCATCATCATCGAGGTCGAGAAGGACGGGCCGGTGCGCTCCGCCTCCTCGCAGATCTCGCCGGTGATCGAGGACACAGGCGCGCGCTTCTCCGACGCCGTCGCCCGCGCCGCGTTCGCGCTGTCGGATCAGACGCCGGCCGAGCTGCTGGTCGTCTTCTCGAAGAGTGGTGCCTCGGTGCGCCACATCGCGAAGTACCGCCCGGGTCAGCCGATCATCGCGGCCGTCGACACCGAGGAGACCGCGCGTCGCATCAACCTCGTCTGGGGTGTCGAGAGCGTGGTCGTCCCGGTCGAGACCGACCCGGATGCGCTCTTCCGCAAGACGGGCAAGCTGATCGTCGAGGCGGGTCTCGCCAAGGAGGGCGCTTACGCCCTCATCGTCGGCTCGCTGCCCATGACGAACGAGTCCGGTCGCACGAACCTCGTGCACTTCCGCCGCTTGGGCGACTAGCACAGCGCGTCGCCGCGCGATCGGGCAGATCGCAGCACGCCCGATGATGATCGTCGCTGGCGAAATCCGCAACATCTGCTAGCCTAGGCGCAACAGACGCGCATCGACCGTCCGGGATCACCCTGGGCGGTCGATGCGCACCCGTGTCCACACTCCCTGGAGCAACTTGATGGCGAATATCCTCGAATCACTTCCGACAGGTCAGAAGGTCGGCATTGCCTTCTCTGGCGGTCTCGACACCAGCGCGGCGATCGCGTGGATGCGCGAGAAGGGCGCAATTCCCTACGCCTACACCGCGAACCTGGGTCAGCCGGACGAGACCGACTACGAGGATATCCCCCGTCGCGCGTTGAAGTACGGAGCCGAAGGCGCGCGCCTGATCGACTGCCGCACGCAGCTCGTCGCGGAGGGCATCACGGCGATCCAGACCGGCGCATTCCACATCACCACCGCCGGCAGCACGTACTTCAACACCACGCCGATCGGGCGCGCCGTCACCGGCACGATGCTCGTCGCCGCGATGATGGAGGACGACGTCAACATCTGGGGGGATGGCAGCACCTACAAGGGCAACGACATCGAGCGATTCTATCGCTACGGTCTGCTCATCAACCGCAATCTCAAGATCTACAAGCCGTGGTTGGACGCGCAGTTCATCGAGGAGCTCGGTGGGCGTGCCGAGATGTCGGAGTACCTCAACACGCACGGCCACGAGTACCGCATGTCCGCCGAGAAGGCGTACTCCACCGACTCGAACATGCTTGGCGCGACACATGAGGCGAAGGATCTCGAGCAGCTGAACTCGAGCGCCTATATCGTCAACCCGATCATGGGCGTGCCGTTCTGGAAGGAAGACTTCCCGATCGCTTACGAGGAAGTCACGATCACCTTCGAGGAAGGGCTTCCGGTCGCGATCAACGGGCAGACCTTCGCCGACCAGGTCGCGCTGATGACCGAGGCGAACATCGTCGGTGGACGTCACGGCCTCGGCATGAGCGATCAGATCGAGAACCGCATCATCGAGTCGAAGAGCCGCGGCATCTACGAGGCACCGGGTCTCGCGCTGCTGTTCATCGCCTACGAGCGCCTCGTGACGGGCATCCACAACGAGGACACGATCGAGCAGTACCGCGACTTCGGCCGCAAGCTCGGACGCCTCCTGTACCAGGGGCGCTGGTTCGATCCGCAGGCGATCATGATGCGCGAATCGCTGCAGCGCTGGGTCGCCCGCGTCGTGACGGGTGAGGTGACGATCGGCCTCCGCCGTGGTAACGACTACACCATCCTGAACACGGAGTCCCCGAACCTGACGTACATGCCGGAGCGCCTGACGATGGAAAAGGGCGAGTCGTCGTTCACGCCGCTCG
>Ga0164243_10013602_pt1 | contig 11431 bp, 11 predicted proteins | sample OricompcompostOP_FD_108781 | JGI IMG/M metagenome (GOLD analysis project Ga0164243, IMG submission 108781) | Organic Plus compost microbial communities from Emeryville, California, USA - Original compost - Organic plus compost (OP) | ecosystem: Engineered > Solid waste > Mixed feedstock >... | reverse complement strand
GCCCATCGTGCCCCCTTCTCGTTCGTGTCACTTATGATAGACGCGCCTCTCCGCATGGCGTGCAGACGCACGATCGGCGAATCGCCTCGCGCGGCACCATCACGGCGGAGTAACCTCCGGGATATGAGCAGCGAGAGCCCGGTGCCGGACGGTGTCGAGACGGACGTCCTGGTGGTGGGTGCGGGGCCGACCGGTTTGATGCTCGCGAACTGGCTGGCACGGTACGGCGTCGACGTGATGGTCGTCGATCGCAAGTCCGGGCCGACGCGGGAATCGCGGGCACTGGGGGTCCAGGCGCGCACGATGGAGATCTACGACCAGCTCGGCGTCGTCGACCAGGTGCGCGCCGAGGCGCAGGAGGCATCCGTCCTCGTGCCCGGATTCGAGAAGCGGCTCTTCAGCCCGATCCCGGTCGGACGATTGGGCTCCGGCCTCACTCCCTACCCCCGCATCTACATCCTCGAGCAGAGCAGCAACGAGCGCATCCTCTATGAGCACCTGCGCAGTCAGGGGCGCGATGTGCTGTGGGACCACGGCCTGCTCTCGCTCGACGACAGCTCACCCGCTGATCCCGCGGGGCGGTGCGTGACGGCGGTCGTGTCCTCCCCGGGCGAGGAGGCGTTCACCATCAGGGCGAGATACTGCGTCGGCGCGGACGGCGGGTCGTCCGTCGTCCGCAAGCTCCGCGGCATCCCGTTCGTCGGCAGCACCAACGCGCACGTCTTCTTCGTGAGCGACGCCCGTGGCGTGAGGGGGCTTGTGCCGGGCGGCATCAATCTTCGGTTCGGTGACACCGATTTCCTGCTCACCTTCCCGATGGGCGCCGACCACGACCGCCTCCTGGGGGTCGTGCCGATCGACGACGAGACCGCGGAACGAGACATCGTGGAAGAGGTCGTCAGGCGCCGAGTCGAGCGCTTCTTCGGAGTGGTCTATCGTGACTCCGCCTGGTTCGCGACGTACCGCGTGCACCACCGCGTCGCGGAGCGGTTCAGGGACGGCCCGTTCTTCCTTGCCGGTGATGCGGCGCACGTTCACTCGCCGGTGGGTGCGCAGGGCATGAACACCGGATTGCAGGATGCCCACAACCTCGCGTTCCGGCTCGCCGACGTCATCCTCCACGGCGCGGAGGAGTCGACGCTCGACCGGTACGAGGCGGAGCGCCGCCCGATCGCCGAGTGGCTGGTGGCCACGACGGACCGTGTGTTCGGGGTCGTGACCTCCGGCACGTCCGCCGCCCGCTTCTTCCGGCGCTGGGTCCTCCCGGCTGTCGCGCCGATCGCCACGAGCACCGTTCCGCGGGTGAGGGGTGCGAACCGGTTGTTCCAGTACGTGTCCCAGATCCGGATCCACTACTGGATGTCGACGGCGGAGCACGAACGGGGCGTCCGGGATCCGGTCATCGGTCGCCGCTTGTCGTGGGTGCCTCGGGCGGATGGAAGCAACTTCGACGCGCTTCGCGAACCGGTCTGGCAGGTGCACGAGTACGGCAGCGTCGACCCGGCTGTCGTCCGATCCGTCCGTGAGACGCTCGGCCTTCCGACGCATGTCTACCGGGCGGCGCCGACTACTCCGCTGCGACCGGGCGTCTTCTACCTCGTGCGTCCTGACGGGTTCGTCGCCGCCGAGGCGCGCGCGGCGGACGTCCCGGCCGTGTTCGCCCCGTTGGTTCCGCCGCGTGCCGCCGTGCCGAGCTGAGCTGCGACGACGACCGACCGTTCGCCGTGGTCCGGCGGCCGTCGGCGACGCTAGAGAACCGAGTCCGTCGAGATGGCGAGGCGGAGGTCGTCGGCCGGCGTCGACGGGAGCGGGGTGAAGCCGAGCCGACGATAGAACGCCCGAGCTCCCAGGTTGTCGGCTCCGACCCCGAGCTGCACGCCGGGTGCGCCCGCAGCTCGAAGGGATGCGAGGAGCGTCCGCATGAGCGTGCGGCCCCACCCCTTCCCTTGCGCTTCGGGCAGGAGGTCGATGTGGAGGTGTGCGGGGAACAGTTCGTGGTCTGGTCCGATGGCGTGTTCTGGGTGATGTCCGACCTGGATGAGGCGCTGTGTCGGGGTGAGGGCGGGATCGGTGAGCGGATACCTCTCGGCGAAGACGGGCAGCCATCGCCGGCGGTATCGTTGCGCGAACGACACACTGTCGGCGGTCCCGACGATGTAGCCGACCGCGCGGCCGTCGATGTCCAGCACGAAGGCCAGCTCCGGCTCGAGGGCCAGGTAGGGCAGGAGGTAGACGTGCGCGAGCAACTCGTCATCGTCGAATCTGCCCGTCGCATCCTTCCCGGAGTCTCCGGTCTTCAGGCAGACCTCGCTGAGCGCATCCTCGTCTCCGCTGCGATACGGACGGACGATGCCCGATGCCGCACCCGCTTCGAGCTCCTCGTTCACCGGCCCTCTCGTGGTCATCTCGTGAGTCTCGATCCGTCTGCTGATCCGGTCGCGTGAGCCTCCAGGTGGGCTCAGCCCTTGTCGAGAGCCGCCCGGAGGCTCGGAGTCGAGGCGATGAGCGCGGTCGCCTCATCGGCCCCGAGGCCGCGGAGAAGCATGAGTATCGCGGTCTTCACCGATCCTCCGCCTTCCTCCAGTGCAAGGCGGGCCTCCGGAGCAGTGCACCCGGTCACCAGCATAACGGTGCGTTCTGCCCGAGCATGCAGCTTCTCATTGGTGGCGTGCAGGTCCACCATGATGTTGCCGTAGGTCTTTCCGAGCCGGATCATGGTGATGGTTGAGATCATGTTCAGCACGAGCTTCTGTGCCGTGCCGGCCTTGAGCCGGGTCGAACCGGCGATGAGCTCGGGGCCGACGACGATCTCGATCGGATGATCGGCCTCGCGCCCGATCGCCGAGCGGGCGTTGCAGGCGACCGCGATCGTGAGGGCGCCCACGTCGCGGGCGAATCTCAGCCCGCCGACGACGAAGGGCGTGCGACCGGACGCCGAGATGCCGACGACGACGTCCTGCCGTGAGAGATTGATGGTCGCCAGCGAGTCGGCGCCGTCCTGGACGTTGTCCTCGGCGTTCTCCACGGCCGTGCGGATGGCGCCGTCCCCGCCTGCGATGATCCCGACGACGAGCGACGGGTCCACGCTGAAGGTCGGCGGGCACTCGCTCGCGTCGACGATGCCGAGCCGACCCGGGGTCCCCGCACCGATGTAGATGAGGCGGCCCCCGCCGCGCATTCGCTCGGCGACGTCATCGATGGCGTGTGCGATGGCCGGAAGGACCATGCTCACGGCGTGAGGCACGCTCTGGTCGCGCTCGTTCATCAGAGTGGCGATCTGCAGCGTCGACAAGGTGTCGAGGTCGCGTTCATCCTCCGTGACTGCTTCGGTAGTGAGACTCGCCAGCTCGTCGCGGAGGAGATCACGGGAGCGACGTGCTCGATTGAGAGTGTCAGACACGGATGGCATACCTTTCGTGTGGAAGATCACGGCGTGCGGCGAGGAGCAGTGCTCCGTCCAGGGATGTGCCGCTCGGGCGACGCCGTGTGAGACCTCGGTGCGCGAGCTCGTCGAGAAGTCGCGTCAGGAAATCGGGGTCTCCTGTCAGGCCGCCGATCACGCTGACCGGAGCGTCCGGGCCCGTGATGGACGCCACGGTGAGAGCAAGGTGCCGGACGGCACGGTCGACGAGCTCGCTCGCCACCTCGTCGCCCGCCCGCGCCCGAGAAAGCACGCGAGGCGCGAAGGCGGCGAGGGATCGGGCGACATCACCGCCACCGGTCAGCACCCGCGGCAGATCACGGATCTCCCCTGCCAGCGTGCGCGCATCGTCCTCGAGGGAGGTCCGTGGTCCGCGCCCGTCCGCGGAGCGAAGCGCGGCGATGACCCCCATCTGGCCGATCCAGCGGCCACTGCCCTCGTCGCCCAGCCACGGTCCCCAGCCGTCCGATCGCGCCGTGTGTCCATCGGAGCCCACATGGAAGGCGACTGCTCCGGTCCCCGCGATGAGGACGGTGCCGGCGCCGCCTTCGAACGCACCGACATGCGCGGTCAGGACGTCGGACGCGACGGTGACGTCGAACCCCCATCGTTCGCGCACCTCCAGCGCCATTCGGTGGGCCGACTCGCGATCAGAGTCCGCTCCCGCGGCGCCGATGGAGATCTGGCCGACGTCAGCACGGTCGCGGGGTTCGAGTGACGACAGGAGCGGACCGATGGCGGCGAGAGCGAGATCCGCTCCCCCGGCCGTGGCCAGCCCGGGAAATCCCGGTCCATGGACCTCGACACTGGACGCGTCGGTCGCGAGACGGAGCCGGCAGTTCGTCTTGCCGAGATCGACCGCGATGTACCCGCGCGTCGCGGTGTGTCTGCTCAAGAGGTCCTCTCTGACGGATTTAGAGACAATTTACATCAACGAGGTCTCCAAAGTAAATCATTGACATGGAACGTGAGGCGCGGATAACGTGACTTGTTGATGTGGGGGAACACGAGCGAATGGGGCTGGCATGGTCAATGCGGTCGTTAATGTCGTCCCTGTGAGCATTCAGACCAACATCCAGGCGCACCTCGAGTCGTTTCCACCGACAATGCGCCGAGTTGCGGAGATGATTCTCGACCGGCCTCAGATCGTGCTCGAGAACACCATCACCGAGCTCGCTCGAGAGTGCGGCACGTCGCAGGCCTCCATCGTCCGGTTCTGCCAGCTGCTGGGTCTGAGCGGATATCCGCAGCTCAAGCTGCAGCTGGCCACGGAACTCGGCAAAGAGGCCGGAGAGTTCGCGGGGAACACCTCCAGCACCTACGGTGCAGACATCACTCCTTCGGACACTCTCGCCGAGATGGTCGCGAAGATCGCGACGAGTGAGATCCTCGGAATCCGGGAGACGGCGGACAGCCTCGATGTGGCAGCGCTCGAACGAGTCGTGCGGAGGATCGAGCGAGCGAGAAGGGTCACTCTGTTCGGAGTCGGCGCCAGCAACGCCGGTGCGCAGGACCTCGCTCAGAAGCTGCTCAGGATCGGACATGTGGCGCTCGTGTTCCACGATGCCCACGACGCGCTGGTGTCTGCTGCGCTCCTCGGCCCTGGGGACGTCGCCATCGGCTTCTCGCACAGCGGTCGGACCAAGGAGACCGTGGCGTTCCTGCGTGGAGCGAGGAGCGGAGGGGCCCACACGGTCGCGGTGACGAACGTGCCGGATTCTCCGTTGACCGAACACGCGGACGACGTGCTCAGGACGGCCGTGCGGGAGACCACGTTCCGCTCGGGGGCGATGTCGAGCAGGATTGCCCAGCTGACGATCGTCGACTACCTGTTCGTCGGCGTGGCTGGGGGTCGTTACGACCGGACGGTCAAGGCCCTGAAGAGCACGTACGAGATCGTCAAGGAGCTTCGGGACGACCACTGAGTTCCGATGCCCGGGCGCGCGGCGCATCGGTGCCCGAGCGCGCGCAGAGAAGGGATGACATGACGACCCAGAGGACGAGGACCGGGATCGAGATCGCGGCCGAACGGCCCGAGGTCCTGGGCGATGGGCCCATCGGGCTGCTCACCAATTTCACGGGCACGACTCCCGACCTCGGCAGGGGCATCGACGCGCTTCTCGCCGCCGGCGCGCCCGTCACCGCATTGTTCGGCCCGGAGCACGGCTTGAACGGTTCTGTGCAGGCCGGTGAAACCGAGGCGAACTCACACGATGCCGTGACGGGGCTTCCCATCGTGGAGACCTATCTGCAGGACGGACCCGCCCTGGACGAGCTCATCTCGAGGTCGGGCGTCGAGACCATCGTCTTCGACATGCAGGATCTGGGCGTGCGCTACTACACGTACATCTGGTCCCTGTACGACTGTCTCCGCAGTGCGGCGCGCGTCGGTGTTCGATTCGTCGTCCTCGATCGCCCCAATCCTCTCGGCGGTGCGGTCCTCGAGGGTCCGGGCCTCGGCGAGGACGGCTTCCGCAGCTTCGTGGGTCGTGCAGACATCCATCAGCGCCATGGGCTGACCGCCGGTGAGCTCGCGCGGCTGTTCAATGCGCGCGATCTGGCGGCGGCCGGTCTGTCCGCACAGCTCGAGGTCGTGACCATGACCGGGTGGGATCCGGGGCGCGACTTCGATGGCACAGGGCTTCCCTGGGTGCCGCCATCGCCCAACATGCCGACGCTCGACACCGCCTACGCGTTCACGGGCACCGGCATCTTCGAGGGGACGAACGTCAGCGAGGGGCGCGGGACGACCCGGCCATTCGAGATCATCGGAGCGCCGTACATCGACGGCAGGCTGGCGCAGAGGCTCCGCGACATGCGGTTGCCCGGCGTCCTCTTCCGGGACGTCTGGTTCTCGCCGACCTTCCACAAGTACGCGCGAGAGACCGTGCGCGGGGTGCAGCTGCATCTCGTCGACCGGTCGGCGTTCGAGCCCGTGGCGACGGGGCTGGCGATGCTTGACGCGATCGTCGATCTCTATCCCGAGCATTTCGCGTTCCTCGAGCCGGGACAACGGACCGAGAGCGGCGAGCGCGGCTATGCGATCGACAGGCTGTGGGGGAGCGCCGTACTGCGGCAGGCGGCGGATGCCGGTGCGCCGGTATCCGGGCTGAACCCGGGGCAGCGCCGCACCGCGGAGCTGTACGGTGACGACGTCCTGCTCTATCAGCGGTCATCCTGAGCCTCCACAACGATCGCGCACGCAAATGATTGCCGCTGCGATGGTCATGGATAAAAATACTTGACACTGCCGTAGCCGTGAAGGTAATTTCTATCGAGGCCGGGGATGCGCCCCACACCGAAGTGAGCAGGCACAAGGAGATTTGATGCAGAAGTCCACGCCCACCGCGACCATCCGCCCGTTCAGGGTGGGGGACGGACCCGCGATCGCCACAGCGTGGACCCGCGCGGCGCCGGCCGACGGCATCACCTACGACCGCTTCCGCGACATGTTCCTGCTCGACCGGAACTTCGACGCCGAGGGCCTCCTGGTGGCCGAGTCCGAGGGACAGGTGGTCGGCGCGGCACTGGGAGTGCGTCGACTCACTCCTGCGTTCGGCGCCGACCTCGAGGCAGACTCCGGCTGGATCCCCTTCTTCTTCGTCGTCCCCGCCTTCCGCAGGCAGGGGATCGGCTCCGGACTGGTCCGCGGAGTCATGGACTGGCTCTCGAGCAAGGGAGCGGCGACCGCATACTTCTCGTCCTATACGCCCAACTACTTCCTTCCCGGTCTCGATGCCGCTCGGTATCCGGACGCATCGCGTTTGCTTGCATCGCTCGGCTTCACCACCCAGTACGAGTCGGTGGCGATGGACCGGACGCTCAACGACTACGAGATGCCGGAGCGTATCCGTGAGCGCATCACTGCGTTGGAGGCCGACGGATGGTCCTTCGGATCGCCCTCGGGAGACGACCTCGTCGATCTCATCGAGATCGCGGGCTCGCGATTCAACCCCGACTGGGCGCGAGGCATCCGAGAAGGCGTGCTCGGCGGTCAGTCGCTCGAGTGCATCATCACCGTCCGGAACCCGGACGGCGTGATGCTCGGATGGGCCATGCACGGGACGTACGAGAACGTGCTGGAGCGCTTCGGTCCCTTCGGTGTGCTCCCCGAAAGCCGCGGCACGGGGCTGGGGGAGATCCTCCTGCACCTCACGCTGGAACGGATGCGCGCGCTCGGTGCGCACAGCGCCTGGTTCCTGTGGACCGAGGAGACCTCGCCGGCCGGGCACCTCTACCTGAAGACCGGCTTCAGTGTGACTCGCACGTTCGCCATCTTGCACGCGTCGCTCGCGGCGTAGACAACGACGTATACCCGATCGAGAGGAAACCAATGAGAAAAGCACCATCGGGCGGCCGGGGCCGGTTCGCCAAGGCCGCGCTCGTCGCCGGAGCGACGGCGCTCGTGCTGTCCGCATGCACAGGCACAGGGGCATCCGGGAGCGAGGACGGGAAGGTCACGCTGACCTTCTTGAACCACTACGGTTCGGAGCCCATGAAAGGTGGCCTCAGCAAGCTGATCGACGAATGGAACTCGTCGCATCCGGACATCCAGGTGAAGCAGCAGACCGTCGACTTCAACGACCTGCTCACGACGCTGAACGTACGGCAGACCGGCGGCAAGGGCGCGGACATCCTGAGCTCGTACTCGCTCTGGGCGGCCAGCTGGCGGCGAACGGCGTTCTCGACGAGGCGCCCAAGGAGGTCGCGGACGACATCTCCGAGAACTACAGCACGGCAGCGGTCGACTCGGTGACGAGCGGATCGGGACAGGTGTTCGGTTACCCGACGGAGTTCAACACCTATGTCCTCTACTACAACAAGAAACTGCTCAGCGAGGCCGGCTTCGACGCGCCGCCGGCCGACTGGGACGAGTTCACCGAGATCGCGGAGAAGACGACCAAGAAGGACGGGTCGGGCAACTATCAGGTCGTCGGGTTCTCTCCCATCCAGGACGGGGACAACCAGACCGCGCACCCGTTCTTGTCCCTCCTGGACGCCGCGGGCGGAGAGTTCGTCGACGGTGACGGCAAGTCGGCTCTCGACGACAAGGCTGAGTCGGTGATGGAGCTCGAATCCGAGCTCGCCAAGGCGGGAGCCACGACGACATCGATCATGCCGACCAAGTCGTTTCCTGCCAACGGGGTCGCGATGGCCATCCAGGCGAGCTGGTGGATCGGCAGCCTGAAGACGCAGATGAAGGACGACTACGCCAACGTCGGAGTCGCGCCGGTTCCCGGTCCCCAAGCCGGTGAGCAGGGCTCCCTCGCCTACTCGTTCTTCACCGGCGTGAACGCGGGCAGCAAGCACAAAGAGGAGGCATGGGAATTCCTCACGTGGCTGAACTCACACAAGAACGACGAGGGCGTCACGGGCATGGGTGACTTCCTCGCCTCGAACGGACTCATCCCTCCGCGCAAGGCGGACGCCGAGATCCTGGGTCCGACGCTGCAGCAAGAAGACCCCAACCTCGTGCCCATCTACGAGGCCGCTGACTACGCCATGGCGGAATCGAACGCCGCGAACGCGTACGAGGCGAAGACGATGTTGCACAACGCGCTGAACGAGATCCTCGTGAACCAGGCCCCGGTCGACAAGACCTTCGAGAGCCTCGTCGCAGAGATCAACGGCAAATAAGCCAGAGCAGGTGGCAGGGCGAGGACGACCCTGCCACCTGCCCCAGACCAGCCCTTCGAGGCGGAGGTGACATGACCGGAACGCTCGCCGATGTGACGCACGGCCCGACCCGACTCGGACCCGTGGAGGTGCCGAGTCCGCCAAGCAGGCCGCGCACCCGCCGCTTCAGGAGGGAGGCCCGAGCCGGCTACCTGTTCCTCGCGCCGTCTCTGCTGTTCTTCGCCGTCTTCCTGATCCTGCCGTCGTTCTTCGCGATCTTCCTCTCGCTCTCCGAGTGGGGCGGCTACGACCTCACGCAGATCGAGTTCATCGGAGTACAGAACTACACAGACATCCTCAACTTCGACAGCACGTTCCTGTCGCCCATCCTGGTCAACACCCTTCTCTTCGCGGTGATCGCCGTGGTGCTCGCCGTGGTCGGGTCGCTCCTCGTTGCCCAATGCATCGAGCGCCTGCGATTCCAGGGTTTCTGGCGCTTCCTCTATTTCCTGCCGGTCGTTGCGACCGTGGTCGCGATCGGCAACGTGTGGAAGATGATGTACCAGCCCTCCGGGCTCATCAACGGGATCCTGAACGCCCTGCACATCAATTCGATCGGCTTCCTCTCCGATCCGAAGGTCGCGCTGCCATCGGTGGCCGTGGTGCAGGCCTGGGCATCCATCGGGTCCGCTGTCTTGATCTTGACCGCCGGCATCAAAGCGATCGACAGAAACGTCTACGAAGCAGCGGAGATCGATGGGGCGAACAGCTGGAGGACTTTTTGGCAGATCACGCTTCCCCTGCTGCGCCCATCGCTCCTCTTCGTGTTCATCACGCAATGCATCGCGGGCCTTCAATCCTTCGCCTTGATCATCGTCATGACCAAGGACGGCGGTCCGGTCAACGCCACGAATGTGGCAGCGTTCGAGATGTATCAGCGGGCGTTCAAGTTCGGGGCGTGGGGAACGGCGAGCGCGATGGCCATGGTGCTGTTCGTGATCATCTTCATCATCACTCTGATCCAGCTCTGGATCAGCCGACGGGCGGGGGACGACGACTGATGGCCATCCGGAACAAGCGCGTACGCACGCCCTGGCTCTCGTACACGCTCGTCGCGCTCGGCGGCATCGTCATGACCCTGCCGTTCCTCGACATGCTGTTCAGCTCGTTCAAGGGACCGGGTGAGTACGGGATCCTTCCCTACCATTTCTTCCCGCAGGACTTCACGTGGAGCAACTACGGCGCCGCCTTCGAACAGCTCGAGCTCGGCCGCCTCTTTCTGAACAGCGTGCTCGTCACCGCGGTCGTGACCGCGTCCGTGCTGATCACCTCGGCCATGGCTGGATACGCGCTCGCCAAGCTGCGCTTCCGTGGGCGGGACGTCATCTTCCGGTTCATCCTTGCCACGATGATGCTGCCCCCGTTCCTGCTGCTCATCCCCGACTTCTTGATCATGCTGAACTGGCCTCTCGTCGGCGGGAACAACATCCTCGGCCAGGGCGGAGACGGTGGAATGACGACGAACATCGCCGCGCTCATGCTGCCTTTCCTCGTCAGCGGCTTCGGCATCTTCCTCATGCGGCAGTTCATGGTAGGAGTTCCCAACGAGATGCTCGAGGCAGCCCGACTGGATGGCGCGGGCGAGTGGCGGCTGTTCTACAACATCGTGCTCCCGCAGGCGAAACCCGTCGCCATCACCCTGGGGCTCATCACGTTCGTCGGGCAATGGAACGAGTACATCTGGACGTCTCTCATGGCGTCGACCAACCCTGACCTGATGACGCTCCCCGTGGGCATCCAGCTCCTTCAGAGCTTCCTCGACCCGAACCGCACGATGCCGATCGTGATGGCCGGAGTGGTGATCAGCACCGTCCCGGTCCTGATCATCTTCCTGCTCTTCCAGAAGTACTACGTGCGAGGCGTGATGCTCAGCGGAATGAAATGACAACGAGTGAGAACGAGAAACAGGAACGGAGAAGTGTGAGCAGGACAGTTCTGGCCATCGGTGGTCACATCGGGGACATGGATCTCACGGCGGGCCCGACGCTCGCGAAGATGGTGCTCGACGGTGACCGCGCGATCATCGTCGCGTGCACCTACGGCGAGAGGGGCCATCCACGGCTGAGCCCCGACGAGTATCGCGTGCAGAAGGTTCACGAGGGGGAGAAGTTCGCGGCCGACATCGGAGCCGAGTTCCGGGTCCTCGACTACTCGGACGGCTTCCTGCCCGACGACGATGAGGCAGCGAACCAGCTGGCCGACATCATTCGCGCAGAGAAGCCCGAGATCGTGATCACGCACTGGACGAAGAGCATCCACCGGGACCATGAGCGCGCTGCCATCCTGACCGAGCGTGCGCGATTCCTCGCCTCGCTGCCGGTTGACAGCCCTCTC
>Ga0164243_10013599_pt1 | contig 11432 bp, 10 predicted proteins | sample OricompcompostOP_FD_108781 | JGI IMG/M metagenome (GOLD analysis project Ga0164243, IMG submission 108781) | Organic Plus compost microbial communities from Emeryville, California, USA - Original compost - Organic plus compost (OP) | ecosystem: Engineered > Solid waste > Mixed feedstock >... | reverse complement strand
GCGCTGACCGAGCCGGCGCTGTTGCGGCGGTGGCATGGGGCGGACGGCTGGAACCTGGAAATCTGTGAGGTGGACCTGCGGGTCGGCGGCGCGTGGCGGTTCGTCTCGCGCTGGCCGGACGGCTCGACACTCGGCCACGGCGGCGTCTATCGCGACGTCCGGGCTCCCTCGCGGCTGGAGTACACAGAGACCTTCGACGATCGGTGGTACGCCGGCGAGGCCCTCGTCACCGTCACGCTGAGTGAGACAGCCGGTGTCACCACGGTGCGCACGCTCATCCGGTACGAGTCGCGGGCCGTTCGCGACCACGTCCTGCGCTCGCCCATGCGCCGGGGCGTCACGGAGGGCTTCGACCGGCTGTCGGTCATGTTGCCCGAAACGGGAGGGAGTAGTCCCATGAACTGGACCCTGGAAGTCGTCGTCGTACCGGTCGCCGACCTGGAACGCGCGAAGCGCTTCTACGCCGAGCAGCTCGGGTTCGCCGTCGACCACGACACGGGCGGGCCCGGCTTCCGGATCGTGCAGCTGACCCCGCCCGGCTCCGGTTGTTCGGTGGTGATCGGCGAGGGCATGGGGGTGGACATGCCGCCGGGCTCGCTCAAGGGCCTCCAGCTCGTCGTCAACGATCTCGAAGCGGCCCGTGCCCAGCTTGTCGAACGCGGGGTCGAGGTCAGCGAGATCACCGTCTTCGGGGAGAACGGGCCGCGGCCGCGCCGGGACGGTGACGACCTCAACAACGTCGGGTTCGTCTACTTCGACGACCCGGACGGGAACTCCTGGGCCGTTCAGCAGATCACCGCACGGCCATGACGCCGGTTGTTGCCAACGTATGGCAATAGGGACGCTAGGTTGGGGTAAAAGCGACATGGCGGCGTCCGGCGACGATGATCCTCACTTCAACCCGGGCGCCGCCGCTTACGCTCCGTACACTCGATCTCGTGGCGGAGATCGTCCAGCTCCTCGCGTCGCCCGTACACCGCTACGAGGGGCGGCCGGCCGACGGGCCGGCGCCGGCCCCGCCCGGCGAGCTCGTGGACGAGATCCAGATCCGCGCCGGTCAGGGCATCGTCGGCGACCGGTACTTCGGCCACCCCGCGCACCGCGACGCCGGCGTGACCGTGATCGCCGCCGAGACGCTCCCGCCCGGCGCCGACCTGACCCAGGTCCGCCGCAACATCCTCGTTCGCGGCATCCCCGTCGACGACCTGGTCGGCGCGATCCTGGTGCTCGACTCCGGCGACGGGCCCGTCCGCCTCCGGGTCACCCGCCGCGCCAACCCGTGCGCATGGATGGACGCCGCGATCGCGCCGGGCACGTTCCGGGCGATGCGCGGACGGGGCGGCATCCGCTGCCGCCCGCTCGACGACGGCACCTTGCGCGTCGGGCCCGTCGGGTTCGACATCCGGTAGGTTCCTCCGACTCCGTACCCGCTCGGCTGGACCACCGCCAGCACCCTGCGCCACGACGTCGAGGCCGGCGCCACCACCTCGCCGTCCACCGCGACCTGCTCACCCGTGGCCCCCGCCGGCGCCGAGCGCAGCACGCTCCAGGCCAGCGAGTACGCGGTGCCTGAATCGCGACCCCGCCGGCGGCGGACGCGCAGGCGCCGCCCACGGTGATCGCGCGGCCGGCTCGACCACTTTTCGGACGTACCCGGTCGATGGGGTGTTGGGGGTTCGAACGCCCGCAGCGGGGTAGCCCTATCCATGTCAGACCCGGTCAGAGGAGGGACTAATGAGCAGCAACACCGAAACCGGCCACATCACGGGTACGAAGGACAGGGACTACAACATCATCTGGTTCACGGAGGCGTGCCTGGACAACGCGCTGCGGCTCGAGACCTACATCCACGACGCCGAGCGCGCCGGGGACAACGAGCTGGCCGACTTCTTCCGCCGTGCCCAGGGCGAGAGCCGCAAGGGTGCGGAGCAGGGCAAGCAGCTCCTCCTCTCGCGTCTGTCCCACTGACGGAGCCCGCCTCCGAACGGCACCGCCCCGCGGGCGGTGCCGTCCTCTTCGCCCCGCGGTGCGCCGCGCCGCCGGTGGTGTCCGGAGGCGGGGAACAAACCAGTGGCGCGGGAGGTTAACCTGTTAGTGGCCGCGGCAGGCGCGGTCGCTGCGAGGGGGTGACTGGTTTCGACTTCGTCCGTTGCGACAGGGGAAGCGAGCCGAGGAAGCCAACGTCGTCTCGATAATCGGTCGTTGGAAACCAATAAGCGCCAAGCAGAATCGCGCTCAGTTCGCTCTCGCCGCCTGAGGCGGGTAGCGAACTTGTCGGCCTGGGAGTGCCTTCGGCCCAGCTAGCCGGCATCAGCTAGAAGGCTGGCCAATCGGCCCCGGTCGCGGGGGCCGTGCGGCGAGATCAATCAGCGACTGGGCCCGTCTCACCGACTCGCTCGTGTGATCGGTGGGGCCGAGTAAGGACACAGCGAGCTGCGCTCGGAGAAGCCCTGACAAGACGCCGAAGGACCCGGGTTCGATTCCCGGCACCTCCACGAGCCCGATGGCCGGCACGTGTCCGCAGAAAGCGCGGACCGTGTCGGTCTCGTCATGTTGGCCGCGGGGCCGAGCCCCGCGGACCCCACGGTGGGTGGGCGCCCTTGGTCGTTGGCCTTGGCGTTCGTCGTTGGGTGGTGTCCGCGGGCTCCGCTCCTCGGGTCTGGACCTTGCGACCGCCGGCTTCCGGCGCCGCGGGGCCGAGCCCTGCGGACCCCACGGTGGGTGATTGCGAGATGTCGACCGGCGGGGCTGGTGGTGGGGGGTGTGTCAGATGCCGGTGCAGGGGGTGGTGGCGACTGTGCAGGAGTACGGGGCGTGGTTGTCGCCGCCCGAGTCCAGGAGGATGTCGAAGGTGAACTCGGCGGACGCGCCGGGGCCCAGCGGTGGCAGGGTGAACGTGATGGTCGTGCCCGAGCGGGTGTACGACGCCGTCGTCGAGGTCACCGCCGCCAGGGGGGCCACTGTGATCACGACCGGGATGTCGGCCGAGGTGGCGGTGCCGGTGTTCGAGACCGCGATCGAGCCCCGGTAGCCCAGAAGGGACGTCGACACCGTGCGGTACGCGGCGGTCAGCGATGCCGCCGGTGGCGCGCCGGGGGTGGGTGAAGCCGAGGGGCGGGGTGGGTGTGGGGTGTTCACGCCCTCCGTCGTGCGCGGGGTGGGTGACTCCGAGCGCGGCGGGCGGGTTGTCCGCGCCGACGGGGAACGGGTCGGCGGCGGCAGCGGCGTGGCGGACGACGCCGTGGGGTCCAGGGTCAGGGCGACGAACGGCGCGTCCGTTGCCGCCCCCGGGGCCGGGCCGCCAGCGCCGCCTCGCAGGGTCAGGACCAGCGTCGTTCCGGCCGCGGCCACCACCAGTGCGGCGATGCCGGCCAGCAGGGCGGTGCGCCGCGAACGCCGCGGTTGTTCCGGCACGAGGGGCGGGATCACGGCCGGTGGTCCACCGGCCAGCTCGTCGAGTACGGCCGGCAGCCGCTCCCCGTACAACCGCTGGTACGTGGCCCGGAGCGCCTCGCGGCGGCTGGTGCCGCGTACCCCGAGGAAGCCGATCTGGCTCACGTCCAGGCGGCAGCCGCCCTCGGGCAGCGGCCACAGTGTCCACGTCACCGTCGTGTGCAGTTGCTCCGAGCGCCACGTCATGACCATCCGGTGTGGTGGCTCGACGACCTTGACCTCGGCGAGGGTGGTCGCGTCGAAGCCCGTCACCCCGCTGTCGTCGACCGGGGCGTGGAGGCGGAACGTGGCGCCGACCTGGGGACGCAGGTCGGCCTCGACGAACCAGCGGGCCAGCAGCGGCGGCTCGGTGAGCGCGCGCCAGACCAGGTCAATCGGGTGGCTCAGGACGATCGAAGCGGATATTTCGGTCACTAGGTGACACCTTAATCCATGCCTTTGCTCCGGCGGCCGGACGCTCGCTGGATCTCCCGCTCCGCGTCGCGCTTGGCGAGGTCCTGGCGCTTGTCGTACGACTTCTTGCCGCGCGCCAGGCCCAGCTCCACCTTGGCCCAGCCGTCGTTGAAGTAGACCGACAGCGGCACCAGCGTCAGGCCGCTCTCCTTGAGCTTGCCGAGCAGGCGGTCGATCTCCAGCCGGTTGAGCAGCAGCTTGCGCGTGCGCCGCGGGTCGTGGTTGGTCCAGGTGCCCTGCGTGTACTCCGGGATGTGCATCCCGTACAGGTAGAGCTCGCCGCCCTTCTCCTGCGCGAACGCGTCCACCAGCGACGCGCGGCCAGCCCGCAACGACTTGACCTCGGTGCCGGTGAGCGCCATCCCCGCCTCGTACGTGTCGAGGATGGTGTAGTCGTGGCGCGCCTTGCGGTTGGACGTCACGACCTTGCGGCCCTTTTCCCGCGGCACGACCTCGACCTCTTCCTGTTCCGGACGACCGTTCCCGGACGACCGTGAAATGCTACCCGCCGGCCGCCCGGGCGACATCTCCGTTCAGCACAGGCACTTCGGCAGCCAGGTCAGCGGCTCCACCGGCTTGCCGTCGAGCCGCACCTCGAAGTGAAGGTGGTCGCCGGTCGACGCGCCGGTGCTGCCGACCCGGCCGATCGTCTCGCCGCGCTCGACCTTCTGTCCCTCGTGGACGAGGATCTTCGACTGGTGCCCGTAGCAGGTGGAGAGCGCCTTGCCGCCCGTCCGGCCGTGGCTGATGCAGGTGTAGTTGCCGTAGCCGCCGTTCCAGCCCGCCATGATCACCTCGCCGGCGGCGGCCGCGTGGATCGGGGTGCCGCCGTCGGCGGCCAGGTCGACGCCGGCGTGCATCTGCCACACCTTGTAGTACGGGTCGAACCGGTTGCCGAAGTCGCTGGTCTTCTCGCCCTGCAGCGGGGTCAGCAGCCCACCGGCCTGGAGTTCGGCCTGCGCGGCCGCCGCCTTCCGCGCCGCCTCCCACTCGCGGAGCGCGGCTTCGATCCGGGCGGCCTCGGCCTTGGCCTCCTCGTACCGCGCCAGGCTCGCCTCCCGCTCCTGCTCCGCGACCGACAGCGCCGCCTCCCGCTGCTGGACCAGCTCGCTGACCTCGCGTGCCGCGTCCTCCGCCCGGGTTTCCGCCTCGGCCGCGCGGTCGAGCGCGGCTTGCGCGGCGAGCACCGCGTCGTCGGCGGCGGCGCGGGCGGTCGCCGCCTCGTTCGCCTCGCGGCGCGCGGACGCGACCGCGTCGAGGTAGCCGCTGATGCTGGCCCGCTCCTCCGCGACGACCCGGTCGACGTAGCCGAACCGGTCGAGGACCTCGCTCGGGGTGCCCGCTCCCATCATGACGTTGAGGTTGGCGAGGCCGCTCCCCTTGTACGCCGCGGCGGCGATCTCGGCGACCCGCCCCTGACTCTCCCGGAGCTTGCGGTCGGCGGCCGCCAGCCGCTGCTCGGCGGCGGTGAAGGCGGCCTGCGCCGCGGCGGCCTGGCGCCGCGCCGTCTGGGCCCGCACGCGTGCGGCCACGACCTCGCCTCGCGCGTCGGTCACGAGCTGCTCGGCCGCCGGGAGCTTGACCTTGATCTCGGCGAGCTGGCGGGCCGCCTCCTGGGCCCGCTCGGTGGCCCCCTCCAGGATGGACGAGGCCGCCGCCACCTCCGCGTCTATCCGGTCCTTGTCATCCCGCGGATCCGCGACGGCCCCGGCCGCCGGCAGCAGGAGCAGCGCCGCCGCGGCGGCGAACGCCACCAGGATCGGACTCTTCCGGCGATAGGAGCACATAAAGCACCTTCCCCCCGCATCCGAAGTTCACGCTACAGGGGGACCAGAAGCCACAAAAGCGAAACTGAATAACAGGCACCTCAGCAGGCACGGCGGACACGGCGAGGCCGGCACGGCCCGCTGGTCGCGGGCCGCGCCGGCCGCCGGAGGCGCCGGAGGCGCCGGAGGCGCCGGAGGCGCCGGAGGCGCCGGAACCTACACGCGCAGGTAGAAGCGGAGCGTGACCCAGGCGGTGATGGAGCTGACGACGCTGCCGGCCAGGGCCATCAGCGGCAGCATGATCAACACCTTGCCCCACGAGATCGGCGTCAACAGCTTGGTCAGCTCCTGCAGGGAGCCGTCGAGCAGGAAGACCTTGCCCAGGCACAGGACGCCGAAGCCGATGATGGCGCCGAGCAGGCCGGCGACCACCGCCTCCAGGACGAACGGGGCCTGGATGAACCAGTTGGACGCGCCGACCAGCTTCATGACCGCGACCTCGCGGCGCTTGCTGTAGGCGGCGACCTGGATCGTGTTGCCCACCAGCAGCAGCGCGGCGATCGCCATCACGCTCGCGGCGACGAGAGCCATCGTCTGGATGGAACCGAGAATGTTGAAGATTTTTTCGAGCAGGTTGCGCTGGTCGATGATCTGGTCGACGCCCTCACGGGTCGAGTACGCCTGGAAGATCTGCTCGTACTGCTCCGGGTTCTTGAGCCCGACGCGGAACGACTCCGGCAGCTGACCCGGTTTGACCGCGTCGACGACGGCCGGCGTGTCGGCGAACATCGTCTGGAACTTCTCGAACGCCTGGTCCTTGGACTCGTAGATGACCTCGCGGACCAGCGGGTCGCTCTTGAGCGCGCCTTCGAGGCTGGTGCGCTGCTCGTCGGTGATGTCGGGCTTGAGGAAGACGGCTACTTCGATCTTGTCGTAGTAGTACGCCTTCATGTCGTTGACCTGCGTGTAGATCAGGCCGCTGGCACCCAGCATGGTCAACGACACAGCCATAGTGATGATCATGGCGACGGTCATCGTCACGTTGCGCCACAGCCCGACCATCACCTCGGACAGGACGTACTTCAACCGCATCGGGGGGGATTCCTTCCGGAGCTCCGCTTTGACTAACCGGGGTGGGCGAGAGGGCCCGGCTCAGCCGTAGACGCCGCGAGCCTGGTCGCGCACGATGCGACCACTCTCGATCTCGATGACCCGCCGGCGCATCTGGTTGACGATGTTGGAGTCGTGGGTGACCATCACGACCGTCGTGCCCGTGCGGTTGATCCGGTCGAGGAGCCGCATGATCTCGATCGACGTGTCGGGGTCGAGGTTTCCCGTGGGCTCGTCGGCGAGCAGGATCAGCGGCCGGTTGACGAAGGCCCGGGCCACGGCGACCCGCTGCTGCTCACCGCCGGAGAGCTCGTGGGGGTAGCGGTGCTCCTTGCCGCCGAGACCGACGAGCTCCAGCACCTCGGGGACCACCCGGCGGGCGACCGCCTTCGTCTTGCCGATGACCTCGAGGGCGAACGCGACGTTCTCGTACGCCGTGCGGTTGGGCAGCAGGCGGAAGTCCTGGAACACGCAGCCGATCTGGCGGCGGAAGGCCGGGATCTTCCACGACCGCATCGCCGTCACGTCACGGCTGTTGACGTGCACCCGACCCCGGTTGGGGGTGATCTCGTGCAGCAGCAGCTTGATGATCGTCGACTTGCCGGAGCCCGACGGGCCGATGAAGAAGACGAACTCGCCCTTCTCGATCCCGACGGAGACGTCGTCGAGCGATGGCCGCGACGCCTTCGGGTAGGTCTTGGTCACGTGCTCAAGCTGAATCACGGGTCGTGAGTCTACGCGGTGTAACGAAAACGCCAAGCCTCGTGGCACCCAAGGTGCCCGTAATGCCAGAAAGGCCGAATTTTCTTCCACACAATCGGCGTAGCCGTGCACGCAGAGTCACGGAAGATAACGGTTCAGGCCGCGCTCGCGTCCATCTCGCGCTGCTTGCGCCACCGGATCCCGGCCTCGATGAACTGGTCGATCTCGCCGTCGAACACCGCGCTCGGGTTGCCGGTCTCCTCCTCCGTACGAAGGTCTTTCACCATCTGATACGGATGGAGCACATAGGAGCGCATCTGGTCGCCCCACGAGCCCGCCGCGTCGGTCTTGAGCCCGTCGAGCTTGGCCTGCTCCTCCTGCCGCTTGCGTTCGAGCAGCCGGGCCTGGAGAACCCGCAGCGCCGACGCCTTGTTCTGCAGCTGCGACTTCTCGTTCTGGCAGGTCACGACGATGCCGGTCGGGATGTGGGTGATCCGGACGGCCGAGTCGGTGGTGTTGACGCTCTGTCCGCCGGGCCCCGAGGAGCGGTAGACGTCGACCCGGATGTCGTTCTCCGGGATGTCGATGTGGTCGGTCTGCTCGGTCACCGGCAGCACCTCGACGCCGGCGAAGCTTGTCTGGCGGCGGCCCTGGTTGTCGAACGGGCTGATCCGGACCAACCGGTGGGTGCCCGACTCCACGCTCAACGTCCCGTACGCGTAGGGGGCCTTCACCACGAAGGTGGCGGACTTGAGGCCGGCCTCCTCCGCGTAGGAGGTCTCGTAGACCTCCGTGGGGTAGTTGTGCCGCTCCGCCCAGCGCAGGTACATCCGCAGGAGCATCTCGGCGAAGTCCGCCGCGTCCACCCCGCCCGCGCCGGCCCGGATCGCGACCAGCGCCTCCCGGGAGTCGTACTCGCCGGAGAGGAGCGTGCGGACCTCCATCTCCTCGACCGCCTTGTGCAGCGCCGTGATCTCCGTACCCACCTCGGCGAGGACACCCGGGTCGGACTCCGACTCGGCCAGTTCGAGGAGCACGGCGGCGTCGTCGAGCCGGGAGCGGAGCGCCGCCAGCCGGTCGATCTCGCTGTTGACGTGGGAGAGCTTCGACGTCACGGCCTGGGCACGGGCCTGGTCGTCCCAGAGGTCCGGCGCCGACGCCTGCTCCTCGAGGTCGGCCTTGTCCCGGCGCAGCTTGTCGAGGTCGAGCACGGCCTCGATGTTGCGCAGGGTGGCGTCGAGCGTCTTGAGCTGGTCGGCGAAGTCGGGAGCGGTCACGACATCAAAGAATACGCGCAGCCAGCCGGCTGACCGGAGTCAGCCGGCTGGCTTGATCGACTCGTCAGCGGCTGGGGACCGCCTTGAGCCAGCTGAGTGCGGCCTTGTGGTAGTTGATGGCGAACTCGAGGGCGGCGGCGCCGTACTGGTCGCCCTCTTTCTTCGCCTCCTTGGCCTGATCACGCGCGGCCGCCAGGGCCTGGGTGTGATAGGCGTTCGCGTTCGCGTACAGCTCCTTGAGCTGTGCGCCGCTGTGTTGGGCACCGAAGGCCACCCGCAACGCCGTGGGGTTGCGGACGGCATCGCGGCCGGGCGTCTCACTGAGCCACCGCGAGAATGCCCTCTTGCCCGCCGCGGTGATCGCGTAGGGCTGGCTGGACCGCGGGCCCGGCTTGCCGAGACGTACGTAGCCCTGCTCGGCCAGTGCCGGCAGTTCGCGGTAGACCTGGCTGCGGGTCATCGACCAGTAAGGGCCGAGTCGGCGCTCGGCGGACGCCATCAGCTGACCGCCGGTCATCGGTCCTTCATGGAGCAGACCGAGCAGTGCGGCCGCCGTGGGGTTGATTTCAGAATCCGCCATAGCTCAAAGGTCCCACTTCGACGCCCCGTCGTCCAGGATTTCGCGCGATCAAAAACGGAAGCGTCTCCACAATGCACTGTCCGGCACAGACAGTCTGCTAAGGACAATGACGCCACCCGGGCAGGATCGGCGGCAAAAGCCTTGATCAAGCAGCCGGAGGCATGGAAGGCATGAGATCACCGATTCCGGGCACAGGGCCCAAGGAGGGTACGATCGGCTCGCCCAGCTCCGGCGCGTCGCTGGGGCCATTGGGGACGGTGGTGGCGGTGGGGCCGGGAGCCGTTGGTGAGCCCGCTTCGGATCTGCCCGCCGGGGGCGTACCGCCGACCAGACCGCCCGCGACGACCAGACCGCCGGCGGCCGCGGCCGCGAGCACGACGGCCGCCGCCGCCAGACCCACGACCCGCCGGCGGCGCCGGGCCGGCGCGCCGCCGCGGGCCGCGGCCGGAAGGAGAGCGGGTCGGGGCGGCAGCGGGCCCGGCCGCGCCGGCAGCGGCACGACCGGCGTCGCAGGCTCCTCCAGCGCGGCGACCGGGATGGCCACCATCTGCCCCGCGTACGCCGAGGCGGGCGAGACCGGCGCCGCGTTGAGCGGCACCCAGGCGATCCGCGCCGCCGCCCGGGCCACCGTCGCCCCGCCCGGCCGCGGCCACCAGGTGACCTGGTCCCCGCCGAGCCGGGCCAGCGCCGGCACGCCGTCGAGAGCGGGCTCCAGGCCGCGCAGCCGGGCGGCGAGCAGGCGGGCGTCCGGCCGCCGGGCCGGGTCGGTGGCCAGGCAGTCCTCGATCACCGGCCAGACCACCGCGGGCAGGCCGGGGGGTGGCACGGGAGCGCAGGTGGCGTGCCGGGCGAGCACCTGGGTCGGCGGACCGCCGCGGTACGGGCTGCGGCCGGTGAGCAGCTCGTACAGCACGATGCCGAGCGCGTACACGTCCGAGGCGGGCTCCGCGGGCTGGCCACCGACGACCTCCGGGGCCACGTACTCCGGTGTGGCGTGGATGACCGCGGGCCGTCCGTCGGCGAGGCGCCGGGCCACCCCGAAGTCGGCGATCCGGACCCGGCCGCCGTCGGCGGGCACCAGCAGGTTGGCGGGCTTGATGTCGCCGTGCACGACGCCCTCCGCGTGGAGGTGGGTCAGCGCGTCCGCCACCTGCGCCGCGATGTGCGCGGCGATCGCTGGCGGCACCGGGCCGTCGCGGCGCACCCGCTGCCGCAGGTCCTCCCCCGTCACCAGGTCGAGCACGAGGGCCGGAGCATGGTCCATCTCGGTCACGTCGCGCAGGCCGACGATGCCCGGATGGTCGAGGCCGGCGAGGATCTCCGCCTCGGCCGCGAACCCGGCGACGAGGTCGGGCATCCGTGCCGCCTCCGGCCGCAGCACCTTCACCGCGACCGGCTCGCCGCTCTCCCGGTCGACCGCCCGCCACACCGCGCCGACGGCGCCGCGGGCGATCTCGCCGCGTCGCTCGTACCGGTCCGTCGTCATCCCGTGACCTCCCCGGTCACCGAACCTAGGAGCCCACGGGGGTACGCCGCGGCGGCGCGCGACGGAGATGGCACGAACCCGGGAGCCGGAGTTATCCACAGGGGTGTTTGACCGGGCGGGTCGGGTGGAGCAGGCTTTCTGCCCGTGCCGTCCGCATTGGCCAGCTGGCTCCGCAGCCGCTCGACCGACGATCTCGCCAGGATCATCGGCCGGCGGCGCGACGTGCTGGCCGGCACCCCGATCGTCGACATCGACGAGCTGGCCCGGCGGCTGCTCGGCGAGGGCTCGACCCTCGCCGCGCTGTCCACAGTGACGCTCCCCCAGGCTCAGGTCATCGAGGCGGTCGCCGGCCTCGGCGGCTCCGGTGTCACGATCGGCGAGCTGGCGGAGGTGCTCGGCCGTCCCCCCGGCGACCCCGACGTCGCGGCCACGCTGGCCGACCTCGCGGAGCTGGCGTTCGTCTGGCCTGACGAGTCGGGCGGGCTGCGGATGGCCGACCTGCTGCGGGAGCAGGTCGAGTTTCCGCTGGGGCTCGGCCCCCCGGCCGGGTGGCTGCTGTCCAGGGTCGGGTCCCCCCGGCTCGGCGGCGTCGCCCGTGCCTGGGG